>Ga0070731_10001888_pt1 | contig 20874 bp, 21 predicted proteins | sample Coa_R1_2_FD_66448 | JGI IMG/M metagenome (GOLD analysis project Ga0070731, IMG submission 66448) | Surface soil microbial communities from Centralia Pennsylvania, which are recovering from an underground coalmine fire - Coalmine... | ecosystem: Environmental > Terrestrial > Soil > Unclassified ... | reverse complement strand
AGGAAAAGGGCCTCAATCTGCCGATGCTGTGACTGGCGCCCCGCCCCGTACTGCGCCCACATTGGGATTCGCGCCCATCGCATAGGCAAGCGCTGCCGGCGAGCCGATTTCCCACAACGCGAAATCCGCCTGTTTGCCCGTTTCCAGGGTCCCGTGCGTGGTCTGCATGCCCAGCGCCCGGGCGCCATGGCGCGTCACGCCGGCCAGCGCTTCCTCCGGCGTCAGGCGGAACAGCGTGCAGGCCAGATTCATCGTCAGCAGCAGCGAAGTGAGCGGCGAGGAGCCGGGATTGTTGTCGGTGGCGAGCGCAATCGGCACGCCGTGGCGCCGCAGCGCCTCCACGGGTGGCAGCTGTTTCTCGCGCAGGAAATAGAACGCGCCGGGCAACAGCACGGCGACGGTGCCCGCCTTGGCCATCGCCCTCACGCCGTCCTCGCTCGTGTATTCGAGGTGATCGGCGGACAGCGCGCCGTATTTCGCCGCCAGCGCGGCGCCGCCCAGGTCGGAAAGCTGGTCGGCGTGCAGTTTCACCCGGAGATCGAGTGTCTTCGCAGTCTTGAAGATCTTTTCCGTCTGGGAGGGCGAAAACCCGATCCCTTCGCAAAACGCGTCCACGGCATCCGCCTTCGCGAGCGGCATCACCTCGTGGCAGACGAAATCGATGTAGTCGTCGGCGCGTCCCTTGAATTCCGCGGGCAGGGCATGCGCGCCGAGAAATGTCGTCGTTACGGCGACCCCCTCGAGGCGGCGCGCGGCGCGCAGCATCTTCAACTCGGTGTCGCGGTCCAGGCCGTAGCCCGATTTCACTTCGACCACCGCGGCGCCCTCGGCGAGCCATTGCCTCAACCGGGCCTGCGCCAGCCGCAGCAGTTCATCCTCGGACGCGGCGCGGGTCTGCGTCACGGTGGACACGATGCCGCCGCCCGCGCGCGCGATTTCCTCGTAGCTCGCGCCCTTCAGGCGCAGCTCGAATTCCGCCGCGCGGTCGCCGGCATAGACGAGGTGGGTATGGCAGTCGACGAGCCCGGGCGTGATCCAGGCGTCGTGCGCATCGTGCTCGCGCTTCGCTTTCTCCTTCCAGGCGCTGCGCGGCCCGACCCAGGAAATCCGCCCGTCCCTCGCCGCGATCGCGCCGTCGCGGATCGCGCCATACGGCGCCCGCCCCGCCATGGTGGCGAGATTGGCGTTCAGCCAGACCGCGTCGTGCATGCCGCTATGATAGCGGCATGAATTCATATTTTTCTCTTGATGCACTTCTTCCTTCGGGGTGGGCCCGGGACGTGCGCATCGACGTGGACGACAAGGGCAACATAGTGGAAGCAAGAGCAAATTCCAAAAAAAACGGAGAAGCGCTCGCTGGCCCCGTGCTGCCGGGCATGGCGAACCTGCACTCGCACGCTTTCCAGCGCGCCATGGCGGGCCTCGCCGAAGTGCGCGGCAAGATGGACGACGACTTCTGGTCCTGGCGCGAGCTCATGTACGGCTTCGTGCAGCGCATGACACCAGAGCAGGCGCAGGCGGTGGCGAAGCACCTCTACATAGAGATGCTGAAGCACGGCTACACCGCGGTGGGCGAGTTTCACTACCTGCATGACGGCTCCGACGACATGCTGATGCGCCACCTGACAGCGGCAAAGGATGCCGGCATCGCGATCACGCTGCTGCCATCGATGTACCGATGGTCGAACTTCGGGCGCAAGCCGCTCAAGCCGCGGCAGAAGCACTTTGCATCCAATCCCGGTTTCATTCTTGGGATCGCGGAAAAATTCAAAAATCAAGTCACCCCGGACATCCGCGTGGGTGCGGCCCCTCATTCGCTGCGCGCGGTCGATCCGGGGTCATTGAAGGAACTCGTCGATGGGTTGCCGAAGGACGCCCCGATCCACATCCATGCCGCCGAACAGGTCAAGGAAGTCGAGGAATGCGTGACTGCGCTAGGCAGGCGGCCGGTGGAATGGCTGCTCGAACACTGCAAGCTGGACGCGCGCTGGTGCCTGGTGCACGCCACGCACATGGTGCCGCAGGAAGTGGCGGCGCTGGCGCAAAGCGGCGCCACGGCTGGCTTGTGTCCCACGACCGAGGCCAATCTCGGCGACGGAATTTTTCCGCTGCTCCCCTATCGGGCGGCGGGCGGCCGCTACGGCATCGGCGGCGACAGCCACGTGTCCCGCGACCCGGCGGAAGAACTCCGGCTGCTGGAATACGCCCAGCGCCTGGTGGCGCGGCGGCGCAACCTCGTCGCGGGCAAGTGCACGCCGGCGGTCGGCACCACGCTATGGCTGGAAGCGGCCGCGGGCGGCGGCGCGCTCGGCCGCCGCATGGGCGCGATCGCGCCGGGCATGCGTGCCGACCTGGTCGTCCTCGACCCTGAGCACCCCGATCTCGCAAGCCGCTCGGGCGATGCGGTCGCCAATGCGCTGATCTTCTCGGGCGGGACACAAATGGTGCGCGACGTGATGGTCGGTGGGGTCTGGGTGATCCGCGATCGCAGACACCTGCTCGAGGAACGGGCGGAGCGCGCATACAAGCGCGCGGTGCGCGAACTGCTCGTCTGAGTCAGCCCCGGCGCAGAATGATCAGCGCATCCAGCGCGAAAGCGCCGTCGGGGCGCGCAAGCAGCGGGTTGACGTCGATTTCCTCGACCTGTCCCGCGAAGTCGGCGGCGAATTCGGAAACGCGCACGATGGCTTCGCAGACCGCGTCCAGGTCCGCGGCAGGCGCGCCGCGGTAGCCCTTCAGCAATTTGAATCCTTTCAGGCGATCGAGCATGCGCCTCGCTTCCGCCTTGCCGACCGGCGCCAGCGCGAGCACGGTATCGCGCATCACCTCGACCAGCACCCCGCCCAGCCCGACCAGCAGCACCGGGCCGACCTGCGGATCGAGCTTGGTACCGACCACCAGTTCGACGCCGTCCGTCAGCATCGGCTGCACGAGGAAGCCGTTTTTGGCGGAGGTCATCGCAGCGCAGGCCGCACGCAGCGCGGCCGCGTCGCGCAGGTCGAGCTTGACCGCACCTGCTTCGGTCTTGTGCGCGATGTCGCCGTCGGCCTTCAGCACCACCGGATAGCCGAGCGACTCGGCCGCTTTCACAGCTTCGTCCACGTTCCTGGCGCTTCGCTCGGAAACGCTTCGAATGCCATACTGGGAAAGGACGGCTTTTGCTTCTTTTTCGGCAAGAATTCTCTTGTTGCTCGAAAAAGCAGTTTTCTTCGACAGACGCGATGAGGCCGGCGGCCGTTCCTCGTGCCACTGCTGCCAGGCGGCGATGGCGGCATAGCAGCGATCCAGCGAGCGGAAAAAACCGACCCTGTCGTCGGACTCGTAGGCTTCGGAGCCGGGACCCTGCAGCCATTCCGATACCCAGACCACGCTGATCGCCTTGAGTTGCGAGCGTGCGAGCTGGGCGATGTCGGCGGCGCGCTTGTTGCCGGTCTCGCGCGAGGAAACGCTCATCGCGCACAGCAGCACGCCGTACTGCGGGTCGTCGAGCAGCGCCTGGCAGCACTTGTTATAGGACTCAGGCACGCTCAGCACCTGCCCCGTCGGATCGCAGGGGTTGCGCGCGGCGCCGAATTCGGGAACCACGCCGCGCAGCACGGCAATGGTCTTCTCCGCGGGCTGGGGCATCGGCACGCCGTGGCGCGCAGCCATGTCGGCCGCGATCACGCCCGCGCCGCCCGAGCCGGACACGACTGCTACGCCGCGCGCCAGCGGTTTTCCCGCAGCGGCGAAGAATTTCGCGTACTCGACCAGCGCCTCGTAGTTGTCCACCGACACGAACCCGGCGCGCTCGAACAGCGCGCGGAACGCGGCCGCCGATCCGGCCATGGATCCCGTATGCGAGCGCGCTGCGGCGGCGCCATCCTCGCTGACGCCCATCTTGTAGACGATCACAGGCTTGCCGGCTTTGCGCGCTCGCTCGCCCGCTTCGAGCAGGCGCGGCACGCTCGGGATTCCCTCGAACAGGCAAGCGATGGCGCGCACCTCGTCATCCTCGGCCATGGCGGCGATGAGGTCGGACACATCCACGTCGGATGAGTTGCCGGCCGAAAAAAAGTAGCGGAAGCCCATGCCGCGCTCGCAGGCCTGCGCCAGGCAATAGCCGAGCGCGCCGGACTGGCTCACGAACGCGATCGGTCCGAGGGTGCGCGGCATCTTCGAGTACTCGGGGATGAAGCTCACCCCCACGCCCAGCGCATGGTTGACGAGGCCCATGCAGTTCGGCCCGAGCAGCGGCATGCGCGCCGCGCGTGCGATCTCGACCAGGCGGCGCTGCGCCGCAATGCCCTCGTCGCGCGCCATTTCGCCATAGCCCGAGGCATACACGACCACGCCGCCGGCGCCGGCCCGCGCCGCTTCCGTGACCGCCGCTTCCACGCCTTCGCGCGGCACCATCAGCGCCACCAGGTCCGGCTTGCCGGGCAGCGCGGCGAGCGAAGGATGGCAGTCGTAGTTGCCGATCTTCGGGTACTTGGCGTTCACCGGCCAGACCGGGCCGCGGAAATGCGCCAGGTTCTCCAGCGTGCGCAGGCCGAAGGAGCCGGCGCGCGGCGACGCGCCGACGATCGCGATCGAGCGCGGCGCGATCAGGCGCTCGAGTTCGGCGCGCGTATAAGCGGGGCGGTCCACCGTGCCTTGCGCGGTCCTATCTGTTGCTAACATGGAGGCCTGCATACTAGGGGAGCGCGGATGGGTGTCAAGAAGCTGTTCGACCTGAGCGGGCGGGTCGCGGTCGTCACGGGCGGATCGCGCGGGCTCGGACTGCAAATGGCCGAGGCTCTGGGAGAAATGGGGGCGAAGGTCGCGATCACTGCGCGCAAGCAGGACGAGCTGGATGCTGCGGTGGCGCAACTCAAAAAGCAGGGCGTCGATGCCGTCGCCTGGGCCTGCGATATCGGCAGGCGCGAAGCGATCGTCCCGGTCGCCGAAGCGATCCTGAAGAAATTCGGCAAGGTGGACATCCTGGTGAACAACGCCGGCGCCACCTGGGGCGCGCCCGCCGAGGACCACCCGATCGAAGCCTGGGACAAGCTGGTCAGCGTCAACCTCTCCGGCATGTTCGTGCTGACGCAGCTGATCGCCAAGCGCTCGATGATCCCGGCCAGGCGTGGCCGCGTCATCAACATCGCCTCCGTCAACGGCGTGCAGGCCAACGATCCGCGCCTGGTGCGCACCGTCGCCTATGTCGCCACAAAGCACGGCGTGGTCGGCCTCACGCGCCAGCTCGCGGCGGAATGGGGGCGCTACGGCATCACGGTGAACGCCATCTGCCCCGGCTTCTTCCCCTCGAAAATGACCAAGGCGACGCTCGGCAAGGATCTGCAGATGATCATCGACGGCACGCCCACCGGGCGCGTCGGCAACGACGAGGACTTGAAGGGAGCGACGGTGCTGCTCGCCTCGGACGCCGGCGCCCACATCACCGGCCAGGCGATCGTGGTCGACGGCGGCGCGACCGTCATATGAGCGGCGCGTCCCGGGTTCCGCCGGAAACCTACGAGTTCACCAAAAACATCCCGTTCTCGCAGCACCTCGGCATCAGGGTGGATTCGCTGGAGAAAGGCGTGGCGCGCCTCTCCATGGCGGTGCGGCCCGAATTCATGACCAGCTGGGGCACCGCGCACGGCGGCTCGATCCTGTCGCTGCTCGACATCACGCTGTCGATGACCGCGCGCACGCTCTACGATCCGCCGCGCTCCATCATGACCATCGACCTCTCCACCCAGTTCATCGGCACCGCCACCGGCCTGCTGTGCGCGGAAGGGCGCGTCATGAAAGCGGGCAGCACGACCATCTTCTGCGAGGGCGAAGCGCGGGACGAAAAAGGCGAACTGGTCGCCAAGGCCATCGGCACCTTCCGGGCGCGATCGCCGAAGTAGCGCGGCGGGACTACCTCGGCGCCTCCAGGCCGCCGAGGTAGAAGCGGTTCCAGGTCGGCGCGATCACGAGTTCGTTCACGCAGCTTCGCGCGGGCATCGTCGCCACGAACAGGATCGCCTTGCCGAAATCCTCGGGCTGCGCCATGCGCGCGCGCTCTTCCTTCGACGGCGGCACCGGTCGCTTTTCCATGATCGGCGTCGCCACCTCGCCGGGCAGGATGGAAGTAGCGCGTATGCCGTGCGCGCACTCCTCCATGTTGATGGATTCGCTCAGCGCGATCACCGCGCGCTTGGTGGCGTTGTAGGCCGGCCCGGTAAGCGCGCTGGCGTAGCGCCCCGCCCACGAGGAGATGTTGATGATCAGGCCGTCCTTGCGCGCCCGCATGCCGGGGATCACCGCCAGGCAGCAGTAGAACAGGCCGTTCAGGTTGATGGCGACCACGTCGTCCCAGCCTTCGGCCGACATGGTCTTGAAGTTGCGCCTGGGACCGCTGATGTTGGTGCCGGCGCTGGTGACCAGGATGTCGATGCGGCCGTGACGCTTCTCGATGTCGGCCGCGGCGGCAAACACCGCTTTCTTGTCGGAGACGTCGAGCTGGACGGCTTCGGCCTCGCCAAGGGCCCTGAGTTTCTTTTCAGCTTCGCGGTTCGTTTTTTCGGTCCGGCCGGAAATCACCACCCGGGCGCCGGCTTTCACCAGCTCTTCCGCTCCGGCGAGGCCTATGCCGGATCCCCCGCCGGTAATCCAGGCGACCTTACCGCTTGGCATATTGGGCGGCCCCGAAAAGATTTTCCTTCTGTTCCTTGGTCATCTCGGGCACCGCGCGGCGCCGGTCGGCGAGCACCTGCATGGCCCTTTTCACCGCCGGCCGCTCCAGGATTGCATCGCGCCATTTTTTCAACGCCGGGTATTCGTCGATGCTGACGCCCTGTCGGTCCGGGAAGCGCAGCCAGGGCACGGTGGCCATGTCGGCGATGGTGTACTCGTCGCAGGCGAGGTACTTGGATTCCTTCAGCCGCCGGTCGACCACCATGTAGAGCCGGTTGGCCTCGTTCTTGTAGCGGTTCATGGCGTAGGGAATTTTCTCCGGCGCATAGCCGAGGAAGTGGTGCGCCTGGCCGAGCATCGGGCCGATGTGGCCCATCTGGAACATGACCCACTGCATCACCTGCCAGCGCAGGCGCAGGTCCTGCGGCAGGAATTTCCCGGTCTTGGAAGCGAGATAGAACAGCATCGCGCCGGATTCGGCGAGCGCGAAGGGCTTGCCGCCGGGGCCGTCGGTATCGACCATCGCCGGCATCTTGTTGTTGGGGGATATCTTGAGGAAATCCGGCTTGAACTGGTCGCCGGCGCCGATGTCGACCGCGTGCACGCTGTAGGGCGTGCCCGTTTCCTCGAGCATGATGTGGACTTTGTGGCCGTTCGGCGTCGGCCAAGTGTAGAGTTCGATCATAAGCTGGATTGTAAACAGATTGTCCTCAGGGGGGACCGTCATGGAGGGGGCTAAAAGCGCCGTTTCGCAGCCGGCGGCCGCCGTAGCGCTCCGGTTCACGGGCCGCGCGGGCGAATATTTCCGCATCTGGATCGTCAACGTCTGCCTGAGCGTCATCACGCTCGGCATCTATTCGCCGTGGGCCAAGGTGCGCCGCAAGCGCTACTTCTACGGCAACACGCTGCTGGACGACGCGGCGTTCGAGTATCTCGGCAACCCGGTGGCCATCCTCAAGGGCAGGATCATCGTGTTCGTGATATTCGCCGCTTACGCGCTGCTGAAGGAGATCCATTTCCTGACCGCGATCGCCGCCGTCATCGGCGTCGCGGCGGCGATGCCCTGGATCATCCAGCGCGCGCTGCAGTTCAACGCGCGCAACTCGACCCACCGCAACGTGCGCTTCGGCTTCAAGGGCACGAAGACGGACGTCTTCGGCGTGCTGCTCCTTGGCGGCCTGCTGGTGCCGGCCACGCTTGGCATGGCCTACCCCTTCTATCTCAGCGCGAAACGCCGCATGTTCGTCGACAACAGCAGCTACGGCGCCACGCGGTTCCGTTTCTCGGCGACCGCGGGCAACTACTACTTTGCCGCCCTCAAGCTTTCCCTGGCGTTCGCAGGCTTCCTCGCCGGCAGCATCGTCACGCTGGGCATCGGCTTGCTGCCTTTGTACCTGCTGCTGCGCGCTTACGCCGAAGTCCTGTTTGCGCGCCTTGCCTGGCGCAACACCATGCTGGGAGACGTCTGCTTTGACTGCGGCTGGACCACGGGCGGGCTGTTCGGCCTGTATTTCGTCAATTCGCTCGGCGTGCTGTTTACGCTCGGCCTGCTCCTGCCCTGGGCGGAGATCCGCACCGCGCGCTACAAGCTGGAGCGGATCACGCTGCAATCGGACAGTGGCCTGGGCGGGTTCCTCGCCGCCGCGCAGGAGGAGGTCGGCGCGGTGGGCGACGAGGCGGGCGAGTTGCTCGGCTTCGATTTCGGGTTGTGATCGCTTGAGCGGTATCCAGGCGCTGTATTTCGACGGCAAGTCCTCCGACAGGCGCAGCGTCGTGCTGGAACTGGATCCGCGGCGCGGGCTCTGCGTGCGCGGCGACGGCGTCGACGCGGCGTGGCCGCTCCCGGACGTGCGCGCTTCCGAACGCATCGGCAACAGCCGGCGCCGGCTCTACTTTCCGGACGGCTCGCAGTGCGAGACTGCCGACAACGACGCGGTCGACGCGCTGTTCGATGCGCCGCCGGCGGCGCGGCTGCTGCACCGCTGGGAGAGCCGGCTGGGTTACGCGCTCGCCGCGGTGGCGATCACGATGGCCGCGGCCTGGGCTGCCGTGGTCTGGGGCATTCCGGCGCTCGCCAAGCAGGTCGCCTTCGCCCTGCCCGTGGCCACCGAGAAACTGATCGGGCGCGACGCGCTCGCCGCCCTGGACAAATACGTACTCACGCCCAGCCAGCTGCCGCCGGAGAGGCAGGACGCGCTGCGCAAGCTGCTGGCGCGCATGTCTGCGGGCCCGGACGGGGACGGCTACCGGCTCGAACTGCGCCGGGGCGGACGCGTCGGCGCCAACGCGCTGGCGCTGCCTGCGGGCATCATCGTGATGACCGACGAACTGGTGGAACTGTCCAAAGACGACCGGGAACTCGAGGCCGTGCTCGCGCACGAGATCGGGCACCTGCGCCAGCGCCACATCCTGCGGCACGTGCTGGAGGACTCCGGCACGGCGCTGCTGATCGCCTTCAGCCTCGGCGACCTGACGTCGGCAACCACGCTCGCCGCCGCCGCGCCGACGGTGCTGCTGCAGGCGAAGTTCTCGCGCGATTTCGAGCGCGAGGCGGACGACTATGCGCTGGATTACATGGCGCGGCGCGGCATCCCGCCAGAGAAATTCGCGGCGATCCTGCAGCGCATGGAGGAAAAACGGCAGGGGGACAAGGACATCCCGGATTTCCTGTCGTCGCACCCGGCGACGCGCGAGCGCATAGAGCGTGCGAGGGAACACCGCGCGCCTTAAGCGCGGTCCTTCCAAGTTAGGTCAGCTTGACAAGCTGCTTCCCAAAATTCTCGCCCTTCAGCAGGCCGATGAAGGCCTTGGGCGCGTTCTCCAGGCCCTGAGCCACGGTCTCGCGGTACTTGATCTTGCCGCCTGCGACCCAGCCGACCAGCTCGGGCAGCGCCTTGGCCCACAATTCCATGCGGTCCGATACGATGAAGCCCTGCACCCTGATGCGGTTGGTCAGGATCGACTGGAAGGTTTTCACGCCGTAGGGCTCGGTGGCGTTGTATTGCGAAATCAGCCCGCACACCGCGATGCGCGAGAACGCGTTCATCTGCCGCAGCACCGCATCGAGGATCTCGCCGCCGACGTTCTCGAAATAGCAGTCGATGCCCTTCGGGGCGGCCGCCTTCAGGTCCTCATTCAGCCGGCCGGCCTTGTAGTCGATGCAGGCGTCGAAGCCCAGCTCTTTCACGACGTAGTCGCATTTCGCCTTACCGCCGGCGATGCCGACCGCGCGGCAGCCCTTCAGCTTCGCGATCTGCCCGACGACGCTGCCCACCGCGCCCGACGCGGCAGACACCACCACCGTCTCGCCTGCTTTCGGCTGGCAGATGTCTAGCAAACCGACCCATGCCGTCACGCCCGGCATGCCGAGCACGCCGAGGAAAGCCGACAGCGGCGCGCCACCGGCGTCGATCTTGTTCAGGCCCACGCCGTTGGAGCAGCCGTACTGCTGCCAGCCGAGCATGCCGACGACCTTGTCGCCCGCCACGAACTTCGGATGGCGGGATTCGACCACCTCGCCCACCGCGCCGCCGACCATGACCTCGCCGATCCCCTGCTTGGCGGCGTAGGACTTGGTATCGTTCATGCGCCCGCGCATGTAAGGGTCGAGCGACAGCCAGAGGTTCTTCACCAGGATCTCGCCGTCCTTCGGCTTGGGAACCGGCGCGGTCTCGATGCGGAAATTGGCCTCCGTCACCCAGCCGGCGGGCCGGCTCGCCAGCAGTACGCGCTTGTTCTCCATCAAAGCGAGGCGAATCGCGCCAGGTGGTGTTCGGCGTCGCCGAATTGCTGCGCGATCATGGTGAGCCTGCGGAAGGTATGGCTCACCTTCATTTCCTCGGTCATGCCCATGCCGCCGTGCAGCTGGATTGCTTCCTGGCTGACGTGGCGGCAGTTGTCGGCGATCTTGATCTTCGCCGCCGAGATCGAGCGCGCGCGGTCCTTCGCATCGACCGGCGTATCGAACTTGGAAGCCGCAAGGCAAGCCATGGACTTCGCCTGCTCGTAGCTCACGTACATGTCCACCATGCGGTGTTGCAGGGCCTGGAAGGTGCCGATCGTCACGCCGAACTGCTTGCGCGTCTTCAGGTATTCGAGCGTGGTGTCGCAGGCGAACTTCATCGCGCCCACCGCCTCGGCGCAGATCAGCGCGGTAGCGAAATCCACCACCTCTTCGATCACCGGCAGCGCGCCGCCCTCGCTGCCGAGCAACTCGCCCTTGGTGCCGGATAGCACGACATCGCCCGCGCGCTGCTCGTCCAGCGTGACGTAGGCTTTTACCTTCACGGCCTTTGCGTCGACCAGGAACAGGGACAGTCCCTTGTCCGTCTTCGCGGACACCACGAACTTGTCGGCGGCAGGCGCGCCCAGCACGACGAATTTCTCGCCGCTGATTTCCCAGCCGGCGCCCGCCTTCTTCGCCTGCGCATCCACCTTGGCGAGGTTGTAGCGAGCGCCCTTCTCGGTATGCGCGAAGGCCATTTTCAGCTTGCCTTCGACCACCGCGGGCAGGATCGCCCTCTTCTGCGCGTCGCTGCCGGCGCGCGCCACGAACTGCGCGCCCAGGCCGACAGTCGCGAGATACGGCTCCACCAGCATCGCGTCGCCGGCGGCCTCCATCACGCCCATCAGGTCCACCGCGCCGCCGCCGAAGCCGCCGTAATCCGGCGAGAACGGCAGGCCGGTGAGGCCCATCTCGGCGAGCGTGGCCCAGACCGAAGGGCTCCAGCCGTCCTTCGAGGCGACGATTTTCCTGCGCGCCTCGAAACCGTAGTCCTTGGCGAGAAAGCGCCGCACGGAATCGGCGAGTAGCTGCTGTTCCTCGTTGTAATCGAAGTTCATGTCCCCTCCTACAATCCCAGAGTCATCTTGGAGATGATGTTGCGCTGGATCTCGTTCGACCCGGCGTAGATCGTGGTCTTGCGGAAATTGCAGTAGCGCGGCGCGAGGCCGGCGGCGAATTCGTCGAAATCCGGATCGTCGGTGACCGACCTGAACGGCTGCGCCATCGGCCCGACCGCCTGCATCGAGAGCTCGCTCAGGGCCTGCTGGATCTCCGTGCCCTTGATCTTGAGCATCGAGACATCCGCGCCCGGCGGCTGCCCGCTGCGGCGCATCTGGTCGAGGAAGCGCAGGTTGGTGATTTCGAGCGCCATCAGCTCGACCTCGACTCGCGTCAGCCGGTCGCGGAAGCGCGCGTCGTTGATCAGCGGCCTGCCGTCGTCGCCGGTCTGCTTGCCGGCGAAATCCTTGAGTTTCGCGAGCTCGCGCTTGGAGGCGCCGATGCGCCCGGTGTTCATGCGCTCGTGGCCGAGCAGATACTTGGCCACCGTCCAGCCCTTGCCTTCCTCGAAAATAAGATTTTCGACCGGCACCTTGACGTTGTCGAAGAACACTTCGTTCACTTCGTGCCCGCCGTCCATCAGGATCAGCGGCCGCACGGTGATGCCCGGCGTCTTCATGTCGATGAGGAGGAAGGAAATTCCCTCCTGGCGCTTCGACATCGTGGAATCGGTGCGCACCAGGCAGAAAATCCAGTCGGCGATATGCCCGAGCGTGGTCCAGATTTTCTGGCCGTTGACCACGTAGTGATCGCCCTGGCGTTCCGCTTTGGTTTTCAGCGAAGCGAGGTCGGATCCCGATCCCGGCTCCGAATATCCCTGGCACCAGAACACGTCGCCGTTGTAGATGCCGGGCAGGAAGCGCTTCTTCTGCTCCGGCGTGCCGAAGCGCAGGATCACCGGCCCGCACATCGACAGGCCGAAGGGGATCAGCGGCGGCGTGCCGGCGAAGCCGCATTCCTCTTCGAAGATGTAGCGCTGCACCACGTTCCAGTCGGTGCCGCCGAACTCCCTCGGCCAGGCGGGCGCCACCCAGCCCTTCTTGGCCAGGATCCTGTGCCATTGCAGCAGATCCTCGCGGCCGAGTTCTTCGTAGTTGGCGATCTTGTCGCGCAGCTTCTGCGGCAGGTTCTGCTTGATCCAGCCGCGAACCTCGTCGCGGAACGCGGACTCGTCCTGGGAATAGTTGAGGTCCATGCGCCTCTCTCCTTCTCGCCTCCGGTGGAAGCCGGCAGTTTACTTCGTTACTTCGCCCTTGGGTCGGCCGCCGCCAGGCCCATCACCTGCTTCGGCGGAAAGCGTTTGAAACTGGCCAGATGCTGACGGATTCCCAGCTGGAATGCCTCCATGTACGCGAGCTTTCGCGTCATGTAGTTATGCGTTTCCTTGGGGTCGAGGTACAGGTTGTAGAGCGCCGGGTAGGTGTGCTGCTGCAGGATCCCCGTAAACCCTCCCGGGCCGGCGTGCCCCCCGCCCTCGTCGCTGGTCGAGCGCAGCACCAGCTTGTATTCGCCGCAGCGCAGGGCGGAGAAATTCTGCATCAGCCAGTAGTAGTGGTACTTGCGATGGGACAGTCCGTGCGGCGCCAGCAGGAAGGCCGACTGGTCGATGCCGTCGATGTAGCGGTCGGCCGGCAGGCGCGCCGTCTCGCCGGCCAAACCAAGGCAGGTCGGCAGCAGGTCGCTGAAATTGAGCAGGCCGTCGCTCTGTTGGCCCGGCTCGATCATGCCGGGCCAGGCGAGCAGGCCCGGCACGCGCACGCCACCTTCCCAGGTCGAGCCCTTGGCGCTGCGGAACGGCGTGTAGGCGGCGTCCGGCCAGGTTTCCATGTGCGGGCCGTTGTCGGAGGAGACGAAAATCAGCGTGTCTTCCAGCTGCCCGCTGCGCTCGAGCGCGTCGACGATGCGCTGCATGATCGCATCCAGCTCCAGCAGCGTGTCCTTGTAGGGGTGCTTGGCGGGCGAGGCGCCGAGGAATTTCTCGTGCGGGTAGTTGTCGAAGTGCGCCCCCCGCGTGCAGTGGTAGAGGAACCAGGGATCCTTCGACGCCGCCCGGCGCTGGATGAACGCCTCCGAGTACCGGCACCATTTTTCGTCCAGCAGCGACAGCGCGGGGATAGTCACTTCCTCGACGTTTTCCGGCGTGCCGCCCTTCTTCGCGTGCACGAAGCAGCGATTGAACGGCATGTTCTTCACCCACTCCGTGCGCGCCGCGGAATAGACGATCTCGGGAAAGAAGTGCGGGTCGCGCCATTCGGTGTACATGTCCGACACCGAAAGAAAACCGTAGAAGTCGTCGAAGCCGACGTTCTGCGGCTGCGAAGCGGCATTCTCGCCGATATGCCATTTGCCCACCGCCTGCGTGGCGTAGCCGGCATCCGACAGCAGCTGCGGCAGCGTCACTTCGCCCTGCATGCCGCCGGGCTCGCCGTACATCGGCGGACGGTGCAGCCCGTGCCGGTGCGGCACACGCCCGGTCATCAGCGTCGCGCGCGAGGGCGAGCAGCTGGGTTCCGAATAGCACGAGGTCAGTTGCAGCCCCGAGCGCGCCAGGCGGTCGAAGGCCGGCGTGGGCGCGCCCACCGCAACGCCGCCGCCATAGCAGCCGAAATCGCCCCAGCCCACGTCGTCCATCAGGAATACCAGCACGTTCGGCCGCTTGCCGCGGCGCGCGGCGAATTCGGAGATCTTCTTCTTCGCCGCCGCAGTCTGCGCGGGATGCGCGAATGCGGGCTCGAGATGGTCGGCCGTTCGTACCGTGGCAGTTGCGATCGCATCGAAGGTCATTGCCATTTGAGCAGCGTCCTTTCCAGTTGCGACATTCCCCGGGTGACCGCCATGCCGAGAAGCGCGAGCAGCACCAGCAGGCCCATGACGCCGTTCATGTTGAAGGTCGACTGCAGGTAGGACAGCGTCTGCCCCAGCCCATGCTCGGCCGCGATCAGTTCTGCGCCGATCACCCCGAGCATCGAGAAGATGAGGGCGAGGCGCAGCCCCGAGAAGATCACCGGCACCGCCGAGGGCAGCGTGACTTTGAAGAACAGCTGCATGGGGCGCGCACCGAGCGTGCGCGACAAGGTGACGTGATCCGGATTCACGCCGCGAATCCCGGCCACGGTGCTGGAGAGCACGATGAAGAACGACAGGCTGGTGCCGACGGCGATCTTGGACCCGATGCCGAGACCGAACCAGAGCAGGAACAGCGGCGCCAGCGCGATGCGCGGCGTGGCGTTCAGCACCATCAGGTACGGGTCCATCGCCTGCTCGAGCCTGGGCCAGGTGACGAACGCCAACGCGAACAGGATGGCGAGCAAGCTGCCGAGGAAAAACGATACCAGCGTGCCCGCGACGGTGTAGCCAAGCTGCAGCCAGAGGATCCTCTTCACCGCGAATCCGTCCCACAGGTAAGCCACGATGCCGGAGGGATTGCCGAAGAAAACCGGATCGAGCCATTCCTTCCTCGCCGCGAATTCCCAGAGCGCGAGGAAAGCGATGACAAACGCCGCATGGCCGGCGATCCGGCCCCGGCTTCTCAATGGACCTCCTCGAGGGCGCGTCCCAGGCCTTGCTCGAGCTTCGCCCACACGTCCGCGTAGAACTCGTGGAAGCGATGGTCCTTCTGCAGCGCGCGGACCGAACGCGGGCGCGGCAGGTCGATCGGCATGTCGGCGATGATGCGGCCGGGGCGCGCGCTCATCACGATGACGCGGTCGGACAGCGCCACTGCCTCGGCCAGGTCGTGGGTGATGAACACCACGGTGCGGCGCTCGGCGTTCCAGAGCTCAAGCAGCAGGTCCTCCAGTTGCAGCTTGGTTTGCGCATCGAGCGCGCCAAAGGGCTCGTCCATCAGCAGGATCGGCGAGTCGAGGCAGAAGGTGCGCGCCAGCGCGGCCCGCTGCCGCATGCCGTGCGAAAGCTGCTTCGGCCAGGCGCCGGCGAAATCCTTCAGGCCGACGCGCGCCAAGAGCGCCTGCGCCTTCTGTTCCCGCGTTGCGCGCGCGATGCCGCGCAGCTCCATGCCGTAGCAGGCGTTCTCCAGCGTCGTGCGCCACGGCAGCAGGCTGTCGCGCGCCAGCATGTACGCGATGTCGGGGTTGCCCGCGAACGGGCGCATGCCGCGCACCGCGATCTCGCCCAGCTCGAGCCCGATCAGGCCGGTGAGCAGGTTGAGCACGGTGGTCTTGCCGCAGCCGCTCGGACCGACGATGGAGACGAACTCCCCCGCCTCCACTTCCAGCGAGAAGCGGTCCACCGCGAGCACGCCGGCGCCGAAGCGCACGACCAGGTCGCGGATGCGGATCTCGGCGCTCAAGGCGCTTTGTCGTACACCAGTTCGGAAAGCGGTGGCGCCTTTTCGATCTGCCGGGTGGCCAGTAAATAGTCCAGGCCCGCCTGGACCGCCTTTCGATCGATGGTCGCCACATAGGCATGCACCGCAAGCGCATTGCGCAATACCGTGGTGAGGATCTCATCGCCTTTGGGCATTTCCAGCCTGAAGTAGCTGAGCGAGATCTTGACGGTCTCGTCGAAATTGGAGGGATTGTTGTAGAACGCATCTGCGTCCTTCATCGCCTTGATCACCGCTTCGATGACTTGCGGGTTCTTGTCTATGTAATCCTGGGTAAAAACGAGCACCGAGGCGCCGCCATTCAGGGCATAGAGTTCGCCCGGCGCCTTGTCGGTGCCGCGCCACAGCACCTTGCATGTCTTGGTCAGGTCGCAGATCGCGCCGGCGGGCTCGAACATCACCAGGCCGTCGACCTGTTTCGACATGAGCGCGCCGTAAGCCGTGTTCGGAGCGCCGACCGCTACGAACACGACGTCCTCGGCTTTCATTCCCGCCTTGTTGAGCATCCACGTAAACATGATTTCATAGGCCCCGCCACGCGCCGGCAGGCCCACCTTCTTGCCCTTCAGGTCTTGCATGAAGGCGGGCCAACCCTTGGCCGCGTTCGGCGTCTCGATGTGGTTGCCGGCGATCAGGATGGCGTTGTTCGTCACGGCGCCGCCGGTGACCATCTTCATCTTCGCGCCCTTGTTGATCGCGCCGATCATGATCTCGGGCGTGATGAACGACGATTCGATGCTCTTCGCGAGCATCGCCTGCGCACCCAGCGGGCCCGATGGGATCATCTGCACGGCGCATTTGATGCCGTATTTCTCGCAGTAACCCTTCGAGATCGCGATCCGCACCAGCATGTTGCCGGTGCCGGGGTAGTCCTGGAATTTAACCGCCTCGCCCTTGCCCTGCCCGGCGGCGGGGCCGGCAAACGCGAGCGCCAACGCGACGGCGAGCAGAGCTTGTTTCATTCCCGTCTCCTTTATTTGAGCGCGACCGGCAGGCGGCGTGGGCCGCGCACCGTGCCTTCGGACCAGGTCACCCTGGCCCCGTCCACCAGCCTGAACTCGGGGAAGCGGGCGAGCCATTCCTCGATGGCGACGGTCATTTCGAGGCGCGCGAGATTGGAGCCGATGCAGCGGTGCCGCCCGAGCCCGAAAGCCGCGTGCCGATTTTCGGCGCGGTCGATATGCACCTTGTCGGCGTCGGCAAACACGGCGGGGTCGCGGTTGGCGGCCGGAAAGGAGAGCAGCACCTGCCCTTTCTCCTTGAACGGGCAGCCGCCGACCGATGTTTCCTTGACCACCTCGCGCGCCATCGTGACCGGCGCATAGGCGCGCAGGAATTCCTCGATCGCGGTAGGCATCAGGGCCGGTTCCGCCACGAGGCGCCGGCGGTCCTCCGGATGCGTGGCGAGATGCCACAGGCTCGCGCCGATGCCGCTCCAGGTGGTGTCGATGCCCGCGATCAGCAGCAGGCGCAGCGTGCCGAGCAGGTGCGGATCCGACAACGGCTGCCCTTCCATTTTTGCGTCGAGCAGGAAACTGATGAGATCGTCGCCGCGCATCCCTTTTTCCCGCTGCTGACCGCGCTTCCTGATTTCGGCTATGAAATAGGCGCTCATTTCCTGCAGCGCCGGCAGGATCACCGTTTCGTCGCTGTTGCCGACTTCGAGCACCAGGTGGATCCAGCGGCGGAAAAGGTCGCCGTCGTCCTCGGGAACGCCGAGCATGTGGGCGATCAGGCGCACCGGGATGTGCTGCGCGTAGTCCGCCGCCGCATCGCAGGTCCTGGCGCTGCCGATCGCATCCAGCAACTCGCGGCAGAGCGCGCGGGCCCTGGGTTCGAGGAGCGCGATGGCCTGCGGCGCAAACGCGGGCAGCAGCAGCTTGCGGGCGGGCGTGTGCTCGGGCGGGTCCGAGGTGATGGGTGGCGCGGGCTGGGTCGGGACCTTCTTTTCGCGCACGATGACCCGGCGCGAGGAAAAATGCTCCGCGTCGTAGGCAATCTCGCGCACTTCCGCATAGCGCGATGCAAAGTAGGCGCCGTCCTCGAAGCGCTTCGAGTGCGCCACGGGGCAACGCCCGCGCAGTTCGTCCCAGATTGGAAACGGATTCTCGACCCACGCAGGATCGCGATGGTCGAAATCGGTCGCCCAGTCTTCGACCGGCGGATGACGGGTACTGCTACTCATGGGTGAGCCTCACCGCGTGTTCCGGACAGTTGGCGACGGCGAGCTTGGCCTTCGCCTCTAGCGCCGGCGGCACCATGCCGTCGCCCCTGGCGTGAGCGTTGCCGAGTTCGTCGGCCTCGAACAGTTCCGGCGCAATTGAGCAGCAGCGGTTGTGGCCCTGGCAGCGGTCGCTCTCAACGCGCACGCGCAGGACTTTCGTGGGTGCCATTGCCCCTCCCTCGATCAGGCTGCTAATGTAGGGAATTGCCTTGCCCCCAGTCAATCAATTTCGCCGGCGAACAAAATCAAAGGAACGGCACAACTGGAATTCGATTACGTAGTGGCCGGCGGCGGCTCGGCCGGCTGCGCGCTCGCAGCGCGGCTGTCCGAGGATGCGGCGGCCACCGTGTGCCTAATCGAGGCGGGGGGCAATGGGCGCTCGCCGCTGATCGACACGCCGATCCTGCTCGCGGTCACGGTGCCGCGCAAAATCCACAACTGGGCGCTCGAAACGGCGCCGCAGGCCGGGCTCGCCGGGCGCCGGGGCTATCAGCCGCGCGGCAGGGCGCTCGGCGGATCGAGCGCGATAAACGCGATGGTCTACATGCGCGGTCACCCGCGCGACTACGACGACTGGGCCGCGGCCGGAAATTCCGGCTGGGGCTGGGCCGACGTGCTGCCGGTGTTCAAGCGCGGCGAGCACAATGAGCGCGGCGCCGATGCGTTCCACGGCACCGGCGGCCCGCTGAACGTCGCGGAAGTGCGTTCGCCGCAATCGGCTTCGCTGGCGTTCGTGGAGGCGGGTGTGCAGGCCGGGTGTCCGCGCAACGCGGACTTCAACGGAGCGAACCAGGAAGGCGTAGGCCTTTACCAGGTCACGCAAAAGAACGGCCGGCGCTGGAGCGCCGCACGCGCGTACCTCGATACCGCCGCCGGGCGCCCCAATCTCAACGTGGTCAGCGGCGCGCACGCGCTGCGCCTGCTGCTCGAAGCCAAGACCTGCGTTGGCGTCGAAACGACGCAAGGCGCGTTTCGCGCGCGGCGCGAGACCATCGTCTCCGGCGGCGCGTTCGGCTCGCCGCAGCTGCTGCTTCTTTCGGGGATCGGCCCGCGCGAAGAACTGGCCCGGCACGGAATCGCGCTGCGCCACGAGCTCTCCGGCGTGGGACGGAATCTGCAGGACCACCCCGACTACGTCATCGGATACCTGTCACCGGCGCCAGGACTGCTGGGCCTGACGCCGCGGACTCATGAACCTCGTCGCCGGAATCGGGCCGTACCGGCGCAACGGCAAGGGAATCCTCACTTCCAACATCGCCGAAGCGGGCGGTTTTCTGAAATCCGAAGCCGCGCTCGAACGCCCCGACCTGCAGCTGCATTTTGCGATCGGCCTCGTGGCCGACCATGGACGCGACAAGTCAGCGCGCTACGGATTCAGCTGCCACGTCTGCGTGCTGCGGCCGAAAAGCCGCGGCAGCGTGGGCCTCGCCTCGGCCGATCCGCTCGCGCCGCCGCGCATCGATCCTGCGTTCCTGACCCACGGCGAGGACGCAAAGCTGCTGCTTCGCGGCGTGAAGATGACGCTGGGGATCCTGCATCAGCCGGCGCTCGCGCCTTTGCGCGGCGCCAACGTGTTCGGCGAGGAAGGCATCCCGGACGAAGCGCTCATGGACCTCATCCGGAAACGCGCCGACACGGTGTATCACCCCGTGGGCAGCTGCCGCATGGGCAACGACCAGGGCGCGGTGGTCGACTCGCGGCTGCGGGTGCGCGGCATCGAACGCTTGCGCGTTGCGGATGCGTCGATCATGCCGACCCTCATCGGCGGCAACACCAACGCCGCCTCGATCATGATCGGCGAGCGCGCCGCCGACTTCATTCGCGCCGCGAACTAGGACCGGCAAGCCTTCAAACGACGGTGACGCCGCCGTCGGCGACGATGACCTGGCCGGTGATGAAGGCCGCGGCCTCCGAAGCAAGAAACACCGCGATGCCGCCGATGTCGCGCGGCACGCCGAGCCGGCGCAGCGGCGTTTCATCCTCGCGCGCCTTGCGCCGCGCCGCGTCCTCCCACAGCGCTTTGGCGAAGTCAGTCTTGATCAGACCGGGAGCGATGGCGTTCACGCGCACGTTCTTCGGCCCCCACTCGGCCGCGAGGTTGCGTATCAGGTGGTGGTCGGCCGCCTTCGACATGCCGTAGGCGCCGATCACGGTATTGGCCCTGATGCCGCCGATCGAGCCGACGGTGATGAAGCTGCCGCCGCCGCGCTCCGCCATCCCGGGCAGCGTGATCGAGGCGAGCCAGAGCACGCTTTTCACGTTGTTCAGGAACACCTTGTCGAAGGCCTCGTCCGGAATCTCGGTGAGCGGCCCGTAGTAGGGGTTCACCGCCGCGTTCGCGATCGCAATGTCGACGCGGCCCCACTTGGCGACGGTCTTGTCCACCAGCGCCTTCAATTCCTCCTTGCGGGAGACATTGCAGGGCTGAGCCAGCACTTCGAAGCCCTGCTTTTCGAAATCGGCACGCACCGCTTCGCAGGCCTCGGCCTTGCGGCTGGAAACGACGACCCTGCAGCCGGCGCGGGCCAGTTCCTCGGCCATCGATTTGCCGATGCCGCGAGTCGAGCCGGTGACGATGGCGACCTTGCCGCTCAGATCAAACAATGACTTGGACATGTTGGTTTCGCTATGTGAAATTAAATATGACTAAGTTGACACGCCACTATGGTGGACGGAATATCGAAATGCGAAACACTCTGCCGTATCCCAACCCACCATCCGCAGCTCCGTCGAGGAGACATCCAATGGGTGCATCAGACCCTGCAGCATCGCTTTCCCCCGCCCCCGGCCCCTACAGCTACGAGCACGAAGGCG
>Ga0070731_10001887_pt1 | contig 20906 bp, 18 predicted proteins | sample Coa_R1_2_FD_66448 | JGI IMG/M metagenome (GOLD analysis project Ga0070731, IMG submission 66448) | Surface soil microbial communities from Centralia Pennsylvania, which are recovering from an underground coalmine fire - Coalmine... | ecosystem: Environmental > Terrestrial > Soil > Unclassified ... | reverse complement strand
GCGACATCAATCTGCTGCAGAGTCCGACCGGTTCGCGAAGCACGTGGCCCGACACGTTTCGTCAAGCGCGGTTCGTGCCCGCGGTCGAATACATCCGCGCGATGCGGGCGCGCACGCTCCTGATGCGGCAATTCGACACGTTCATCTCGCCGTATGACGCATTCATCGAGCCCGGCATCAACGGCGGCACGCTCAGCACCACGAATCTCACCGGACACCCGGCGATTGCGCTCAAGTGCGGCTTCAGCGGCGGCTTGCCCAGGCCAGTGATGATCACCGGACGGCTGTACGAAGAGGCGACAATCGCCCGAATTGCGTTGGCCTACGAGCAAGCGACAGAGTGGAAAGACAGACATCCGACGCTGACGTAGAAACCTGCCAACTTTGAACTTTGAACTCTGAACTCTGAACGGTTGTGGTCGCTTCGCGCCGACTTCATTTCAAAGAAGCGGACGAACGCCAGCTCGCTCGTCGGTTCTGAGTTCCCAGTTCCACGTTCGAAGTTAATCCGTTACTTGACACGCAGCGTCTGCGCTGTCCGTGTCCCCTCGGTCAGCTTCATCGTCGCCGCCGTTCCCGTGAGGGGACGCAGGAAGGCCGGATCGAACCATTGGCCGGTCTCGACGTCCGTGACGGCCGCCAGCAAATAGTCGCCTGGCGGCAGATCGCGAAAGGTGAAGCTGCCGTCGGTGGCCGGGCGCGCGGTGAGGATGCGGCGCGATTGCGGCGTCCAGAAGCGCGAATCGGCGGCAAACGCAATCACCGTGTAGTCGGTGAGGCGCTGGCCCACGGCGTCCTCGATGGCGCCGGCCACGGTCGTCGTCTTGTCGCTCAGCGTGGCGATGGCGCCGGCGGCGTCCTCACCAGGTTTGATCTCGAGCGGAGAATCGAGCGCGTCGCGGCCGGCGACGATGACCGTCCGCAGTCTGAGCGAGGCGGGCGCGCCGCTGATGCCGATGCGATAGCGGCCCGGCGATAATCCCGCGACGGTGAAATTTCCATTCGCGTCGGCGACGCCCGTCTGCGATCCTTGATCGACGCCCGGCGTGATCGGGACCATCGTCACCCGCAGCCGCGTGAAATCGACGGGCGGACCCGCGCTGTCGATGGCGATGCGTCCCGCGACCGTCATGCCCGGCCGCAGCTGGAGCTGGAGGCTGATCGGATTGTGACCATCGACCGCGGCGTCGGTGGACGCCCACGTCGGCGTCGCCTGCGCCGCCGACATCGCGGCCAGCGCCGCCGTGAGCGCGGCTTCCTTGCCGCCGGAGGCGTCGGCGTTGAACTTCATCGTCAGCGCCGACACGCCGCGAGCGGTGACGCTGTACTGTCCCGGGGCCACGGCGCCGAACGAGAACTTGCCGTCGGGACCGCTGCGCGCCGATCGTGTGCCGAGACCCGGCGGCTGATTCACGTCCACCAACTGCACCGACACGTTCGCGGCGGGCTGGCCATCGGCGCCCGTCACGGTGCCGTTGACGCGAGAGACCGGCACCAACTGCAGCGAGACATCGACACCCGATCGCTCTTCGCCCGGCCCGAGTGTGACGGGGGACGCATTCGCGGCGATTGTCGTGCCCGGGTAGTACACCGGCGCGTAAGCGGAGGCCGGGTCCGTCGTGTCGGCTGACAGACCGGCGCGCGCGATCGCCATTTTCAAATCAGCCATCGCCATGTCCTGTTCGACCGTCGCGGAACCTTGCGCGGCGCCGGCGAGTTGCTCCGCGCGCATGCGCAGCGCCACATCGCCGTTGACGTCCGGCGGAAGCGTCACGTTCACGATGTAATCGCCCGGCACCAATCCTGGAATGCGGTAGACGCCGCGATCGTCGGTCGTCGCCGATCCGGCCGGCTGCAGCACGCGGTCGCCTCCGCGAAAGACATAGCGCAGCGCGCGGACTTGCGTGCCGAACGATGGCTCGCTCTGCTCGTCGAGCACGGTGCCCGTCAGGACGCCGCCTTTCGGAATGGCGAGCTTCACGTTGTCCATCTGCTGGCCGCTGGCCAACTGAATCGGCGTGCCGGCGCGGCCGCTGCCCGGCTGTTTTTGTCCGAACGTCACATCGAGAAATCCGGGCTTCGACGCCGTGAGATCGAACAGTCCCGCCGGCAGTTGCGTGAATCAAAACCGGCCGTCGTCGTCGGTCGACACCGAACGTCCATAGCGCGGATCGATCGACGACACCGCGACGCGCGCGCGTCGAACCGGCCGGCCCGTGTTTGCGCTGACGAGCGTGCCGGTGATCGCGCCCGTACCTTGCGGCTGCGCCGGCATTGCCGCCGCGTCGCGTCCCGACTGCGGCGACGTCACCGGCTTCTGCCGCGGAAACGCCAGCGGCCAGGACGTCGACAGCAGCGCGACGCCGGCCGCGGCGACGAATCGTCGAAATGATGATTCCGCGGCCATCGCTACCTGCCCGCTGGTTGCCGCAGACGGATGGGTTGCGCGAAGACGCGCGCCCGCAGGTCGTCCGTGCGAATCGACTTGGCCGCGTTCACGAATTGGGCGACCAGATCCGGAGTGAGGGTCTGCCGTTGGGCGACGGCAAGCAGCACGCCGGCCCGATCGCTGTCGCTCGAGAGCTTGGCTGTCTCCTTCAGAATCGAGCTCAGCGCCTCGTCGCTCACCGTGCCGGCGACGACTTTCTCGCGCAGCGCCGTGGCTTCGGGGCCAACCGTGAAGGCAAGGCCCTCGAGGTTCTTGTCTCCCAGCTGCAGCTTTTGCTTCCTCGAGGCGGCGTCGACGGCGAGTTCAAGGCCGAGATCGGCCTTGGCCTGCGCCAGCTGGTCACCGCCGATGAGGCCGTCGTCAAACATCCGCTGCGAACGATCGAGCTTCGTCTTCGCGGCGTCGAGGTCGAGCTTTTGTCGATCGAGCTCGGTCTTGAGGCGCAGCTCGTCGGCGTTGGCGGCGTTCTCACGCGCTTTCAACGCCAACTCGAGACGCTTCACCGTGAACTCCGCATTGTCGAGATTCTGGTTGCCAACCAAGCCGGTTTCGACTTGTTGGCGAACTTCCTCGAGTCTTTTCTGAGCCTGCTCGAGCTGCAACTTGAGATCGGCGGCCTGGAAGTCAGAGCGCTTCGTCTGATCCGCGCCATCGCGAACGGCCTGAAGCTTGAGCTGGAGGCGCTCGACGAGCACCTGAGATTCCTCGACGTCGGAAAGCGGGGCGAGGCCGGCCTCGACCATCGCGCGCACGCGTGTCAACTGCTGCTGCGCCGCTTCGAGTTGCGCCATCAAGAACTTCTCGTTGAAGTCTTTCGTCTTCGCATTTTCCTTCTGAATCACCGTGTCCTGGCGCGGCTCAGGCTCCTGCGCGTCGCCGGGATGAGCCGCCTGCGCAGCGGCTGACGGCTCCGTCGCACGATCGGGCGCTGAACCGCTCTGAACCGTCGCGCCCGTGCGGACGCCGCTGGCCACGCCGCTCTCGATGCCGCCCGGCACGCCGCCGTTGACCCCACTCCTCACACCTTCAGCGAGTCCGCCCGCAACTCCGCCTGGGACGCCGCCCTGCACGCCGGTGGCGACGACGTCCTGTGCATCAGCCGCCTTCGCTCGCACGGACCACGCCGCCGGCACCACCGCGAGCAACAACGCCGCGCCGATCACGACGGGCATCACACCTGCGCGCCCTCGCGTCTCAGCCGGCGCGCGTCCGAGAATCCGTCGCACGCGCTCGACCAGCGATCCGTCCGCCGCGGCCAATGCCAGCTTCGGCGTCGCCGTCATCGCCGCAAGTTCTGCAAGCGCGGTCGCATACACAAATCGATCGCAGACCGACACGGCCAGGTCGTCGCACGACTGCTCGCGCGCCGCCCGCACCTGGGATGAGATCCACCAGACGGCCGGATGGTAGAAGAGCGCGACCTCGGCGACCGATTGCAGCAAGTTGACGAGATAATCGTGACGCAGCACGTGCGCGAGCTCGTGCGCGACGAGCGCCTCGATCTGCTGCGGCGTCAGTCCGGCCAGCGCCGCGGCCGGCAGAATGACGACGGGCTTCATCCATCCGACCATGACCGGCACGGCCACGGCCGTCGACTCCGCGATGCGGACGATGCGCGCGAGCGCGAGGCGGCCGGCGACCCGCCGCGCGAGGCTTTGAATTTCAGCCGATGCGGGCTGCACGGCGCGTGCCGCCAGCCGGCGGGTGACGATCCATCCACCCGTCAAGCGAATCGAGAGGATCGCCACACCGGCGAGCCAGAGTCCAAGCGCCACTGTCGGAAGGACGGACGCCGGCGCCGGCGCTGCCGGCGAATCGAGAACGGCGCCGGCCACCCCGGCGTCAGCGATGCCGACTCTCGCCGACGGCGCGGTCACGGACACCGTCGCCGTCTCAGCCGCCGCTCCCGACAAGTACCACGTCGTCGCCAGCGGCGCTGCGAGCATCAGCGCCAGCGACGCGACGCCGATCGTGTGGCGCGTGCGAGCGGAAGTCGACAGTCGCAACACGCCAAATGTCGCGAGACCAATGGCCGCGCCTTGCCACAGAAAATGCAGCAGCGCGCGCGCGAACGCGTCGACGTACGGATTACGCAGAGCTTCGAACGGCAGGATCTCAGTCATGGCTCTTCACTCCTGATCGGCCCCGAAGGTCGGCCTCCGGGCTCGATTTCCGGTACTCATCGATGAGCTTCCGAATTTCCGCGAGTTCCTCTTTGGACGCGGGATGCGCGCTCAGCGCCTGCAGCACGAGCGCCGAAGCCGATCCGCCGAACGCGCGATCCATCAGATCCGAAATGAGCTGCCGCTGTGTGATGTCGCGCGCCACTCTCGCGGCATAGACATGTGTGCGCGCCGACTCGTCTCGCGTGACCAGCCCTTTGTCCGCCATGATCTGCATCAGCTTCAGCGTGGTGGTATAGCCTGTCTCGCGCAACCCGGCGAGCGCTGAATGCACCTCGCGAACCGTTGACGGCCCCTGGTCCCACAACACGCGCAGGATCGCCAGTTCGGCGTCCGTCGGTCTCGGCAGCGCTTTCGACATGAGCCGGAGTTTATACGAACAACTTCGTAGATGTCAACGAAAGTCTTCGTCGTCCGCCCCCGGAATCGGCACACGGCAGGCGAGGAATTTGCTTAGATGTCGGCTTCGCCCTCTGATCCGTCAGGGCCAGTTGGATGTGTGTCGTTCACGACGTACTTTGGATACTTCTGACCGTACCCCATGTCACAGCCTCCCAAACCGCAGAGTGCACTGGCCGCCACCGGTATCCCGGGTCTCGATGACATCCTGAGCGGCGGATTCACACGCGATCGTCTCTATCTCATCGAAGGCGTGCCCGGATCGGGCAAGACGACGGTGGCGCTGCAGTTCCTGCTCGAAGGCGTTCGCGCCGGCGAGAAGGTGCTCTACGTGACGCTGTCCGAAAGCGAGGAGGAACTGCGGCAGGTCGCGCACTCGCATGGGTGGTCGCTCGATCAGGTTCCGGTGCGCGAACTGGTGGCTTCCGAGGCCAGCCTCGAGATCGACGAGAACTACACGATGTTCCACCCGTCGGAAATCGAGTTGGGCGAAACGACGAAGACGATTCTGTCCGACGTCGAGCGCCTCGAACCGGCGCGCATGGTGTTCGATTCGCTGTCGGAGCTGCGGCTGCTGGCCGGCAATCCGCTGCGGTACCGGCGGCAGATTCTGGCGCTGAAACAGTTCTTTCGCGGGCGCGGCTGCACGGTGCTGCTGCTCGACGACCTGACGGCCGCCAATCACGATTTGCAGGTGCAGAGCATCGCGCACGGCGTCATCCGCCTCGAGCAGTTGTATCCGGAGTACGGCTCCGAGCGGCGCCGCATGACCGTGCTGAAGTATCGCGGCATGCGGTTTCGCGGCGGCTTCCATGACTACGTCATCCGGCATGGCGGCTTGCAGGCGTTTCCGCGGCTCGTCGCGAGCGAGCACCGGCCCACGCCGTCGATGGAAAAACTCCCCTGCGGCGTCCCCGAGTTCGACCATCTGCTCGGCGGCGGCCTCGAATGCGGCACGAGCACGCTGATCGTCGGCGCGGCGGGCACCGGCAAGTCGTCGCTCTCGGCGCAATTCGTGTCTGCGGCGGCCGACCGCGGCCAGCGCGCGGCGATGTTCATCTTCGATGAGAGTCCGCACACGCTGCTGACGCGATCCGATGCGCTCGGCATGAACCTGAGCCGGCATGTCCGCGAGGGCAGCGTCAAGATCCAGCAGGTGGATCCGGCGGAACTATCGCCCGGCGAGCTTGGACACCAGATCCGCTGGGCGGTCGATCGCGATCACGCGTCGATCATCGTGGTCGACAGCTTGAACGGATATCTGAACGCGATGCCGGCCGAGCGGTATCTGGTCATTCAGCTGCACGAGCTGTTGACATATCTCGGCCAGCGCGGCGTCGCCACGATTCTCATCGGCGCGCATGCCGGTCTCATCGGAGCGCAGATGCATTCGCCGGTCGACGCGAGTTATTTAGCGGATGCCGTGATTCTCATGCGCTATTTCGAAAGCGCCGGCGAAGTGCGGCAGGCGATTTCAGTCGTCAAGAAGCGCGGCGGCGCGCACGAGCGGACGATTCGCGAGTTTCGCCTCGGGCGCGGCATCGAGATCGGCCCGCCGCTCCGTGAATTCCGCGGCGTGTTCACCGGCGTTCCGATACTCGATGCGTCGTACAAGGCCGCCGCCGGGGATCAGCACACGTGAGCGACACGCCGGGCACCGACAAGGAACGACGGGTACTCATCCTGGCGCCCACGTCGCGCGACGCCCGGCTGACGACAGAACTGCTCGGACGCGCCGGCATCGTCGGCGAGACCGTCTCCGATCTGTCCGCCGCGTGCCGCGCGCTCGTCGACGGCGCCGGCGCGTTGCTCGTCGCCGAAGAGAACGTCGAGTACCAAGGCCTCGCGGGACTCCTGATCTGGCTGCAATCGCAGCCCCCGTGGTCGGACCTGCCGATCCTCGTGCTGGCCTTGCCGGGCGCCAACTCGGAAGCCGTCGCGCAAGCGATGGAGCAGCTCGGCAACACGACCGTGATCGAGCGTCCCACTCGCTTCGCCACGCTCGTCAGCACGGTCCGGGCCGCGCTGCGGGCCCGGCAGCGTCAATATCAAGTGCGCGACTACATCCAGGAGCGCGAGCGTCACGAGGAGGTGCGGTCCCTGCACGCCGCCATCGTTACTTCATCTGACGACGCCATCATCAGCAAGACGCTCGAAGGCCGGATTCTGAGCTGGAACGACGGAGCGGAGCGGCTGTTCGGTTATTCGGCCGCGGAAGCGATCGGCCGCCCCATCACGATGCTCATTCCCGTGGAGCGGCAGGACGAGGAGCCGGCGCTGCTCGGCCGGCTGGCTCGCGGCGAGCGTATTGAACACTTCGAAACCGTCCGCGTACGCAAAGACGGCACGCGCATCAATATTTCCCTCACTATTTCGCCGGTCAGAGACGCGCGCGGACGCGTGATCGGCGCATCGAAGATCGCGCGCGATATCACGCAAAGCCGGCGCGCCGCCGAAGCGCTGCAGGTTGCGCAAGATCAGCTGCGCGTCGTCACCGACCACATGACGGTGATCGTCGCGCGCTGCAGCCGCGACCTCCGCTATTTATGGGTGAGCCACGGCTGCGCGCGATGGCTCGGCGTGGCGCCGGAGGCGCTGATCGGACACCGCATCCCCGACATCATCGGCGCCGATGCGTTCGCCGCGCTCCGGCCGTGCGTCGAGCGCGTGCTGGCCGGCGCCCCGGTCGAGTGCGAGATCGAGGTGCCGTACGATCGGCGCGGATCGCGCTGGATCAAAGCGTCGTACGTCCCGACGAGGGACGCGGGCGGCGGGATCGACGGATGGGTCGAGGTGATCACCGACACGACCGCGCACCGGCGGATGGAGGCCGCGCTGCGCGAGGCCGATCGCCGGAAGGACGAGTTCCTCGCCGTGCTGGCCCATGAGCTGCGCAATCCGCTCGCGCCCGTTCGCAGCGGATTGCACGTGCTGCGGCTGACGGCCGCGCGCGATCCGTCGATCGAGCGCGTGGCGCGGATCATGGAGCGTCAGATCGATCACATGGTGCGGCTGGTCGACGATCTGCTCGAAGTCTCGCGCATCACGCGCGGCAAGATCGAGCTTCGACGCGAGGTGATCGACGCGGCGCAGGCCGTCCGCAGCGCGATCGAGACCAGCCGGCCGCTCATCGAAGCCGCACGCCACGAGTTGACGGTGTCCATGCCGGGCGAGGCAATGATGCTCGATGCCGATCCCGTGCGGCTCGCACAGGTGATCTCGAATCTGCTCAACAACGCCGCGAAGTACACCGACGCGGGCGGCAAGATCTCCCTCGAGGGCCGTCGCGAGGCCGGCGTGGCCGTGATCTCGGTCCGCGATTCGGGCATCGGGATCGCGCCCGAGATGCTGCCGCGCGTCTTCGATCTGTTCGCCCAGTCCGGCCGCGATTCCGCGCGGTCGCAAGGCGGCCTCGGCATCGGCCTCACCATCGTCAAGACGCTCGTCGAAATGCACGGCGGCACGGTCGAAGCGCAGAGCGCCGGACCGGGCGCCGGCAGCGAGTTCACGCTGCGATTGCCGCTCTCGCAGACGGCCGCGGCGAGTCCACGTCCGCGCAAGGAGATCCGGCCGGCCCCGGCGCTCGCCGGCAGGCGCGTGCTCGTCGTCGACGACAATCAGGACGCCGCCGATAGCCTGGGCATGCTGCTGAAGGCGCTTGGCGCGGACGTCCATCTGGCCTACGACGCGGCGTGCGCGCTTCATCTGCTCGCGACCGAGCGGCCAGACGTCGCGCTGCTCGATGTCGGCATGGCCGGCATGGACGGCTATGAGCTCGCGCGCCACATTCGCCGGGATCCCACGCTCGACGGCCTCGCGCTGATTGCGCTGACGGGATGGGGACAGGAAGAAGATCGGCGCCGGTCGCAATCCGCCGGATTCGACTACCACCTCGTCAAGCCGGCGAACATCGAGACGCTGCAGCGGCTGCTGCTGTCGCTCGGCGCGCCCGCGCCGCCCATCGCGCCGGGTCCGCCAGCGGAACTCTCCACGCAGCCGCTCACCGACGCCGGATGAGGGCCGGTCCTCGTCAGCCGCACACGCGCCGACCGGCGCAGGATCATGAGCGACCCCGGAGGTCGACCTCCGGGGTCGCCGTGAGGCCTGTGGCACAATATCGTCATGCCCACGTACGCGCATTTCGATACGTCGCTCGGTCAGTTCACGGTGGAGTTGTTTGAAGCGAAAGTGCCGAAGACGGTCGCGAACTTCGCAGGCCTGGCCGAAGGCACGAAGGAGTGGAAGCATCCGAAAACCGGCGAGAAGCACACCAAGCCGTACTATGACGGCGTCATTTTTCATCGTGTGATCAGCGGATTCATGATTCAGGGCGGCGATCCGCTCGGCATGGGCCACGGCGGACCCGGATATCAGTTCGAAGACGAGTTCCATCCGGATTTACGGCACGATCGCGCCGGCATTCTCTCGATGGCCAACGCGGGGCCCGGCACGAACGGCAGCCAGTTCTTCATCACGCTCGGTCCGACGCCGCACCTCGATCGCAAACACTCCGTCTTCGGCGCCGTCGTCAAGGGCATGGACGTCGTCGAGAAGATCGGCAAGGTGAAGACCGACCGCAACGACCGGCCCGCGACGCCGGTGGTCATGAATAAGGTCACGATAGAAAGAAGATAACCTGCACATCGATGACAACGACGGCACATCGATGATCGATGTGCGGTAATTGCCAATCGAAGAATCGCCAATCGACGATCGTCAATTGGGCGGCCTGAATCACAGCAAGCGTCATCCGATTGACGATTGCCAATCGTCGATTCTTCGATTGGCAATTACCGATCACCGATCATCGATGTGCGGGCGCGCGCCGTCAGATTGTGACAGCTTCGAGGCGCGCCGGCGCCGCAGCGCGTGCGCCGAGTCGGTCGAGCCCCTCGACGACGTCGCGCACGAGATCCCGCGGGCTTTCGCAGCCGGGCGACAGTCGCACGAGCGTATCCGACAATCCAAGCTCCGCTCGCGTGGCCGCCGGGATGGACGCGTGCGTCATCTTGCACGGCAAGCACACGAGCGCGCGCACGCCACCCAGACTCTCGCCGAGCGCAAAATACTTGAGCGACGAGACGAACGTCGAGGCTTCCTCGGGCGTTCCGTCGATCTCGAACGACACCATCCCGCCGAATCCTGACATCTGCTTGCGGGCGATGTCATGGCCGGGATGCGACGCCAGTCCGGGAAAGTAGACCTGTTTCACGCGCGGGTGCTTCGACAGCGCGTCAGCCACGGCAATCGCATTTTCGGCGTGGCGCAGCATGCGCAGTTCCAGCGTTCTCAGGCCGCGAAGCGTCAGCCAACAGTCGAAGGGACTCGGCGTGCCGCCGAGCGCGTTTTGCAGAAAGGCGACCGGTTCGAACACGGCTGCGTCTTTGGCGATGACCGCGCCTTGAATGAGATCCGAGTGTCCGGCCAGATATTTCGTCACGCTGTGGACGACCAAATCTGCGCCCAGCTCGAACGGCCGCTGAAAGAACGGCGTCGCGAACGTGTTGTCGACGACGACGAGCGCGCCTGCGGCGTGGGCAACGCGGGCGATGGCCGCGATGTCGTAGACGAGCAGACGCGGATTGGTCGGCGACTCGAGCCAGACGAGTTTCGTCTTCGCCGAGAGCGCCTGCTCGAGTGCTCCGGGCTTCGTGAAGTCGACGCGCGTCACGATGCAGCCAATCGGCTCGAACACTTTGTGGAGCAGACGGAACGTGCCGCCGTACACGTCGCCCGGCACGATGATCTCGGTGCCTGGCTTGAGATAGGCCGTGAGCACCGCGTTTTCCGCGGCGAGTCCCGATCCCAACACGGCCGCGTGAGTCGCGCCCTCCAATTCAGCCAGCACGGCCTCGAGGCGCTTGCGCGTCGGATTCGACGTGCGCGTGTAGTCGAAGCCTTTGTGCTCGCCGGGCGCTTCCTGCTGGTACGTCGTGGTTTGAAAAATCGGCGGGACGATGGCGCCCGTCTGCGGCTCGCTGGGTTGTCCGGCGTGAATGGTCTTGGTGGCGAAATCCATGAACTGGCTCCTTCGGAATCGATGATCGGGAATCGGTAATTGGGAATCGAAGAATCTGAAATCGGCGAATCGACAATCGAGAATCGGCAATCGGCAATCGGGAATCGAGAATCGGGCGCCCTAAGCCTCGAGCACCGGCAGCGCGATGGCGCGATGGCCGCGCGCCCGGCGTCCGTCCACGACCTCCTGGATCGCGCGCCACGACGTCGGTACGGTCAGCTCGGCCGCATGATCGTCGGTCGCGAAAAACCAGCGGCCGGGCGCCGGCCCGTCGAGCGCAAGCACGGGCTCTCCGGACTTGAATGTCGCGATCGTCCTTCCTGCGTGTGATGGCGCTCCCGTCGTCAACGTCTCGAGAACATCGTCGAGAATCGTGATCGCCGTCGCTTCCGGTCCCGCGCCTGGACCGGCGAACAGCACATCGCGTCCGCTCTCGCCGACCAATCGCAGGGCGTTGGCGACGCCGCTGAGTCGCGCGAATGGATGATTCGAGCGCACGAACGCGGGACCGACCCATGCACCGGGCGCGGACGGATCGAGCGACGCGATGGCGACCGGCTTGAGCGTGCCGCCGAGGCGATGCGCGTCTGCGAAATGCGCCGGCTTCAGGTCGGCGATGCTCGTGGTGGTCAGATCGGCGACGCGTGCGGCGCGATGACCGCACAAATGCAGCAGGATCGTCAGTTTCTCCGCCGCGTCGCGGCCGGTGACGTCGGCGGAACTATCCGGCTCGGCGTAGCCGCGCGCCGTGGCCTCCGCGAGCGCCGTGTCGAACGACGCGCCGTCTTCGATGGCGTTCGTGATGAAGTGCGACGTGCCGTTGATGATCCCTTCGATGCGTCGCGGCGCGGCGATCAGCGGCCGGCGCGAGAGCGATCCGATGAACGGCACACCGGCGAGCACGGCGGCGTCGTACGCAAACGACGTGCCTCGCGAGGCGGCCAACGCCGAGAGCTCCAGTCCGTGGTGCGCCACCAGCGTTTTGTTGGCGGTGACGACGGGAATGCCGGCATGGAGCGCGCGCGTCACGAGTGTGCGCGCGGGCTCGAGGCCGCCGATGACTTCGATGACGACGTCGACATCAGCGTGGAACAACTCGCTCGCGTCGGCCGTGAGCGGCAGCCGCGGTCCCGTTCGCAATTTGCCGCGCTCGCGCACGAGAGCTGCGCGGCAGTTGATCTCGCAGCCCGCGCGTCGCAGGCGCAGACGTTCCGCATCGGCCAGCGCCGCCACAGCCTGTCCGATCCGTCCATAGCCGAGCAGCGCCACTGAGACGCTGCTGGGAATCGACTCCCGGAGTCGATTTTCAACAGCGGGAAATCCAGCCACCGGTTTCGGGGAAAAGCGCGCCGACTTGGGCGGCACTGACGCATCGGCCACCGATTCGATCACAACAGCCATCTCGTTCCCTCTCGGAGCACAGCTCCGCCACTGCCCGCGAGGGCAGGATTTTCGACGCACGGGACCATCCCGCGATCGAGACGACGTCAACTACCGTGGGAACGAGAACTGCTGTCGATGGCGGCGCCATCGACCTCGTTTTATCTTCCCCGGTCTCGGGCAGGAGTTAGCACCTGGGCGCTTGCCGCCTGGTTGCTGTGGCGTCGACGGGCCTGTTCCCTCAGCCACTCGTGATAAAGCCCGCGGTGTTTCGCGAGCAAGGTGAGAATACAGAAGTAATCCACGCATGTCAATATGTGGATTGGTATTTATTGTAGGGTTCAGCAGGTTCAGCGGGTTCAGGGGGTTCAACGGGTGCGACGGGTGCAACGGGGTTCTGCGGTTTGACAGGATTCAACGAACTTCAGCGCGTGCAGCACCGATGATTCAGCGCGCCTGAACCCGGCTGAACCGGTTGAACCCGCTGAACCCCTTGAACCTTTTGAACCTGCTGAACCTGTTAAACCCGCTCCTACCGTTTACTCTCGCCGCTCAACCACGAGGCAATTTGCTCGCGGGTCCAGCGGTGGTCGTCGTTGATGTGCACGAGGAGGGCGGCGAGATAGAGACGTTTCTTACAGCCGTCGACCGGGCAGGGCTTCACGTTGTCGAGGCAGTCGAAGAACCAGTCGAGATCGCGCGTTGGCACTTCACCGCCGGCTTCCGACGGCAACCGGTACATCGCGTCGTACGCGGCGCCCAGTGCGCACGAGGCGTCGCGGCCTTTGTAGTAATCGCCGAAGGCTTGATCGGGACGACGTTTGGCGCCGTCGCGAATAAAGGCGGCGAGTTCTTTCTCGTCGTGATGAACCCGGGGCGCGCTCGGTGAGTCCATGCAGGCCTCCTCGGTCGAGTGTAGCGGAGAGCGGGTGTTCGAGGGCGAACGGAGGAAATGGGTGAATGGGTGAATGTGCGAATGCGTGAATGGGCGAATGGCGACGGTCGCCCGTAGAAACGCGGCCGTTCGTCGGGCGTATTCTGTATCATCGCGATTGAGTTCCGAGTTTGCGCGCGCCTCCTGCGAGGTCATCATGCAAAGGCGATTCGCTCCTCACGTCGTTCTCGGTAGCTGTCTGGCCGTGCTGGGCGTCGCCGGCCTGGGCGGCGTCCCCCAAAACGCGTCTCAATCCCAAACCAGTTCGGGGCCGAGCACGGGCACCGGCCTCATCCTCGGACGCGTCGTGGACGCGGGATCCGGCAAGCCGATCCCGGGCGCCATCGTCAACCTCGCCGTCGCGCCTCCGGTCACGCCCGGCTCTGTAAACGGTTCAGCCGGGACGGTGCAGAACGCCAGGGCCGGCGTCGTCTTGGTTGCAGGTCCTCGTTCCGGCGCGGCTCAGACCAGCGTCGTCGCCGACGCCGACGGCGAGTTCGCGTTTCGCGATCTGCCTGCGGGCACGTGCCGCTTCAACGTCAACGCGCGAGGCTACTCGGGCGGCGGCTACAACCAGTCGCAACCCGACAGCACGCCGCAAGGCCTCGATCTCGTCGACGGCCAGCGCGTGAACGACCTGACGCTCAAGATGTGGAAAGACGCCGTCATCACGGGCCGCGTCACCGACGAGGCTGGCGAGCCCGTCGTCGGCGTCTTCGTCCGCGTGCTCCGGCGGGTCGTCGCCGGCGGCCAGGCGACGTTTCGCATGAGCGGAGGCGGCAACGACACCGACGATCGCGGCATCTATCGATCCGCCGGTCTTCCGCCGGGCGACTACGTCGTCGAACTTCCCGTCTCGCGCACGACGATGCCAATTGCGACGTTCGACGCGCTGCAGGCGATGGAGAAGAGCGATCCGGCGGCCGCGGCGTCAATGCGCGACTACCTCAGCGGGGAGGCGAGAGTGGGCGACGACGCGGAGACCGGCCGGCAGATCGGCAATCTGCTGCTCTCGGGCGGCAACGCCCAGGGTCCCCAAGGCGCGGCGCTCGCAGCGGTACAGGCCGGCGGCAGCCGCCTCGCGACGTATCCGAGCATCTTTTATCCATCAGCGACGATCTCGACACGCGCGACGGTTCTGACGCTCGCGGCCGGCGACGAGAAGACGGGCATCGACATCGCGCTGGCGCTCGTGCCGGCGTTCCGCGTGTCGGGCGTCTTGACCGATATGGACGGCCGTCCCGCAGCCAACGTCGGCGTGCGTCTCGCATCGCTCGACGACCAGGCCAACCTCGATTCGGCGCCCGACGCCGTTGCGACGACGATCAGCGCACCGAACGGCGAGTTCACGATGCTGGCGGTACCCGTCGGGCAATATCAGTTGACGGCGGTGCGGCGCGCGCCCACGGGCCGCGGGCTCGCCACGGATGCGCCACCGCCCAACCTCGGCCCACCGGGATGGGCCAAGATGCAAGTCGCTGTGAGCGACAGCGACGTCGCGGGACTCGCGCTCGGCCTCAAGTCCGGTCTCTCCGTCACCGGCCGCGTCGTGTTCGAAGGCCAATCGCCGCAGCCGACCGGTCCTCAGCTCACGCGTGGTATCCGCCTGGATGCGGGCGGCCAGAACGGCGCTGTCGGCAGCATCATCGCGCAGATCAACGCCGACGGCACCTTCTCGATGGCCGGCGCGATGCCCGGTAGATACACGTTGACGCCAGCCGGCTGGCCAGTGCTGCAGTGGAAAGCGAAGAGCGTGATCGCCGACGGCCGCGATGTGAGCGACGCGCCGATCGATCTGGATTCGAGCGACCTGACCAACGTCACGATCACGTTCACCGACAAGCCCGCGTCGATTGCCGGAGTGGTCCACACGACGTCGGGCGCGCCCGACCAGAACGCGATCGTCGTCGGCTTCCCTGCCGATCCGCGCGGTTGGATCGCACCGGCCTTACACGTCTTCACGACTCGCGCGTCGACGACCGGCAGTTACTCGATCAGCGCGGTCGCGCCGGGCGACTACATCGTCGCCGCGATCCCGGAGTCGCTGGCGGCGTCGTGGAAGACCTACGACGTGCTGCAGCGCATCGCGCCGTCGGCCGTGCGTCTGAAGTTCGACACGGGCGCGCACCTTACGCAAGACCTGACGACGACGGTGGTGCGCTGATGACGCGCCGCTGGTCGCTCGGCATCACCACCGCCGCCGCGCTCGCCGCACTCATGGCCGGATCGGCGTGGGCTCCCGTCAGAGCGCAGCAGGCACGCGACGCCGCGCCCGCCGCCCCCGTCGCCACCGGCACCGCCGCGATCGCCGGCACCGTCGTCACCGACGACGCGCAAGCGGCACCCGTGCGGAGGACGACGGTGACCGTCACCAGCGACGCGCTGCGCGGATCGCGCGAGACAGTGACCGACGATCAGGGCCGGTTTCTCATCCCCGGCCTGCCGGCCGGCAACTATTCGATCACTGCGGCTAGAGCGGGCTGGGTGACGACGTACTACGGCAGCCGCGTGCCCGGCTCGCCGCCGTACACGGGCACGTCGCTCGCGCTCGCGGCGGGCGAGCAGCACGCGGCGCTGACGCTCCGCCTGCTGCACGGCAGCGCGATCACCGGCAAGATTCTCGACGCGTCGGGCCGGCCGCCAGATGCGACCATCTGGTTGATCCGGCCGCAACCCGCCGGCACGGAGCAGGCGCCTCTTTTCGCGTTCGGCAACCAACCGCAACGATCTGTGACCGACCTCGACGATCGCGGAGTGTACCGGTTCTACGGCGTGGCGCCGGGCGACTACTACGTCTACGCCGTCGCGAATTTTTCTTCGAACCAGGACCTGCACCAAATCACGCCGGACGTGATGCGGGCGGCGCGAGCGGCCGGATCGGCGCCGGGCTCGAGCGGCTCGACGCCAAGCGACCAGGGGGCGTCAGTGACGTACGCTCCCGTTTATTATCCCGGGACCGTCGACGTCAGGACCGCGACCCTAATCAAGCTGGGCCGCGACGAGGAACAGTCCGGCATCGATTTCGAGGTAAAGCTCGTGGCCGCGGCAACGATCGCCGGCACGATCGTCGCGACGGGCGGCCAGCCGCCGGCGCGTGCGCAGGTGCAACTGCAGCCGCGAGAAGTGAACCAGACGTCCCGCCTGGGCGGCCTGCGATCGGCTCTGGTCGCGCCGAACGGCACGTTCAAGCTCGCGGGCATCACGCCCGGCGACTACACGCTGTTCGCGCGTGCAGTCGATTCGTCGTCGATGTCGCCGGCCGCCGCCGGCGCAGCCGGTCCGGCGGGCCGCGCAGCCGGCGCCGGCCCCTTGACGCTGTGGGCGACGCAAGACGTCAGCGTCAACGGGAGCGATCTCACCGGTCTGTCGCTGACGCTGCAGCCGGGCTCGAGCCTCAGCGGCAAGGTGACCGTCGATGCGGGCGCCGCGGCGCCGCCCGATCTCTCGGGCATGACGCTGACGCTGATCCGCGTCGACGGCTTCTTCAACCAATTGACCACGGTCGACGCGACGGGCGCGTTCAAGTTCAACGGTCTCATGCCCGGCAGCTATCGGATCGGCCTGGCTCCGGGTGGCGGCGGCGGTGGACGCGGCGGCGGCGCGGGGGTCGCGGGCCCCTCGGGCAAGTGGACGATCGCGTCGGCGCTCGTGCACGGCCGGGACGCGGCGGATCTGCCGTTCGCGATCCAGCTGGGCGACGACATCTCGGACGCGGCGATCAAACTCTCGAGCTCGCTCGGCGAGATCTCAGGGCATCTGGTGGCTGGGGGCGGTCCCTCGCCGGGTGACTTCGTCGTCTTGCTGCTCTCGGCCGATCGCGCCTACTGGCCGGCAGTCAGCCGTCGCATGCCGGCGCCGGTGGCCGTGCGCCCCGACGGGTCGTTTCGCGTCGCGAACCTGCCCGCCGGCGCGTATCTGCTCTGCGTGCTCCCTGACGTCGACCCCGCGACGTTGCATGATCCGTCTGCGCTCGAATCGCTGACGCCGCGAGGCATCCCCGTCACGCTCGCCGACGGCGAGAAAAAGGTGCAGGACGTGAAGATCGGCGGAGGCGTCTCGCCGCGCTGAGGCTCATCGGCGCCGTCCCGTGGGATCAGGTCAGCTCTCTCAACGACGACGCATTGCTGTGCTCGACATTTCGGCCGGCAAGCGATATCCTCTGCGCTGCGATATAAATGACGCCTGAACGCTCCGGTTGTCCGCCTGCGGCCGCCGAAAGGCTGCTGCGCTGGTCACTCGCGCCCGACGAACGCGCAGCCGTGCTCGGCGACGTGCAAGAGGAGTTCTCGGCGATCGCAGAAACCAACAGGGCGCGCGCGGTCCGATGGTACTGGCGCCAGACCGTGACTTCGATCCTGCCGAACATCGCGCGCCAGCTCCGCACTCAATGGGCCGAGGCGCGACAGATTGTCGACGAACGGGATCGACGGGCTCGGCGGCGCAGGCTCATCGGCGGTCTCTGCTGGATGGCGTTCGTCGCGCTAGCGTTTGGCTGGCTCGCTCTGGCAGTTCCGAGACTCGCCGAAGAGTCCCTCTGGGACGGTTTGATCTTCGCAATTCCTGGCCCACTGCTCGTGTTGACCTATTGGTACCGGCCCATGCCGGTTCTATCTCGACGAGCCCGGATGGCGCAGACGATCTGGCTCGTCTACTTCGTCATCGGATTGCTACATGTCGCGGCCCTTCAAACTCTCCAGCTCGTTCTGTGGTCCGCGACGCTGATCTTCTGGATGTGGCCCAGGGCTATGTGGCCGTTTCGGCGAGCGCTGACCGCCCGCGCCTACTCGCTCCGGTCGCCGGTCGTCGCGTACCACGGCAAGGCCGGCCTCGCACTTGAAACCACGACCGTCGGTCTCACGCCCTGGTCGATGAGCAAGATCATCGTCGGCCGGTCGATGCCGTGCGTTCCGGCGGTTTCGCCGATCGACGACGTTGTCCCGATGATGGCCAGCGCCATCAGAGTTTTCACGGCGCGCGATTCTGTCCGCTTGTTCGCGGTGGTGAACGCGGCGCCCGAAGGTCTGCAGGTAACGCTCGAGATTCGGCGAGCCTCGACCGATCGCATCATCGCGACAGTGCCGGCCACCGTCAGCCGCGCGGTGCCAAGGCTGTCTTCGAAGCAACCGTACGGAGTCGACGGAGATTCCGAGCTGCCGCTGCTGCCGCGAGCGCCGATGAGCGAGTTGGATGTGATCGTGTCGCTGGCCGGTCTGGCGCCCGACAAATACGTGTTCAGTCTCGTCGCGAGCGACGGCGATCACCTCGCGGTTCAGGATGTCGACCTCCAACTGTGGACTGGAGCAACCTGGTGACGCGCAGACACGACGCGCTCGGAGAATTCGAGCAGGCCGTCCTGCTGGCGATCGTCCATCTCGAGGACAACGCCTATGGCGTGCTGATTCGGCGCGAGATCGAGAAGCGGACGAAGCGTCACATTTCGGTCGGCGCGCTGTACACGGCGTTGGACCGACTCGAGCGCAAGGACTACGTCACGTCGACGATGTCCGAGCCCACGGCAAAGCGAGGCGGACGCGCGAAGCGTCAGTTCCAGATCACGGCCGCCGGTCAAGGCGCGTTGCGGCAATCGGCGGAATTTCTGGCGCGGATGTGGGCGGGCTTGAGGCCGAACACGCTGGAATCGGCGTGACCGGCCCTCCGCTTTCTCCGCGTGAGATCCTCGAGCGCGCGACGACGATCGCCGTCGTCGGCGCGTCGAGAGATCCGATGAAGGCCGCGGGCGCGATTCCGCTCGCGCTGCAGCGCTACGGATTCCGCGTCATCCCGGTGAATCCCACGACGGACACGCTGTTTGGCGTTCGGTGCTACGCGTCGCTCGACGACGTGACCGAGCACATCGACGTCGTCGATGTCTTCCGGCCGAGCGACCAAGCCCCCGCTATCGCGCGACAGGCCGTGGCCATTCGCGCCGGCGCGCTGTGGCTGCAACTGGGCATCGTCTCGGCTGAGGCCCGGCGCATCGCGGAAGCCGGCGGCCTCGCCTATGTCGAAGATCACTGCATGACCGTGGAACGGGCGCGGTACGGCATCGACAAGCGGCGTCCCGGATAGGCATCAGGCGACAGGCCTCAGGCGCCAGTAGAGCTTCGGAGCGATCCCACTGTCGACTGGAGCCTGTCGGCAGGCCGGCGCGACGTCAAGGCAAACGGCTTACGAAGGCTTGCGAGCCACGCGACAGCCGCATACGATATTCGAACCGTGGTTCGATCTTCGAATGTTCGTTCGATCCAATTGGCGCCATCCTCCCCTCGACGCGCCAGGCGCCGCGATGCCAGGCGCGACGGAATCCTGAGAGCGGCCGGTCGCGTCTTCCGCGATCGCGGGTTCGCCGCCGCCGGAATGCGCGAGATCGCCGACGCCGCGGATCTATCGCCGGCCAACCTGTATCATTATTTTCGCGGCAAAGACGAGCTGCTTTTCTATTGTCAGGACCGCGCCCTCGATCGCATGCTCGCCGCCGTCGGGTCGGCTCGGCGCGCGTCGAGCGGCACACCCGATCAACTCAAGCGCGTCCTTGCGGCTCACGTGACGACGATGCTGGACGATGTCGACGGCGCGGCCGCACATCTGCAGGTCGACTCGCTGCCGCCCGCGCTCCGCCGGCGCATCGTCCGGAAGCGCGACCGTTACGAGCGCGCGGTGCGGACGATGGTCGAGACCGGCATCCGCAACCGCGAGCTCGCGGCGACCGATGCCGCGATCGTCACGCGAGCGATGATGGGCGCGGTGAATTGGACCGCGACGTGGTTCCGGCCGGACGGCGCGGCGACGCCCGAGAGGGTCGGCGACACGATCGCGTCGTTTCTGGTCCGCGGATTAACGAGAGACGGGAGACGATGACTGACAAACTGCGCCTCGGCCTGGACATCAACGGCGAGCCCAAGGATCTGCTCGTCGATGGATACAAGACCCTGCTCGAAGTGCTGCGCGAAGATGCGCGTCTGACCGGGACGAAACACGGCTGCGAGCTCGGCGAATGCGGCGCGTGCGCGGTGTTGCTCGACGGCGAGCCGGTGCTCTCGTGTCTGGTGCTCGGCGCCGAGTGCCAGGGCCGGCACGTGACGACGGTCGAGGGCCTGACCGAGAACGGGCGGCTGCATCCGCTGCAGGAATGTTTCGCGGATCTCGGCGCGGCGCAGTGCGGCTATTGCACGCCCGGCATTCTCGTGACGGCCAAGGCGTTGTTGGACCGAGACCCGTCCCCATCTCGTGCATCCATTCAAGAAGCCCTAGCGGGGAATCTGTGCCGATGCACCGGGTACCTGCAGATTTTCGAGGCGGTCGAGGCCGCGGCGAAGAAGATGGCCCAGGCAGCGACGTCCGCGGCATCCAGCGACCGCGAGAGCAGCCGATGACAGACGTCAAGCACTCCGTGATTGGACGCGCCCGCCGGCGGGTCGACGGCCGATCGAAGGTCACGGGACAGACGCGGTTTGCCGACGACATCGATCTGCCGCGCATGCTCGTCGGCAAATTGCTGCGCTCGCCCACGCCGCACGCGCGCATCGTGCGCATCGACACGTC
>Ga0070731_10001883_pt1 | contig 20960 bp, 15 predicted proteins | sample Coa_R1_2_FD_66448 | JGI IMG/M metagenome (GOLD analysis project Ga0070731, IMG submission 66448) | Surface soil microbial communities from Centralia Pennsylvania, which are recovering from an underground coalmine fire - Coalmine... | ecosystem: Environmental > Terrestrial > Soil > Unclassified ... | reverse complement strand
TTGAAAATGGCGCATTGGACATGATTGGAGAGCCTTTATGCCCGCTGCCAGTAGATGCCATCGCCTCCCTCAAGAAGGAAAAGCGCCTTTTTAAACATCCCTCTGCAGAAACGACGATTATCACGTTCAATGTGACAAAGCCACCTTTCAACAATGCAAAGATCCGCAAAGCATTCGGCTATGCCATCAATCGCAAGGACATCGTCAACAACATTACCCAGTGCGACGAACAGATCGCAACAGGGGCTATACCTACAATATTAAAGGGCAATCGCAAGCGCGATTTCTTTGTCGATAATGATGTAGCTTCGGCTCGAAAGTTATTAAAAGAAGGCATGCTTGAATCAGGAACGACCTATGAAGATTTTAAGAAGATCCTTTTGCACTACCCCAATTCAGATATCAACAACAAGATCGCCCAAGCTCTTCAACAGCAATGGGCAGAAACACTTGGCATAAGCATCCATTTGGAGAACCTCGATCTTAAAGTCCTGATGGATAAATTGACAAAACGCGATTTCGCCATGGCTCAGTTTTATTGGGCAGCGCAATACAATGATCAGATGAATATCTTGGAGCGATTCAAATTTAAAGAGAATGTGAAAAATTATTCGCATTGGGAAAATCCAGATTACATTCAGCTGCTGGATGCCTCTTTTTATCAAACGGGCGAGGAGCGGCTAGCTACTCTGGAAAAAGCCGAAGAAATCTTTTTGAATGAGATGCCCATAGCTCCCATCTACCATTGGGATATGGCCTATATGATCTGCGACGAGCTCGACAATGTGAAATTGACCTCCATCGGAGATGTCGTATTTGAATCTTTAAACATGATGAAAAAAAAGGGGCAGCGATGAATAGAACGAGTTTCCCCGCGCTTTCATTTCCTATTGCGACATATGCCGCTGAAAAGCCCGCGAGTTTATGCCTCATCAAACCCACATATTCTTCAAATGGGATCAATCCTCTCGAAATGGATCCTTTCATCACATCGATCGAACAGGTTTTATATAAAATCCTACCAGAAAATATTCTCGATGTATTGACAGGACAGCGCCATCACGCCCAGGCTGGAAAAAAAATCTCAGAACTCAAACGCTTACTTCCCATCCTTTATATCAATTCTCCTAAATGCACGCCTTGCACCTTAAGCGTCGCAGTGCTTTGTCCTTCAGAATTTACCGGAGGCGTAGGGCGTTATCTCTCCGATACTTTCAGCCACTGGCTCGTTCCAGGCAAATTCCTCAACATTTCCTGCGGTCAATCCTTAAACTTTAGTTTTATTGCCCATCCCACTCAGAATTTTTTCTTTCACCAAGTATACCTCGATGTCTATCATCAAGAGGATCTCTCGATTATCCATAATAATTGGGAAGCATTAAAAACCGAGATCCGTTTGAATATTTTATCTGTTAAACATGCACGTCATGTCATAGCGGTTAAAAAACTCTCCTCCGAGCAAAAGAAAGCCATTATCCAAGAAAATATTGCCTCCGTTTTAGACCGGCCATTAAAAGATATCGATCATAATGCCTTCGATCAGATGCAACAGTTTCTCTTGCAGCTTACCGCTGAAGAAAAACTCAAACAGGTCAAAGAACAGTTTTTGCCCTCTTTTGAACAAAGACCGAAAGCCTTTCAGCGCGATATTTTTAATGAACTCAAGCACTTTGTGCTGCTTTTCGGAGAAAAGTTTACTGCCTCGCGTACTTCGCGTTATGTGAGCAAGCTGATCTCCTATCAATATCTATTTCGTAAAACTCTGAAACGCATCAGCATCTCTTCGCCCGGCAAACGGCATTTAAGCGTCAAACTCATGAAAACGCAGTTAAACTTTTCTCTACACAATACAAGCAAGCCCGTGTTGGGCATCTTCGGGGCAATGAGTGTTTTGCGAGAAAATGAAGTCTTCGAGGAAAAACATCTCTTCCAAGCGATCCGGCATTGCTTGGGACATGTGCGCAAAGTAGAAAACTCCTTTATCCTCGACCGCCGCAGCCACGATCCAATCCGCGTTTTCTACATCGAGATTGAAAAAAAGGAAGGCACTCCTTTCGAAGCGGAAGAAATCCAAAAGCTGCAAAAGAATTTACCCCGCGAGATCAAAGAAAGCGTAGAGAGCGTCGTCCATCCCGTATTCATGCCGCGGAACGAAGAAGAGATCATGCGCAATATGCTGCTCTTAAGCCAACAGCTGAAATATGTTTCCGATCTTCCTCAAGTGATCATATCCTTCGATGCGCAAGGCGAGCAAGAACTGGTCTTTAGGGTAATCCTCTTGCGTATTTTGAAAGACAAGACCCCTTCCATCAGGGATTACTGCTCAGCCTCATCCGATTTGACGATTCGCGATCTCGAAATCAAACATGTGGGCATGCTCAGAAAAAAACACATCAAAGAGGCCAATGTCTTTAAAGTCTCGTTGAACAAAAAGAAATTTCTTCGCAAAGATTTCTCTATCGATCTGTTTAAGGCGCGCCAGGCCCTGTCCTCGGAATTGAATAAGCTTTTCAAAGGAATCCGCGACTTCAATGGAGGCATCCTGTCTAAACAGCAGGAAGCATTTGTTGCACTCAGAAACCTGGTCAAAGATACCGATGCCTATAAAGATTTTCTATTAGAAAATTTTTTCTATTCCTTAATGCCGCCTCTCCATCAAAGCCTCATCATGCCCTCTGTGTTAAAAGCTCTTTTTATGCTGAACCTCGAAGCATTCGAAGCCGATTACAAGAGCTCCCCCATCTTTTTCAAAGCACAAACGGTAGAGGACCAACTGCTGATCGTCCTCGCATCGCCCAGCAAGCAATTAAAAGACACCCTATTTTCCATCGTTAACACTCTGCAAATCCCTTCCTCAGACCTCTCTTTTGCCCAACTCTCCTCCTATGAAATCCATTCCTTCGGCTACATTTATCAAAGTCGATGCGCGGCTCAACGAAACGCTTTTCATGCAGCGATATATAATTATTTTAAAGACAATCCTCGGAAATTTTGATGAAAGGATTATAAATTTTTTAATTTAACAATAAATCTAATACCAAATTAATCTTTATTCTCATTTTTTACAAATTACTGCATTTAAATTTATGTTAATATTGAACGCATGCTCTAATTATAATATAATTAACAAGTAAACGTGTTAATTGCTATTTTTATGTATTATCAATTATTTTTAGAAGCACTGAGCCAATTATCCAGTAAAGGGACAGCATCCCTCGCACTAGAAAATGGAACGATTTATATCCAATCCTTGCTCGGCAATAATACATGGCGCATTTCGACACCCCTTTTCCAAGGAAATGGGCGCATTCCTGAGCCTGTGCTCTCCTGTGTATCAAGCAGAGGAAATTTACATTGGCAAAAGACAGGAGCCTATCTTCAGCTGGAAGATTCTACGCAAACTCTTTCCTTGATCGATCAAATGGAAATAAAGACAGACAAATACCTTTCTTTTAAGAAACACATCAGTGATTTCATCGAACTATCGCGAGAATGGAAAGAGATTTTGAACCCATCTCTATAAAATTTAATTTACACCTTGTATTAAACTGTTCCAGGTAAATATCCTCTTCTCCTTTTATAATAGACTGTTAACAGTCTCTAAGGAGATTTATGGTTCCAGTTGCACAACGTTTTTCCTCAGAGGTTCTTTCCTCTTATTCAAATGTCCGTCAATTTTTACGCGGCCAATCAACCATCGAGCAGTTAAAAAGAGAAAGCGAAAGTCCGCAAATCGTCCACGGGCATCGCTGGTCCTGTTGCTATACACTCACACAGCCGCTGCTACTTGTATATGCCACATTCCTTAACTGCATCTTATTAGTTCTCGAACATAAAAATGCCGTGAAGTGGGCTGCATCTGTTGCCAAGCTAAAAGACAAAATTACAGCAAAATACATCGATCGATCAATACAATTAGGCCCTGCACAAGAAGGGGATCCTCTTTTACTCATTCCCACTAGAAATTCACCCGCACCAGGAACGGAAGACGTCAGCCGCCATCCTCCTATCTCGTACGATAAGATCCCCGATCGCAGACTGCAAAAAAGAATGTTTGGAGATCCCGTTTCATTTAAACACGAGAAAGGCGTGTGCAGAGGTTCTAGCTTTTGGTTCTTGTACCTGTATTTGCAAACACGTCCCCTCTTTACTAATCCCCAGGATCACGCCATCGCATTGGGAAAATTATTTGCACTGGGTGCTCCCAGAGAAGCAGTGTTTTTGCAGAGCGTATACATTAAAAAAGGCAAGCTCCTCAACGTGCGCGTTGGAACGTTAGACCATCCTCAAACAAGACATCCGCTTGAGACCATCTCTGTAGATAACGCTAAGAAAGTTAACGCCAGCGAAGGGAAAACAAAAATAAACAATCTTCCACCAGGCGCCTATTTTATCGGTTTAGCATTGCATGCCTGCGCCTATATTAAAATTGATCGAACACTAGGATACTTTTTTGATCCCAACTATGGAATTTATGAAATAAGAGGGCGCTCTCAAGGAGAACAGCTTCTCCCTTTTTTCAAATCTAGCTATATGACGCCCAATCGCCCTATTGAGATTTATCCTATTCAAAATCGATTAACCGCATAGGATATTTCCTGTTGAGGAAACTATTTTCTCCTGGTAACATGTTTTCCATAAAAAAATTTAGTTAACATGTTCGATGCAAGTCCATCAGAATGAATAGTTATTCTTCAGGAGATAAAATGAATAAAGATTTAGTTGCAAGCACGCATCATCAAACTTTTGAATCACTAAAACAGGAAGAGGATGGCTGCGAATTTTGGAGTGCGAGAAAATTAGCGAAGGTACTTGAATATTATGAATATCGAAATTTTCTTCCTGTGATAGAAAAAGCAAAAAAATCTTGTAAAACTAGCGGACACAATATTGTCGATCATTTCGTGGATATCCACGAAATGATCGAAATAGGTAAAGGAGGGCAAAGACAAATTTCAGATGTGAGGTTATCTCGCTATGCCTGCTACTTAATTGTTCAAAATGGCGACCCGTCGAAGCCTGTTATTGCTAATGGCCAAACCTATTTTGCAATCCAAACTCGCAGGCAAGAACTAGCTGATAACCGAGTTTTCCAACAGTTAAAGGAAGATGAAAAGCGTCTTTTTCTTCGAAATGAGCTCTGTGAACACAATAAATTGCTAGTGGAAACTGCCCAGCAGGCAGGTGTTGAAACTCCTCTTGATTTTGCTGTCTTTCAAAATCATGGTTATAGAGGACTCTATGGCGGACTAGACGCTAAGGGCATTCATCAGCGCAAAGGATTAAAAAAGAGCCAAAAAATCTTAGATCACATGGGTAGTACAGAACTGGCAGCTAACCTCTTTAGAGCCACACAGGCAGAAGAAAAGCTGCGTCGAGACAACATTCAGGGCAAAAACCGAGCCAACCAAACACACTTCGAAGTGGGTAGAAAAGTCCGTCAAACTATCACAGAGCTAGGCGGCACTATGCCTGAAGACTTGCCAGTTGCTGAAAAAGGTATGCGGCAATTGGAAAAAGAAAGAAATCAAAAGTGTATAGAAGCAATCGATACAAATTAAAAAATCGCAATAAAAAATACATAAATTCCTTGTTCCACACTAAATTTCTTTTAGATGAGAAAATTAATAGAGGAATATGCATCATAAGAAATAGGCTCCGGTAAGATATGACGCGAAAGATAATCCCCTATGCGATTGTGGTTTTATTTGCGTATATCGGATTTTCTTTGCCGCTTCCTATTTTACCTGAGATGTTTCTCGATCCCGAGCGATCGATTATTCCTGCGTGCACACTGAAGCAGAAAATGATCGCTCTGGGCCTCATCATGGCAAGCTTTCCCTGCGGCCAATTTTTTGGTTCTCCCATTATTGGGCATCTTTCAGATAGATATGGGCGAAAAAAAGTCGTCCTTTATTCTTTAAGCGGCACGACGATCGGCTATCTCATCACCGCTTTTGCTGTTTCCCAACAATATCTGTGGGGAATCTTTTTAGGATTGAGTTTAGTAGGATTTTGCGAAGGCAATGTAACGATCGGTCAATCAGTTGTCGCCGATCTCAGCATCACGGAAGAACATAGGGCTAGACATTTTGGCTTGCTCAATGCATTCATTTCACTGGGTTTCATCATCGGTCCTTTGATGGGAGGACAGCTCGCAGACCCGAAAATTCTTCCTTGGTTTACATTTGCTACGCCTTTTTGGGCAGCCGCATGTATGACTGTGATAGGAATGCTCATCATATTTTTCGGTTCCACAGAGACATTACAGCGCAAAAATCAAGGATCTTGGGATTTTTTTAGCTCGATTTCCAAAGGATTTAAAAAACCTAAATTGCCCAAGTTTTATCTGGCTAATTTTTTTCTCGCGCTCGGCTATTTTTCTTTTTTTCGTTTTCTACCTGTGTTTTTAAAAGAGCAATTCGCTTTTTCTCCCTCTTATCTTTCTTTTGTCATGGTTTACGGATCGTTGGCCATGATCCTCAGTGTGTTAGGGATTGTCCCTCAGCTCGCCAAACGCTTTACTTCTATCCGCATCTTAGGAACTTTTGCTTTTCTATTTGCTTTCACGATCATTCTTTGCATTTTGCCCTCTTCTCCTTATGCTCTTTGGGTCACGATTCCCTTGACGGGTATTTGTCTTGCCATCACGATTACCAATGGTTCTTTGCTTATCTCTAATGCCGCATCCGAGGACTTCCAGGGCCAGGCTCTAGGGACACTGACATCGATTCAAGTGCTCGCAGAGGCACTCACTGGTATTTTTGGGGGCATGATCGCCTCTGAACAGGTCGCGCTTCCCCTCATTATTGGAGCGGTGATGAGTGTGATTTGCACTGTTATATTATTCACTAATAAAAGGAAAAATTATGTTTAAAGGATCGATCCCTGCCTTAGTCACCCCCTTCACGCAAGAAGGCAACGTAGATTTTGCGGCTTTTGATGCATTAATGCACTGGCATATGGAAACAAAGGCCGATGCCATCGTCCTATGCGGCATTACGGGCGAATCTCCCACCTTAACCCCTGAAGAGCAAAATGCCCTCATCACCCGTGGCGTACGGCTTGCAAAAGGAGCTATCCCCATCATCGCAGGAACAGGATGTGCAAGCACCCATTTAACTGTGCAGCTGACTGAAAATGCGAAAAACGCAGGAGCAGATGCGTGTCTTGTCATCGTTCCCTATTGCAATAGACCTACACCAGAAGGTTGCCTGCAGCATTATGATGCCGTCTCAAAAGTGGGACTCCCTGTAATCGTTTACCATCATCCCTCTCGCACGAATGTCAAGCTACCGCTTTGCTCCCTTGCCGAGATCCTTTCTTTACCCAACGTCGTCGGCGTCAAGGAAGGATCTGCAGATCTCGCTTACACCATGGAATTGGCAAAATTGACAAACGTTCCCTTATTATGCGGCGACGACATTCTCACATTAGCCATGATGGGACTAGGCGCTCAAGGAGTGATCTCCATTGTGGCCAATGTGATCCCGGAAGAATGGAAGACACTCTGCGCTCTTTTGCTAAAGGGAGACTTTGTTGCCGGAAGATCTCTTTTTACACGCTACCAATCTCTCATCGAAGCGATGATCTTCGAGACCAATCCCCAATGCGTCAAATACGCACTGAGCTTGCTCAACAAGTGTTCTTCTGCTTTGCGATTGCCGATGGTCGAGCCCAGAGAAGATACAAAAAGAAAAATCGAGCACGCAGTCTCAGAATGTTTTGCTCAAATGGAAATATCAGGCGTGTGATCTTGAAGATGCTCGTAGCGATGCAAAACGGGAAACACTTCTTCGTTGAGGAAGGAGTGGGTTTGTTCCTCCGCACGACCAATGACGTGCGTGCTGGAAACCAGTGATTTGATCTCATGTGCATTCAGACCAATTTCTGGATCTTTTTCGATCCGATGCAAAAGATCGTTGGGCAAGCCTTCTTCCTTAATGCGATGGCCGACCTCAAGACTGTGATGCCTTAAGCGCTCGTGTACCACTTGTCGATCTTTCCCTTTTTTGACAGCTTCCATAAGAATATGCTCTGTGACGAGGAAGGGAAGCTCTTCGTTCAAGTGTTTTTCGATGACTTTGGGATGCACGATTAATCCCTTCGTCACATTGCAGAGAAGATTTAAGAGCGCATCCGCAGTGAGGAATGCTTCCGGAAGATAGAGTCGGCGATTAGAGGAATCATCGAGGGTCCGCTCCAACCACTGGGTCGCTTCCGTGTAGAGGGGATTTTCCTGTAAGGAAAGTAAGAAGCGCGCAAGACCGCAAATTCTTTCCGAGCGCATCGGATTGCGCTTGTAGGGCATCGCAGAAGATCCCACTTGTTTTTCTGCAAAAGGCTCGTCGATCTCTTTAAGATGGCATAAAAGCCGGATGTCCGTGGCAAACTTGTGTGCAGAAGCAGCAAGTCCTGTTAGTACATTGAGTACGAGAATGTCCTGCTTGCGCGTATAGGTCTGTCCAGAAATGGAAAATAGATGGGTGAACCCCATCTGCTTGCAAACCCGCTCTTCCAATTCTTTGGCCTTGGTAGAGTCGCCATCAAATAATGCGACAAAAGAAGCTTGTGTCCCCGTCGCTCCCTTGACTCCTAAGAAACGTAACGTCTCTATCATGCGCTCGATCTCATGCAGGTCGATGAGGAAATCCTGCAGCCAGAGGCAGGCGCGTTTGCCGACAGTAGTCGGTTGGGCGGGCTGAAAATGCGTATAACTTAAAGTAGCAAGATGGGCATTCTGCGTGGCAAATGCATGCAAATGACGCAATACAAAAACGATCTTATTGCGCACGACCTTAAGCGCTTCTTTTATCTGGATCAAATCTCCATTATCCGTGACGTAACAGGAGGTCGCACCGAGATGGATGATCCCGCGCGCATTGGGACATAGATCTCCAAACGCATGGATATGCGCCATGACATCGTGCCGGAATTTTTTTTCATATTCTTCTGCTTTGGAGAGATCGATTTTGTCCAAGGCCGCTTCCATGCTAGCAATCTGTTCGGAGGTAATCGGAAGACCTAGCTCTTTTTGTCCTTTGGCCAGAGCGATCCATAATTTCCTCCATGTGATGTACTTATAATAAGGAGAAAAAAGATGGGACATCTCTTCGCTGGCATAGCGGTTGGAAAAAGGAGATTGATATGTTTTATCATTCATTAATAAGGACTCGTCTCATATCTTCCAGAAGCTGGATCAATGTCTGCTTTTGAGCCTCTGTGGCTCGAAATGCGGGAGTTGAGAGTTCGCGCGCTAAGCGTCGCAATAGCGTGATGGAAACTTCTGCGGGATCATGTGCGCGTCTGTCTTTTTCTGCCAAAGGAAATGCATTGCGGATGAGTTCGAGAAGCTCTTGTTTGGGCTGTCCGTTGTAATTTTGGATGATTTCCTGTTTTTGTTCTAACGGCGCATTGCGGCTGGCCAAGCTATAGGTCGCTTGTCTGGGCATGTCATCGAGTCTGCTTTGCAAGGCTTGAGGCAATGCGATATACAGTTCATAATATTGCAAGAAATTATAGGGCGTTTGTCGATTGCCGTAGGCTGCTGTCAACCAGGCGCTAAATGCGCCGTCGCGGTAATTTTTAAACAGAGTTTGTGCTTTTTTTATCCGCTCGCCATGTAAAATGATCGCCTGGCTGTTGATCGCCTTGACCTCTGCTGTGATGTCGGCAAGGATCTTTAAATCAGACTGGATCTCCTGCTCTTCATTCTTATATTGATCGAGCAGCGCCTGCAGCACTTCTTGTTCTTTGGCACTTAAGTTTCCCACTTTAAAAACTCCCGTAAAACTCGAGAGATTTCCATTAGAGGACATCTCGACGAGATTGGTCATTTTCGAGAGCTTCTTGGTAGCAAGCTTTAAGCGATCGGCAAGAAAAGAATTGACCTTGGACATAAAAGTAAAACTATTTTACATGCGTTTAAGGAGCTCTTTGGTAAGAGCGATATAATCTTCGGCAGCGCGCGCTTTGGGAGACACATCAAAGATCGGTTTTCCAAAAATCGAAGCTTCCGATACGCGGATGTCCCTGCGTATTTTCGAATCGAGGAGCAAGCCGGGAAAGGTCCCGCTGATCACCTCTAAAAAGGAATCGTTGCTTTTGCCTCGGGGATTCCAGAAAGAGAGGGAAACACCCAAAATTTTTAAGGGATGGCGCAAAGCGATGCTCTCCATAAATTGCGAGAGGCGCTGCAGCCCTTTGATGCTATAGAATTCCGGTGTGGCGCACACAAGAGAATATTCCGATGCGATCAAAGCCGATTCGGTAAGCCAGCACAAAGAAGGGGGTGTGTCGATGATGACAGTATCGTATTTTAAAGGCTGTAGTTTCTCTTTTAGCCTTTCATGCGAATAACGGTCTGCGGCCAAAGGACCTGTGACCTCCACGCGTTCCAGCCAGGTATCCGCAGGAATCAAATCGAGCCCTTTCACAGATGTCGATACAATGACATCCTCTATATTTTTTGTCCCTTGTAAGACAGGCGCCAAGCTATCTTGCGCATCGGGATCGTATCCTAAGCCTGTCGTCAAATTCGCCTGCGCATCAAAATCGATGAGCAAGACTTTTTGTTTATGGAACTTGGCCAAGGCGGATCCGATGTGCAACGATGTCGAGGTTTTGGCGGTTCCTCCCTTAAAACTGCTGATGGCGATCTTCTTCATGCATTTTTTCTCATTAGGTTGCAAAATGGGAAGTCAACGAGCGAGTGGCCGCTTCTTTTTCTATCGCACTGAGGAAAGCGTCCAATTTTAATTCTCCATGAACGACATTGTCCCGTGTACGCAGCGCAATCGTGCGGTTTTCCAGCTCTTTGTCGCCGACAGTGAGCATATAGTTATACTGCATCATCTGCGCGTTTCTGATCTTCTTATTGACAGATTCGCTTGTTTCATCGACATCGCAGATAAATCCTGCTTTTTTGATCTCCGCTGCTACCTCATAGGCATACTGCGCATGTCTGTCGGCCACTGTGATCACTTTAACCTGGGATGGGCTCATCCATAAAGGGAATCTTCCCATAAAATGTTCGATGAGAATTCCCATAAACCTTTCTATCGAGCCAAAAATGGCCCGATGAGCCATCACGGGTCTTTTTAATTGACCATCACTATCCATATATTCTAATGAGAATTTTTCTGGAAGAGAACTGTCGAGCTGGATCGTGCCGCACTGCCAAGAACGCCCCAAAGCATCTCTAATATGGATATCGATCTTGGGACCATAGAATGCGCCATCGCCCTCATTGATCCGATAGGGTTGACCCCATGCGTCGAGCGCATCTTTCAACCCTGCTGTCGTCAATGCCCAATCCTCATCGGTGCCGATGCTTTGCGCGGGGCGTGTAGACAGTTCCAACCGGTAGGTCAATCCAAAGGCAGAATAGATCTCCTCGATAAGGGCGATCACACCCAAGATCTCTGCTTTGATGTCGCTATGCCGCATGAAAATATGCGCGTCATCCTGGTGAAAGCTCCGCACGCGGAATAAACCGCTTAGCGCACCAGACGCCTCATGCCTATGCACGTGGCCTACTTCAGCGATACGCAGGGGAAATTCTCGATAACTATGCGTATGCGATTTATAATAGAGCATGCATCCGGGGCAATTCATAGGCTTGATCGCATAATGCCGATCCTCAATGGCAAACGCGTACATGTTTTCGCGATAATGAAACCAGTGGCCGGATGTTTCCCATAACTGCTGGGTCATGAGTTGCGGCGTTTTGATTTCCACATATCCCGCTTTTTTGTGCAGAGTACGCCAAAATTCCAGAAGATGATTCCACACGATCATCCCTTTTGGATGGATGAAGGGCATCCCTGGCGCCTCTTCTTTCACGGAGAAAAGATCGAGCCTCGGGCCTAGAATTTTATGATCGCGCTTCTTAGCTTCTTCTAAAAGAAAAAGATAGTCCTTGAGCTGCTTGCGGTCCGGATAAGAAATCGCGTAAATCCGGGTCAGCATCTCGCGATGGGAATCGCCTTTCCAATAGGCGCCCGACACTTTTAACACTTTAAACGCCTTGATCTTGCCCAGGCTGGCCATATGAGGCCCGCGGCACAGATCATAGAATTCCCCTTGAGAGTAAGCGGTAATCCCATCACCTTCTTTAAATCCTTCGATGAGCTCGCGTTTGTAAGGATTATTTTTAAATTGCTCCAGCGCCTCTTTTTTATTTTTCAAAACGTGGCGCTCAGACACATAATTTTCTCCCACGATCTTTTGCACTTCTTTTTCAATCGCGTCAAAATCCGTTTCGGAAAGAGTCAAATTAGCAAAATCATAGTAAAAACCATTTTCAATCGGAGGTCCGATCGTCGGTTGGGCTTGGGGGAAGAGACGCAATATAGCTTGCGCCAGCACGTGGGCAGAAGTGTGCCAAAATACTTCTTTGCCCTCCGGCTCTTCGAAATGGATGAGGATCACTTCATCGCCATCGACAAGAGGCGTGGACAAATCGCGTATGACTCCATTGATCTTGGCGGCAATCGACTGATGCGGATCGCGCATATTGAGTTTTTCCGCCACGTCTTTTGCAGTGCTTCCCGCTGGAAGCTCTAATTCTTTTTTATTGTTGGTGCGAATATGCATTTTCTTTTTTAATTTAAGGTTTTTTTTCTGGGCTTATCTAGTATCGATTCTAAAACATTCAGGCAGAAAATTGGTAGTAGAACCTATTAGGTTACGTATAAGTGTTCAACTTTTTCCTGAAAATCGCTATTCTGATTTATCCCTTTTACAGAGAAAAATATGGAAGGCGACAGCTTAGACCCTCTTTCTAGTGCATACAATCTATCTGTTTTTTTTAAGCTTACAACTGTTTCAGACTATCTCACCGGGCTCTATAATGTCAGGCAAGAGGCGATGCGGTCCTATTACTTCGACCTGTCTGCCCTGCAGGACAGCTTCCGCTTCCGCGCACTGCATCGCGCAAGGGCTATTGCAGCGCACATCATCGATGAAAAAGGGGAGTGGAACAAGGAAAATCTCGACCGAGTCATCGAAGAGCTAAAAAACAATGGGTATACATTTTATCCCGAAGGGCATAACGATGGCGTGCTCTCTGAACATGCGCTGCGGTTTTTAACGCGTCTTTCTCGAGATTCTGTTTTAGCTAAAAATATCAAACGTTTTCAACATCCTCTCTGCCACTCCTGGGCAGAGAAATTAGTCCTCGAGACTTTGGGGCTGTACAGCACCAATCAAATAACGACATACCATATCCGCCGCGCTATTGTGTGCGCCTGCTTGACACCCTTGCGGCAAAGCGTGGGATCCTGTTTTGCGAGCGCTCCTGCTATTTTGATTCAAAGAGAGCAAGTGGACATGTTTCTCGATGATCTCTATCAATTGCTCACGACCGGAAAACTCAAACGCACCTATGCAGGAATAGAATATGGCGTTCCGTTAAGCCCTAATATCGGCGCTGGGGATCTGCGTAAAAATCTCTTGCTTTCAGATCCCAAGGCCATGATCTGGTTTTCTCCCGGATTGATCGCCGCATGCGAGATTCTCGGCATTATTGATTCAGGATTGTCCGACGCTAAAAAAGCAGAAATCCTTAGAGAGCGTATTCCTGAATATGTCAAAGAAAGACAAAAAATGACCGTGGAAGAGCTCATCCATGTCATTTTGCTCCAAGAAATGGGAATAAGTGAAGAACAGCTGCAGCAGGCGGCCCGCATGAGCCGCGCACAGGTCAAAATAGTGCATTTATTGAGCAGTGCCCCTCCGTCCAAAAACATGGAAGTTTTCGAGCAATTCCAGCGCACAGAAAAACTAGCCCAAGCGGCCTTCATGGGCGTGTGCGACAACGCACTTGTAAAAGCATGGGAATATACATTGGCCTCCTTTGCCGATGTGAAGATGGAATTCTCACGCTGGAACCTCTATCAGAGCTTAGGCTTTTCTTCCGATGAGAGCGGAGGGATTGGCGAGCTGATTTTCCAACACGTCGATGAAAAACTCCAGCAGATCAATGCGAAGATCGAGAAGTTTCAACAGCAGATGCAAGCGGCATTCGATGCAGCGAAAGCTACAGAGACTCTATTGCGCCAGGCCGGCTCGGAATCCGAAGCGAGGAGATTGCAGGCCGAATATCAATCGCGCGCCTATCATATGCAGTCGTGTCTTACACTACGCGATCAGCTGTACGAAGAAGGCTCGCATTATTCCACTCTCTTCAAATTCCTTTTAGAAAAATACGATGCGCTCTTTCCCGAATATTTCCAAGAAATCTACGATCCGAATAGGGTCGACCCTACTATTCAGCTACACGAAGACAGCCCGGCAGGATTTCGCCTCGTCTATAAACACGGCCGTGCAGATCCTTCCCAATGGACTTTGATTTATGATGCAGAAGGATATATCGATTGTTTAGTGGATTTTTTTACAGCGGTAGAGACCCGCATCGCCGTAGACATGGAATGGGAGGAAGGGAAAAAAGAGTTCTCCTCTATCACGACTGCCCTGCTCGCCCTGGTGCGCTCCGATGCATTTCTCCATAGCGCGCTGCAACGTGTATCGCAGAGATCCGATAGGGGGAAAAAAACACCCTGGTCCTACACTTCCGGTGGAACGGTAGATACACTTCTTAAAACCTATTTTTGCCGCGAGGGGGATTTCACAAAAGAAGAAAAAAAGGTGGAGAATGAAAACGAGCTCTTCACTTTTATCGTCGATGCCTTAAAAGGCCTCACGCCTCTTACCACGGATCCTTTTCTCAAAGATCCTGCCAAGGGCATGCTGATGACATCGCCTTCTCATGCTTTTATTTTGCTTCCTGGACGTCGAGGTTTTGCCGAAGGCTGGCAAGAAAATGGATTCTCATACACATGGGTGCGCGATCAGATCTTGTTGCCGAGCCAACAATTTTATTCTTCTCTCTCTATTTCACAAGTGCAGCAAATTTTTCTTTTAGATGCATTTTCAAGCGAGCTTCCTCCGCTACTCAGCCATGATCTCCATCGCGCTTTCCACGCTGATCCCACTGCGCTTTCCATCCCTGCTTTCAGACAGAAAATTCTCGAGATACTCATCGCCTGCACACAGTCGGAGCATGGCGTTCAAAAAAGGGCCCTTGCTGACGGGCTCGATGCATTTTTGTTTCAAACATTGCCCATTGTTTCAGGAACCGATTGGAAGCTCTATGTCAAGCAGCTGCTCTCTGATTTATATGACGACGCCTGTCGCGAGGTCCTCTACCCTTTGACTAATTCCCCTTGCGCTTACATGAGTGCTAAAAAAATTAAAGAATTAGCAAAAATGATCTACATCCAATCTAGAAAGTCCCTACATGCGCCCTTTGATCTGCATCAATATATTGCAGACCACGCGCGTTATATCGGGCTGGCTCCTCCCACAGCGCTGATTGTGGCCGACACGAATTGGGCCAATCAATATTTTGGATTCCTCGTCAATCCCGGAACATCTCGCCTGGAGCTCTGGAGTCTCGATCAGACAGCCTCGCAAGGCACGCCGATGAGCGACTGGAAGCACTGGTTCAGCGCTGCCCATCGCATCCCTTGGATCCTTTACGTCCATCCTGCAGAATACACAATGACTTCTGGCACTGAATTCACAAGAAACTTTCAAAAAATTTAATAGAAGACTAGTCTATTTTTTATGCGCCCCTCGCTTAGAAAATGCTTCGTTCTTCTTTTTTTGTGCTCAGCACAGAACCTCATCGCTATGTATAACGGTAATCCCAGTGCGCCGATGATGCCCGAACAAAGCATTTTTTTTACGCATTCCTGGTTTTCACTCAAGTCAGGATACGAGTTTGATAATGTCTTTGACCGCAAATTAAAAATGGAAAGCCACCATCTGCATGCAAAAGACAATAAATACACATCGCGAGGACAATTCGGCGTTCTGACCCTGGTTTTGTGCGACCGGGTAGAATTCTATAGTGGACTGGGTAGTTTGCAATCCAATCTCACTCAAAAAATCGATGAGGAGCGCATCCGTTACGACTTGGATAGGCACTTTGCCTGGTCCATTGGCGGAAGGGCCCTGTTTGCGTATTGGGGAGATCTCCAGTTTGGCTTGACCGCTTCTTACCTGCATTTTTTCCCCGATCTGCATTCTATTTCCATCATCCGAAAGCTTTTTCCTAAAGACGATGCAGAATTACAGTATCATGAGTGGCAGGTGGGAGCAGGCTTTTCTTACCATATTTGGTGGCTCTTTCCTTATGCGGGCGTCGTGTATTCCAACGCACAGGCACGCTTTATGCATCTAAAATCTTTACAATCCTTTTTTCCGAAAAATAAATTTACACTGGAAAGCGAAAAGCATTACGGGATCATCGTAGGATTAGGTCTAGCGCCAGAAATCGGTTTTGCAGTGAATGTAGAAGGAAGATTTATCGACGAGACCGCCCTGACCGTCAGTGCAGACGTCAGATTTTAATGTTTAGTTTACTTGTGCATAATTCCTGTGTCTCCTATCATTTTTCTTCTGAAGATTCCTAACCGCTAGTGTTTTTATGTTATTCCCTTCTTCTTTGCGTCGCGCACTCCGTATGCTCACTCTCTGCGCAGCTTCATTGCTCAGCGCCTCCCTTTTCGCATCCACCATTGAGGACAGCGATGATATCGATCAAAAGGACATCAATGCGTTGCGCGAATGGATCAACTATAAAAGACAGGTCACGGTCAAGGAGCTCGGCGGGGCTTTATCGCTCGCAGGAGAGGTCCGCACCGAACTGCAATCTACAGCAGAAACCCTCAACGGAGTCAAACAAAGAGGCCATGGAGCGCCTCCTCTCAATGAGGGAAAACCTTTCCCCACTAATGGCTTCGATATTGAAGTCAACATCATGCTGGATTACCGCACTGAAAACACCTGGAGCGCCATCAAACTCGAATTCGATAATGAAGCGGGTGTATTTAGCGGAACACTGCATAAGATCAAATTAGAAAAGGCCTATTGGGGAATCCGCCTTCTCGACACAGATCAGATCACTTTTGATATCGAACTGGGCCGTCGCCGCTCCTCTTCGATTGTCGATTCAAAATTGGAATTCAATACCTTTTTCGATGGCGCCTGGTTCAAATACGACCAAAGCTTTATCAGCCTGGGCGATTTTTATCTGCATGCCGGTGCTTTTATCATCGATGAGAATCGCAACCAGTTCGGCTACTTGGGCGAGATGGGAATGCTCAATATAGGAAGAACGGGATTGTACGCTAAATACTCTCTTATCGATTGGGATACCAGAGATTTCCACAAACAGCTCTTGAAAGAACGCTTTGACTTCATCGTCTCTCAACTGCTCTTGGGCTATCGCTGGTACCCAGCGAATTTCCAAAAGATCATCATCTTATACATAGCGGGCCTCTATAACCATGCAGCGCATAAACTAAAGATCTCGCATCACAAAAAGGCCAACCTCGGCGGCTATGTGGGCATTTCCGTCGGCGAACTTAAGAAAAAAGGGGACTGGGCCTTTGATGCGAATTATCAAGTGCTCCAGGCACAATGCGTTCCTGATTTTGATTCGTCAGGAATCGGTTTAGGCAATTCGGGCAACACTGGATTCTATACTGCCGGATCCAAGGGACAAGGCGACCCGAATACACGTGCTACTGCAGGCGGCAATGTCAACTTCCGCGGATTCCAACTCACATTAGATTGGCTGCTCACCAACCAATTAGACTTCCAACAGAGCTGGCAACAGGCCATTACTCTCGACAATAGCATCGGACCTTTCCGGCGCTATAAACAGTACGAGATCGAATTCATTTACGGTTTCTGAAAAGAATCGCCCCACTGGCTTTTTTTGGCCAATTGGTACAATGCGCGTTCTTTTTTTGTAATGACGGTATCCTCAATGCCCTCTGCAATGCACAGAGTCAATTGCACATGTCCTTTTCCTTTGCGCGGATGCCGCACGATGCGCGACGCACATAATTCCACGGGATCTTTTGAAAAAGCCATATAAGAGAACTTCTCATCTTCATAGTTGAGCTCAGCGCCCTTTACTTTGCGATGCAAAGAAGAGCGATTGAGCCGTGCGTAAAAGTGACACCAATCTCCATCCTTCATAGGACACTCTTGGGCTTGCGGGCAAGGGCCGACAAGATACGCTCCCGCATCCAGTAATCGCTTGCGCATCGCACGTAAACTAGTAAATCCCTTAGGCGTTCCGGGTTCAATGACGATGAGGATTTTTTTAGTGAGCCCCCACAATTTTTCTTCCACATCGATGCGCTCTTTCTCGTCGAGCTCTCCCAAAGAATAGGAGGCAACGACCAGGTCACAAGCCTGTTCTGGCAGCTTTTTGTGCATGTCCGCATGCATCCAATGCACATAAGGAGTTAACCACAAATCTTCCGCTAGTCTTTTGGCCATAGAAAGAAACTGCGCCTCTTTTTCTATACAGCAAATTTCCTTAAGTTTCGGGAAAAAATCTGCAGCAGCCCACAACGTCGTCCCCGGGCCCGAGCCCACATCCATAAGAGAAACAGGCTCAAAAGAACCCAGACGCTCTTGTATCTCCTGGAAAACACGCTGAAGCGCCGCATACGTCGCGGGCATACGTGTAATGAGATAGGCTAAAATCTCTTCTTCTCTCTCTTCTGTTGCCTTTCTCTTTCCTAAAACGCGATACTCTTCAGAAATTTGTTTGGCGGAAGAACAAAGAGTCTTAAGAGATACGCCCTCCAAAAAACTTTCGATCTTTTTTAACAGCAGCTCCGACATCTGTTACTCCAAACGCCAATCAATAGGCGTCTTTCCCCATTTTTCCAGCAGAGCATTCGCCTTAGAAAAATGGCGGCATCCAAAAAACCCTGCATGCACGGAATAAGGAGAAGGATGCGCTGCGGTCAATACCGCATGCTGGGCCCGGCTTTCGCTTTGGATCTGTTGCAATTTTTCCTGTGCCGATTTTCCCCATAACATAAAGACAAGGGGATCTTTTCTTTCCAACAATTTCTGCACAACAGCATCGGTAAATCTTTCCCAGCCTTTGCCATAATGCGAGCGAGGCTCTCCTGCACGCACAGTCAACGTCGCATTGAGCAAAAGCACGCCTTGCTTGGCCCAAGGAAGCAGACATCCTTGTTTGGGCATCGGAATCTGAACATCTTGCTCTAACTCCAGAAAGATGTTTTTAAGCGAAGGAGGAAAACGAATCCCTTCCCCAACGCTAAAACTTAAACCGTGAGCTTGCCCCGGCCCATGATAGGGATCCTGTCCGATGATAACAGCCTTGACCGCATCAAACGGTGTGTGGAGAAAGGCATTAAAGATGAAAGGTTCTGGAGGAAAGATGCACTGTTGATCCGCTTTCTCCTTTTCTAGAAAGTCTTTGAGAAGGCGGATATAGGGCTTTTCCATTTCTTCAGCTAGTTTGTGATACCAGCTCTTTTCTAATTTCATCACCATTAGACAGCCTATTTCTATTTCTAAAAAAGAATAGCATAAGAGGCTGTCTGCGACAATTTTAATGTGTCTTGTTGATCATTTTTTCAGATATTTAATTTTTTACTATCGCCCTATTTATTATCGAGAGAAGTTAGGCTCTCGATTTACAAATTAAGCCTCAGTCACTTGGTAGTGTACATCCTACCTCGCAAAAACAAGGAGGCACAGACGTAGTTGAACCCGTAATAGTGCCTACATTATTGACAAAAGGTTCCGTAAATATTGTACCGAACGCAGGGTTAGTTGAAAAATGATACCCAGATCCTCCTGTTCCTGGTAGAACAGACACATTATCGTGTACGTTCAAGCATAAATTTTGCCCAGGAGCTCCACCACCAATTCCCACTTCGAAAAGCAGATTATCAAGACCGTTATTGAAGATGGTATTATCAAATACTTGAGCACGGCTAGTACCTGGGACTAATTGTGATATCTTCAAACCATCAACGGCATTATTAAATAGCTTGTTGGAGTTTATGGTTGCGATCATGCTCACAGGACTATTATTGAAAAATATGTTTACCCCGTGACCATCCGTACTTAGACTAGTTGTATCAGTTACCACATTACCCGTTAGCGTCAAATTTAGTATACCTGTAGCACCTGTATTTGCATTAATTGCAATACCTGAGCCAGCAAACTTAGTAGCTGTATTGTTACTAATAATTGCATTCACAGTAGCTGCAGGGTTATTCGCGCCATCTTTGAGAAAGAAAATTCCACTATTCATCGAATTATTCAGCAAAATATTACTATCGATTAAAGCATTTCCCGATGACACTACCAACACAGTAGCTTGATTTGTTGCAACTCCAAGGAAGAAATTATTAGTAATGGTAATATTTTGCGTTTCAGCATGAAGTGCACTATGGCCAGCTATTTGTTGCACAGATATACCAGAAACTTCATTGTATGTCGTTCCCCCAGTAGCAGTTGTTGTTATGCCTGCGAATGGAGTTGTGGTATTGGCAATCAATGGGAATAGGTTAGTTTGAATAGGGACGGTGACTGTGCCTTTTGTCGTGCTAAAATCATGCGCTGCGGCAGATCCCAAAAAGCGTTGACCATCTAGCAAAAACCATCCATCCGTATATGCCGTCCCATCTCCAGCAAAGACATATATGACGTCTCCTTGTCCGGTATTTGCCTGAGCGTTAGCTAAAGTGCTATAGGGATGTTCAAATGTCCCGTCGCCTGCGAAAATATCCTGGTTATTTACAAAGGTAATGAAGACAGGATCGTCGGTTGCTGGATTGATGGCTATCGGATCTATGATGTAGGATTGCGTTTGTTTTTTGGCGACGATGATCTCTTGACGCTGGACGGGTTGGACTCCACGCCATGCCATGATGTTGTCTGCAAAGCAGTCACTGGTCGCGGCATTGCGTGTTTTTTTGGGGTAACATTTTTTTCCTCCGAAGGGGAGGCTGAGCATCAGTGTGCCCTGAAAGCGATTGTGAAAGACTTTATCGTAAGAGTCGGCCAATTCCACAAAGAGGTATTTGGCAAATTCTACTTTT
>Ga0070731_10001882_pt1 | contig 20965 bp, 13 predicted proteins | sample Coa_R1_2_FD_66448 | JGI IMG/M metagenome (GOLD analysis project Ga0070731, IMG submission 66448) | Surface soil microbial communities from Centralia Pennsylvania, which are recovering from an underground coalmine fire - Coalmine... | ecosystem: Environmental > Terrestrial > Soil > Unclassified ... | reverse complement strand
ATTAATTCAATATTGAAACCGGTACTGGCTGGATTCGTTTTCTTTATAAGCGCGGGCTGCAATAAGGACTATCAGCAGCCGTCGGCACCTCCATCGGGAAATGCCGGACCAACAATATGGCAAATAATCGACAGCGGCGGCAGCTATACTACGCTTAAAACTGCGATCTTGAAAGCGGGACTTGATTCTGTGCTCAATACTGCTGGCAACAGCCTGACGTTGTTCGCCCCCGACGACAATGCGTTCGCCCTTTCAGGCATAACACCAGTTACTGTTCAGGGGTTGAGCGCAGCACAGTTGCAGGAGATATTGAGCTATCATATCATTCCCAGTGCGTTGCCCTCTTCGCTGATTCCCGCCGCGTTTCCTAATACCGAGATGCCGACCTTGCTGCAACTCGATCCAACCAATCCGCTAATAAAAATGGATATTTTTCCCTGGAAAACATCAAGTAACCAATTATACGCAAATAGTATCCCCGTAACTGTCGCGGACCAAGCCGCTTCGAACGGCGTCATACACACTGTTGCCGCCGTGGTTACGCCGCCCTCTGAACTGTTGGCTTCATTGATTTATGGGGATACGACGCTGACTTATTTAGCCGCAGCAATTGCCAGGGCAGACAGCGGCCAAGTTGGTCTAAACAAGGTCGATTCATTGTTGAAATATCCGCTAATTAACATGACGATTTTAGCCCCAAATAATTCAGCCTTTCAAAATATCCTTTACGAGGAAGTCTATGGCACCCTCCTGCAAGAAGGGGTTCCCGCTGGAACAGCATCTGCCGAAGCCTCAGCTCTTTCATCCTCCCCGAATATTTTCAGCAACCCTCTGTTGTATGACGTATTGACTGCCGCTACGGTCAGGGGAATTCTCGTATATCACATATTGGCTATTCAGGCCAGTGGGAGCTATGAACCGCTGGATCGTGTTTTTTCTGTCAACTTCCCATCAGTTCCAGGATCCTTTGTGACTACTCTGGTTAACAGTGCATATCCTTCGCATCCCGGGATTATGGCTCTGGCAGTGTTTTCAGGTCCGATTGTTAATGATTTGCAATTTACCGGTCTTGGAACATTTCCTCCAGGCGGAATGCCCTACAGCGGTACGACCGCCCATGCGGTAAAAATGGATGAAATAGGAGTCAATGGAGTAGTGCACATCATTGATCAAGTCCTTTTGCCGCAATAAGAGTAGTCGCCTGGATATTTTTTGAAGGTATTGGATCTGGTTCGCCAAATACTCTTTAAATAATTAAACATTGAATCGGAAATGCATCACGTCTCCATCCTTGACTTCATATTCCCTCCCTTCAATTCGTAGTTTGCCATTTTCGCGAGAAGCGGCCTCTGAGCCGAACCTGACGAAGTCATCGTAACTGATCACTTCTGCTTTGATGAATCCCTTTTCAAAATCCGTGTGAATTACTCCAGCTGCCTGTGGGGCTTTCCATCCTCTTTGAATTGTCCAAGCCCGAACTTCTTGCTCCCCTGCTGTAAAATATGTCAGCAAATCCAAAAGGGCATATGCGGCATGGATGAGTTTATTCAATGCCGGCTCAGTCATATTGTATTCCGCCATGAATAGTTCTCGATCAGCAGCGTCTTCCATTTCAGCGATCTGGGCTTCAATTGAATTGCTCATGATAACCATTTCGGCATTTTCTCCGGTTATTGATGCACGCAGCGCGTCAGAATACTGGTTGCCGCTCTGAATGCTTGCTTCATCAACATTGGCTACATATAAGACCGGCTTTTCAGTAAGCAGAAATAGATCAGCGACGGCTGCATATTCTTCTTTACTCAGGTGAAGTTCCCTGATATTTTTCCCCATTTCCAGGTGTTCTCGGCATCGGTTCAGAATATCATACTCAAACTTAATTTTCTGATCCCCAGTCTTGAGTAATTTCTCGGTGCGTGAGATTTTTTTATCCAGGCTCTCTAAATCTTTCAGTTGAAGCTCCGTATCGATGACGTCCTTATCACTGACAGGATTTATCGCGCCTTCATCTCGCAAAATATTGTCATCATCAAAACAACGTACGACGTGAACAATTGCATTTACTTCGCGGATATTGGCCAGAAATTTGTTGCCCAGCCCTTCGCCTTTGCTGGCTCCTTTGACCAAGCCAGCAATATCGACAATTTCGATCTGGGTGGGCACGATGCGCTGAGGTTTGACGAATTCGGCGAGTATCCCGAGCCTGTTATCAGGCACATCGACCAGCCCGACATTGGGCTCTATCGTGCAAAAGCGATAGTTGCTTGCCTGGGCCCTCGCACTGTTGCTTATCGCGTTAAAAAGGGTAGATTTTCCGACGTTGGGTAGTCCAACTATTCCGGCTTTTAAGGGCATAAATATGCGTCATTTTTTTGCCGCGCAAAGGTAATCAGAATTGGCTAATTAGCTGCTCTTTTATCCGTTTAAATTCAAAACTGCATGCCCCGGGAATAACTCGCAAAGTGTAAGCGGTTTCCCGTCCGTCTGAATTATGAACCGCAGTTCCGCCGGTGATATTAACTATATTTGAAAAATCGCCTTTTTGTCCTGAAATCAGGAAGACCGAATTTCTCCAGGTGAGTTATGCATAAATAGATGGCACTAAGTAAAATTTGGAGCGTGTTTATCATAGTGGCAATTGCCGTAGCTTCGTTTAAGTGCTTCGTTTTAGGGAATTCTGAAATATTTGGCTGGATGGTTGTGGGGAAGGCCGACGATCCTTCAAATCTTACCAAGACGGATGGCATCATTGAAACCTGCTGGTCGTCCGTAAGTATTGCCCTGAAGCTAATTGGAGTAATGGCGTTATTTCTTGGGTTAATGAATATTGCCGAAAGAGCCGGGGGGATCAGAATCCTATCGAGGATAATTGGCCCATTCTTTACCCGGCTTTTTCCTGAAGTTCCGAAAGGACATCCCGTATTTGGCCAAATGATGATGAATTTTTCGGCAAACCTTCTCGGCCTTGACAATGCCGCCACCCCATTTGGTTTGAAGACGATGGAAAGTTTGCAGGAATTGAATCCAAATAAATCGTCCGCTTCGAATGCGCAAATCATGTTTTTGAGCCTGCATGCTTCAGGCTTTAATATTATTCCTGTAGCGGTCATTGCAGCAAGGGCTTCGATGCATGCTTCAAATCCGGTCGATATTTTCATTCCTTGCCTCATCGCAACTTTTGCCGCGACTTTGGCGGCAATTTTCATTGTTTCCATCAGACAACGAATCAATCTGATTCATCCGGTAATTATCGCGTGGGTCTTTGGATTAAGTGCGCTGATCTCCGGCTTGGTGCTCTATTTATTACGTATCCCGGCTCCTGCAGTTCAGTCTTTTTCCAATATCCTGAGTAACGGATTAATTCTTTTGATATTTCTACTGATTGTTTTGGGAGGGCTTTACAAGAAAATCAATTTATTTGAGGCATTTGTAGAAGGGGCAAAAGGCGGTTTTGAGATTACGGTAAAGATAATACCCTATCTGGTAGGTATGCTTGTTGCCATCAGCATGCTTAGGACAAGCGGAACCTTCGATTTAATAATTGACGGCGCCAAAAATATATTCGCCGGCCTGGGCACTGACACAAGGTTCGTCGATGGCCTGCCGACCGCTCTTATTAGGCCTTTAAGCGGATCTGCGTCGCGGGGTATGATGTTTGATGCCATGAAAACCTTTTCTCCTGACTCGTTTGCCGGGAGGCTATCGTGCATTTTGCAAGGATCATCGGATACGACTTTCTATGTAGTTGCTATATATTTCGGATCTGTTGGAATTAAGAATTCACGCTATTCTATTGCGGCTATGCTTCTTGCTGACCTGGTAGGAATAATCGTTTCGGTCTTTGTTTGCTATCTTTTCTTTGGGTAAACCGGTGTTACAAAGTTTTATGATCAAAATGTAAATCTGGCTGTAAGGCCAAATGCGTCAGGAACAAAGTTGATCGACGGAATGAGATCAAGTTCTGGTTTCCAGTCAAGGGATAGATTTATTGGTGCATTTTGAAATTTGTAGTCGATCCCAATTACTCCCGTTGGCCCGACAAATGTCACATTATTTTCCGCACCGATATAAGCTCCTCCTCCATAAAACCAGGTAAATGCCGGAGTCCCCCCTATCAATTGATGAACTTCGTAAAGTCCGCCTATTCCGAACCGGGTGCCAAAAGACAAAAGGCCTTCTATCGCGTCACGTTCGTTCATGAAATATTTGACGGAAATTGAATTGCTCAGAGTCGGGGAGGGGGTGCTAAAGCGGATGCCGATTGCAACCTTGTAGCCTTGTGCAGTTGTAGACTCAGCTATTGCAAGAGCCAGAATCAAAAAGGCAGCTATAAAAATAAATCTGCGCATGTCCATTGATTGTTTAAACACAAAAACGAAATAAGGGTACCCAGTATTTGACCAGACTATGTTAGAAGTTTCTTAAAATCATCGACTGCGATCCCCACCAAAAAAGAAAAGCCAGATTTTTTACTCGAATAGTTCGGCTTTGGTTTTGGGTCGTCTATCCTCTTCCCATTTGAAGTTTCTTAATTTCAAATCATCCGGGTCAGCACCACGCAAGGGAAGCATGGAACCTTCAACATCATTCCTCAGCACTACGCGATTGAGCTTGCGGTCCGCGAAATACATGTCAATCACATCGGCTTTCGTTACTTTATTAACTCCGACTAAGGCTTTATTATCGTCTGTTACATAATAAATGCTTTGAGCGTTCCCTTTTGCCCTCATACTATCCAGTACGCCATCTTTAAAAAAACCATTGATCGTTTTTCCTTCAATCTGATTGAACATGCTTGTGCCATATTTGTCAATGGCGAGAGCATTTTCGAAAACAAAAATTCGTTTCGGCTTCTTATCTTTCGTAAAAAGATAGATCGTATCGCCCGTGATCTGGTCTTCGTTGGCCCAAACGACGGGATTAGTGAATAGTTGAAAAACCGAGTCTTTCCCCGAATAGAACATGCTGTCCGCCACTGCCTGAAGCGAATCGGAAAAGATTCGCACGTGATGAAAGCCCTGGATAAAACGTCGGCTGGTATCATTATCTTTTTGAGTGGAATTAATTTTGACCGTTGAAACATTTTTAAGCGAATCCCCAGCGCCCATGTTCTCAAGAAAGGCTGAATCTTTGAGCCTTCCCGAAAAAAATGTATCTGCCGCAATGTAAATAGAATCATTTTCCTGTTTCAGGATAAGAATGGGCTTTTGTGTTGCCACAAATGTGTTCTTTTTCCTGTTTGATACAAGATAATTGCCAACAACGGCCACGCCTTGCGACGTATCGGAAAATCGAGCGTTACCTGAAGCAATACTGATTCCAGTACTGTCGTCAAATTCAACTTCATCACCGGTAATTTGCTGTGCGCCATTATTGATGGTCGGCCGCTTGGTCAAATGCGCTCTATGATTTCTCATGTCATAAGTACCCTCTCGTGTAAAAGTGACATTGCCTGCGCTATCTTTGATATAAGTAGGGGAGATAAACGTAGCAAGTTTTGTTTCTGAATTATACAATAGCGAATCGGCTGTCAGGTGCGTCTCTGGGTCATTCATAACAACATTGTTGCGGAAATAGACGTCCTTTGACGCCTCAAAATAGGTACCTGAATTGCTGGTAAGAACGCTTGAATCTGTAACGACCTTGCCGCCATCCTCGTAAGTTCCTATTTTTTGGTTGAGGTCATATTGCAAATCGTTAGTGTAGAGCGAATTCTTGCCGTCGTAAAGTTTCACATCCTTTTTAAAGTATACATATTTTTTGTCTACGACGTACTTTAAATATTCTGCGTTGATGTCCGTGACTGAAGCCCCGTTAGCGCCATTGGAATTACTGTCAACAATTCTCGCTTTACCAAATGCTTCAAGAAAATTCTGCTTTTGATTAATAGACATACTGTCGCAGAAGAAATCAGTATTGTCCTGCTTCAGGTGAACATGCCCGACAAGAAAAATAAGTTCGGACGTAGAATCTTTTTTTTGATATCGGTAATTGTCGGCATTGATTATTTTGATCAATCGCACGGAGTCGTTTCCTTTACTTTTAAAGGCAACCTGGCCTTGCGACATGGCGTCCGATGAGAAAAGAAAGCAAAGAACACCGAGAAAGAGAAATTGCCTCATGGACGATTTATTCAACGATTTTTTGAACTTGAGTCGGCTAAGGGTGAAGTTAAATAACCATTTTTGTCTTTCTTGCCAAATATTGAAATATTAACGTAGCGTTTGGGATGCACGCGAAAATCGTCCAGTAGAACATTCAGGCTTCGGGAAGTTGCTTCCAGATTTTGGTAAAGCTTCTTATCGTTGAGCAATAAGCCTAATGAGCCGTTGTTACTATTTACTTTATCAAGCGTCGTTTTCAGCTCGCCGATTGTCGTTTGGAGTGTTGCCACCGTTTCTTCAATCCTCGAATTTGCGAGTTGAGCACTTGCCTTTTGAAGATTGTCAACGGTCCTTGTGATTTGGTCCTTACTCGCTGCAAGACCTCCTGTGAACGTATCAAGGTTTTTGAGTGATTTGGCAAGGGCTCCGGTTTGCGCATTTAGCATCGATTCAAGTGATGCCGAAGAAGCCGCAATATGTGTGAATATCGAGGCAAAGTTATTTTTCGTTCGTGGGTCAAACAAAGTTCCGACTACTTCCACCAGTGAATCCAACGATGTAAGTGTTCCGCTTAATTTTGTTACGATTGGGTTGATGTTATCCTGGACTTGTGTGATGAGTCCGGGTCGTTCTCTGGTTGCGATTGTATCTCCGTCGTGGAGATATTCCTGCGCATCACCTTTATTGATAATAATAGCTGTTGATGTTATGAGCCCCGGACTCACCGTCGCATATGAGTTCTTAGGTATATGAATGTCCTTTTTTAAAGTGATTTCAACTAAAATACCGTTCACATCCTTGTCCGTTTCATGGATATCGGATACGTTGCCAACTGACAAACCATTTATCAAAGCTGCGTTTGAGACCTCCATTCCCTCGACACTTTTAAATATGGCATATATTTTTTTGGTATGGCTGAAACTACTTTTCCCCTTGAGAAAATTAAAACCAAGTATTAAAAGGGTTACGGAAACAGCAGTCAGGGCGCCAATCTTGGTTTCGTTGGAGATTTTCATTCAACAAATTTAGGGTGATTAATTGATTAGGTCGATTGCGATATGTATTTTAGCAGGTAATCCAATGTAATGCCGGTTCGCGTGGCAAAGCAATTTAAGCGCTATTTGGTTGAATCCGGAGCAGCTGAGATATTTGATTTGCCTCCTTCAATCTGCTGTTTGTATCTTCTCAAAGCATTGACGATATCTTGGGCGACTTCGTCCTGTCCCGAATCACTGTTTAAGTATTCCTCTTCCTCCTTATTGGTCAGATATCCGGTTTCCACGAGAATGCTTGGCATTCCTGTTGCCTGTAAAACCCAAATTCCCTTCCAGGTCCTTTGTTTTACTCCATCACTAAGCCGGCCACTTTTCTTGAATTCATCCTCGACGAAGGATGCCAACAGGGCGCTTTTTTTAAAAAACCTTTGTTCATATAACTGGGCGCGAATTTTTGCTTCAGGGGAGGAAAGGTCATTTTCTTCATTTTCCCCACTTGCAACGCTGTCACTTGCAAATTCGCTGCCTTCACTGTCTTCCTGGCCCCGTTGACCAATAAAATCACTTTTTGAACCGCTTCGGTCAGCCGCCCAAATATATGTCTCCGTTCCTCGACGCATATTTTTGACCCAATAAGACTCATATATAGGCTCATTAACTAACTTCTTTTTCCGCCTTTTTCCCCTTCCAACAAATCGAAGAACTTTCTTATGTCCGATTACGCGCTTGGCATACCATCCGCCGGCAGGTTGGGGGGTAGCATTACAATGAATGCTTAGGAAAAGGTCTGCCTTGGACTTATTAGCGAAATCAGCGCGATAGCGGTTAGCCGTTCCTGCTGTTTCGTCGTTTTGTTCCTCATCTGTCGTTCGAGTATATAAAACCTTAACGTCAGGCATTTCCTTTTGTATGGCCTCTCCCAATTTCATGGCAATGTCCAATGTTACATCCTTCTCTTTAGAGATTAAGCCGTGTGCCCCCGGATGCTTGGGTCCATGACCCGCATCGACAATGATTGTATGCAATCCCGGCCGCTGTACCATTTCGATTGATTTCCTGAATGAAATCATAAAACACATCAGTGCCAGAAACGATAATGCAGCCAAGCTTTTAACCATAGTGTCTTTGTTTTAACGGCGTAGTAGTGATATCTTCACAAAATCTTAATGCTCGAATAGCTAATTTTGATCGCCTCCGCTATCCGACCAATGAAAACGTCGTTACCGATCAATAACCAATATGCACGAAAACTCGCCCAAAATTAGTTTAAAATTTTTTGCGGTACTGATTTTTGAAATCATATTCTTTTTTGTAACGTCGATCGGTAAGGCAAATTATTCTGCAACTGAAAATTTTTACAAATTCTTAACCTCGGGAATAGACACGGTGCCGCTAATCAGGCTGCAGGAACGGCCTATTGTTAAGGATACGTCCTTTAAGCCTACAGATACGATCACCGACAAATTACTAAATGAAGTCGTGAACTATCGACTAGGAGACAGAACAGATACTTTTAATGTTAAATTTTCAAAAGATACACTTGATGCACCCATCAATTATAGTGCGGCAGACTCAATTGTCCTTGATGTGCCGACAAACATTATAACACTATACAATAATGCCACTGCCAAACACAAGGATCTTTCCCTCGACGCGTATAAAATCGAAATGGACCAACAAAAACAGCTTGTTACGGCCACTTATACCACTGATACAGCAAACAAAATCGTTGGTAAGCCGAAAATGACGCAGACCAATACCGACATGGAGGCCGACTCCATCATCTACAATATGAAGACCGGGAAGGGAATAACGCGAACGTCTTACACAAAATCCGGAGAAATGTTTGTGTATGGACAGACCATAAAAAAGGTGTCGCCTGATGTATTTTACGCACTGCGTGGCAGATTTACAACATGCAATCTCGACACTCCACACTATGCTTTTAGAGCAAAAAAAATGAAAGTGATCAATGGAAAGATGGCCATCTCCGGGCCCATTCATCCAGAAATTGAAGGAGTTCCTCTTCCAATTTACCTTCCTTTTGGTTTTTTTCCGATTACGGAGGGTCGTCATTCTGGTTTAATTGCACCGGAATTTGTGGAGAGTCCCAATTTTGGCCTTGGGTTGCAGGGACTGGGATACTATAAAGTTCTTAGTCAGAATTTCGATGTTAAAACCATGGTAAATTTGTATTCATATGGTGGCTGGAATTTGTATCTCACTCCCACTTATAAAGTCCGCTATCATTATAGTGGCCAACTTAATTTCTCTTTTCAGGATACTAAAACGTTGAGTTCAACCGGAAAGACAGAATTCGACGAAAACAAGACTTTTAACCTTTCCTGGAGCCATTCGATGGACAGCAAAGCAAGACCTGGGACCACTTTTACCGCCAGTGTTAACATTGCATCGTCCAAATTCAATCAGTACGTTTATACGAGCCCCACGGCAAATTTTACCAATTCACTTAATTCATCGATTAACTACTCGAAGACTTGGAATGGGCTTTACAACCTAACCCTGAGCGCCAGTCATAATCAAAATAGTGTTACCAGGTTGTTCAATGTAAATCTTCCGAATGTCGGATTTACTGCTACGACAATATATCCTTTTCAAAAAAAGGAATTCGTGGGGGCGCCCAAGTGGTATGAAAAACTTGGGATTGGCTTGAGCAGCACTTTGTCAAATCAAACGAGTTTTTACGACACAGCTTTTAATTTCAAGAATATTCTCGATACAATGCAGTATGGAGCGCATCATAGCCTTCCAATCACTTTGTCGTTGCCCCAACTTGGTGCTCTTCAAATCGCACCTGGTGTATCTTTCCAGCAAAATTGGTATTCGCGCAGGAGCTACTACAGGTGGGATCCCGCAGCTCAAAAGATTGATACTTCATTTTCGAAGGGATTCTTTACGGAAAACAGTGCTGCATTTAGTCTCAGCCTCAGCACAGCAATATTTGGGACCTTTACGAAATTTAGCAAAGACAGCAAGATTGCCGGCATTCACCATGTCATTCGGCCGACGATCAGCTTGTCGTATTCACCTAACCTCGCAGGCAAGGATTACTACACACTGACTTCACATCCCTATGAAAAACTTAACCCGGGCGATACAACCTCTACGTCAGTTCCGGTCTCCTATTATAACCAGTCAATTTATGGCCCATTTGCTAACGGCAGATTTGGCGGCATATCTTTTGGACTCGATAACAGCATCGAAATAAAGGTTAGGTCAAAAACTGACACGGCTAATGGCGGATTGAAGAAAATAAAAATAATTGATGGTTTTGGTTTTACCGGCAGTTATAATTACCTGGCTGATTCATTCAAACTTTCACCGTTCCAATTATATTTCCGAAGTACTCTTTTTGAAAAGATAAATATTACAGGAGGGGCCACCGTTGATCCTTATGAGACTGACTCGGCTGGTTTCCGGCGGAATATTTATGCCTGGAATATCCCGGGAAAAGGTTTTTCACTTGGCCGAATCACAAACGGTAACATCGCAATTTCAACTACCCTCAAAAGTGCACCCAAGGACCAGAAAAAAGACGATGAAAAGACAAAAGAAACAAGTGATCAGATACCAATGACTCCGGAAGAACAGCAGGCTCAACTCGACTATATTCGAAACCACCCCGGCGAATTTGCTGATTTCAATATTGCCTGGTCGTTGAACCTGTCGTATTCCTTAAATTATACCAGCACCCTGAAACCTGACCTAAGTGGGTTTTCGCATCAGATAATCTCGGGCCTGAATTGGAGCGGAGATTTTAATCTTACAGAAAAGTGGAAGGTAAGCATGAATTCCTTTTACGACGTTACGCACTCAAAAATAAATGCGTTGACGATGTCAATTGCCAGGGACCTCCACTGTTGGCAAATGTCAATAAATGTTACCCCAATCGGACTTTACCGCTCATTTAGTATTACGATAAGTCCGAAGGCAGGAATCCTAAGAGATCTTCATATAAACAAAACGAATTATTTCACCGGGGGTTACTAACGCCCAGGTGCCTTTTTCCTTTTGGCAACATGGCTTCCATTAAATCCTGCCAGATAATGATGCTTCATGATTTCGAACACCCGCCCTTTCAACGATTCCATAGACTCATCCGGAAAGGGAGAAATCGCTGGCAAAAAGCTAATCTCCATTTTTTGTGGCCACATGAAAAACGTCTTTTTAGCCGGGAGAACGTTCCGCGTGTTGAAAATAACAGCGGGAATAATAGATCTATTGGTTTCGATTGCGAGTTTAAATGCGCCGTTGTGAAACGCTTTTAATGGTTGGTCAGTTCGGTTGCGCGTGCCTTCAGGGTAAATGCACATATGCAATCCCTGGTCCAATACTGCTTTCATCTTAACGAAGCTTTCACTCCTGCTACGATCATTTTTACGATCGACAAGGACTGTTCCGCTATTATAAATTAGGTTGAAAACCGGAATTCTTGCCAACTCAATTTTGGCAATCGTCTTGTTTCCCCCGGGTATCCTGGGGGATGAAATAAAAATATCAAAAAAAGAGTTGTGATTGCATACCACAATATAAGTTTCACCTGGCATAAAATTCTCCTGGCCCTTCACCATTATTGAACAGCCAACAACGAAAAAAAAAGTGTCCATCCAGTACCGTGAAATAGAAACGAATCTTCTTGTTTTCTTAGGGTCTCGCTCGAAATAGCAAAAAGCCAGGAACGGGATAAGAAATAAAATCATGGTAACAAGAAATATCAGGAGGGCCCAAAATGCCATTATTCTTCCTAAAATTTCCCTAATCAGCTTCATTGCAGACAAATTTCATAAATTCTCGCGACCTCGCGAACTATCATTTCCATTAAGTGACCAATCGATTGGATCAATACCATGCCGTACTAAAAATTGATTCGTTTTGGAAAAATGTCGGCAACCAAAAAAACCTCTTTCCGCCGAAAAAGGAGACGGGTGTGCCGCCTTTAAGATTAGATGCCGAGCAGGATCAATCAGAGACTCTTTCTCCTGTGCAAATTTGCCCCATAGCAGAAATACAACACCTGTTTTTTTTTCTGAAATTGCTCTAATTGCGGCATCGGTGAATTTTGCCCAGCCAATTTTGGAATGACTCATGGGTTCATTGGACCGGACAGTCAGCGATGCGTTAAGAAGTAAAACTCCCTGGGATGCCCAATGGGCAAGGTTCCCGCTTTTAGGAATTTCAATTCCGATATCTTGATACAATTCCTTAAAAATGTTAACGAGTGATGGTGGTTGGGGCATCCCGTCAGGTACCGAAAAACTGAGTCCATGTGCCTGTCCGGGCCCGTGGTACGGATCCTGGCCCAGAATGACGGCTTTTACCTTCTCGAATGGCGTTGAGTTGAATGCGTTGAAAATATATTTTCCCGGTGGATAAATGATTTTATGAGATTGCTTCTCGAAGCGAAGGAACGAAACAATGTCTGAAAAATACGGTTCGGAAAATTCTTTACTAAGAACTTGTTTCCAGCTCGCGTCTATTTGAACATCCATTCGTGACTTCGCTTTTTTTTCGGGCGCTAAATTAATCTTACCGATCGGGTAATAATGCTTTGTGCTTTTTGAGTATAATTTGGTCAGGCCACTGCTTCCGCAGTTTCTTTATGGTATTCGTCAATTAGCTTTCGCTGGATTTCGAAAGGAACGGGTGCATATTGGTAAAATTCCATCTTAAATTTAGCACGTCCCTGGGTAATTGAACGAAGCGAAGAAGAATAATCATCCATTTCCGCCAGCGGCACCTTAGTCGTTACTTTTGTAAAGTGCCCTTCGCTATCCATCCCTTCAATGATTGCCCTTCTTGTTTGCATATCTCCTATGATTGCTCCGGTCAAGTCATCGGGGCAAAGTACCGTAATTGTGTAAATCGGTTCAAGTATTTGAGGATCGGCCTGCTGGAACGCCTGTTTGAACGCCATCAGACCGGCAATTTTAAAAGATATATCATTCGAATCGACGGGATGCATCTTGCCGTCATAAACGCTTACACGAACATCACGGACATAGGAGCCTGTCAATGGGCCTTCGTGCATTTTTTCCATAACGCCCTTTAAAATTGACGGCAAAAAACGCTGGTCAATCGCGCCACCTACAATACAGTTATAAAAAACCAGCTTCCCTCCCCAGTCTAATTTATATTCATCTCGTCCTCGCACCGAGAATCCCTTCGGGTCGGGCATCCCCTCATACCATGGTTCGACCTGCATATATACTTCCCCAAATTGCCCAGCGCCTCCTGACTGTTTTTTGTGCCGATAATTAGATTGCACCGATTTCCTGATTGTCTCACGATAGGGTATTCTAGGTTTATTGAATTTGACGTTAAGATTTTTAGAAATGTGCTCAAGCCTCCATTTGATCACCGAAAGGTGCAACTCGCCCTGACAATGAATAATCGTTTGCCGCAGCTCAGCAGATACTTCGACGATGACGGTAGGATCTTCTTCCTGAACCTGGTGAAGTCCGACAGACAGCTTTTCTTCATCACCTTTTTGAGCCGGTTCAATTGCTACACTCATTAAGGGTGAGGGAAATTCAATGGGGGTTAGTTCATAATTTTTTCCTCGAGCATGCAAAGTATTGTTGACATGTGTATGCTTCAGCTTAATAGTAGCGCCGATGTCGCCAGCCGACAACTCGTTGACCGCAGTTCTTTTCACCCCCTCTACCACAAAGAGTTGATTTAGCTTTTCGCTTACCCCATTTGATTCATTAATAAGCTCCATGCCAGATTTTATCGTCCCGGAATAAACTTTAAAGAATGACATCTCCCCGATATGGGGCTCCGAGATTGTTTTATAAATAAAAATGCAGGCTGGGCCATTCGGATCGCAAGCGAGAGTGTCCCCGGATTTGGTCATTTGCGGCCTCATTTCGTTGGCACTCGGACAAACATTATCGATAAAACCCATGATGCGGCCGCTTCCCATGTTCTTTTTTGCAGAAACACAGAATAAGGGAAATAAATCGTGGTTGATCATCGCTTTTTTTAACCCGACCTTCATTTCATCTTCATTCAATTCTCCCTTATCAAAATATTTTTCCATCAATGTTTCGTCATTCTCCGCAATTGCTTCGATTAGTTCTTTGTGAAGCCGATCAGCTCTCTCTCTTTCGCTGTCGGGTATGGGCAGCTTTTGTGGCTTTCCTCCTTCAGGGGGAAACTTGTACAAAGTCATCCGCAATACGTCAATTATGGAATCGAACTCAAGCCCCTGATTCATCGGGTATTGAACCACTAGCACGTTTTTGCCAAAATGGTCCTTGGCCTGAAGCACCGTTTTATCAAAATCAGCCTTTTCCTGGTCGAGCTTGTTAACCGCAAAAATCATAGGGGTCTTGAATCTTTCGGTATAGTCCCAAATAATGTCGGTTCCCACTTCAACGCCAAAATTTGCATTCAAAAGCATTACGCCGGTGTCTGCCACGCGCAAAGCAGAAAGCACTTCGCCTGAAAAATCATCATATCCTGGCGTATCTATCACATTTATTTTGTAACCTCGCCATTGAGTGTGTAATAACTTGGAAAAAATCGAATTGCCGCGTTCTTGTTCCAGTTCATAAAAGTCTCCGACAGTATTTTTTTCTTCTATGCTTCCCCGCCGATTTATGATTGCCGCCTCGAAAAGCATGCATTCGGCAAGTGTTGTTTTGCCCGAACCTGCGTGACCGAGAAGGACGATATTTTTTACATGAGATGTATCGAAATTGGACATGGCAAACAGTTTTGTTGCTTAAGTTAAGCAATGCAGGTTAATTGGAAAAAGAAATTTGAAATGAATAGTAGCTAAACTCCTCCTTTGTTTCATTTTAAACAAAGCTTTACTTTTGCAGCCATTTATTACTGGTCCGGTAGCTCAGTTGGATAGAGCAACTGCCTTCTAAGCAGTAGGCCATTGGTTCGAATCCAATCCGGATCACTAGAATGAGGTCGCCGGAAATCATGCGCAAAGCACGGGGCAACGCCGGCAACCTATTCACCTCCGCCAGTGACAACTGATCCCCCCTCGGATCCCGGAGTATCGGCAAGCCGGCGGTTTGGATTTTACGCTGATCAGACAACCGGATCGGGCCAAACCAATGGTTGTTCGGAATGCCCTGTGGAATATAGCGAATATGTAGTGAACCTGAATGAAATTGTCGAGTCCGGTGGTGAAGTGCTTGTCTACGTCCGATTTGACGATATAAATTCAACCATTACCCAACTCCCGGCAAGGGGAATTGGTTTGTCTGCATCAGGCAATGCGCTTACTTTTTCAGGATCGCCCGGAGATTTCTCGATTTCAAGTTTTCGCTATATTCTTATTCCTCATTCCGTGTTGGCGCAACCCGGAGCACCTGACTTATCAAATTATAATTCGGTGGTCAGCTATTTTCGATTGTCTGAAAAGGGGCCGCGCAGACTACAAATCCCGCGGTCCCGCAATAACGAAAAGCGGTAGGCGCAATCGATGAACCTCGCTAGCGGGGTATTTGTCGACTTGTTCTTTGAACAATTATCGGACGGATCGGCTGCCTGACTTGTCCTGCCAAGCATGGGTTGATTGGCTTTGAGGTTATAAGAAACTAATGACGGGTCTCTCGTAGACCAGCAGGGATGCTTCTGTCCGCTATGACATCTGCCGGAAGGATCCTCGCATCCAAAAATACTTCTTGAAATGTTTCTTCACTATTTGGGGATGATGACTTCAGCATAACAAACTGGCAACCATTTTGAGATAATCTCCTCAATGACAAGGCCCGTATCCGCCTGCAATTAATCGGTTAGAAGAAGGAGCCGCAAGGTATTGCGAAGATTTTATAAAAAATCCTCCAACTGAGACTGCTCCCGCAACTTTTAGCCCCGCAAAACAATACTCCGGTTCGCCACAATTGTTTAGATGCAAAACTTTGCAGACAATCATCCACACTGATTGTAGACATTTTTGCTTACCCTGCTGAACATTGCATGACCCGAGAATTACGTAAAGACTTTCCTAAAATGATTTGGCAATTAAAACCGGCATTATTTTTTTTGACTTTCGGCCTATTCCAACAACCGTTGGAAGCCCAGAATGGAAAACAGCTTTTCCAGGCGAATTGTGCGCAGTGCCACAATCCATTAAAAGTTATCACTGGTCCGGCATTGAAAGGAGTCGCCGACCGGGTGCCCAGTCGGAAACTGCTCCATGATTGGGTTCATAATAATACAAAGGTTCTAGCGTCAGGAAATAAATACTTCAACAATCTTTTTGATCAATATGGAAGGGCGCCGATGAACATATTTCCCGAATTAAGCGACTCCGATATTGATGCTATTATCAGTTATGTTAGTAGCTACAAGGAACCAACCGCAGCGGCCAACTTATCAAATAATTCGTCGGAACCGGTACACGATTACTCGTTCATTTTTGGGTTAGCAACATTTGTTCTTGCTATTTTTTTCTTTGGCCTTTGGATCGTCAATAGCAATTTGAGGAAATTGGTAGAAAAGCATCACGGATACCCCGAAGTAACTCCGGTCCCCTTTTATAGAAATAAACTTGCGATTGCAACCATCACAATCGTAGTATTCATTATAGCCGGCTATTATCTTGTTCAAGCTGCCGTTAGCCTGGGCAGATCAAAGGGTTATCAACCTGAACAGCCCATCGCATTTTCTCACAAAATCCACGCGGGGCTAAATCAAATAAGTTGCCTGCTGTGCCACGGGGACGCTTGGGAAAGCGAGCAGGCTTCGATTCCTTCGGTAAATGTGTGTATGAATTGCCACGCGGCCATAAATGTTTACCATGGCGAACGCATTTTTCGTGAAGATGGCTCCGAGGTTAATCCCAATCAAGAAATTCTAAACCTCTTCAGTTATATCGGGTACGATCCAAAATCAGGCAAGTACACCAAACCCGGGCGACCCATAGAGTGGGTAAAAATACACGTTTTGCCAGATTACGTTTTTTTTAGCCATGCCCAACACGTACGAGCGGGAGGAGTTCAATGCCAGACCTGTCACGGCCCAATCCAGGAAATGACAGAAGTTAAACAGTTCGCGGAATTAAGCATGGGATGGTGCATCAATTGCCATCGCAGTACACGCGTGAATTTCCCGGATTCATCTCGAGGTATTCAAGGCAACAAATTCTATAGCTTATACCGACAATTCATCGACAATATTGACTCAAGGAAAATTGACTCGGTCACCGTGGAGCAGATAGGAGGTACCGAATGCCAAAAATGCCACTATTGACCAGTTGTCCAGCCGATGTGACCTACTCGTTCATTCCATGTTTCTGCCTTGAGGTTTCCGCGTCAATTGGCTCATTTTGAGGCACAAATTCCCGCCCATCCTTGTTGTATTCATAGGGGCCCCGAAACACCTCGGGAATTTCCCCCGACCAATTTCCATGCCCGACATTAATTGGCGTAGTCCATTCCAAAGTATTTGCTCCCCAGGGATTTTGAGAGGTAAGCCGCTGGCCTTTATACATTGAATAGAAAAAATTAAAAATGAACAGAAGTTGTACTCCAAAGCCGACAATTGCCACATCCGAAATCATCATATTAAGACCGCCGAACTGGTTAAATGAGAGCCATTGAGAAAAATCAAAATATCTTCGTGGCATTCCCGCCATGCCTTCATAGTACATCGGCCAAAAAATAAGATAGACTGCAGTCAGCGTAACCCAAAAATGAATGTAGCCGAGTGTATCATTCATCCGTCTTCCGAACATTTTTGGAAACCAATGATAAATACCTCCAAACATTCCAAAAACGGATGACACCCCCATCACCAGATGAAAGTGGGCGACAACAAAATAGGTATCATGCAAATGCAGGTCTATAGTTGAGTTTCCAAGCCAGATGCCGGTCAGCCCTCCTGAAATGAATGAACTAACAAAACCAATCGCAAAAAGCATCGCTGGAGTAAACCGGATATTGCCTTTCCAAAGCGTAGTCAGCCAGTTAAATACTTTAATCGCAGACGGGATCGCAATAAGAAGTGTGAAGAGGACAAAAATTGAACCTAAAAAAGGATTCATTCCGGTAACAAACATATGGTGTGCCCACACTGTAAATGAGAGGGCCAGAATAGCGAACATCGATCCGACCATGGCCGTATAACCAAATATCGGCTTGCGGGAATTCACGGCTATAATTTCTGAAACCATCCCAAATGCAGGAAATATAACGATATACACTTCGGGGTGCCCAAGGAACCAAAATAAATGCTGGTAAAGGATTGCACTCCCCCCCTGATTTGGCAGTGCTCTGCCCGTCGATGAAAGAAATATGTCTGAAAGAAAGAAACTCGTTCCGAAATCTCTATCAAATGTTACCAATATAAAGGCGGCGAACAATACTGGAAACGATAACAACCCCATAATCGCTGTGAAAAGCAGTCCCCAGGTGCTAAGTGGCAACCTGCTCATCGACATTCCCTTTGTACGCATATTTAGTACCGTAGAAATATAGTTGATGCCACCCATTAATATGGAAACCACGAAAAACATTAAGCTGATCAACCAGAGATCCGTACCCCTTCCAGACCCCTCGTCTGCATCTCGAAGCGCGCTGAGGGGAACGTAGCTAGTCCATCCTTCGGCTGCCGGACCTGTCCGAAGAAAAAACGATGCCAGCATGATGATGCTCGCTACAAAAAAGAACCAATAGGATAGCATATTAACGAACGGGGAAGCCATGTCCCTAGCTCCAATTTGTAATGGAATTAAGAAATTGGCAAATGTTCCGCTTAGACCAGCAGTCAGAACAAAGAAAATCATTATGGTCCCGTGCATCGTTATCAGGGCGTAATAAGTATCAGGCTGAATTTTACCACCTTGAGCCCATTTGCCAAGAATTGTCTCAAGCCAGGGAAAAGTCGAATTAGGATAGCCTAGTTGAAGACGAAAAAGAACCGAAAAGAGAGAACCGATAACAGCCCATGCCATCCCCGTAACGAGAAATTGCTTGCATATCATCTTGTGATCCTGACTAAATATATATTTTGTAATAAAATGTTCCCTATGATGATGTATTACATCACCGGGTGGGGGAGAAGCAACTTCTTTAATAGCAATCATATCGTGTCATTACGCAAGACTCCCATCAGGAGTCCGGCCGATTCTTAAAGGCAGATAAAATGGAGCCCAAGGGTCAACTTTTTGTACTGCAATCTTTTTTAAAGAGTTTACGCAGTTCCTTCTTTGCCGATTCAAGGACCTGTCGCTCTTTTGAGGGCAAATTTTTCCCGGCTCGATTAATTTAAAAAGTGAGCATGGAGATCGCAGATCGAAACGGAGTAGCTTTTTTTCTGGTACTTTGTTGTGCAGATTGCTTGAGCGACCTGGCAATCTTTAAGGGCGATTTAGATTTGAATATATCCTGCTCCAAATCCAAAGCATCGCTATGGTTGGTCACGGCAGCTGACCATTTTTTGACTATCTTTCCTTTTTTCTTAGATTTTGAAGAGTGAACGACTTCCATACAACACCTTCCCTCGTGTATCCATTTTTGAACCTCAACATTCATACCACCATCAACAATGCTGTTAAAAAATCAAGCGAATTTTGCAATGAACCCATGCTGCAGAAATTGTCGGCACCGGCATCTTCTGTTTAAACTGGGAAAATAAATCTACAAAAATTGACTACCGACCTTCTCAAATCCCAAAAAAAGCCTCAACGACAAGGACATTCTAAAGGCATGATTCTTGGCCAATTGTCCATTGTTATCCCTAGCAAAATGTTGAAATTCTTCAAGAAAATCATTCGTGAAGCCAATTAATTCTATTCAGGAATTTTTGTCCCAGATTAAAGTTTCCTTCAAAGGGGACAATTTGATGAACCGCTATAAGGACGAGAAACCTCCCCTCCGCATGGATACGCTGCTCAGTTCTACGCAGATGGAGCAGTATGCCAAAAAACTGGCAAGGGGCCACCAGACCATTTCCGGGCAGATTAGCGAAAAATTGCTGAAAAGGCTCGCCGACAATGAAGCATTGTTGCTCGAAGTGCACAATTTACTTACGGAATCTGCTAAGGATAACGAAAGAATCAGCCCCGCCGCGGAGTGGCTATTAGATAATTTTTATTTGATTGAAGAGCAAATCTATATCGGTAATAAGCATCTGCCGAAAAAATATAGTCTTGGGCTTCCACATCTGGAAAAAGGAAATTCGAAAGGACTGCCCAGGGTATACGACATCGCCGTAGAAATTATCTCTCACAGTGACGGAAGGGTAGACCTCTATAGCTTAAGTAATTTTATTCAGGCGTACCAGGAAGTCTCTGTGTTAAAATTAGGAGAGTTATGGGCCATTCCGATCATGCTTCGACTTGCCATAATTGAAAACCTGAGAAGGCTGGCAGTACAAATCGCTATAGACAGGATTAACAAGAATCAGGCTGATTACTGGGCCGATCAAATGATAACTACAGTTGAAAAGGAACCCAAAAATCTTGTGTTGGTGATAGCTGAAATGGCAAAGTCCGGTCCCCGCCTTACGAGTTCATTTGTCGCAGAACTAACTCGAAGGCTCCAGGGCACGGGTTCATACATGTCTTTCGGATTAAGTTGGATTGAGCAAAGGTTGGCTGAACAAAACTTGACGGCGGACGAACTAATTTATCAGGAAAACCAGAAGCAGGCAGCGGACCAGGTCTCGATCAGCAATAGCATCGCCGGCCTGAGATTTTTGGGCACCACTGATTGGAAGGCATTCGTAGAGTCGATGAGCAGGGTCGAGGCGATTTTAAAAAAGGAAACCGCGTACTCATTAATGGACTTTCAAACACGAGATGCATACCGGCATAGTATAGAAGAAATTGCAAAACTCAACTCCTTGTCAGAGGAGACTGTTGCTGCCGTGGCAACA
>Ga0070731_10001881_pt1 | contig 20970 bp, 20 predicted proteins | sample Coa_R1_2_FD_66448 | JGI IMG/M metagenome (GOLD analysis project Ga0070731, IMG submission 66448) | Surface soil microbial communities from Centralia Pennsylvania, which are recovering from an underground coalmine fire - Coalmine... | ecosystem: Environmental > Terrestrial > Soil > Unclassified ... | reverse complement strand
AGGAAGAGGAGTCCCGCGGCGAGGAAGGTGTCGAGGCGGATCGCGGTGGAGAGCCCGTAGGCGAAGCCGGCGCCCGTCGCCGCGAAGTGCCCGCGGTAGAAGAACGTCCAGGTTACCAGCGTGAACACGAAGACGAGGACGAACATGACGCGGAGCCGGCGCACGTTCGCCATCGCGCCCGCGGGCAGGAGGAGCGCGAACACCGCGACGGAGAGTGGCAGCAGCACGAGCGGGCGATCGACGACGAACGCGGCGATGACGAAGGCCACGAGCCCGCCGACCTTCGTCACCGGATGGAGCCGATGCAGCGGGCTCGCGCGCGGCACGTAGAGCGTCAGCGGCATGCGGGCCTGAGCCAGGCGACGAGCTCGTCGACCGAGAGCGGCGTGCAGCCGAGGAGCCGCCCGAGTCGCGTCACGTCGGGCGCGCGGAATGCCGCCGCGGCGAGGAGCGCGTCGTCGGCGAAGAAGCCGCGCACGTCGCCGTCGTAGCGGACGCGGCCGCCGCCGAGCAGGACGACGCGGTCGGCGTACTCGGCGATCACCCACGGCGTGTGGGTTATGACGACGATCGTGCGCCCGGCCGCGTTCAGCGCGCGGACGAGCTCCATCATTCGCTGCTGCTCGCGGAAGTCGAGGCCCGTCGTCGGCTCGTCGAGGACGAGCACGTCCGGGCCGAGCGCGAGCACGGCCGCGACCGCGAGCCGCTGGCGGAAGCCCTTGTCGAGGAGGAACGGGTCCGCGTCGCGGTCGTCGAGGCCGACGGCCTGCAGGGCGTGCGTCACCCGCGCCGCGACCTCGCCGGGCGGGAGCCCGAGGTTCTGCGGCCCGAACGCGACCTCCTCGCCGACCGTCGCGGCGAAGAGCTGATGATCCGGGTCCTGGAACACGTAGCCCACCCGACGCGCCATCTCCTCGAGCGGCAGCGCGTCGACCCGCTTGCCCTCCACGACGACGGACCCGGTGGTGGGCGCGAGGAGCCCGTTCAGATGCTTCGCGAGCGTCGTCTTGCCGGAGCCGTTGCGCCCGACGAGCGCGACGATCTCGCCGCGACGGATGCGAAGATTCACGTCGCCCAGTGCCTCGTACCCGTTCGCGTAGCGATGGCCGAGACCGCGCACCTCGACGGCGACGGCTCCGTCCGCCCGCCCGCGCGCGACCTCCTGCAACGGACGGGGCTCGAGGCCGGCGGCGCGCAGCTGCGCGGCGGCCGTCTCGACGTCGAGCGGCGGCGCGTCGAGGCCGAGCGCCGAGAAGACGCGCGCCACGTCGGCGGGCCGCACGCCGGCCGCCGTGCACGTCGCGACGTCGGCGAGGACGCGCTCCGGCGACGCGCAGGCGACCACGCGTCCCTCGTGGAGCAGCAGGAGAACGTCGGCGTCCGCCGCCGCGCTCGGGTCGTGATCGATGACGAGGAGCGTGAGGCCCTCGGCGCGCAGCGCGGCGAGCGTGTGCAGCACCTCGGCGCGCCCGACGGGGTCGAGATCCGTCGTCGGCTCGTCGAGCAGCATGATGCGCGGGCGAAGCGCGAGGAGCCCGGCGATCGCGAGCCGCTGCTTCTCGCCGCCGGAGAGGGTCGTCGGGTCGCGGCCCTCGAAGCCCGCGAGCCCGACGTCGGCGAGCGCGCGCCGGACGCGCGCCGGCATCTCACCCGGGGGCACGCCGGTCTGCTCGAGCGCGAAGACGACCTCCTGCGTGATGTCGGTGGAGAAGAGCTGCGCCTCGAAGTCCTGGAAGACCATGCCGATCGTGCCCGCGAGCTCGCCGACGCGCCGGCCGTCGATCGGCTCGCCGGCGAGCCGGATGTCGCCGCTGACATCGCCCGGCGTGAAGCACGGGACGATGCGCGTCAGGCAGCGCGCGAGCGTCGACTTGCCGGCGCCCGTCGCGCCCATGACGACGGCGAGCGCGCCCGCCGGCAAGTCCAGGTCGAGGCCCTCGAGCGCCGCGCGCCCGGCGCCGGTGTACACGCAGCGGAGCCCGCGTACCCGGATGGCGGGGTTGCTCACAGCAGCGCGAGACCCGAGACCGCAACCGCGAGGAACGGGATGAGCCCGACACCGACCTCGAACGCCCCGCTTCCCGTCCGGTACGTCGCCCAGGGCGCGAGCCAGCGACCGCTGGCGATGAGCTCGCCGGCGGCGAATGCGGCGCAGGTGCCGGCGACGACCAGCGTGACGCCGAGCGCGGCGCGCCAGCGGGGTAGCGGCGGTCGCGGGCCGAGGAGGTCGCGATAGAGGAGCCGCGCATGGCGGATGCGCGGGTAGAGGAGCCGGAGCAGGAAGGGCGCGAGGATCGTCGCCACGACCACGTTGTTCACGAGAACGACCGTGCCGAGCACGGTGAACGGGTGGAAGCCGAGCGCCTGGAGCCCCCAGCCGACGACCGTCGCGCACAGCATCGCGGCGAGCCCGATCACGGCGAGGAGGGCCACCCAGCTCCCGGGACCGCGCGGGACCGGCTCCGCATCGGAAAGCGCCTGCCAGACGGCGTACGGAACGAGCCCGTAAAGGAGGTTCGCGACGAAGCCGAAGAGGTCGCCGGGCCCGAGCCCGCCGAAGAAATCGCCGATCAGGTTGCCGAAGGCCGACCCCCAGGCGGCCGCCGGGCCGAAGAGGAACGAGCACACGACCGGAACGGCGTTCGCGGGCCGGAACTCGGTGATCCCGGGGATCAGGGGGACGACCTTGAAGGGGATCAGGACCGCCGCGTAGAGCGCGGCGCAGATGGCGGTGAGGACGACCATCCGGGTGTTGCCCCACATCCGGAAGAGCTCGGCCATAATATTCTTCCCCCCGGCGGTCGCGGCTGCGTTATACTCGGCCCGGGGGTAGGTCAAGGTTGCGCACCACGCCGCGACATCATCTGGTCCGCGTCGAGCTCGGCGCGAGCGCGGTGCTCCTCGGCCTCGCCGCGCTGTGGAGCGCGCTCCGCGGGTTCGACCTGGTCGCCGCCGCGGCGCCGACGATGCAGGCGCTCGTCGTCGGCACGGCGTCCGGTCTCGCGCTCGCCGCGACGCTGCCGCTGGTCACCGCGCCGTGGGCGCACCGGATGCTCGTCCTGCGCGGCCTCCGTCGCGCGTGGGACTGGCTCGAGTCCGGCCTCGGACCGAGCCTCGGTCTCCGTGAAGTGATCGTGCTCGCGCTCTGCTCCGCGGTCTCCGAGGAAGTCTTCTTCCGCGGCGTGCTGCAGCGCGAGGTCGGCATCGTCGCGGCGAGCGCCGTCTTCGGTCTCCTCCACCCGCTCGGCATCGCGTACGTGCTGTGGGCGGCAATCGCCGGCGCCGGCTTCGGCGTGCTGTTCGTCGCGACCGGCAGCCTGGTCGCACCAGCCGCGGCGCACGGGATCTACAATCTCGTCGCGCTCATGTATCTGCGGCGGCGGTCGACGCGACAGGACGTATTCGTCTGATCCGCACGCTCCGGCGCGCGGAATTTGACTGTAAGGGGCGCTTCCAGTATCCCGCGCGGATGCGCCGCGGCGTCGCTCGAGCGCTCCTTCTCGCGCTCGTCGCCCTGGGGTGCGGCGCGACGAAGAAGCCGATCATCCCGCCCGAGAAGCTCTGGGGCGAGGCGGATCAGGCGTACCACGACGAGGCCTGGGAGCTCGCCGTGGAGCGCTACAAGAAGTTCCTCGACCAGCATCCGTTCGATGCGCGCGCCGAGGAGGCGGAGCTGAAGATCGCGCAGTCGCACTACGCCGCCGGCCGCTACGCCGAGGCGATCGCCGCGTTCGGCGACTTCGAGCGCATGCATCCGACGAGTCCGGAGCTCCCGTCCGTCGAGTATCATCTCGGCATGTCGTACCTCGCGCAGGCGTCCACCGCCGATCGCGACCAGCAGGCGCACACGAACGCGCTGACATACTTCCGGAACCTCGCCGATCGCTTTCCGAACAGCCCGTGGGCGGAGAAGGCCCGCCTGCGCGTCGTCGAGTGTCGCGAGGCGCTCGCGAAGCACGAGGCCGACATCGCGAAGTACTATCTGGAGCGGAAGAACCTGAAGGCCGCCGAGGCGCGGCTGCGCGGGCTCCTCACCGAGTACCCCGAGACCGACGCCACCGCGGAAGCGCTCAGCGCGTTCGCCGACGCGTACGCGGCGCGCGACGAGCCCGACGGCGCGACGCTCGCGCTCGCGACGCTCGCGCGCCACCACCCGACCGGCCCGTTGGGTCACGACGCGCAGCGCCGGCTCGACGACGCGAAGGTCAATGTCGACGGCGACGACCCGCTGCCGCAGCTCGTCTCGCGCATCGACCGCATGCGCGACGAGGCGAACCGACAGAAGCTGCCGGCCACCGTGTCCGCGTACCCGGACATCGGCGGACCGGTCAGCGCGCCGCGCTGACGTCAGGGTCGGTCGCGGAACTCCGCCCGGAGCCTTGCGACCGGAGAGCTAGTCCCCGGTGCAAATCCCAACTGTGCACCCACCCAGACGTTCCGTGCAAAATTTGTATATGCCTTGATCTTCAGTTCCTTGAAACAAATCAGCGTAGCAGCAGCAGTCGCCAGCGCAGTGACCATCGCGCGCGCAGCTACCCGCGCCCTGTTGCGGCGGGAGCGAGTCAAAGGTCAGGTCGGTGACGTCGGCAATCCGGTCGACGCAATGGTGCGCGTACGTACAGCGCAGAGTGTTCGCGCCGAAGAAGGTGGAGTCTGCATCCGAGCAGCAATATCCCTGCGCGCCACAGTCCCGGTCGTCACAACACTGCTTCAGGCACGCGCCGGCCAGGCAGTCCGTGCCGTCGGGACACACGTTGCCGCATGCTCCGCAGTTGCTCGGGTCCGTCTGGAGATCGCTGCATGTGCAAGGAGGAAACTCGGGGCCGCACTCGATGCCGCCACCGACGACCTGCAAGCCGCAGACCGTCTTCGGCGAGCCGCACGAGCATACGCCGCCGAGCGAGGTTGCGACGCAGCTCTCGCCCGGAATGCACTGGTGCCCGCAGCTACCGCAGTTGCTCGGATCGAATGCTGTGTCGGTGCAGACCCCCGAGCAGCACGCCGTCGCGCAGCATGACCCGCCGCAGTCGGTTTCTCCCGCCGAGCACGAGATGGGCATCGTGGTGGTCGTTGTCGTAGAGCTGGTCGTCGTCGTTGTCGTGGTAATCGTCGTCGAGGTGCCACAGACGTTCGGCGCGCCTCCGCCACCACAGGTTTCCGGATCGGCACATGTTCCACAGTCGAGCGTTAGACCGGCACAGTCACCGTCGGCAATCGTCCCGCAGTTGGCCCCGGCGGCCTGGCACGTTGTCGGAGTGCAGCACTTGCCGAACGGCGTCGTGCCTTTGACACACACGCCAGTGCAGCAGCTCTTGGTCGTCCGACACGATTGACCGGGCGACTTGCAGCTGTCGGCTCCAGCAGGGAGCGGTTTCATCATGGCAAGCAGTACGACGGGGTGGTGAGAAACGCATGGAAGTGCGGAGACGGCAGGATGATGCGGGCAGAGAGGGCCATCGGTTTCCTACCTCCAGCGGCGGAGGGTCTCGCACGTCGCCCGCGCGCGTCAAGGGGAAAGAACGCACGATGTCAAGATAAACTAGTCGGCAGGAATGATGAATTTGCATGGACGGGCACGCGTCCCCGTCCGACAACACGAATCGGGATGCAAAAAGGACCTCCGACAAGGCGCAATACTGGCGAAGATGCGCCTATTGAGGCCGCCGGATCGTCAGGTTGGCGCGCGGAGTCTCTGACGAGCGCGCCCGATCGCGTCCGGAAGCGGTACGGATACACCTGGGCGCCCGACGTCCCGGACAGCCCGAGCGCGAGCCAGACCAGCACCACCCACCCCGCCGGCCGCATCCATGTCGACGATACGGCCCGACCTCCCCGAGCTCAACCCCGTCGTGTCAAATCATTGACGCACTTCGGTGCCGGCGTGATGATCGCGCGATGTCGGCGCTGCCCGCCATCGATCCGATGCCGCCGGTCGCGGCGCTGACGCTGCCGTGGGACGCCGCGCCCGGGCAGGCGCGCGACCCGATCGCCGACCTCGCCGCGGCGCGCGCCCGAGACGGCGACACGTTCGCCGTCGACGGGACGGGCACGCGCTACCTCTTCCTCTTCTCCCCCGCCGGCGTGAGCGCGTTCTACGCGCTGCCCGAGCGTCGCGCGAGCAAGGCGGTGGCCGACTATCGCATGCTGCTGCGGAAGCTGCCCGAAGAGCTCTTCACCGGGCGGCGAACGTTCGCGCACGATCTCTTCGGCAACGAGGAGACGGAGAGCTATCTCACGCACCTCGAGCACGCCATCGCGGCGCAGCTCGACGAACTCGGCGATGCGGGCATGCTCGAGGTGTTCGCCTTCACGCGCCGGCTCGGCCATCGGCTCGGGCTCGCGAGCTGGGCGGGCGAGGAATCCACCGCCGCTCCGCGGCTCGACGCGCTGATCGCCGACCTTGACCGGCTCGACGGCTCCGACGCCTTCGTGCGGCCGAGCGCCATGGCCCGCGTCGGGGCGGCCGGCAAGCGGGACGAGCGCGCCGCGCTCGCGCGCATCGAGCGGGTCCTGGGCGAGGTGCTCGCGACGCGTGCCGGGCCGCAGCGCGGCGACTTCCTCGACACGATCGCCGCCCGCTGGGCGGACACGGCCGAGCCGGAGCGCACGCGCGGAATCGCGGGCGACGTGGTGCTCCTCCACCTCGCGTCGATGTCGAACCTCTTCGCCGCGATGGGGTGGACGATCGTCCATCTCCTCCAGCATCCGCCCGCGCTCGCGCGCGTGGGCGACGACGCCTTCCTGCGCTGCTGCGCGCTCGAATCGATCCGGCTCGCGCAGCGATCGATCATGATGCGCGCCGCGCTCACGACCGTCGACGTCGACGACGGAACGCGGACGTATCGCGTGGATCCCGACGTCGTCATCGCGACCATGCTGCCGCTCACCAACACCAGCGCCGCACCCGGGCTCGAGCGCTACGACCCGGAGCGCTGGGTCGGCCGCCGGCTGCGCGACGAGGCCGCGCTCCCGGCACGCGAGCTGGTGGCGACGTTCGGGCACGGGCGCCATGTCTGCCCCGCGCAGCGCTTCTCGCTCTCCGCCATCGCCCGGACCGTGCGTTGCCTGGTCGACGCCTACGACCTCGAGGCGCGCTTCGGGGTCGTCCGGCCGTACCCCGACCAGATCGGCGGCGTGGCACGGGCCGCGGACCCCTGTCCGGTGGCATATCGGCGCCGATGCGCCGCGCGTTGACACGAGTTGGCCTTTCCGGTTAGCTCGCGTCCAGAGAGAAGACGACACATACCTTATCCAGAGTGGCTGAGGGCCCGGCCCGGCGACGCCACAGCAACCGGTCCCGCAAGGGACGCTGGTGCTAATTCCGACGCCGACCTTTCCGAAGGTCTGCGGAAGATAAGGATCGCACGCTGGTAAGCCCCTCTCCGTTCTGGCGGAGAGGGGCTTTTTTTATATCGATGTCCACGAACGACGAACGCGATTCCCGTTTCGCCCGTAGCCGCGCGCTGATCGTCGGCGTCGGCGGTCTCGGCGCGCCGGCGGCGATGGCGCTCGCCGCTGCCGGCGTCGGGACGCTCGTGCTCGTCGATCCGGACACGGTCGAGCTCTCGAACCTCCACCGCCAGCCGCTCTATCAGACCGCCGACGTCGGCCGCGCGAAGGTCGACGTCGGCGCATGGCGCCTGCGCGCGGTCCAGGTCGTGACATACCGGGCACACTTCGCGCCCGAGCATCTCGCCGGCTGCAACGTCGTCCTCGACGGGACCGACTCGATCGCCGCGAAGTTCCTCGTGAACGACGCCTGCGTCGACGCCGGCGTCCCGCTCGTGCACGCCGGTGTGCTCGGGTTCCGCGCGCAGCTCCTCACCGTGCTGCCGGGCCGGAGCGCGTGCTACCGCTGCGTGTTCGAGGAGGCGCCGCCGCCGGGCGACGTGCCCTCGTGTCAGGAAGCCGGCGTCCTCGGCCCGGTGCCGCCGCTCGCGGGCGCGCTCCAGGCAGCCGAAGCGCTGCGCGTGCTCGCCGGCGTCGAGGCGCAGCACGCGGACCGGCTGCTCACGTTCGATCTCCACGCGGGACGCTGGCGCGTCGTGCCGGTCGCGGCGCGGCCCTCGTGTCCCGCGTGTGCCCATCTCCACGTCCTCGGAAGGAGTGAAGCGTCATGAGCTACGTGAAGGGTCTCCGCTGTCGCGAATGCGGCGCCGAGACGCCCGTCGCCCCGCTGCACGTCTGCGAGACGTGCTTCGGCCCGTACGAGGTGCAGTACGACTACGCCGCGATCCGCCGCGTCCTCACGCGCGAAACGATCGAGCGTCGGCCGCGCAACCTCTGGCGCTACCGCGAGCTGCTGCCGGTCGACGGCGAGCCGCGCGTCGGCCTCCACTCCGGCTTCACGCCGCTCGTCCGCGCGGAGCGACTCGGCGCCGCGCTCGGCGTGAAGGAGCTCTGGGTGAAGGACGACTCGGTCAATCACCCGACGTTCTCCTACAAGGACCGCGTCGTCTCGGTCGCGATCTCGAAGGCGATGGAGTTCGGCTTCGACACGGTCTCGTGTGCGTCGACCGGCAACCTCGCCAACTCGGTGTCCGCGCACGCCGCGCGCGCCGGGCTCGCCTGCTATATCTTCATCCCGGACGATCTCGAGCAGGGCAAGGTGATCGGTTCGACGATCTACGGCCCACGCGCGATCGCCGTGCGCGGCAACTACGACGACGTGAACCGGCTCTGCAGCGAGGTGGCCGATAAGTACGGCTGGGCGTTCGTCAACATCAACGTGCGCCCGTACTACACCGAGGGCGCCAAGACGTACGGCTTCGAGGTCGCCGAGCAGCTCGGCTGGAAGCTGCCGAAGCACATCGTCGTCCCGACCGCCGGCGGCACGATCCTCCCGAAGGTCGCGAAGGCGTTCCGCGAGCTCCGCGACCTCGGCCTCGTGGACGGCGACTTCAAGATCTACAGCGCGCAGGCCGCGGGCTGCGCGCCGGTGGTGCAGGCGCTCCACAAGCACACCGACCTCATCACGCCGGTGAAGCCGGACACCATCGCCAAGTCGATCGCGATCGGGAATCCGGCCGACGGCTACTACGTGCTGAAGGCGGTGCGCGAGTCGGGCGGCTGGGGCGAGTCGGTGACCGACGCCGAGATCGTCGACGGCATCAAGCTTCTCGCCCGCACCGAAGGCATCTTCACGGAGCCGGCCGGCGGCACGACCGTCGCGGTCACGAAGAAGCTCATCGAACAAGGGAGGATCCCGCCGAATGAATCCATCGTGGTCAGCGTCACCGGGAACGGCTACAAGACGCTCGAAGCCGTGCTCGAGTCCGTCGAGCAGCCGTTCCGCATCCCGGCACGGCTGGCCGATTTCGACGAGCTCTACACCCGGCTCAGCGGGGAGCGCACCGCGAGCGCGGTTGGCAACTGAAAGGAGGACGGGTCATCATGGTTCAAGTCAAGGTCCCGACGCCGCTTCGCAAGTACACGGGCGGCGCCGGCGGAGTCGAAGCGGATGGGGGGACGGTCGCCGCGCTGGTCGACGATCTCGAGCGCCGCTACCCCGGGCTCAAGGAGCGCATCTGTGACGAGAGCGGGCAGGTGCGGCGGTTCGTGAACATCTTCGTGAACGGCGAGGACATCCGTTTCCTGAAGCACCTCGACACCGCGCTCAAGGCGGGCGACGAGCTGTCGATCGTGCCCGCGATCGCCGGGGGGCGGTAGCCCGCGGATGTCGACGGCGCGCGCCGCGCTCGCCCGCCCGACGGGGCCGCTCACCGTGCCGTCCGCGCTCCAGCTGGTCGGCAACACGCCGCTCGTAGAGCTTCGGAAGATTCGCGACGGGCTCGCGCCCGGCGTCCGCATCTTCGGCAAGCTCGAGGGGTTCAACCCGGGCGGATCGGTCAAGGACCGCCCGGCGCTCAAGATGGTCGAGGACGGGCTCGCGCGCGGCGCGCTCGTCCCGGGCAAGACCATCCTCGACTCGACGTCCGGCAACACCGGCATCGCGCTCGCGATGGTCGGCGCGGCGCTCGGCTACCCGGTCGAGCTCGTGATGCCGGGCAACGTGAGCGCGGAGCGGAAGAAGGTGGTGGCGGCATTCGGCGCCAAGGTCATCTACTCCGACCCGCTCGAGGGCTCCGACGGCGCGATCCGTCTCTGCCGGCGCATCCTCGCCGAGGCACCGGAGCGCTACTTCAAGCCCGACCAGTACAACAACCCGGCCAACTCGCTCGCGCACTACGAGACGACAGGCCCGGAGATCTGGCGCCAGACCGAGGGACGGATCACGCACTTCATCGCCGCCATCGGCACGGGCGGCACGATCATGGGGACCGGACGCTACCTGAAGGAGCAGAATCCCGCGGTGCAGGTCATCGCCGCGGAGCCGGACGACGCGTTCCACGGCCTAGAGGGGCTGAAGCACATGGCCACCTCGATCGTCCCCGGCATCTTCCACGAGGAGCAGCTCGACCGGAAGATCGGCGTCGCGACGGACGCGGCTTACGACATGGTGTACCGGCTCGGACGCGAGGAAGGGCTCTTGCTCGGGCAGTCGTCCGGCGCGGCGCTGCTCGCCGCGCTCGAGGTCGGGCGCGGGCTGTCGGAGGGCACCATCGTGCTCATCTTTCCCGACTTCGGCGACCGGTACCTCTCGACGAAGATGTGGCTCGGCTGGGCGAGCTTCGGAGGAGGACGCACGTGAAGCGGACGCCGCCGCCCCGGATCCCAAAGTCCGCGCCGGCGAAGCCGGGCGCGGCCGCGCGGGGGAAGTTCTACCTGACGTACCCGAAGAAGCTCGTGAAGGAGCCGCTCATCTACCAGATGAGCCGGAAGTTCGATCTCGTCTTCAACGTGCGCAGCGCGAGCGTCAGCGAGGAGATCGGCATCATCGCGCTCGAGCTCGACGGGTCGCAGAAGGAGATCGACGCCGCGGTCGAATGGTTCCGCTCCTGCGGCGTGACCGTCGAGCCGATCGAGAAGAACGTGATCGAGTGACGCTCTCGACGGAGCAGATCGAGCGCTACAGCCGGCAGGTGATCCTGCCCGAGGTCGGCGGGCGCGGGCAGGAGCGGCTCCTTGCAGCGACGGTGTGCGTCGGCGGCGGGGGACCTGCCGCGACGACGACCGCGCTGCTCCTCGGTCGCGCCGGCGTCGGGACGCTCGTCGTTCCGGACGGCTTCGGTCCGCTGCCGGAGCTGTCCCCGGACTGCGCCGTTCGCCGGTACGCCGGCGTAGAGCCGGTCACCGCCGACGTCGACGTCGGCCTGTCCGAGCCCGGCGGCGGCGTCCCGTTCGCGCTCGACCCCGCCGCCCGACCGCTCGTGCTGGGGCTCGTGCGCGACGCGCGACTCGTCGTCGCGACGCTCGTCGGCCGGCCCTGTCGGCGCTGCTGGCTCCAAGCGCTCCGCCCCGAGGAGCTCGAGACCGGCGCCCCGGGCGACCCCACGCCGGCCGCGGCGCTGCCCGTCGCGCTCGGCGCGCTGGCGGCGAGCGAAGCGCTGCGTGTTCTCCTCGCGCCGCCGCCGGCCGGACGCCTCACCAGCCTCGATCTCGAGCACGGCGCCGCGGCGGCGCGCGACCTCACGTCCGGCGGCTGCTCCTGCTGCGGCGTCCCGTCGTGACGCATCCGCTCGAGTGGAAGATCGGGCTCGCGGTCCGGGGCGCCCGTCTCGACGACAGCGTCCGCCTGCCACGCACGGAGGAGCCGGTCCGCTCGCTCGACGTGGTCCTGCCTGGCGATCTCTGGATCGACGTGTCGCTCGAGGAGCGGCAGCCCGAGTCCGCGTTCACGGTCGTCGCCGAGCAGGATCGGTACTTCGTCGTCCGGCGCGAGAACGGCGCGCCCGAGGCGCGCATCCCCGTGCGGACGCTGCCGCGGCCCGGCTTCTACGACCGCCGCACGAGCCGCGGCACGCCGATGCGCCGCATCGCCGCGGTGCGCGGCACCCATCTCCTCGTCGCGCCGACCGGAACGTGCGGGTTCAGCGTCAGCGGGGCGCCGTGTCGGTTCTGCGTCGAGGGCGCGCGCGCGGTCGAGCGCGACATCGTGTCGCTGGCGGACGTCCTCGAGACCGTCCGCGCCGCGTTCGACGAGCGCGTCTGCGACCTCGTCTGGTTCAACACGAGCCGGTTCGAGAGCGAGGATGGCGGTATCGGCTTCCTCGCCCCCTACGTCGAAGCGGTGCGCCGGCACTTCGACACGCTCGTCGCGGTGCAGGTCCATCCGCCGCGCAGCGACCGCTGGATCGACCAGGCCTACGCGCTCGGCGTCGATGCGATCAGCTACAACCTCGAGATCTTCGACCCCGAGCTGCTGAAGCGGCACTGCATCGGACGCGCGCGCTACATCGGCCGCGAGCGCTACCTCGAGGCGCTCGCGCACGCGGCGCGCATCTTTCCGAGCGGGACCGTGTGGACGGACCTCGCGCTCGGTCTCGAGCCGTCCGCGTCGACGATCGCAGGCATCGATGCGCTCGTCGCGATGGGCGTCGTACCGGTCGTCACGCTGGTGCGCGGCGACCATCCGCCGCCGGTGGGCGACGAGACCGCGTCCGTGCTCGCGCACCTCTACCGGGCGGTGAAGCAGCGCGGGATCAACATGGGCTGGGTCCGCGGCCTCGGGATCGGCATCACGCCGCTCGAGGCGCGCCACTTCGCCGGCGACGACGCGCGCCTCGCCGTCACGGTGCAGCAGCTCGCGCGCTCGCGCCTCGGCGGCCTCGCCGCGCGCGGTCTCGCCCGCGTCCGGCGCCGCCTGCGCGTCCGCACCGTCGGCGACGCGGCCGATTCCGTCCACGCCCAGTGATCGCGGACGTCGTCATCGACACGCGGCCGCTCTGGCGGATCATCGTCGGGCGGACGTACCGGCCGGTCGTGCTCGCAGTCGGGCTCGCGGCGTTCGTCGCGCTGCGCGCGATGCCGCCGCTCGCGGGGCTGTCGCCCGCCGGACAGAACGCCCTCGCCATCTTCGCGCTCTGCCTCGTCTACTGGGTGACGAACGTCCTCCCGCTCATGGTGACGAGCCTGCTCGCGATGGTCCTCCTCCCGACCACCGGCGTGCTGTCGGCGAAGGACACGTACGCGCTCTTCGGCAACGAGGCGGTCTTCTTCATCCTGGGCGCGTTCATCCTGGCCGCCTCGCTCATGAAGTGCGGGCTCTCGACCCGGATCGCGATCGCCGTGCTGCGCCGCTTCGGGCACACGCCGCGCACGCTGCTGCTCTCGCTGTTCCTGATGAACGCGTTCATGGCGTTCTTCATGTCGGAGCATGCCGTCGCGGCGATGACGTTTCCGATCACCGTCGAGATCGCGCGCGTGCTGAAGCTGCGCCGGCAGGAGAGCAACTATGGCCGCGCGCTCTTCTTGGCGATGGCGTGGGGCACGCAGATCGGCGGGATCGCGACCCTGCTGGGCGGCGGCCGCGCGCCGCTCGCGCTCGGCATGCTGCGCGAGACAACGGGCCAGACGTACACCTTCGCGCAGTGGACGCTCACGGCGTGGCCCATCGTCGCCGTCCTGCTCGTCGCGGGCTGGCAGGTCATCGTCCGCTTCTTCCCGATCGACATCGCCTCCGTGCGCGATGCGGACGCGATCATCGAGGAGAAGGCCATTCGCCTCGGCCGTCCGTCGACGAAGGAGCGCTCGATCGGCTTCGTCATGCTCGCCACGCTCGCCGCCTGGATCCTCGGCGGCGAGGACTTCGGCCTCGCGACCATCGCCCTCGCGGCGGTCGTGGTGCTGTTCCTGTTCGACCTGCTCGCCTGGCGCGACATCGAGCAGTACGTGAACTGGGGCGTCCTCCTGATGTACGGCGGGGCGATCGCGCTCGGCTCGGCGCTGAACCGCTCCGGCGCAGCCGGGTGGATCGCGAGCCTCACCGTGAGCCGCTGGGCCTCGAGCCCGATCGCGGTCATCGCGCTGATCTCGGCGTTCGGCATCGTCCTCACCGAAGCGATGAGCCACTCCGCGGTCGTCGCGCTCCTCATGCCCGTCGCGCTCGGGATCGCGACCCAGTTCGGCATCGACCCGCGCGTGATGGCGCCGGCGGTCGCGCTGCCCTCCGGGCTCGCGTTCACTCTCCCGGTCGGCACGCCCGGCAACGCGATCGCGTACTCGTCCGGCTACCTCCGCTTGCGCGACATGCTCGTCCCCGGCTCGATCATGGTCGTGATCGCGTGGGCGACGTTCAACCTCGTCGCGATCTACTACTGGCCGCTCATCGGCGTGACCCTCGCCGCAGCGCCGTGATAGGAAAACCCGCATGCCCGATCTCGTCCCGCTCCACGGAGGCCTCTCCGAGCCCGTCACCCTGACCGTCCCCGCCGCCGATCAGGCCGCATTCCGCGCCGAGGCGGCGAAGCTCCCGACCGTCGCCGTCTCCGACGCCGACCTGTCGAGCGTCTACCGCTTCGGCGACGGCGTCCTCGGCCCGCTCACCGGTCCGATGAACGAGGCCGTGTACCACCGCGTGCTCGACGAGTCCGTCATCGAGCACGGCGGACGGCCCTACGCCTGGACGATCCCCATCGCCTTCCCGGTCACGGCGGCGCGCGCTGGCACGCTCGAGCGCGGACAACCGGTTGCGCTCACGACCGCGGCGGACGAGCGCATCGCGATCCTCACCGTCGGCGACGTCTACGCGTGGGACAAGCCGAAGTACATCCGCGCCGTCTACGGGACCGAGCGCACCGACCACCCCGGCGCGGACATGGTCCTCAAGGGCGATGCGGACAAGACGCACCTCGTCGGCGGCACGCTGCGCGTCCTTCCCCAGCCACACCATCCGAAGCTCGGAAAGCACGTCCTGCCGCCGCGCGACGTGCGCCGGCTGCTCGCGTCGAAGGGTTGGGAGCGCGTGGTCGCATTCCAGACCCGCAACCCGCTCCACCGCGCGCACGAGTACGCGCTCGTCTACGGTCTCGAGACGCTGCTGCGCCAGGGTCACAACGCCGGCGCGTGCTTGAACCCGCTCATCGGCGAGACGAAGGGCGACGACGTGCACGCCGACGTTCGCATGCAGACGTACGAGGCGCTGATCGCGACGCGCGCCCTCGGCGAAGGCGATAGCGACCCGTTGCTCTGGGGGCCGCGCAAGGAGTCCGTCCCCGACCGCGTGATCCTCCTCGGGCTCGACATCAAGATGTTCTACGGCGGCCCGAAGGAGGCGGTGATGCACTCGATCTACCGCCAGAACTTCGGCTTCACCGACATCGTCATCGGCCGCAAGCACGCCGATGCGCCGTACCACGACGGCACGTCGATCTGGGGCGACTTCGACGCGCAGGAGATCTTCTCGTCGCTCAAGGGCGACCTCCGCATCAAGCCGCTGAGGGTCGGCTTCGCCGCGTACTACGAGTCGGTCGGACGCGTCGACCTGGTGGACAACCACCCCGGCGAGAAGCCGGTGTCGATCTCGGGGAAGGACGTGCGGAAGGCGCTGCTCGAAGGACGCGAGGTCGATCCCCGCATCATGCGGCCGAGCACCGCGCACATCCTCGCGGCGGCGATGTCGGGCCGCTCGGCGTAACGGTCCTCCTCTCATGAGCGGGTGAGCGCGGGCGGGGGCCGGGTGCCGGCTCATGCGCTCCGCGCACCCAACCGCTCCACCCCGCAACCGCGCTGCACGAAATCGCCGGCACCCCGCCCCCGCCCGCGCTCACCCTGGCGTGATCGGACGGCCACGCCAATTGTACCTTCGTGCTTGACCGCATCGATCGCCAGGCGTAGCAGCGTTTCGAGATGCGCCCATCGCGGATCGGGGTGCTCCGCGTGGTATTCGTGCTGCTCGGTGGGGCCCATGCGGCGTACGCCACCATCAACCTCACCGGCCACTGGAACCTGAAGATCGATGCCGGCGGGTTCGGGACGTTCTTCGACGCGTGGGACATCGCGCAGGGCGGCACGAATCTGACGCAGACCCCGTCGAGCAGCGGCCAGCCGGGACCGCGAACGGGCACGATCGATTCGGCGAGCGGTGCGTTCACGCTGTCCGACCAGGTCACGTGCCATCCCGCTATCGGTCCGGAGTCGTGCACCTTCACCGGGACGGCGGCCGCCGACGGGCAGAGCTTCACCGGGACGTACACGTGCGTCGTGCCCACGCCGACGGAGTGCGGTGGCCCGTTCCCGGCGAGCGTCACGGCCATGCGCGCGCCGGTTACGTGCGGCAACGGGGCCGTCGACGCGGGAGAGGACTGCGACGCGGGCTCGGAGAACGGATTGCCCGGCTCGTGCTGCTCGCTCGCATGCCAGTTCTCGCCCTCTGGCACCTCCTGCGGCAGCTCGTCCGACAGGTGCACGATGCCACAGGTGTGCGACGGCGGCGGGAACTGCGTCCAGGGGGCGCCGGTCACCTGCGATGCGTGCTCCGCGTGCGACCCGGCGTCCGGCGCGTGCGTCGCGAGCCCGGCGACGTCCTGCCGCGCGCCGACCGTCGGCGGGGCGGCCAGCGTCTCGCTCAAGACGACGGGGCCACTCCTCCGCTGGAAGTGGCGGAAGGGCGATGCCACCCTCGCCGACTTCGGCGATCCCGCGGCCACGGACCGTTACACCTTGTGCGTCTACGACGCGTCGAACGGCGGAGGACCCACGACACGGCTCATGGTCGCGATCCCACCCGGCCCGGCATGGCACCCGAAGCCCACAAGCTTCGTCTACAAGGACAAGCTCGGCACCGCGGCGGGCGTCACGGGCATCATCCTGGAGGGGGCTGCCCCGGGGAAGGCGAAGATCACCGTCGAGGGGAGTGGGTCGAACCTGAGCCTCCCGCCCCTGCCGCCGATCCCCCCGGTGACGATACAGCTCCGCAGCCACGGGCTGTGCTGGGGCGCGGGCTACGACGCCGCGGGCGTGAAGAAGGCGACGAACACACGGTTCGTCGCGAAGAGCTCCCCGTAACGGCGCGCGCCTAGCGCTTGCCGAGGGGGTGCAGCTCGACGCTGATCCCGAAGACCTCGACGAGCAGAAGATAGAGCGCGAGGAGCGCGGTCAGGAACGCGCCGAGTGCACCGACCGCCACGCCGGAGAGCACGAGGAACGCGACCAGCGCGCCGATCGTGACGGCGGGGGCGAGGAAGTCGGGACGGTTGAACGGCGCGACCGGGCGCAGCAGCGCGATCACACCCTCGCCGCGGATCTCCTTGCCGAACGCCTCGGCCACGGTCCAGAGCTGCGAGCCGACCTCCTCGAGCCAACTTCCGGCCATCGTCCCGGCCATCACTCCTCCGCTCTCAGCATGATGATGAGGGGCTGCGCGCCGCGTACGTCACGGTCGACCGCGAACAGCAGGACGCCCCGGTTCTGGAGACGAAAATCCGTGTCGACGAGGGGCCGGCGCCGGTCGAGGAGCTTCACCTGCATGGCGACCGCCTGCTCGCGCATCCCCTTCGGCACGACATGGAGGACGCGGCCACCCGGGATCTTGAATGCCTCGGCCGTCTGCCACGCGCACTGCCGACGCTCCTCGCGCACGACCTGGAACGAACGATAGCCGACGAGCCGGCGGAGCCGCGGACGGAGCGCGTCGAGCTGCGCGTCGGAGTGGCCGTGGTCGACGACGCGGACGGTCGTGATCTGGACCTCGAGCCCATGGGCCGCCGCCGCGACGCCGACGACCATGCAAACCGCGACGGCGGTGGCGAGCCGCGGGCTCACGGCTGGCCGGGGGCGCTCACCATGATGAGCACCGTGCCGTCCTTCCGCTCGCGGCGGAGCTCGAGCGGGGAGGCACTATCGATGCGCTCGATCACGGCCTGGTTCCGGCGCGGCGGACGCTCGGCCACCCGTACGGGCTCCGGCGTGGTGCGCAACCAGAAGAGCGCGCTCGCCGCCGCGAGCCCGACGCCCCAGACGGGTGCGAGCCGCATTCGGCGCACCCACGCGCGGCGCGCATCGGTACGATCCGCGGCGCGCGCGACGGCGGGCCACACGCGGGACAGATCGAGTCGCTCCGCGTCGTCCTGGACCGTCCCGCCGACGAGGTCGCGGACGCCGGTCAGCTCGCGCGCCGCGGTGTCACACGCCGGACACCCGCCTGCGTGACGCGCGACCGCGAGCAGCATGGGCGCGGGCAGCTCCGCGTCGACAAAGCGATCGAGGAGGTCGGCAACGTCGGCGCAGGTCATCCGGTCCTCAGAGGAGACCCCGCAACCGGGCCTGGAGCTGGCGGCGCGCGTAGTGGAGACGGCTCATCACCGTCCCCTTCGGACACTCGAGCACTTGGCTGATCTCCTCGTAGGAGAGCCCTTCCAACTCACGGAGAAGTATGACCGCTCGGTGATCGGGGGTCAATTCTCGAATGGCTTCCTGGACGCGACGACCGATCTCCGCGTTGCGGGCGCGATCGAAGGGTTGGTCGGGACGCGGACCGTCGGAGATCGCAACGCTCGGCGCCTGCCCCGGCTCGTCCGTATCGAGCGAGAGCTGCGGCTGCTTCGTGACCCGCCGCTGGTGATCGACGCAGAGGTTGTACGCGATGCGATAGACCCAGGTGTAGAACGCCGCATCGCCCTTGAAGCGGTCCAGGCTCTGGTACGCCTTCGTGAACGTCTCTTGCACGATGTCCAGCGCGTCCTCGCGATTCCGTAGCATTCCAAGCGCCAATGCGGCGATCTTGCGCTGATACCGCTCGACCAGCTCGCGAAAGGCCTCCCGGTCGCCCTGCCGGGCCCGCTGGACGAGCTCCCAGTCGCTAGACGCCACTGAACGCTCGCGGAGGGTATGACGGCCGCCCAGCGGGGCTATTCACCCGGCCACTCGGGCCGTTCGTTCGGGCGCAGCGCGTCAGTGCGCCTCCGTCCAGTTGGCGCCGTCGCGCACGTCGACCTTGAGGGGAACGCGCAGCGGGAAGACGTGCTCCATGGCGTCCCGCACGGTCGCCATGACCACTGGCACGCGGTCGGCCGGGACCTCGAGCAGCAGCTCATCGTGGACCTGGAGCAGCATCCGGGCCCCGCCGCCGTCCGCGGCGAGGCGCCGGCGCACGTCGAGCATGGCGAGCTTGATGAGGTCCGCCGCCGAGCCCTGGATGGGCGTGTTCGTCGCCGCACGTTCGGCGAACTGGCGCACCGCGGGATCGCGCGCGCCGAGCTCCGGCAGATAACGGCGGCGGCCGAGCACCGTGCTCACCCATCCGCGGCTCCGCGCCTCGGCGACCGTCGTCTCGATGAAAGCGCGAACACCCGGATAGCGGCCGAGGTAACGGCCGATGTACGCCGCCGCCTCGGTCGCGGACACGCCGAGCTCGCGCGCGGCGCGCGCGGTCCCCATGCCGTACACGATGCCGTAGTTCATCACCTTCGCGAGCCGCCGCCCCTCGGCGGGGGCGCGGTCGGCGAACACCTCCGCGGCCGTGCGAGCGTGGATGTCCTCACCCGACCCGAACGCCTCGATCAGCGCCTGGTCGTTCGCCAGGTGCGCGAGGACACGGAGCTCGATCTGCGAGTAGTCGGCCGAGACGAGGCGATGGCCGGGCGCGGCGATGAACGCCATGCGGATGCGTCGCCCCTCTTCGCTCCGGATCGGGATGTTCTGCAGGTTCGGGTCGGAGCTCGACAATCGCCCCGTCGCCGCGACCGTCTGGTTGAACGACGTGTGCAGGCGCCCCGTGGCCGGATCGACGAGCGCCGGCAGCGCGTCGACGTAGGTCGACTTGAGCTTCGCGAGCGCGCGCCAGTCGAGGATCTTCGCCGGCAGCGGGTGCTGCTCGGCGAGGCGCGTCAGCACGTCGACGTCGGTCGAGAGGCCGGTCTTCCCGCGCCGCACGCCGCGCGGGGAGATCTTGAGCCTGTCGAACAGGATCGTCCGCAGCTGCGGCGGCGAGCCGATGTTGAACTCGCAACCGGCGAGCGCGTAGATCTCGCCGATCAGGCGCTCGAGCGTCGCAGCGAACTCGGCCGAGAGGCTCGCGAGCGCCGGGACGTCGAGCAGCACGCCGGCGAGCTCCATCTCGGCGAGCACCTCCGCGAGCGGCATCTCGACGTCGCGGAACAGGCGCTCCATCTCGACCGCACGCAGCCGCTCCTCGAACAGCGGACGGAGCGCGTGCGCCGCGCGCGCCGCGCGACAGGCGGCGAGCCCCGGCTCCGCGCCGGGATCGCGCGGGACGCCGAGGTACTCCTCCGCCAGGCTCGCGACGTCGTGCTCCGCGCGCGATGGGTTGAGACAGTACGACGCGAGCGAGAGGTCGAACGCCGGCCCCGCGAGCGCGATCCCGCGGCGCGCGAGCGCGACGCGCAACGCCTTCACGTCGCCGCCGATCTTCGTGACCGCCAGGTCGCCGACGAGCGGCGCGAGCGCGCGGAGCGCGTCCGGGGCATCGGGCGCGGAGACGAGCGTCACTGGACCGTCGGGGCCGGCGACGGCCAGGGCCCGGACGCCGGCGGCGGTCGCGCGCACCGAGTCGAGCACCGGGACGATGGCCACTCCCCCGCTGGCCGCGAGCGGACCGAGGGCCGCAGCGATCTCGGCCGCGGTGTGCACCTCGCAGTGCTCCACCTCGGGCGCCTCCCCGGTCGGGACGAGCTCGCGCAGGAGCGAGCTGAACTCGAGCTCCACGAACAGCGGACGGAGCCGGTCGCGATCGGGCCCCTCCCAGCGCAGGCGCTCGACGTCGAGTGCGACCGGGACGTCGCGGCGGATGGTCGCGAGGTCCTTCGACACGCGCGCCGCCTCGGCCCCGCGCGCGAGCGTCTCGCGTACCTTCTTCGCGCCCCGGATCGGGAGCCGCTCGACGTCGTCGAGCCGGTTCAGGATCTGCTCGACCGGGCCGAGCTCGCGCACGAGCGCGCTCGCCGTCTTCTCGCCGATGCCCTTCACGCCGGGGATGTTGTCGATCGGATCGCCCATGAGGCCGAGCACGTCGGGCACGAGCGCCGGCTCGACGCCGAAGCGCTCGCGGACCTCGGGAATCCGGACGCGACGATCGCGCATCGTATCGAGCCAGACGGTGGTGTCGTCGACCAGCTGCATCAGGTCCTTGTCGCCGGTGACGAGGACCGTCTCGACGCCGGCTTCGTGTGCCTG
>Ga0070731_10001879_pt1 | contig 20987 bp, 15 predicted proteins | sample Coa_R1_2_FD_66448 | JGI IMG/M metagenome (GOLD analysis project Ga0070731, IMG submission 66448) | Surface soil microbial communities from Centralia Pennsylvania, which are recovering from an underground coalmine fire - Coalmine... | ecosystem: Environmental > Terrestrial > Soil > Unclassified ... | reverse complement strand
CACACTCAAATCCGTCCTTTATGAATGGCAGCAATGTGCGGTACTTTTCGTCGTCGCTGTTGAAAAACGCACAGACATGACGTACGTCGCCCAGTTGGGAACCGGCAAGCGAAATTGGTGCCACGGTCTTCTTCATGGTGTGTGCCTCACCTTATTATGGATCCCCCGCGAGACGGGACGGCCCTCCGGCTGTTTTGCACCTTGGCAGCCGCGGCAAGGCTCGCCTTTTCTCGACACGCCCTAATCAATAGCATGCACCCCTCCAAACCCAACGTCTATCAGACTTTGGTATTGGTCTGCCGCATAAACATCGATCGATACCTTCGTCCAATTGGTTTCCCTCCACTCTTCTGTCTTAATCGTAATTGTGAGATCGCACATCGCACTTTGTGAATCGAAAAACAGCCACAGTCAGGTTGACGCGGACGTGAAGGTTATTGCAGCGCGGGAATTGGGGGCCTTCATCAGAGCGGTTACGGAGTTGTTCGGTCCAGAGCAGGCAACGCTTGCGGCAGAGGACTGGGTCGGCGAGCTGGAGTTAATGCATGCTATGCCTGGACCAACCAGGCGCGATTGGGGATCGGTCACTATCGCCGCCTCGGCCCAGCTTGCAAGGCGGCTGAATAACGACGTGGACCGTCCAACGCCACGCGTTGCATCGACTGATACCAAAGTATCGCCGATACATTCGTCCAATTGTTTTGGCGCGGCGGGTCTGGCTTAATCGCAAATAGAGATCGATCCCCAACGAATTGCGGATTTGCAAAGGAAAGGAGATTTGAAATGCCATGCGTTACGGCCGGAAAAGAAAATTCCGGCGACATCGAGCTTTACTACGAAGACCACGGCTCGGGGCAACCCGTAGTCCTGATCCACGGGTACCCATTGAGCGGGGCTTCATGGGAGAAACAAGTGCCCGTCTTGCTTAAGGCCGGTTACAGGGTGATCACCTACGACCGCAGGGGCTTCGGCAAGTCGAGCCAGCCAACCGGAGGCTACAACTATGACACCTTCGCGGAGGACCTTCACAGGGTGGTCACCCAACTGAAGCTGCGTGATTTCACCTTGATCGGTTTCTCCATGGGAGGAGGCGAAGTGGCCCGATACCTGGGGAAGTACGGTTCCAAGGGTGTGAGCAAAGCGGTGATCATCTCCGGGGTGCCGCCGTACCTGCTCAAGACGGACGACAATCCGGAGGGCGTGGATGGCAGCGTGTTTGCCGGGATCGAAAAAGCCGTGGCCGCAGACCGCTATGCATTCTTCAGCGGCTTCTTCCAGAACTTCTACAACACCGACGTATTCCTGGGGAAGCATGTCAGCGAACAAGCGATTCAGGCCAGTTGGAACGTCGCGGCGGGCTCGTCTGCCACCGCCAGCCTGGCATGCGTGGCAGCCTGGCACGAAGATTTCCGCGAGGACCTGGCGCGCATCGATGTGCCCACGCTGGTGATTCAAGGAGATGCCGACCGCATCCTGCCTATCTCGGCTACGGGACTGCGCACCGCCAAGCTCATCAAAGGGGCGCGCCAAGTGGTGGTGAAGGGCGGTCCGCATTGCATCACGTGGACTCACCCGGAAGAAGTAAACGCCGAATTGCTGAGCTTCCTGGGCGAGACGGCCGGCATCGTGCAAAAGGGCGCTGCCTAGCCTCTCGCCCGTGGCCGAATGCGAAAAGGAGAACTCACATGAAACTCAAAACAGTACTGCATCTCTCAACCATTTTATTGCTGGCCGCGCAGGTAATTCCAAGCATCGCCTTGGCCCAGGCGCAGCCCGCCCCGCCGCTTTCCGGTGTTCTGGGAAAGGTCCAGTCTTTTACCGGCAGTTCGCTCGACGTGGCGACATCTTCAGGCGTCGTCCACGTTTTAGTCAAGCAGCCCCTCGCGACCTACAAGCAGGTACCGTCGGATTTGAGCCATGTCACCGCCAGTTCTTATGTCGGCGTGCCATCCGTGCAGCAGGCGGATGGCACGGAACTCGCGAAGCAGGTCATCATCTTTCCCAAGGAACTGCGCGGAGCGGCGGAAGGTAGTGTTCTGACGGATGCGCCAGGCGCAACCACTCACAGCAGAATGACAAACGGCTCCGTCTCCAAACCTGCCGTTTCGCGCTCCCGCATGACGAATGGGTCGGTAGAGAAGGGCGGCGGCAGAAGTCTGGTGGTTCGCTATCAGGACGGTTCGCAGACGATTTCGATACCTGCCGGTGTCCCGGTTACGCTAGTTGCAAAAGAAAAGGTGACGTTGGGCGCCGGCGATATCATTTATGCGCCTACCGAGCAGCGGCCGGACGGAACGCTGACCACGGACAAGATCTTTCAATTCATCGCCGCATCCACCGGCAACGCGCAGTAGGGCGCCGGAAATGAGCCGTTGCACAACTCCACGTAAAGAAGCCATCTCCACGAGCACGTTACCGGAACAGCCGGGCGTGCTCGTGGCCAAGAGGCATCATCTGCTGGTGCGCTGGAGTCACTGGCTGAATGTGCCGATCCTTCTCGGCCTCAGTTTGAGCGGCATTTCTATTTACTGGAGTTCCCCGATCTATCAGCACAAGCCAGATCCGCTTACCGGAAACTTCGATGTGGCGGCGGATATTGGAATCTGGATATGCGCCCATGTGCCCGGCCGCTATCACTACGATAGCCCGCCCGATTGGATTTATAACCATATGAGCCTCGGGCCGGGTATGTTGGCTCTCGCTTTGCGCCTCCATTGGGTGTGCGCGTACGCATTCATGTTGAATGGCGCGGTGTACGTTGCAGGATTGATCGCCGGAGGGGGGTGGCGCGGATTACTGCCCCGCCGGACCGATTCGCTTGACGCGTTCAGGATGTTCCGGTACTACATAGGATTTCCGTTGGCCAAGCTGGCGCGCCGCCAATGGCCGCATCCCAGTTTCAACACAAAGTACAACGCACTCCAGCGTGCAGCGTACTTCTCTGTTCCGCTCGCCGCCTGCTTTTCAGTCGCTACCGGATGGGCGATTCACAAGCCCATGCAGTTCCATTGGTTGGCTGCAATCTTTGGCGGATTCGATACGGCGCGCGTTTGGCATTTCTGGCTCATGTGGGTTTTCGTCCTTTTCGTTGTACCCCATATGATTTTGGTTTTCGCCGATGGGTGGGATACGTTCCGCGGCATGATCGTAGGCTGGTCGGCGGGAAAGCGGTCGGAGGCCGCGCCCAATGAACAATAAGGCTCAAGGCTTCTTCGGAGAGCGGCCTCTCCCAAAATGTGAGGTGGATCCTCAGGTGCTGCGTCGCCGCACCCGGCGCGGCGTTTTGTTGTTTGGGGCTGGGGCGATGGCGGCTCTGGTGTTCCCCGGAAAGGAGTGGCTTCTGAACAGAGGGCTTCGTATCGACGACGTTGTCGCCGAAGCGCTCTACTCGCCGCGTCGTATGGTACCGACTTACACCAAATCGCAAATCACTCCACTCAGGAACAACTACAACGGAGCTACGCCCGATCCTGGGTATATCCCTGGATGGCGTCTGACTTTGGATGGGCTGGCTTCCGGCGTGAGCGTCGCCCTCGATATTCGCAGCCTCATGACTCGCTTCTCTGTGCACGAGCAGATTACACGGCTGGTTTGCGTCGAAGGCTGGAGCGCGGTTGCGTGGTGGGCTGGCCTGAGATTCGACGATCTGCTTCGTGCGTACCCACCTGCGTCGCAGGCTAAGTGGGCACGGGTCGAGTCGTCGGTCAATCTGGATGCCTCCGGAAATCCCGACCCCTACTACGTCTCAATCGACCTGGCGACGGCCAGCCATCCCCAAACGCTGCTCGCCACGCATTTAAATGGTCAACCCCTTACTGTGGAGCATGGAGCGCCGCTCCGCCTGTTGGCGCCCGTAAAACTCGGCCTGAAGAATGTGAAGGCCATCACCAAACTCATGTATGTTGCGGAAGAGCCAAAAGACTACTGGGCGGAACGTGGATACTCCCAATACGACGGAATCTAATTAAGGAAAGCGGCCCTATGACTCAAGTAATAACGGAATCACTGTCGCATCAGCAGGAGGGGGAGCAGGCGCGCTCAGCGGTCGAGCGAATCGCCGCCTTTGCCGCCGCGGCCCGGCAGGAGCACCTGACGAACGAGGCCCGGCGACTTTACAAGCGCAATATTCTCGACAGCCTCGGCTGCGCCATCGCCGCGCTGCCGGGACAGCCCTTTCAGGCACTGCGCGAACAGTTCGAGGAATACCGGGCTCCGGGCCGGTGCACGTTGATCGGCGGCGGCAAGACGTCCGCAGATCAGGCGGCGCTCTTTAACTCCGGTCTCGTGCGCTACGTAGATCTGCTCGACAGCTACATGGCGGCGGGCGGACTCTGTCATCCGAGTGACAACTTCGGAACCGTTCTCGCCGCGGCTGAGCAAGCCGGGGCGTCCGGCGAGGATTTCATGCTGGCACTCGCCGTAGCGTACGAAATCCAATGCCGATTCTCAGCCGCGGTCCCGGTGATGGCGAAGGGCTTCAACCACGCCACGCAACTCGCGATCTCCGCCGCCGCGAGCGCGGGGAAACTCTTCGGGCACTCCGACGTAGAAATCGCGAATGCGATTGCGATCGCGACGGTCGACAACGTCTCGCTCGCCTGCCTGCATGCCGAGCGGGTGTCGCAGTGGAAGGGTTTCTCACCCGGGATGACAGGGATGCGGGCTATTTACGCTGCCTCTCTGGCCAAGCGCGGCTTCGAGGGCCCAGGCGGTCTGTTCGAAGGCCCCGACGGGCTGGAGCGCATGTTCGGACAGTCGATTCGGGTCGATTGGGAGAATCCTTCGCTCGAAGTCGTCAACCGGACCGTGCTGAAAAAATACTGCTCGCTAATTCATGCCCAACCGGTGCTGGAAGCTGCGCTGGATCTGAAGCGCGGCAACGGTCTGGTGGCGGCAAATGTCGAGCGCGTGCGCTGCGATGTGTTTCAGGGGGCCTTCGATTTCGCGGGAGGTGGGCGTTATGGTCCGAAGGATCATCCCCAAGCCAAAGAGCAAGCCGACTACAACCTGAAATACCTCATCGCGGTGGCCTTGCTCGACGATCAGGTCGGGCCCGCCCAGTTGCAGCCGTCACGCCTTCAGGCGCTGGACGCGCAGGCGCTGCTCGCACGAGTGGAGGTGCGCCCCGACGAGCAGTTCACCGCTCGCTATCCCAGTGAGCTCAATGCCCGAATCACGATCCACACCAAAGACAGGCGGATTCTCGTGAAGGAGCAACTGGGCTACGAAGGAGGTCTGACCAATCCCATGTCATGGGACCGAACCGTGGAGAAATTCCATTGGCTAAGCGAACCTTTCGCCGATCAGGATCTCCGAAGCAGGCTGATCGAAGCCGTGCAGCAACTCGATGAGCGGCCGATCTCGCACCTTATGGATCTGCTCTCCCAGGTTCGACCTGCCGCGGTCTTTCCGGCGACACATCCCGGCATTCAGTGATTGTTTTTGTGAATTACAAGATAAGGAATCCACAATGACCGAACCAATGAAGAGGAAAACCATGATCGTGACGGGCGCATCTCAGGGAATCGGCGCCGGCGTCACCAAGGCGTTCATCAAGCGCGGCTACAATGTTGTCGCCAATTCGCGCAAGATTACAGAGTCCCAGTTTACGCCGGCGGATAGGCTCGTATTAGTCGATGGAAACATCGGCGAGGCTTCAACAGCCGCGAAGATTGCCGAGACAGCGATAAGCACTTTCGGCTCGATCGATGGTGTCGTCAATAACGCCGGCATCTTCTTCTCGAAGCGGTTTACCGACTACACCATCCGCGATTTCGAGATGCACTCCGAAACGAATCTGCGGGGTTTCATCTATATCACCCAGCTTGCAGTGAAGCAGATGCTGGCGCAAAAGACCGGTGGGAGCATCACCGGCATCACGTCGGCGATGGTGGAGCATCCCATTGCCGGAGTCAACGCTTCCATCCCGATGATCACGAAGGGCGGCCTTGAGGCGATCACGCGCAGCCTCGCGATGGAATACGCGAAAGACGGCATCCGCTTCAACGCGGTCGCTCCGGGGATCGTCGATACGCCGATGCATGCGAACGACCCTGACGAGTTCTTGAAAAGCCTGTCACCCATGGGAATGATCTCGGACGTAGACGACATTGTCGATGCCATCGTGTATCTGACCGAAGCTCGTCATGTGACCGGGGAGGTGCTGCACGTGGACGCCGGTGCGCACAACGGAAAATGGTAAACAACGCGGAAGCCAGGTTTGCGGCCGCGGGTATTGAACTCCCTCCAGCGCCGCCGCCGTTCGGGCCTTATGTGCCAGCGGTCCAAACGGGCAATCTCCTATTCCTGACGGGAATGCTCCCTACGGTGGGCCATGAACCCAAATTCCTGGGCCGCGCCGGAAAGGAATTGAACGCCGAACAAGGCCGAAGGGCTGCGTACGCCGCCGCCCTGAACGCGCTCGCCGTGGCCAGGCAGCACCTTGGGTCGCTGGACAGAATCTCGCGAGTGGTGAGGCTCGGAGTCTACATAGCGACAGCCCGGGATTTCTCCGATCATGTAACTGTTGCCGATGCGGCCTCGGAACTGCTCCGCGACATCCTCGGAGAACATAAGATGTCGTCGCGCCTGGTGTTCGGAGTGGAGAGCCTTCCGCTCGGGGTGCCGGTCGAGTTGGAAGTGATCTTGGAGGTTTCCACCTGATGCCTGCCTCGTGGAATCGGAACCGCCTCACAGAAAAGCTCGGGATTGATTATCCCATCGTTCTAGGTCCGCTCGGTGGGCTGTCATCGCAAAGACTGACTGCCGCGGTCTCTAATTTTGGCGGACTCGGATCGTTCGGCGCCCACGGTTTGGCGCCGGAAGCGATCCAAGACGTCATTGCACAGATTCGCTCACTTACCTCGAGGCCGTTCGCCATGAACCTGTGGGTGTCGATGGAAGACGAAGGCGCTCACACATCGGACGAAACTGGATTCAATAGGAGTATCGCGTCAATGGCCGTCCATCTCGCGGCGTTGGGGGCGCCGCGTCCGGCATACAAGCCGTATTCGCCCGCCCGATTCGAAGATCAGGCTGGCGTGTTGCTGGACGCATACGTGCCGGCATTCAGCTTCATCTACGGAGTTCCGCCAAGGGAGATTCTGGAGGAGTGCCGCGCGAAACGCATCGTCACGATTGGCACCGCGACAACACCTGACGAGGCGGCCGTGCTTCAGGATGCCGGCGTGGATGCTATCGTCGCGTCAGGCTTTGAGGCCGGTGGCCATCGTGGCTCATTCCTCCGGTCCGCGGAAGATTCGCTGACGGGCACCCTCTCACTCGTCCCTCAGATCGTCGACATCGTCGATGGGCCCGTGATCGCTGCGGGCGGGATCGGGGATGCGCGAGGGGTAGTCGCCGCTCTGGCTCTGGGCGCCGATGGCGTTCAACTGGGAACAGCATTCCTGGCGTGCGAGGAATCGGGCGCCAGTCTTGTCCATCGTGAAGCTTTGCTGGGAAAAGCTGCCGGACACACTGCGTTGACCAGGGCCTTCACTGGAAGACTCGCTCGGGGAATCCACAACCGTTTAATGGAGGAGTTGAACCGAAACGGAACGGAGATCTTGCCGTATCCGTTGCAACGAGGAGCCGTAAAACACCTCTCAATCGCGGCGGAGGCGGCGGGCCGATCGGATCTTCTGCCCCTGTGGGCCGGGCAAAGCGCCAATCTTTCTGCGTGCACCGACGCATCGGCATTCTGTAGCTCGTTGGTGGAGGGAGTTTCCCAAATCGCCGAGCCCGTCATTCAATGGAGCGCAAACCGCAGTCGGAAACACCCGAATTCTTAACAAGGAGAACAAAAACAATGGGAACGTCAAATATCGCGGACAAGGTGGTCGTAGTCACCGGAGCCAGCAGCGGTCTTGGAGAGAGCGCTGCGAAGCTTCTTGCGCGAAACGGAGCGAAGGTCGTACTGGGAGCGCGGCGTAAGGACAGGATCGATGCTGTCGTGAACGAAATTTTGGCGGCAGGCGGTAAGGCTGCCGGGTTCGCCGTCGACGTCACCAAGCGCGTCGAAGTGGAGGCGCTCATCAAAGGAGCCGTCGAGAGCTTCGGCCGCGTCGACGTTTTGGTAAACAACGCCGGCATTATGCCCATCGCGCCAATCCATCTTCTCAAGGTGGAGGAATGGGATCGGCAGATTGATATCAACATCAAAGGTGTTCTGTACGGAGTTGCCGCCGTCCTGCCTCAAATGCAAAAGCAGAAGAGCGGTCACATCATCAACATGGCTTCGGTTTTTGGGATCAAGGTATTCGCCCCGGGCGGAACGGTTTACTGTGCCACGAAATCCGCTGTGCGCACCTTGACGGAAGGACTCCGCATGGAGCTACATTCCGAAAACATCCGGTGCACCGTCATCTCGCCTGGCGCGGTGGAGTCGGAACTGAAGAACGGAACTTCCGACCCGTCCTCTGCTGCATTTGTGAAGGATCTATACCAGAAGATCGCCATTCCGGCCGATTCGGTTGCTCGCGCCGTGCTGTACGCCATTGAACAACCTGCGGGCGTGGAGATCGATGAAGTTGTTCTGCGTCCCACCGCGCAGGACTTCTGAAAGCGATGAAGATCGGAACCATTGCAAGGGTGAAGATACCCATTCGGATCCAATCTCTTATCGCACGGTGAAGGTTGACGGACAGGCCCCTGGGCCCCTGTGGGACGCCTTTGCCCGGCCGCCGGCCCCGATCAGGCGTTTGGCCTGTTGCGGCGCCCGAAAGGAGCGCGCTGGCCAGGATCTCTCGTCGGTTGACGGTCATCAGGGAGAATATCAGAAGCTGTAGCGAAGCGCGAATTGAATCTGCCGCGGCGCTTTGGCGGAGAAGATATGGCCGAAGGTGGTGGGGACGTCGGCGAAGTTCTGCGGCATATCGAAGTTGACGCGGTTCAGGGCATTGAACGCCTGCGCTTCGAAGACGATGGCGCCGCGGTCGCCGATCGGGAAGCGGCGCGCCAGGGCGGTATCCAGGGTGACCAGTCCAGGCCCGATCAGGATGTTTCGTCCTGCGTTGCCAAACGTGTACTGCGGCGGAATGGCGAACGCCGCTGTGTTGAACCATTCCTGCGGAGTGGGGTTGGCCAGTTGCCAGTCACCGACCACGTTGGGGCGATCGTAGCCGTTGCCCGCGCCGCCCGTATTGCCTGTGTTGCTGTTATCGAACTCCAGCAGAGGGCTGAACGGCTGGCCCGATTGCACAGTGAGGATGCTACTGTTCTCGAAGTTGCGCAGCCAGCGATTGTGGAATGGAAACCGGTAGACGTAGGCCGCGGTGGCGCGCTGGCGCATGTCGAAGCTCGAAAGGGCCCGCTCGGCGTGGTAGTCGTAGCTGTTCTGCGGGAAGTTCTGGTCGGTCTGGGTCGGCTCGAACGCGGAGGTGTCGTCGATCGATTTAGAAAAGGTGTAAGCCGCCAGTACGGAGAGACCGCGCCGCAGGGGGCGGTTGAACGCCAGTTGCAGCGACTGGAAGCTGGAGTTCGCGCCGCTATCGATATAGTCCATGCCGCCAAAGGCCGGATTGGGGACGCGTGTGCTAGGATCGCCGGGGCCGGGAGGCGGCTGGTTGATATTCCGCGAGTAGATCAGGTGTGTGCCCTTGGATCCGGCGTACGAAACGGTGACGGTTCCCGCGGAGGGCAGTTCGCGCTGCACCGTATAATTCCAGGCTTGTATATTGGCGGTGGTCAGGTTGGGGCTCAGCGTGGACAGCGATGGCGGCGGAACAAACGATGAATTCAAGGGGAATGGGTTGGCGAGCGTCAGCAGGCTCGCCTGACTGGGAAAGAACACCCGGATATTGAAGTAAGGCGGGTTGAAATAGAGCGCCGAATTCACTACCACCATGCCGGCGTCATAGTAGATGCCGTAACCGCCGCGGATCACGGTGTGCGGTGTGACCGACCAGGCGAATCCCACGCGCGGTCCGAAATCCTTATAGTCCGGCTGAATTCCCGAACGGGAGAGGCCGTTGGTTCCCACCTGCACCACCTGGCCGGTGGCGAAGTCGTAGATGGACATCCGGTTGGTGGGATCGGTGGGCGGTGTGTTGAATTCGTATCGCAGCCCGAGGTTGAGGGTCAAGCGCGGCGCTACCTTCCAATCGTCCTGGATGTAGGCATTGGTGGAGCTCGTGCGCAGTGTCTGAGTATTGTCGAACGTGGACTGTATCGCGAAGGTCGGCAGGCCCAGCAGCAGATCGCCGATGCCGCTGCCGGAAAGCGCGCCCGCGAATGACATGGAGCCGCGGCCGTAGACGTCCAGGATCCCGTTTTGCGCCAGCCAGCGATATTCGACTCCCATGCTGAGCGCGTGGTTCCGCCGAATCGTCGAGAGACTGTCGGCGATCTGGTAGGTGGTGGGGTGGCGGTTGATGGGCAGGCTGGTCACGTCGCCCACGGGCGAGAAGCCCGCAACGCTGACCGCGGGGAAGCCGTAGTCCGCCGGGTCGATGGGGAGGTAGTTCACGCCCCAGAGCTGGTTGACGTTGGTTTGGTAGTTCTGGGGCAACAGAAGGCGGGTGGCGCGATTCAGCCCGAGCAAAAGCGAGTTCACGGTGCTCGGACTCAGGACGTGGACATAGCGGATCAGCGCGTTGTGGCCGCGGTCGTAAAGGTAATCGCCAAAGCCGGGCACCTGCAGCGAAGCCTCCGCGTACGGCTCGTAGAGATTCTTGTGACCGTAACTGTATCGGAGGGTGAGCTGATCCATATCGGTCAGGCGCTGATCGAGGCGACCATTGAACTGCCAGGTGTTGGTCTGGCCGATGGGCTGCGCGAGATAGTTCCCCGCGTTGCCGGGCAAGTTGGGAAGCGGGTATAGTGCCAAAACCTTGGCCGCCAGGGGATCGATCTCACCGGCGGGAATCTGGTTGCCGGGGAACGGCGCCTGCGTGAACGGGTTTAGGACCGGAGTGGAGAGCCCGGACAAATCGCCGCCGCGCTCGGCGGCCGTAGGCACGGTGGCGAGTTGACTGAATCCGGCATGCTCCCGGAGGGCATCATAGGTGACAAAGAAGAACGTGCGGTTCCTTACGATTCGCCCGCCGACGCCTCCTCCAAACTGGTTGCGCTCATACTCCGGCTTGGTGCTGCCATCGAAGAAATTGCGGGCATCCAGGTCGCGGTTGCGCAAGTAATCGTAGGCAAAGCCATGCCAATCGTTGGTTCCCGAGCGCGTGATGACGTTCACCTGTCCTCCCGCGTTCCGGCCGTACTCGGCGCTATAGCTGTTGGTGGCGATCTTGAACTCCTGTATGGAATCGACGGATGGCTGCAGGACATAGCGGTTGACGTCTTGATCATTGTTATCGACGCCGTCGAGCAGGTAGTTGTTGTACTCCTCGCGGCCGCCGTTGGCGTGCATGGCGAACGACCCGCGTGTGGAGAGCTCGGAGTCCTGCGCCGGCGGCAGCACCCCTGGCGTGAGCATGGCAAGCTGCAGAAAATCGCGCTCGTTCAGAGGAAGGCTCTCGATTCTGGACCGGTCAATGACGGTGCCAAGCTCGGATGACTCCGACTGAATGTCGTGCACCACCCCTTCCACGCTGATGTGCTCCTGCCGCCCCGCGATGGGAAGCTGGAAATCGACGCGCCCGCTGCTGTTTACGGCCACCTGCACCTGTGCCGTGGCCGCCGCGAAATCCTTAGCTGAGCATGTTAGGGCATAATCGGCCGGCGGCAGATCCGTGAAGCGATAAAAGCCGGTGGCGTCCGACGCCGTTTCGCGGGTGGTGGCGTGTTGCGGGTTGGAGGCCGTGATTTTGGCGCCCATGATGGGCTTATTCGTGGGATCGAAAACGTGCCCTGAAATGCCGCCGGTGGTTACTTGGGCTAACGCTGGCAGGGCTATGAAAATGAAAACCAGGCCTCTCACTGGGGGTTAGAATATCAGATCCGTGACCTGAGAAGAACTCAGGCCGCAGCCGTCGTCGGCTATGGTACTTCTGGTACTCCGCAAGCATTCGCTGCCACTATAATCTGGTACGAAGCGGCAACTTCCATCGGCAACAATTGACTGGACTTCGAAGCAATTTTGGTGTATTCTACACGCCGGGAGTATAACGTGGCGGTCGGAGTGTGCCTGGTTGTGAGGGGTCAGGTATATTCCTTAGGGTAATTACTGACCGCGTAACTTCCCGAACCAGAGACCGGAGGCTCGATCTAGAATGATGCGAAGCGCCGCAGTATTGGGGTTGCTATTGCTTTTAGACGCGTGGTGCTCAAGCGCCGTGGCGGGGACCACCGACATTCTGTACGACAACCTGTTCAACGTAAACGGCAGTGTCACGGAAGGTTCGTTCGCCATCGCGGGTTTGAACAGCAGCGGCTTCAATGCCACGACCGGAGAAGGAACTTTGATTTTCACCTTCAACCCGGGTGCGGCGGGAACATACTTCTTTAACGCCTGGTTTGACAACGACCTGAGCGCGCCGAATTTCAACGAGTACGGCGCGAGCAGCGGCACGGCGGCTGCCGGGCAGAGTTGGGAGATAGGCGATCCGACGGCATATTACAACTCCGGATTGCCGCCCGGTGGTCTGGGCTCCGGTGTAGACATCGTCGATAACACCGCCCTCAACACCTTAAGTAGTGCGAATGAGCTGCCAGGAAACACGGATAATTTTCTTGGCAACTGCGTCGGTTCCACCTGCAACGGCGACGCATCCATGGCCATGGGATTTGCGTTCACGCTGGCGGCCAATCAAGAGGAAGTCATCACGCTGAATTTGTCGGAAACGGCGCCCACCAGTGGGTTCTACCTGCAACAGATCCACCCGGTGGACGGCTGCGACCAGAACGGCCAGAATTGCGCCAATCCCGTGCAACTGAACCTATATCTCCAGGGCAGCGCGGCGGCCCAGGGAGTGGGCGGCGGGGGGGTTCCCGAGCCGGGCACCTGGACCCTGCTCTTTGCGCCCATGGCCGGGTTGGCCCTGTGGCGCTCCCGGAATTATCTGCGGACGAAGCTCCGCACGCGGGCAGCTCGACGCGGTGCGAGTCTGCCGGTCCTGATGCTTTTGGCGGCCCTGCTGGTGCTTCCCCAGGTAGGGCAAGCGCAGATCACGGTCCTGACGGTGCCGTGGCAGCCGGGGACGTCCTCGCCGCACACGACTTACAACGTATGCAGCGACGGCACCATCCCGAACTACACCACGACTCCTCCGTCGTGCACATCGCCCGCCACACTCACCGAGTCAACTATCACGCTGGGGGCGACCGCGATCCTGCCGAACACCACGGATACCTATACCGGGGTTTGGACTTTCGGAGACGGCACTTCAGCTACTGTCACGGTGAGTAACGCCAGCGTGAATAACTACGATGTCTCCACCACCCACCAATATCCCGCTACAACGGCGTCCGGCACCACCTGGAACGCGGTATTGACGATTACCGACACCGTGACGCACGTGCAGGGGAATGCTACCTTCCCGGTCATTCAGGAGCAGGATACGCTGAGTTCCCGCGTGAATGTGGCCATCGACATGGGTTTATGGTTCCAGCACACCAGCATGTGGCGCGGCACAACCACCATAAACAGTAATACCGTCAATTGGGGCGGCTGGGACGATTACAACGAGCCATGCATCAATGGCAACGTCTGCGGCCCGTACGGCGGTCTGGACGCCAATTTCATTCAGGCTTTTGAAGTCAACGGACACTTTGAGAACGGTCCCGCATCCGACCCGTACTCCGATGATGTCGCACGGGGATTGGTCCGCATGCTGTCGTTTCTGATCCCTGAGTCGACGGCCTACGAAGGCAACCACACCGTCACCTATAATCCCGCGGTCCTGGTGGACCGGTGCAGTGACGGAACCACCCCCGATTTTTCCGTCAGTCCTCCCACATGTGCCACCGGAACGTTAATCCAGTACAATCCCGGAGCAACATCGTGCCTTTCGGGAAGCTGTACTTTTGTCTTCGACGCAAACAATAACAATCAAATTATTGTACCGGGCAATGATAGCGGACAACCGGATTACGAGGCTGGGATGTACGTCGATGCTCTGGTTGCCACGAACAATCCGTCCGGCATCGCCAAAGGGGGAGTCGGGGCTTCCGGTGGACTTCCCGGGGTTCTGGGGCTGACTTACAAGGACATCGTGACGGACATGGCGGACGCCATTGCTTACTGCCAATACGCCGGCGATGCAGAAGGCGGTAACGGCTCGAGTGACGGAGGGGGATGGTCTTATTATTGCGCACCAGGACAGTATTCGTACGACGACAACTCGGTTTCACAATGGAACGCTGTGGGCCTCATCGCCGCGGAGCGCGGCTTTAATATACCCATCCCGACGGTTACGAAGGATACCAATCAAGTATGGGTAACTTACAGCCAGGAAACGAACATTAGCGAAGGGGTTTTTGGCGGTATTGCCAACAGCGGCTCGCTGGTCGGGGCCTTTGGATATAGTCAATATGCCTACGAGCCGTGGGGACCTTTTGCCGTCACTCCTTCAGGTATGGTACAGATGGCGATGGACGGTATAGGCCGCACCGCCGCGGGGGCGGCAGACCAGCGCTGGAACATGGCGGAAACCTTCTACCATGATAATTTCTGCTTTAACAGCGCGACGAACTACGGCCCGGGGAGTAACGGTTACTACTATGATCCCCTTTACTATACGTACGGCATGTTTTCATTCTCCAAGTCCATGCTGCTGCACGATCCGGGCGGGGTGCTGACACCCATCACCTACCTGCAGGACGAGCCCGCCGGCACGAATCCGATCGACTGGTACGGGGACCTTACATCAGCTTATGGTGGTACAGCGGCGTGCAACGGTTTTGCGCAGACTTTGGTAAGCAGGCAGAATTCGGACGGTCACTGGGGCTATCCGAGTTTTTACAACGAGAACTCTACGCAGAGTCTGTTTGAGACACCGTGGGCGCTTATCATCCTGAAAGGATCGGTATTTACTGCGTGCATCAATAATCTGTACGGGAAGGGAAAGCCCAACACGCCTACCAGCAAAGCCAGTGTCACGCTGACATGGTCTCATCAGCAGAACGCAACCGGATACGCCATACTCCGGAAGTCCACTCTCACGGGGACGTTTGCACAAATTGGAACCAGTACGTCGACGGTTTTCGTGGATAACACCGGCGGTCTTCTCAACGGCCATACTTATTACTACGCGGTGAATCCGCTCCAGGGTTCCACGGCCATTTGCGAATCGAACACCGCGACGGTCACCATCCCGAGATACCATTGAGTCAGGCGGGTCGAAAATCTGAGGCCCTCGGGGTTGGATTTTTGGCCACCCCGGGGGCTTTCTTATTTTGGAGACACGATTGAAACGCGTAATTACACAACTGATCGTCCCTATCATCGTATTGGCCGGTAAGCTCATGGCTGGTTCTCCCGCCGGGCAGCAGCCGGTGTTTATCTATTTGTACGCGCGCATCACCGACCACGTGAACGTGGACGTAAGCGAAGACCGCCTGCGCCGTTTACTGCCGCTCATTGAGCGCTACCGCAAGCAGCATCCCGACATCCACGTTTCCGCCACGATTCTGTTTTCCGGCGCGGCCAGCCAGGCTCTGGCCGACCGGAACGACCAGACCCATATCGTGGACTACACGAGGGACTTCATTCAGCGCGGGGTGATCGAGCCGGGTTACGACGGAACCGACGAACCGACCTACAGGCATCGGCCGGTCAACGACTTTTCGAAGGCTATAAGCGCCGAAGACCGCTGGCTGGTGCGGGTGAATACGGCGGAAAAGGTGCTGACCGAGGCACGCGATCCGCTCACGGGGGACGCCGTGCCCGGGCGAGACGGCGGTCTGAAGAAGATGCAGGAAGTGTTTGGGCAGGCGCTGTGCATCACTGGAGTGGCGTTAGCGGTGCCGGACGCCTCTTGGGGCGTCATGCCGGAGATGGGCGCCGATACCGAAACGGTGCACCGCATACGCAAAATGAATGCCGGTGCGATCATGTTCGGTATCTCCGACGCAGACCCGCTCCACGCGCCGCTGTTCCGCATTTGGGAGGCGTCATTCAGCAAGGCCATGAGCCCGGTGCCCGAAACGTCGCCTGAGTTATTCTGGCAGGATCATGTGCTGCGTTCTTCGGAATCGAGCGGTCCGGATTTGCGCCTCTTCCGCGCGTCGGACGGACCGGAGGCCATGCAGAAGGCGATGGGAAAGCTGGACCGGTCCAGGATTCGCATCCTGCACGTGGAGCTCGCGAACCAGCGGAATTACTTGACGCCGCCCTTTGCGTCCTTCACCCAGTATCCGCCGCTGGCCTATGCGTATTTGCATCCGGACCACCCGCAATTGCCCGCGGAGGCCCGCCGCCCGTCCGCCGACGTGGATGCCGCCTACGCTAAAGAGAGCGGGACGCTCGACTGGTTGACGCGCGAATTCTTCCCCGCCAACTCCGGGAGCCACTTCGTGGCCAGCAAGAGCCTGCTCGAGATGGCGGGCGCCGACACGGGCTACAGCATACCGGTGGAGCGTTTGCGCACGGCCCTCGAAGACGCTCTGAGAACCTGGGGCAGCGGCCCCACCCCTCCGAAGTATCTGTACGCCGACGGGCATTACCTTTCGCTGGCGGATATGTTCCAGGTGATGACCGGCAGCTTGGCCGAGTTTCATCATACGGGCAAGCTCCCAACGACGGTGCGCCTGCTGCGGGTGTACGGACCAACCGATATCACTAATACGAGAGGACCTGGCGCCGGCGAGGTCAGTGTGGCGTCGGTCGCGCGCGTTTGCGCCGGGCTGAACGATGCCCTGCACGATGAAAGCTGGAGCCCGCTGCCGAAGAATGCCGTCCCATCTCACGTGACGGTTGACGGTATCGAGCTGAACTCCGCGCAGTTCCTGCGGCTGATGGCCGAGGCCTTAGTGAGCGGCAATGCGGAAAGCAAGCTTAAAGTCAAAATGACCGACATGTTCTGGGGCCGCGACGCGACCTATTACCGTTCGCGTTCGCTTCGCGACGAAAGCGTCGCCTGGACCTTCAAGCCGGCGATCCTGCAGCACTGACCGTTACGACCCTAGTTTGATGATTGCCGCGCGCAGGCGCGCGTGCTGCCGCATCAGGCGCAAGTAGCGTGCTTCATCGGAACCGTGCTTCGCAAGAATAACCGCTTCGACACCGGTCTTTTCGTCCGGGGTCCAGTTCCGTGAGATGCTGCGGAGGACTTCGCTATCCATGTGCATCGCTGTGCAACGGATAGCCAGATTCCGCACGCGGAACCGGTCCCACGCGCCAGCCTCGGTGTCCGCGCTCTCATACAGCAGGTAGGAGCGAGCCAGCTTCTCCAAGGTGCGCCGCGAGCTGCGATAGCCAGGCGTTTGGCGCATGCGCCGCTCCTCGCGCTCCACCAGTTGCGCGGCTTCGCTTTCCAGCGGGCGAAAGCCTAGCTTCCTGTAGAACCAGAATGCGCCGGAGTCCAGGGCTTCATCGTTCTCCCATCCGATCTGATAGGGATCCACGGAAAAGCAGGTGACCCCCAGGGTCTGGCGGAACAGGCGCAACAGGCGCGCGTAGAGCCATGCCGATTCGCCCTCGCGGAACGTGTAATACAGGTTGAAGCCAACCTCGGCGCGTTCGCAGAGCGACAGCACCTCCACATAGCCGGCCGGCACTCCGTTCTTAAAAAACATCCCTGCGTGGTACGCGCGCAGCGGCAGGCGCCACTCCGGCGGTACGCCGAAGAAGACGATCTCGACGCCGCGGCCCGCCTCCGCCCGGAAAACCAGATCCGCGTCCGGATGCGTGAAGCCGTATAGCTCGCGGTAGCGCATGGCGGAGGTGTCCAGAATCAAGTCGAGCATCTTGCGGGCCTCCCTTCGGGAAAGCCTGGAGACCGGCATGCGCGGGGCGTCGAGCTCCCGCGCCAGGGAGATGTCGCTCCGCCGCAACAACGGCTCGCGATGGTAGAACACCTTGCGAACCGGAAGCCGCATCCCCGAACGGCTGGTGCGCGACTGGCCTATCCGCCAGATCAGCAGCAAATCCAGCGATTCGTAAAGATCCGCGCGTTCGCGCTCGCCCAACGGTAGCGCGCCGATCTGCCACAGCATCCAGCCCAGCGCGCTCGATTTGCGGGGCCGCGCCGCATCCACCCACTTGCGGAATGGGACATGCGCCTCCACCGGCCAATCTTCGTCCACCAGCGGCAAGAAGCGCCGCAGCACTGGGCCGAGCTTGTCCGTGTGTTCGTAGTTCTCCCAATCGATCTCGATGTCGCGCGGATAGCGGCCGGCAAGCTGCCGGGCGACTTCGTAACTGAATACCGCCGAGAACGATGTGCCCGCGATGCCGGATACCTCGGCGTCCTCAAACGGCGCAAGATCGGGCAGCCCGGCAACCCGCTCCGCGAAGGAATGCAGGATCCCGTCCGCCAGCCGCACCACGTCCGCATCGGCCGGATACGCGCGCAGAAACAGCAGGCACTCGTGCAAGCGGATCAGCCAGGACGCATCGCGGGAGCGGTGGCGCGAGGTGGCCGCCAGGAGCCGCCGCAGATCCTTGGTATCCGGCGATCCGAAACGGCTCTTCCATTCTTCCAGGCGCACCAGCAAGTCCGTGGGCATTCGTTTGAGCTTAACGTCTTACGAAAGCCCGCGCACGGTTGCCTGCAGCGTGTGAATTAGCGCCTCCTTAGGCAGGCTGCGCACGATCGGGTCGATGATCAACCGCAAAGCCACGGGAATGTCCCGGGTCAGCGAAATGGCGCGGCATTCCAGGTATACGCCGCAGTCGCGGTCTCGCATCCGCCAGTACGTATTGAGGCGCCACAAGAACCCGTAGCCGGTGTCCGGCGGTTCCACCTTCTCGTCGGGCTTGCCGGCATGCTCCACCTCGGCCACGCGCGTGGTGTAGGAGCGGCAGCCGGCGCGCCCTCCCTCCAGGGAGAAATAGTGGACATCGTGATCGGTGTCCAGCACCACCGTGATGATTTTCTTCTTCAACACCCGCAGGAAAATCTTGAAATCGTCGCCACGGCGGCGGATCAGTTTGGATTCGATCACTTCGGGCTGGTAGACGACCTTGTGATTATCGTAGTCCTGGATTAGCGCCAACGCGCGCGCCACGGTGGCGCCCGGAACGAACGCGGCTCCAACCCAATCGTGAATCAGGCCGGCCGGCACTCTGACAGGGTCCTTGCCGCTCCAGAACTCCGCCACGATCTTGCCGCCACGCACCTGTTTCGCCCGTTTGGGCTGGCCGTCGGACCATAAGAACGCCACGCCGTCGAGCGTTTGTTGCATGGCCGCTTCCGCGTCGCGGACGTAGGCCTCGAATGCCTGTAGAGTCTCCGGCTTCAACTGCGCCGGTTGCACTTTTTCCGCCATGATCCAGCTCTTCAGGATAGCAGGGGGTTATAGAGATTAACAGACCCTTGATTCCGATGAATAACTGCGCGATACTTTGGTCATGCCGGTTTTGGAGCAATTTGAGCTGGAAGCCCCGGTGACCGGGGAAGTGGTCGATCGCGAGGAACTGGCCCGTCTGGCGCAGTGGTATTGGGAAATGGGCAAAGCAGAACGCCATCCGGAAGAGGATTGGTTCTGGGCGGAAGAAGAACTCCGCCGGCAGCGCCTGACCACCGAGTGCGAAGCTGGAAAAGAGCCCGGGGACGCGTAAAGGCTACTTGGCGGAAACCATTTTCTGCTGAATGGTCTTCCAACCGATCAGCGTCACCTGGTTGTCCTTGAGCGCCCGGCGGAAGTCCGGGCCGGTGATCACGTCGAAGTCCCGCTGCCGCCACGCGCTGCCCGTAAGCCGGGTGCCCTTCCGTGACGGCCTGCATCTCGGCATCGTCATACGCCATGTGGACGATCAACTCGGTCAGCCCCGGCTTGAGACCTTTCACCACTCCTAAGTAATAAGACTTCCAGTCTTCCGGCTTGCCGCCCGTGGCCATCACGATGGCTCCCGGCATGAGATCGTTATCCTTTAAGAGCGCCAGCATCGCGGCGGGTGCGCCTGGCGTGCGCAACGCCAGAAACGGCAGGCCATACTCCCGCGCCACTTTCACGTAGACGGAAAAGAACGCCGGATTAAATAACGCGGCCATGTGACTGTCGAGATGCGTCGGGTGGATGCCAACCTTGATGGCGCGTTCGACCTGGGCGCGGATCTCCATCTCCACCTCGGCCGGCCTGGCATTTTTCGTTACGAACGGAGAGTCCGGCCAGAGATTCCCGTCCGCGGCCAGCAGCCCCGGCACCAGGTTGCGGGAAGCCACGGGTCCCCAACGGTAGCTGTTCCATTCGCTGGTGAGCGTGAGGTGCAGGCCGAGATCGGCGTCGGGGTGCGCTTTGGCATATTCGGCAACCTCGGTCAGCCAGGGGCAGGGCACCATAATGCTGGCCGATGAAGCGGCGCCACGGTCGAGCGCTGCAAAGCTGGCGCGGTCCTCGGAGTGGCTGACGGCCAGATCGTCCGCGTGAACGATAAGCAGCTTCGTTGTGGCCGGGTAACCCAGCAGTTCGGCTGCGTTCCTGGTCTGGGCCGGAGCCAGCGCGCACAGCAGCGGCAATCCGAGCAGAAGCCGGTAGAGCATAAGCTATCCTCGCACCCGCGCCGCGCTGGCCGCAACGAAGGCGGAGATCAGGGGATGCGGACGGCCGGCTTCCGACGACAACTGCGGCTGAAACAGTGTGGCAATGAAGAACGGATGCGCCGGCAGCTCCACCACGCGAATGTCGCCGTTGTCTGAAAAACCGGACAGCACCAATCCGGTTGTCTCCAGCGCGTCCCGGTACGCCGGATTCACCTCGTAGTTGCAGAAATATCGCTCGGAGATTTCTTCGCGCCCGTAAATCTCCCAGGCGCGGGTGCCGCGCCGCAGATGAATGCCGGCAGCGGCGTGCAGGCTGGGCGCGCCGGACCGGTCCGGCATGGGGCAAACCACCGCGGTGATCAACAAGTTCGAAGTGGGGACGCCATGTTCCGCAGAATCGGCGTCGGCCAGTCCCATCACGTTGCGGGCATACTCTAACAGAGTATGTTG
>Ga0070731_10001877_pt1 | contig 20989 bp, 20 predicted proteins | sample Coa_R1_2_FD_66448 | JGI IMG/M metagenome (GOLD analysis project Ga0070731, IMG submission 66448) | Surface soil microbial communities from Centralia Pennsylvania, which are recovering from an underground coalmine fire - Coalmine... | ecosystem: Environmental > Terrestrial > Soil > Unclassified ... | reverse complement strand
ATGCCCTTTCCATACGCTGCTCGCCACGTTTGTTACCTCACTTGTGCAGCTTCACGTTGAAGCGCTTCTAACACCGATATCATGGGACGTCGAGGTTTTCAAGCCGAGGATGCCTCTCGAGGAATACGCGCGGAAACGAAAATTTAGCAACACGCCGGAGCCCGCGCCGGCTGCGGAATCGCCTAAACCTGCTCACGCGGGGCTCAGTTTTTGCGTCCAGCGCCACGACGCCTCACGCTTGCACTACGATTTTCGCCTCGAAATGTCGGGAACGCTCAAGTCCTGGGCAGTTCCCAAAGGCCCGACGCTCGACCCGGCGCCCAAGCGCCTCGCGGCGATGGTGGAAGACCATCCGCTTGATTACGGCGGCTTCGAAGGCACCATTCCAAAAGGCAATTACGGAGCGGGCAGCGTCATGCTGTGGGACCGCGGCACGTACGAACTGATCGGCGAGACCGGCGAAGAACAGATTCAACGCGGCGATCTGAAGTTCCGTCTGCACGGCGAAAAGCTGAAGGGCGAATTTGCCATCGTGCTGATGAAGGGGCGCGGCAAGGGCAACGAGTGGCTCCTGCTCAAGAAAAAAGATGCGGAAGCGCGGCCAGGTTGGGACATCGAAGAATTCGCCCGCAGCGTGCTCACTGGCCGCACGCAGGAAGAGATTGCTAAAGGTGTTACGCGCGATGCCGGCGAGCATGCCCACGTCAAACTGGCGTCGGTCAAAGGCGCGGTGCGCGCCGAAATGCCGAAGTCGATCGAGCCGATGACTTCCTTCCTGGTCGACACCCCGCCGAAAGGCGACCAGTGGCTGTTCGAAATCAAGTGGGACGGCATCCGCGCCATCTGCTTTCTGGAGGATCACAAAGTGCGCCTGGTATCGCGCAACGGGAATCCTTGCGAGCGCCAGTACCCGGAGCTGAGCGTGATCGGTCATCAAATCGCCGCCAAGCAAGCCGTGCTGGATGGAGAGATCGCCGTGCTCGATCCGCAAGGTGTCTCGCGGTTCGCGCTGATTCAATCACGCATTTCGGTGGCCGATCCGAACTCGATAGCCCACCTGGCTCGCAAAACGCCGGTGGTGTATTTTGTTTTCGACCTGCTGTATCTGGATGGCTACGATCTGCGCAGCGTGCCGCTGATCGAGCGCAAGCGTTTGCTGGAATCGATCGTGACCCCTTCGCCGGTTCTGCGCTATTCCGAGCACTTCGCCAACAATGGCGCGGAAATGCTGGCCGCCGCGCGCGCGACGGGGCTCGAAGGCATTCTCGCCAAGAACGCAAATAGCGCTTACGAAGCGAAACGCAGCCGGAGCTGGCTCAAGCTCAAAGTGGTGGCGCAGCAGGAATTTGTCATCTGTGGATTTACGGAAGGGGAGCGCGATTATTTCAGCTCGCTGATTCTGGGCCTCTACGAAAAAGGCAAGCTCGTGTGGGTGGGCAACGTGGGCACGGGCTTCGACAACAAGATGCTGGAGATGCTTCATGCCCGCCTCACTCCGCTGGTTACGGAGCGCTCGCCGTTCGCCAGAAAAGAGGCCATGCTGCGCGCGGCGATTTGGGTTCGTCCCGAACTGGTCTGCGAGGTCAAGTTCGCCAATTGGACCCAGGACGGGCACTTGCGCGCGCCCGTATTTCTCGGCTTGCGGCCGGATGTCAGGCCGGAAGAATGCGTGCGGGAACGCGAGTTGCCGCCGGCAGAAGAGCCTGTGGAAGAGGTGCCCGCGCCGGCAGAGACTCGCCCGCCACTACTCGCCGGCAAGCAGGCGGAAGTGGCGATGACCATCGATGGCCGCCACCTGAAATTCACCAACCTGAACAAGATTTATTTTCCCGCCGACGGCTACACCAAACGCGACCTAGTGAATTTCTACGATGCCGTCGCCGATCTCCTGATGCCGTATCTGAAAGACCGCCCGCTCTCGCTCAAGCGCTACCCCGACGGCATCGATCACGATTTCTTCTTCCAGAAAGACGTTCCCGCTTCCTTTGCATCATGGATGCGGACCGAGCTGATTCCCTCCGAACACAAGGCAAAACCCATACGCTTCGCCCTCGCCGAAGATCGCGCGAGTCTGTTGTATCTGGCTAATCTGGGCTGCATCGATCACAATCCCTGGATGAGCCGCGTGGGCTCGCTCGAACATCCGGATTTCATTCTGATCGATCTCGATCCGCAGGGCTGCGAATACGACAAGATCATCGAAGCCGCGCAACTGGTTCGCAAGAAACTGGACATGGTCGGTCTAGAAGGCTATCCCAAAACCACCGGCGGCGACGGCATGCACATCTACGTGCCGCTAGAGCCGGTCTACACTTACGAGCAATCGCGGACGTTCGCCGAAATCATCGGACGACTGGTTGCCGCCGAACGGCCGGACCTGTTCACCACGCCGCGCGCGGTGTCCAAGCGCCAGCACGGCCGGGTATATTTCGATTACTTGCAGAACGGCGAATCGAAAACCATCGCCGCACCGTATGTGGTCCGCGCGCATCCGGGAGCGCCGGTCGCCACGCCGCTCGCCTGGCGCGAAGTGACATTCGGTCTGCTGCCGACGCAGTTCACCATTCGGAATGCGATGGACCGCTTCGCGCGCGTCGGCGATCTTTTCAGCGGCGTGTTGACCAACCTGCAGCGCCTGGAAAAGGGCATGGAAAAGCTGGAAAGCCTGGTGAAGTGAAGTGGGGCAGGTCCCCGACCTGCCCGTATTTCTGAAATGGCAGGTCGGGGACCTGCCCCACTAATGCGAATGATGATGCGTGTGCCCAGCTTCGACTACCGGGATCACGCAACCGGTGGCGGCTACTTCGCAGCCCACGTGCTCGAATTGCACGGTGGTATGGCGAATGTGGAAGCGGTCGCACAGCACTTGATTCAACTGGCGTAACGTGCTGTCGCTGGCGGAGGGCGGCAGATCCTCGATCAACACGTGGCAGCTCAGCGCGTGAGTGCTCGATCCCAGGCTCCAGATGTGAAGATCATGCACGTCGAGCACGCCTTCGACGCCGCGCATCGCCCCGACCACTGAGGTCAGGTCGATACCGCGCGGCAGTCCCTCCAGCAAAATATTCAGCGATTCCTTGATAATGTCGCGCGCGGTCCAGATGATTAGCAGCGCGATCACCATCGAGAGCGCCGGGTCGATCTGGTGCCAGCCGGTGTAGATCATGGCCACCGCGCCCACGATGATGGCGATCGATCCCAGCAGATCGCCCAGCATGTGAACAAATGCGCTGCGGACGTTGAGATCGTTCTGGCGCGCGATGCGTAGGCCCCACATGATGCCCGCGTTCAGCAAGATGCCCAGCCCGGCGACCGCGATCATGGTCCGTTCCTGCACCGCGACCGGATGCAGCAGGCGGTTATAACCTTCGTAGAAAATCCAGGCGGAAAGCACCAGCAGCGTGAGCGCGTTCACAAATGCCGCCAGCACGCCGGCGCGCTGATAGCCAAAAGTCTTGATCTCGTCAGCTGGTTTGGATTGCAGATAGAAGCCAAACCAGGCAAGGGCGAGCGAGAGGGCGTCGGTAACGTTATGGCCGGCGTCGGAGATCAGCGCCAGGCTATGCGCCTGGATCCCGGCGACGAACTCGACCAATACAAAGAGGGAAGTGGCAAGCAGGGACCATGCCAAAACTTTCCCAGTCCCATGGCCATGGCTGTGCGTATGCAACGAGAACTCCAATTACAGTGTACAACCAGGCGCGTTTAACGCGGCGTGATCAAGCCGCCCAGCTTGTCCTGCTCACCGGCAGCCGAGCGCGGAAAACGCGTCGAATAAGCCTCGAGATATTTCAGCCCCGCGCCGGTATTGTAGATCACGATTTTTTCTTCGCTCTTCAGGAATCCATTAGCCAGCAGTTTCTCCAGCGCCGAAACGCAGGCCGCACCCTCCGGCGCGATAAACAGCCCTTCTTCAGATGCGAGTCGAATTCCGGCGTCGAGCAGTTCGCTATCGCTCACCGCAATGGCCGTGCCGCCGCTCGAGCGTACGGCGTCGAGAATCAGGAAATCGCCCAGCGGTTTGGGGACGCGCAGCCCGCTCGCCACCGTGTGGGCGTTCTGCCAAACCGTGCTGCGGGCTTCGCCCTGCTGGAAGGCGCGGACCACCGGCTGGCAGCCCTCCACCTGCACAGCAATCATCTTGGGCCGCTTGGGACCGATCCAGCCCAGCGCTTCCATCTCGGCGAAGGTTTTCCACATGCCGATGATGCCCACGCCGCCGCCGGTGGGGTAAAACAGCGCGTCGGGCAGCTCCCAGTTCATCTGCTCGGCGAGCTCGTAGCCCATGGTCTTCTTGCCTTCGATGCGATACGGCTCTTTCAGCGTGGTGACATCGAACCAGCCTTCTTTTTCGGCTCCGGCGGCGACCAGGCGAGCGCAGTCGCTGATCAGCCCGTCGACCAGCGTGACGCGGGCGCCGTAGGCCTTACATTCCACGAAATTGGCTTGGGGGACATCGCGGGGCATGAAAATGTGAGCTTCGAGGCCGGCCGCCGCAGAATAGGCCGCCATGGCGCTGGCAGCGTTCCCAGCCGATGGAATGGCTAGCTTGCGTATTCCCAGCTCCACGGCCATGGAAACGGCGCAGGAAAGCCCGCGGGCCTTGAAGGAGCCGGTGGGGTTAAGGCCTTCGTCCTTCACCCATAGCTGCTGGGCCCCCAGGCGGGCTCCCAGACGCCGCGTACGCACCAGGGGCGTCATTCCCTCGCCCAGTGAGACAATAGAAGCTTGGCGGGTCACTGGCAGCACCGGAGCATACCGCCACATGCTATTGGGGCCGCTGGCGAGCTGTTCGCGGTGCCAGCTAGCGCGAATCCGGGCCAGATCATAGCGGACCAGCAGCGGCCCACCGCACGGGCACAGGTTATGGATTTTGCCGGATTCGAACTTCTGTTTGCACAGGCTGCATTCCAGGTGCGTCAAAGCTGATAGAGTATCCATGAGGCGGTTTTTCTATCTTACCGGAAACAGGCATGGTTAGGACGTTCGCTGCAATTGTGGCGCTGGCGGGTTCGGCTTTTGCCGGCGAATACGCCGTGCTGGGCTCGGGGTTCCGCATCCATGTGGACCGCCATCAGGCCGATGGCAACGTGGTCCGGCTTTACTCCGGTGGCGGCGTGACGGAGCTGGCGGCGGCTGCCATTACGGGTTTTGAGGCGGATGAGATCGTCCTGGAGAAAGCTCCCGAGCCGCCCGTTGTCGCCGCTCCGGCAACGGCGGCGCCCAGTCCGCGCGCGCTGGTCGAGGAAGCAGCTCGCAAACACGGCTTGCCGCCGGAATTTTTGCACAGCGTGGTGGCTGCCGAATCAGGCTACCAGACGAATGCTTTGTCGCCCAAGGGTGCAATCGGCCTGATGCAGGTGATGCCGGCCACGGCGAAACTCTACGGCGCGGATGCTTCCATACCGGCACAGAACGTTGACGCCGGCGCGCAATACCTGCGGGACCTGCTGCTGAAATATCAGGGCAACGATCATCAGGTCAGCCGGGCGCTGGCGGCTTACAACGCCGGGCCGGGCGCAGTCGAACGCTACGACGGGGTGCCGCCTTACCAGGAAACGCAGGATTACGTCGCGCGCGTGATTCGCAATTACGCCAAGCGCAAGGCTATTTCGCCGAAAACGCCCGATCGATCTTCGCCGCCAGAATAAAATCGTTCTCACTCAGGCCGTTGATCTTGTGGGTGTAGGTGGTGACTTCCGCTTTCCCCCAAGCCAGCAGGATGTCGGGATGATGGAATTCTTCCTCGGCGATGGCCCCGACGCGATTGACGAAGTCCAGCGCAGCTTTGAAATCCCCAAAAGTGAATCGCTTGGTGATATGGTGCCCGTCAATCACTCTCCAATCCGGAAATTGCGTGGACAATCTCTGTAGTTCCGAACCTTCGAGGGGAGGCGTTCCGCCCCTGCAAGGCACGCACTTCTTGGCAGCCAGGCTGCTCGCTCCGATTGCACCCATTGGGGCTCCTCCTTCGTACCGCCATTGCCAAACCGGCGTACTAGCCGCGGAATGAACCTTCCCGGCTATTGTGACGGCGGGCGATAGATCTCATCATAACAACGCAGCCGAAAGGCCTACACTCATGCAAGTGACGCAACGAAACAATCGACGGGTCGCGGACCGCTTTCCGCTGGAGCGCGAGGCGCGCTTCACGGTGTTGGACACCCGCGCCACGCCGCTCACCGGAAAATGCCGCACGGTCAACATGAGCTCTCGCGCCATTCTCTTCCGCAGCGACGAGCGATTGACGGAAGGCAAGCGGCTGGAGCTGGCTGTGAGCTGGCCAGCCCTGTTGGATGCCACCTGCCAACTGAAATTGGTAGCGTTGGGCCGGGTGATCCGGTCCAATTTTGAGGACGCCGTGATCGAAATCGAACGCTACGAATTCCGCACGCAGGGCTCAGCGGGGTTGTAGGGCAGCGTAAACCAAGTCGCGTTTTTTTCGGATAGAGTAGAAGAGGAGCGGCGAAGTTGAATGTAGCCATCGAAATCCCGGATGACGTAGCGCGACAGCTAAAGGCTCGTTCTGGCGAAGTCTCGAAGGCTGTGCTGGAAGCCGTTGCCGTCGAGGCATACCGTTCCGGAACGATTACAGCGGCTCAAGTCCAGCAGATGCTGGGGCTGCCGTCCCGATGGGACGTCGAATCCCTTCTCCGGCGTGCCGAAGCCTACCACGATTACTCCATGGCAGACCTGGAACACGATATTGCAGTCATTCGTTCAAGGTCTTAAGAATCCTTCCAGTATCAATTTGAGTAGTCCTGGCGAATACCGAAAGTTGGTTTTGGCCAGTTTGTCGAAGACGGTGGCGAGGTCAACTAAGCCGAGATCTCCGGCCTCAGCCAGGACACTGAGGATGCCCGCAATCTTGAGTCCGCGTTCACTGGCAAAACGACGGGCTGATTTTTCATCCAAGAGGATTACATCGGCATTTGCCGATAGTGCCAACGCGATGGCCGCCTGTTCACCTGCCTGGAGTCGGGGAATCGGTTGTAGGTCGGACTGCACGTCGTGTATCGAAATCCACGCCGGCGTGGCCGCCGCCCACGAGCGAACCGCAAGGGGAGCGCCCGCGACCCGCAGTTCTTCCAGCATTTGGCGCGGTATCAGAACCTTGGCAAACAAGTGCGGCAGGAGCTCGATCTCTCCAATCAGGATTAGGTAACATATCGGCGAAGCGTCGGCGATGGCGCTTCGGCTGTTCATCGCTTTAACGGATCTTCCACCCACGGCGGCGTGGCTTCGATCAGCCTGCCCAGTTCCGGCTCGAGCGCCTCCATCTTCTTCTTCATTTCCCAAGCGATTTCGCGATAGCTGAAGTGGCCTTTGACGCCGCTGCGCACGCGCGCGATGTATTCAGCCTCCGCGAAATCCATCTTGAACAGGAACCGCGAGCGCGCTCCGAACGGCAGCAGATAATGCGAGCCGGGCGCGGGCAGGGCATGCATCTGGTCGAACGCCCGGCGCATGGCGCCGTCGTAAATGTCAGTGGCGCCGGAGTCCGCAACCGCCGCGGGCGTATCAAAGCCCAACTGCCCGCTGTACGCTTGCCGGTACTGCTGGCAACGGCGATGGCGGTGCAGGTCGCGATACGCGCCCAGGTCGATCGCCATGTCGTAGGCGTAGAGGCCGCCGCGAAACGCGCGCAGCATGTCGTCGCGCCGGCTGCGCGATTGCAACGCCACGTCCAGCACCTCGGCGCGCCGTGCGATACTCCAGCCGCGCGCGATTTCGTACAGCTCGCGGAATGGCCGGTCGGTCACCGGATAGAGCAGCGTCGCCACAATGTCGGACGCAACATCGACAGGCCGCAACAAATCCACCCGCTCCGTGGCCAGCCCCGCCGACGGTGGCAGATTTTGTGCCGCCCAACATTGCAGGTCTTTGTTAGAGCGCGTGAGATATTCATCGGCCTCGGCGTGGCGGGCAAGCGTCGGCGCCAGCGGCTCGCGCCCCGCGGATTCGTCCCAAATGCAATTCGGCTCGGCGGCGCAGGCTGCGGCAATCTCTTCGCCCAAACTGCGCAGTTCTTCGTATTCGGAAGAACGCAGCCGCTTGATCTGCTTTTCCAGCGTGCGGATGCTGGTCACCTGGCCGACGTTAGTTGGCACGCCCCAGAACAGCAGATAGCGCGCCACGTCGAAGGCGCGCGCCTTGAGATTGCGCTCGTAGGCGTCGGGTTTCATCTCGGCGGGGCGAGGCAGCTTCTCGCTGAGGTGCTCGAACACACGCGCGTGCACTTCGCCGTAGGCGCGCAGCAGGGCATCGCCCGCGGCCCGATAAGCAACGGCATCGGCTTCGCCAAATTCGCGCGGGGTGATGAAACCGGAGTGCGAAAAATCCTGATAGCGCGACGATTTGGCTTGCCCGTCCCACAGCGTCTCGTCTTCGATCTCGGTCGCCGCCAGCTCCGACATGCCTTCGAAGCACAGCACGGTGTGGCCGAGATCGGCGATGGAAGCGTGGCCGTACTGGAAGTAGTAATGCTCCAGAAAATTCTGCGTGTTGTGTGTGCGCACCCATTCGAGCGATTGCAAAATCGAATCCGGCGAGCGGCTGTAGCGAGCCAGCGCGTAAGCGCATTTCTCCGGCGGCATGGGCGAAACGGTGAAGACGCGCTTAGGTTGGTCTGGCATGGGGACCACGTTATTATCGGATGCGATGAAGATCAGGATCAAACGGTTGTCGCCGGCGGCGTTTCTGCCGGAGTACGCGCACGGTCCCGACGAGGACGCCGGTCTGGATTTGCGCGCGATGGAAGCGGCGACGCTCGCGCCGGGCGTGCCGCGTATGGTGGCCACGGGAATCGCGATCGAACTGCCGCCGGGATATGAAGCGCAGGTGCGGCCGCGCAGCGGCCTGGCACTCAAACATGCCATCACGCTGCCCAACAGCCCGGCGACGATCGATCCGGGATATCGCGGCGAGATTCGGGTGATTCTGCTGAACCTGGGGCACGCGGCGTACGAAATACAAGCGGGCGATCGTATCGCGCAGATGGTGATCGCGCGCTATGAGCGCGTCGAGTGGGAAGAAGGCGAGCTGGGAGATTCCGTGCGCGGTGCTGGTGGATTCGGATCGTCGGGAAGGTAGTGGGGCAGGTCCCCGACCTGCCAAATTCTCAAGCGGCAGGTCGGGGACCTGCCCACTGCTCTCCTTGACAGTCTAGGAGGACCGTTGTATCCTACCTCTAGACGCTCTAGGAGGGCGATTTGAGCAAACAAGTCGATCTCTTGCAAGGCACCCTCGACATGCTGATCCTCAAAGCAGTCTCGCTAGGGCCGCTGCATGGCTACGGTATCCTTTTGCGCCTCCAGCAGATTTCGAAAGAGGTTTTGCAAATTCAGCAGGGCTCACTTTACCCGGCTCTCTATCGCCTGGAGCATCAGGGCTGGATTGCCTCCGAATGGGGCGAATCGGAAAATAACCGCAAGGCCAAGTTCTACCGCCTCACCGCCACCGGCCGCAAACAATTGCAGCTCGAGCGCGACCAGTGGAGCCGCCTCTCCTCCGCCGTCACCGGCGTCTTAAACGCCATTCCCGAATAGTTGCGACCGGCAGCGGTTTGATAGCATGATGGTGATGTTCCTTTCCGTCAATGGGCGAGTAGCTCAGTTGGGAGAGCGCCGCACTCGCACTGCGGAGGCCGTGGGTTCGACCCCCATCTCGTCCACCAAATCTTCAGTAAATGCCTCAGCCTGATCTGAACTGGCAGCTCCAGAAAATGCGCAAGGAATGGGATGCGCGCGCTCGCGAGAATGCGCGCTACTACGTCAACACGGCCCGCGCCAGTTGGACCGACGAGGAATTCTTCTCCAGCGGCGAGCAAACCGTGGCGGAAGAAATTCTCACCGACATGACCAACATCTGCCAGGGCCGGAATCCGCGCGAAATGCGGGTGCTTGAAATCGGCTGCGGCGTGGGCCGCGTGACCCTGCCCCTATCGCACCTGTTCGGCGAGGTCTACGGCGTGGATATCAGCTCTGAAATGATCCGCCAGGCGGGCGTCACGTTGGCAGAACGCCCCAACGCCCATGTTTTTCAGAACAATGGCATGGATCTCAAGGTCCTGCCCGCGTTGGAATTCGATTTCGCTTTCTCGACCATCGTTTTCCAGCACATTCCGCGCCGGGAAGTGATCGAGAGCTATGTGCGAGAAGTGTGCCGCGTGCTGCGCCCCGGCGCCTTGTTTAAATTCCAGGTGCAGGGCTATACGGCGGTAACTTCGTCGCCGGACAACACCTGGCTGGGCGTACCTTTCACCGACGAAGAAGCGGTGGACATGGCCACCCGCAATGGCTTCGAGGCGCGCTACCGCATCGGCGCCGGCGAGCAGCACTTCTGGCTCTGGTTTTTCAAGAATCCGGAAACTCCCGCCTAGCGCTTCACTCTGGGCCGGGTGAGGCTCCGTTCCCGCTGTTGTTGCGCCGGGCTTCCCAGTAGCGTTTCATGCGCTCGGAGACTTCGCGGCGGGCTTGCGCGTCCATGGTCTTGCGGCCGCGCCTCTTTTGAGCGGGCGGGGCGCCATCCACCCGCTGCTTCTGCATTCCCTCGAGATGCGCGATGGCCCGGTCCAGCCGTTCCTTTTCAGCCAACAGTTCTTTAATGGCCTGATGGATGTTCATCCACGCCTCCAGCATCCGTCGAGTCGAGGTCTACCGTTTCAGGAATGGCCAGTGCGGCACGATCCGCAAATGAAATACCAGCATGGCCACATAAACCGCCACGGCTAGCACCACCAGCACGATCGCGGTTATTTTGAGCACCTTGGCCCACGGGAACTTCCGTTTTTCGCGATGCAGCACCAGCAAATAACTCGCGAAAATCCCTACGTAGAATAGCGCACACATGGGGGTGGCGAACAGTACCAGGTTGAAGACGTCCGGCGTGGGCGTCACGATGGCGGCGATAATCACAATCCCCAGAATGGCGTAGCGGCTATGCGCGATCAGGAAGCGCGGGCTTACGATGTGCAGCAGGGTGAGGAAGAAAATGAGGATCGGCAGCTCGAAAACCAGACCGATACCCAGCATCACGTTGACGAAAAGATCGAAGTACTCGCTCACCGAGACCATCGGTGTGATGTTGTTGTCGCGTCCCAGGCCCAGCAGGAAGGTCAGCCCATAGCGAAAGGCCACAAAGTAACCGAAGGCGCCCCCCAGAATAAACAGGCCCGCCGAGCAGACCACGAAGGGCGTTGCCCACCGCCGTTCCCGCTTGTACAATCCGGGCGCAATGAAGGCCCATACCTGGTACAGAATCCACGGCGCCGCCAGAAACACGGCCGCTAGGATCGGCATCTTCACCCAGACGATGTTGAACACTTCCATGGGCGTGATCTGGGTCAGCCCGGGAGGCCCGCCATTGGGGCCTTTCATACCTAACGTGGTTAGCGCCTCGACCGCCGGCGCGCTGACAAATTTCCAAAGCTGGTTGCTGAATGTCAGGCTGGCAACAAATGCCACACCGATACCAACCAGCATCAGGAAGATCCGGCGGCGCAACTCTTCCAGGTGTTCCATGAACGACATGCGCAGCATGCCGTCTTCGTCGTGATCGTCGTCGGGAGGTGGTGGCGGAGGAGGAGGCGCCTTCGGCCCGCCCCCGCCTGTAACGGCGGGAGGGCTCGAGGGTGGCGGCGGAGCCTCCGGAGGAAATACTGTGTTGGCAGGCGTGGCGATACCCGCGGCGTACATCGGGTCATACACCGGCGCCTGGACTGGCGGTTCTCCGGACACATTTCCGCTGTCGGGAGCCTGCGCTCCCTTGGGGTCTTCGGGTGATGCCATTCTAAGTCTTCAGTGTTGTATGCTCGGCTGCTGCTTCACCGTTCACCGGAAGTGCCGGAGTTGCCGGAGCCACCGAAGTTGCCGGTGTTACCGGAGGAACGGATTCGGAAGCTCCCAGTGCGGGAACCGCCGCTGCTGCCAATGCCGTTGATTCAGCGCCCTGAGGTGCGGATGCGCTTGTGGTGGTTGGACTGGACACGGGGGAATCGTGCGACACGGAGCCGTAAGGAGCGCTCCCGTCGTAATAGGAAGAATAGTCGTACTGGTGTTCGTTGAGGCTGAAATTGTTCGTCACTTCTTTCAGCGACGTGCTCAACGATTCGTTCTCCCGCTCCAGGGCTTTCATTTCGCGTTCGAACGTGGATTTCAATTCGTTCGAATGGCGACGGAACTCAGCCAGACCCTTGGCCAGGTTCTTTCCCAGTTCAGGCAATTTCTTCGGCCCAAAAATGAGAAGAGCGAGGACAAAGATGAAGACCGTCTCCTGCCAACCTAGCGGACCCATCTTGTATTTGCCTCCAATTAGGGAATCTACTCAATGATAACGGGTGGGAGCTAGAGGGTCAACCGGGGTAAGGGCTGGGGAATGGTTTGGCAGCATGGATCAATTTTCTCCGAAACATTGCCAAGGCCAAGAGAGTCAGACTTTGTCGGACTGCAGAGGATTTGGTCTTGGGCGGGTATGGCATACGAATTGCACGTTTGGTTGGCGGAGGTGCTCGGCGGTGAGGATGGCGTGAAACCGTGAATAGCCTGGTGTATTGTGAACAGGCTCGGGAGTTGCTGGACGCCTTCGCTGAGGCGATACGCGAGCTGATGGGACTTCACGAGGCTCAATTCCAGGCAGTTGTTGAAGGCGATTTAGACAGTACTCGCTTCGACGATTTAATCCACATGGCGAATGAACGAAAGCATTTAGCCAAGTACGCCTACATACAGCATCTGGACACTCACCGCTGCTCAACGTTTTATGGAACTGACAAAAAGTGAGCGCGCGAAGATTACTGACAGCGTGCACAGTATTCAGTCTGCGCGCGCTTCTTTGACCGACATTGACGAATCCAAAGTTCCAAAAGTCGAAGAAATCCAGGAGTGCCTGGAGAGCGCCGACAAAGATCTCCGCGTGGCTCTGAGGCATGCGCCCGCGAAGCCAAAACCTTTGCCCTAATCCTGCGGCCCCGGCTTGCTCAGCGTTTCAGCCCTACCCATACGTGACGACGGATCCGCCGGGGCCTGCTGGCGCTTGTTGGCGTACATCTCACGATCCGCATCGTCCACTGCCTTGCGCAGCGACCCGCCCTGCACCTCTGACGTGCCCCAACTGAAGGAGATGGGCATGACTCCGAAGCCGCGCACCTGGAAGCTCCCAAGGCGGTCACGCAGCGCGCGCATACGGGTGGTGGCCACGGCCCGGCTCTGATTGTGAAACAGGATCACGAACTCGTCGCCGCCCCAGCGAAACGCTTCGTCTTCCTGGCGGATGGAGGCCCGTAGCAGGTGTCCGACGTTGCGCAGAATTTCGTCGCCAACCAGGTGGCCAAAGCGGTCGTTGATGGATTTGAAATTGTCCATATCGCACACCGCCACTACCCCGCTGAAGCCTTCCATGCTCTCCAGGCTTTTCTCCAGAGCAGCCTGGTTCCGCAGCCCGGTGAGGCGGTCGCGGTCCAGATCCTTCAAGGTCTCGCTGCGTACGCGGTCCAATTCGGCGCCGAGTGAAAGAATGCGGTAGCGCTGGTTTTCGATCCACATCGCCATGGCGGAAAACGCCAGCACGGTCTGCAGGGCCAGGTCGTAAAGGTTGTAGTAGCGCAGGTATCCCGGCCAGATCAGCGGGCCATCCTGGCGGTAGACCGAATAGAAAACGGCCGCGTGCCAGAGCGATGCCGCCGACATCGCGGTAAGCGCGTAGCGAAACCAGCGCGCGCCGCCGCCGGCACTGCCGTGAAGACGGGAAGCTCCATACAGATAAATTGCGGCCAGTACCAGGGAATGCAGGGCATGAAAGGTTTCGAAGCGATGTTGCAGCCCCAGGCCGTAAGCGATCGCCAGAAACACCGGGTATCCCACCAGCGCGCGCAAGGACTTGTTCCAGATCTTGGAAGCGCCCAGGTTCTCCATGCGCGCCGCCGCAGCGAGGGAAAGGGCGTAGGAATATTCAAGAAATGAATAGGGCGTGAGCCAGGCTGTTTGTCCGCTTGAGAAGTAGAACCAGACGAAGACCAGCGCCATGGCCTGCAGCAGCCATGCCAGGCTCCAAGAACCGAACGAAACGATCCCCGATTGCCGCCATACCAGCAGAAAGAGCACAAAGAACAGCAGCATGCCCAGCGTCTGGGCAGCTAACCCGATCAGATCCGGCGCAGCAGTCTGCAATCAATCTCCCCGTACGGTATGGCGCTTGAAGTGAGTCGCTTTCCCGGTGGTCTCATCTACTTCAAGTACCACCGAATGCAATTCCGGCGAACCTTTGGCGGCTTCCATGCGAATCGGCATGGAAGTCAGAAAGCGTTCCAATATGATCTCTTTCTTGACGCCGATTACGGAATCATAGGGCCCCGTCATCCCCACATCGGTCTGGTAAGCGGTGCCGCCGGGCAAAATACGCGTGTCGGCGGTTGGAATGTGCGTGTGGGTTCCCACCAATGCGGAGACACGTCCATCCAGATACCACCCCATCGCCATCTTCTCACTAGTGATTTCCGCATGAAAGTCCACAAAGCGAACTTTAACCAGCGGGCCCAGCGAGTCCAGAATCTGGTCGATCTTGCGGAAGGGGCAATCCGTCGACGGCATATACGTCCGGCCCTGCAGGTTGATGACCGCGCATTCCACGCCGTTACGCGCTTTCACTTTTACCACGCCGGCGCCGGGTGTGCCATCCGGGTAATTGGCCGGACGCAATAATCGGGGGCGGCGCGCGAAGTACTCGTAGATCTCGCGCTTGTCCCAGATATGGTTGCCGCTGGTGAGGACATCCAGGCCGAGCGCGAACAGCTCATCGGCAATATCCGGCGTAATGCCAAAGCCGCCGGCGGAATTCTCGGCGTTGGCAATAGCCAGATCGATGGCCTGCGTTTCCCGTATGTCCTGCAAATGGTCGGCGACAATGCGCCGACCGACGGAAGAGAAAATATCTCCGATGAAAAGAATCTTCATCTAGAACTTCGACGTGACGGCGCCTTCCGATGCCGATGCCACCAGCGTCGAGTACTTGGCGAAGACGCCGGTCGCGTAGCGCGGCGCCGGGGCCTGCCACTTGCGCAGCCGGGCAGCCAGGGTTTCCGGTGGAATTTCCAGATCGAGGCGGCCGGTGGCGACGTCAATCGAAACCATGTCGCCTTCTTCCACGGCAGCAATCGGCCCGCCGTTGAAGGCTTCTGGCGCTACGTGCGCAATCATGAAGCCGTGGGTGGCGCCGCTGAAACGGCCATCCGTCACCAGGGCGACACTCTCCGAAAGCCCCACACCGACGATGGCGCCGGTGACACCCAGCATCTCGCGCATGCCCGGTCCCCCGCGCGGACCTTCGTAGCGGATTACCACCACGTCGTTGGCTTTGATTGCGCCGCGCGTGACGGCGGCCATGGCATCTTCTTCGCAATTGAACACGCGCGCCGGGCCGCGATGCGTCATTTTGTTATGCCCGGAGAGCTTAATCACGCAGCCTTCCGGAGCCAAGCTGCCGCGCAGAATTCCCAGTCCGCCGGTCGGTTTTAACGGCTTGGACAACGGCCGGATTACTTCCTGCCCCGGCGTCTCGACGGCTTTGGCAGCTTCCTCGGCGAACGTGCCGCCCGTGCAAGTCAGCGCGGAGCCGTCCACATATTTGCCATCGACCAGCCGCTGCGCGATGACGCCGATGCCGCCCGCCTTATCCACATCCACCGCCACGAATTTGCCGCCCGGCTTGAGATCGACGAACAGCGGCGTGCGATTGCTGATGCGCTGGAAATCGTCGAGATCGAGCGCCACGCCGGCTTCGCGCGCCATGGCGATCAGGTGCAGCACTGCATTGGTCGAGCCGCCGGTTGCCGCGACGCCCGCGATGGCATTCTCAAATGCTTTGCGAGTGGCGATGTCACGTGGTTTGCGCTCGGCGCGCACGACGTCCATGACAATCTCGCCGCAGCGGAAAGACACATCGTTCTTGCGCGCGTCCACTTGGGGAACAGCGGCCGTGCCCATCGGCGAAAGGCCGATCAGCTCCATCACGGTAGCCATAGTGTTGGCAGTGAACTGGCCTCCGCAGGCGCCTGCGCCGGGACACGCGTTGTTCTCGATTTCCAGTAACTCGGCGTCTGACATCTTTCCGGCGGCGTTGGCGCCTACCGCTTCAAATACATCCTGAATCGTAATGTCATGCCCGTTGTGCCTGCCGGGCAATATCGACCCGCCATACAGAATCACGCCCGGAATGTTTAAACGGAGCAGAGCCATAGCCGCGCCGGGGATGGTTTTGTCGCAGGCCACCAGCGCGATGATGCCGTCGAACATGTGCCCGCGGGCCACCAGCTCGATCGAATCCGCGATCACTTCGCGACTCACCAGCGACGCTTTCATGCCTTCGGTGCCCATGGTGATGCCGTCGCTGATGGCGATGGTGTTGAACTCCATGGGAGTGCCGCCGGCTGCGCGCACGCCTGCCATCACCTTCACAGCCAATTCCCGCAGGTTGTAATTGCAGGGCATGGTACCGATCCAGGTGTTAGCCACGCCGATGATGGGCTTCTTCAGGTCGGCGTCAGTGAATCCGATGGCTTTGAGAAAAGAGCGGGCAGGCGCACGATCGCGGCCCTGGGTAATGGTGTAACTATTCATTTTCATGCTGGAGTAACCATCTTACTTCTTTGGCGGCTTGTCGTCCTGATTCCTGGCCAGATCCCCGGTCGCCAGATTGCATTTGGCGCCACCGCGGGGAACCTCCACTTTGGCACTCCACAAAATCGCGTTGACGATCATGCGGCGGAAATCGGGAATGCCCCAGTTGTTATGGAAGTGCCCACCGGTAAAACCGAACCCGCGACCGCCATCGGCGCGTTCCACTGCCCAGGCGATAATCTCGCGCTGCGGCGCCTCTTTCGGAAGCAGGGTCGTGAGAATGGGCGTGAGGCGCTTGTCGTCCGGGCGAAACCGGATCTTGTAATACCATTCGTCGCGGCCCTGAAAGTTTTTCCAGCCTCGCGAAATGGGGTGCTGGGGCGAGGCCTGCGTCACGGCAACATCGTTAATTGGGTTCTGCGAATAGGGCCGCTCGTAGTATCCGCCGATCCATTCCAGTAATTCCGGGCCACCTTTTTCCCGCGGCACTTCGACGGCGTAGTGCAGGCACACCAGCCCGACGCCGTTCTTCATGAGCTTGCCAAGAACTTCCAAATGATTCCCCTGGATCATCGGATGCGCCGAGCCGCCGTCTTCATAGAAAACCAGCGCCTGTGCGCCGTCGAACACCGATTCGTCCTGCGGCCAGCCGCCCTTAACGACAACCGGCATCACGCCCTTATTCTGCAGCAGGAATTTCTCTAGCAGCAGAATGCCCGCGTTGAATTCGTGCTCGTGGGGATCGTGGCTGGGCGTGCCTGCGACCAGCACAATTTTGGCGGGCGCGGCGGCGAAGGCAGTGGCTGCGAAAACCGCGGCTATAAGAAAGGAGCGCATAGGTCCTCAGTGCTTCTCGTAGGCGCCAAAAACCCAGTCTTTCGCCTTGCCCGCATACTGCATATGACACTGCGCGCACGCGCCGGATTTTTCTGGCGGTGTCAGGTAGCTGCCATCCGGCGCGAACGAAACGTACTCCCATTCGCCTGACCGGTTCTGCTGGTAGGCTTCTCCGAATTCGTGATCCTTGCGCATCACGTGGATGCGCTGCAGCTTGTCCAGCCGATAATGCCCCTTCTTGTCAAGCAGCACGTTGCCCTGAGCATCCTGCAATGTGCTCCAGGTTTCATTGACGAGAATGGCTCCGAACGGAAACGTTCCCTTCGCTCCCGGTTTGACTGCCGCACCGGGCAGGTTGCCATAGATCACCGCCGTTGTCTTCGAATCGGGGCGGTCCGAAACGCGGATTTGGATGAAAGCATCCCGGTAATCTTTGGGATAGCCGACGCGATCGATCTTCGGCGCGGGCAGATCGGGCGTCGCAGGATCCTGCTGGGCGCGCGCGAGCGTGCTGAGCAGTAGCGCCATCACGATGCAATTAAGTTTGGTCATCCGAAAAACGAGTATACATGCCCCACGCGGGTTATAATTGCGAACTCGAACAAAGGAGTCGCCATGAAACCGTCCCGCGAACTATCCCGGCGTTCGCTGTTGCAATCCGCGACCGCGCTTTCGACGGCCAGCGTGGCATTCGCCCAGAACCGCGGCAAACGCGTGGTCGTCGTCGGCGCAGGCGCGTTCGGAGGCTGGACCGCCCTCCATCTGGTCCGGCGCGGATTCGACGTCACGCTCCTCGACGCCTGGGGCCCGGGCAATGCGCGCGCCAGCTCAGCAGGCGGCGAAAGCCGTGTGATCCGCGGCTCCTATGGCGCAAAGCCAATCTACACGCAAATGGTGGCGCGAGCATTGGTCCTCTGGCGGGAAAATCAGGCGAAATGGAATACGCCGTTGCTTCACGAAATCGGCGCGCTCTTCATGGCGCCTAAAGAAGACGAATCCCAGCGCGCATCGATGAAAGCGTTGGGCGATGCCGGCCTGCCTTTCGATCACCTCACCGGAGCCGAAGCCAGGAAGCGGTTTCCGCAAATCAATTTCGAAAGCCGCGATTCCATGGTGTACGAGAAGCAGGCCGGCTACCTGACGTCTCGCCGCGCCTGCGAAGTGGTTATGGAAGGATTCGTCAAAGAAGGCGGCCATTACAAAGGACTGTCCGTGAAACCGGGCGCGATTCACCAGAAACAAATACAGGGCCTTGCGCTCTCCGATGGCTCCACGCTGCGCGCCGATCAGTACGTATTCGCGTGCGGCCCGTGGCTGGGGAAATTGTTCCCGGTTGAAATCGGCGATCGCGTGCTGCCCGCGCGCCAGCTCGGCTTGTTCTTCGGATTGCCTTCGGGCGCCGAATCGCTGCAGGAATCGCGCTGCCCGGTGTGGCTCGACGCCGGTTCTTATTACGGCATTCCAGGTAACAATTTTCGCGGCATCAAAATTGTCGGCCACACGTTGAGCGATGATTACGATCCCGCGCATCCCTGGGACCCGTCCACTTCCGAGCGCATCGTTCCTCCCGATCGCTTCCAGGCGCCGCGCGAGTATCTTGCTTTTCGTTTCCCGGCGATGAAGAACGCGCCGCTGGTCGAGTCTTTTGTCTGCCAATATGAAAACTCGCCCGACGAAAACTACATTCTGGACCGCCTTCCGGGCTGCGATAACGCCTGGGTTGCCGGCGGCGGATCGGGGCATGGGTTCAAATCGTCTCCGGCGGTGGGCGAGATGATGGCCGACCTGGTGGAAGGCAAGAAATCTCCGGCGCCGTTCTTCTCGCTGGCCCGGTTCGCGAAAAAGACCGCGTAAATCAGGGAGCGATCGGAGGGCCGCCGAACACCAGACTGGATTGCCCTGGCGTGCTGCTGGTCTTCAGAATGTTTCCATATTTGGTGTCCATGATCACAACGTCGCCCGCGCCATTGCTCAAGTAGACCCTCCCGCCATCCTGGGACATGGTCATCGCCACGCCGGAGGTCGAGGGCAAACCAGAGTTGAACTGGGCGATGACCTTGCGCGTCGTGAGGTCGAAGACAAAAACGAGATAGTTTATGTTCCAAAAGAGCCGCGTCCCATCCGGGTGGATAAAAAGAGGCCCGCTCGTTGTACCGCCGACCTCTCCCGGCGTAAAGGTCGACACGGATAGATCCGCCGTACCGCTGAGGACGTCGTAATAGGTGAGCATTCCCCGGCCGTCAAGTATGTACAGGGTGCTTCCGTCCGGGGCCATCACCAGCGCGGTCGGACCGTATTTCAGCAGCAGGGTGGACTTGACCGTGCGGTTGGCGGCGTCAAACACCAGCAGCGCTCCGGTATTGCCTGACGAATCCGGTGAAGAGAATTGCATGGCCTCAAACGCGGTCGCGCCCTGCGCATCGAAAACGATGTTTACAGGGTTGGAGGCTTCGGGAACTGAAGGAGTCAGGATATTCGTGAGCAAGGTTTGCGAGGCGAGGTCAACCACCGAAACCTCTAACCCGCCGTTAGCCACCCAAACCTCGTTGGCAGGACCCGTAATGGACGGCCGGATGCCCAAGGGGCCGCTAGTGCTGGGAACCACGACCTGACTGACGGTTTTTAGGGTCGTCATGTCGACCGCAAAAAGACTGTTTCCTAAGCCGTCTAAAAGGATCATTCGAGGGTTTGGAGGCGCTACCGGCGCCACGGTGGTCGTCTGCGCAGGGTGAGCCGCTGACTTTGATCGTCGAAGAGCGAAAGGATGGTACTTGTCGTCTCCGTCCGGATACTGGTCATAAAACGCTTCCAATGTAGTGTCGACGTCGGAATACTCTTCCTTGACAGAATTTTCATCGTCGGGAAGTGGAACGCAGGGCTTCTTATTGAATAGGCCGGCTTCCTCGGGAGTGAGCAAGGCAAACAAAGGGGGATACTCACAGTACTGCACGTACCACAGCAACGTTTTAACGTGGTCGATCACTACAACCTCAAAAACTAATTCCGTGGCGAGCGTCCAGCCACTAAGGAGCCCGCCATTAATTGTTTTTACATCGAGTCCCAAAGTGTATTTGTGATACGGCTCAATCTGCGCAAACAGCGGAGCGACGGCGAACAGAAACAGACAGAGCCGTTTCATTGCAGCACCACCGATTGGCCGACCCAGCTCGAGTCGAGCAAAATTCCGTTCGCCGCCAGGCCATTGCTAAACGAAACAGCGTGATTCACGCCGAGCGTTCCGAGTATCAGTTCGGCGTACGATCCATCAATCAACCGGTAGCTCGCTGGCAAATTCGCCAGAGTGTCCGCCGGAATCGTGAAGGCACTGGCGCCGGGCGGGGCCAGGCATTGCACTTCCACCGTGGCGTTTGCGCCGGCGGAGTAGGCATAAAGCAGAATGGCCGTAGGCGCCGCCGCATCTCCCGGAGTGAACGTGAGAGCCAGCGGAGCGCTGCGCGGAACCACGATGATGGCATTGGGACGCGTCCAGGCAGGCGGCGGCGCGGGGTGGATAGGCAGATTTTTTTGGTTCGCGCCGCCAG
>Ga0070731_10001876_pt1 | contig 20993 bp, 23 predicted proteins | sample Coa_R1_2_FD_66448 | JGI IMG/M metagenome (GOLD analysis project Ga0070731, IMG submission 66448) | Surface soil microbial communities from Centralia Pennsylvania, which are recovering from an underground coalmine fire - Coalmine... | ecosystem: Environmental > Terrestrial > Soil > Unclassified ... | reverse complement strand
CGGCGGGCGGCAGCGGCTCGGTCACGTCACCGATGCCGCAACGGATGAGGCGCTGGGCGGCTTCGGGATTGGCGTCGCAAAACGCCTTCACGCGCCGGCCGATTTCCGGAAACAGATAACCGGCCTTGAGCTTGAGATAATTGTCGTTTAAATGGGCCATGGACGTTGTTTTGTTGGAAAACCCAAGCCTCGGAATCTACGGGAACGAATTGGGCGAAGCAAGCTGATGAAATAAATGGCAGTGTTCTTATTTAGGTAGGGCGCGTCACTCCGTGCGCGCCGTTTTCGACATTCGCGGCGGGCAGAGGACTGCCAGCCCTACCCAAATTTTGAGATTTGGATACTGTCAATAAATTGGTAATGGCTACTTTGAACGGCGCAAGCCGAAGAATAAACCGCTCAAAGCTAACAAGCCAAAGGCACTTGGTTCGGGTACAGACAAAGTGGAGAATTGGATGTCGTCTATTTCCCAATAATTATTGTCCCCTGAAGCAGCAGCAAACGTCAGTTGTTCCATCTGACCTGTAAGTCCTGACGGGATATTACCGCCATACAACGTATAATTCGGCCCTGTGGAAATGCCGGAGAACGTTATATTTTGGCCGCCCAGAGAAACTAAAAGTGCTCCTCCTAGAAACGGATTCGGAGGTTGCGCTATGAATTGAATAGAAGCCGAATTGGTAGGCACTGTTGCAGTCTGACTGATTGATGCAGAATTAAACAAATCAATGCTGAACACCCCGTCAAGAGGTCCTGGACCGTATATCGGCGGCTGAGTACCGAAAAGAGCCACACTTGGAGCACCGAGGGAAATGGTATTGTAAAAAATATCGTTAATTCCTTGAAAGTTGCCACCAACCGTCCAACCGGGAATGGCATTCGTGGCATAGACAGCGTATGGATAGTAAGAACTTGAAGGATCCGGAACGATGGTGGCGTCCTCAAAATCGAGATTTACAAAACTCTGTCCGGATGCGTTTCGCAAGAGTGCTAGTGAAATCGCAACCAACCAAGCGATTGCCCGAAGTTTCATAGGAAATGAAATAGTGACCGCATCCACATCTTCTATCATAACCGAATCAAAATCAAGACGAGAGTTTCAACATTCACTCTAATCTGCGAACGTGCTGGTAACAGTGGTTTCGACCGAGGATGTCATTTGCGAGCCGGCGCCGGTGCGCGCCTCACTTCCTACAAACTTTCTTGCACGCTTGCTTGTAGATATGCGAATGCAACACGCCGACGAAGGGCAGATTGCGGTACCGTTCCGCAAAATCCAGGCCGTAGCCGACCACAAAGTCGTCCGGCACGGTGAACCCGACGTAATCGGCCGCGATCTTTTCGACGCGCCGCGCAGGTTTGTCGAGCAGCACGCAGATTTTGACGCGGCGCGGTTTGAGGGCACAAATTTTGGGCAGCACACGAGCCAGCGTCTGGCCCGTGTCCAGGATGTCGTCCACGAGCAGCACGTCGCGACCGCGTATGTTCAGCCGCAATTCCTTGGTGAAAATCAGGTGACCGGATTCCAGGCCGTCGCCGTAACTGGAAACACCCAGAAAATCGAGTCGCAGCGGCAGGCTCAAATGGCGCAGCAAATCCGCCAGAAACATCACCGTGCCGTTGAGGAGCGAGACGACGACCGTTTCGTGTCCGTAAAAGTCGTGCTCGATTTCCCGCGCCAGGGCACGCACGCGCCGCGCGAGCTGCGCTTCGGTGATGAGCACGCGCTCGACTTCCTTGCGCCAGCGGGGCGGAACCTGATTGGAACGGGGTTGGGCCATCCGTGGTGGATTGTGAAAAGGCCCGCGCCGAATGCGAGTCATTTTTATTGCGAGTTTTTCACCGCCGCCGCCATTTGCCGAACCAGCCAGTCGGCCTCGGGCTTGCTGCCCAGATTTTTTGCCGCCGTGAGTTCCAGGCCGTCGCGCGTCCGGATTTTCAGGTCATAATATGCCGTGTGGCCGGCGCTCGCGCCCACATCGGTCGCGATATTGGCCACCTCGGAAACCTTCAGCGCGCTCAGCTTTTTGATGCCAAACCAGGCGGTTTCAATCTGCACCTGCGCCGGCGTCGCGACCACGCGGCTGCGCCGAAACCAGAGGTCAAACGCGAACGCGGCCATCAACAAATCGATCACGCCGAACACGAGCGGGAAAATCAACGGCGCGTGTTTCCAAATCAGGAAGACGACGATCGCGGTCCAAATCAGCAGGAAGGCGGTCGCGCCGCTGGCGAAGCCGGGATTGCGCGCGGCAGGAAAAACGAATTCCTTGCCGCCCTCGGCCAGATCATTGACCTGGACGTGCGAATGAATCAGCTTCCGGATTTCATCCAGCGACATCTGGTATTGCGCGGTTGGGTCATCGGATGGAGTTGGCGTCTCCGGCACTTTGAAAACGGGCGTTTCGAACGTGGCGTGGTAACTCGGCCCGCGTACCTTGGCCGAGGCTTCCAGGTTCCAGTGAATGCCGTCACCGGTGGCGGGGGTGGATTCCGGCTGGTCGGCGGGCAGTTTGAAATAAACCGGGATGCCGGTGGCGTTCGCATCGGTTTGCGGCAAATCGGGTCGCAGCCATTTTTCGTCCTGCCAGAGAATTTTCTCGGTGGTGGAGCGGTTGTTGCCCGTGCCGGTGGTGGAGCGGCGCAGGCAGCTCAACCGGAGATGCAGGCCGTGTTCAGGCCGCAGGCGCGCGTTTACCTGGATCATGCCTTCGAGCGTGCCGCCCAGGGCGCCGGGCATCGCCGCCATTTCAAAATAGGATTTTCCGTATCGCCGCCAGGCGCGCGTGGTATTGAACGCAAAGACCAGCACGGCCAGGCCGATCAGGGGAAAAATCAGGGCGATGAGCGCCGCGTGATTGCCGCGCTGCAATTCCGGCGGCACGACCAGAACGGTGATGACGGTGGAAACCGCCAGCCAGAAAATCACAAAAATCCACAGTAAAATCACCGATTTGCGTGCCCCGGAGATGATGCGGCCGGATTCCCAGTCTCGGCGATTAAGCCAAGGTTTGTCGATGGTTTCAGGAATCGGTGATTTGAGGCTGGCGGTTTTCAGCGCCATTTTTTTGGCATTGATGCCGAAGATAATCGCCACGAACCCGATGCAGGCCGCGATGAAGCTCAAGATGGTGATGGCCCTTTGACGCGGGATTCCGCCGATCAGGTCATGGACGAGCATCACCAGCGCCGCCGTGCCCAGCAACGCAAACGGCAGCGACAGAAGAATGACCCGCGTGCGCGCGGCTTTTGGGTCCGGCGGCAGGGAGGGTTCGTCCTTGAAAATCAAACTCATGCGATGAGGAGATCAGATGTGTTTGTTGTCGCTTTCGTCCTTCACCGTGTAACCGCTTTCCTGCCGCTGGAAATTCACCTCGTTCTTCTTGATGTAGGCGGCAAACACGTCGTCGGCACTCATGCCGAGCACCTGCGCGAGGCTGATGAGAAAATGGAACAGGTCCACGACCTCGACGCGCGCGTTTTGTCCGTCGAACTTCTGGTATTTCGCCCACCATTTCCACGGCACGCTGTCGGTGAGCTCGGCGATTTCCTGCGTCATGGCGCGGCAATAGTTCAAAATCCACTTCGTCTGGTCCGCCTCGCTCATGCCTTCGGTGCGGACGCCGATGCGCTCGTTCAGCGCCTTCTGCATGCGGAACAATTCGCGGAGTTGGTCGGGTTTTTCCATGGGCCAAAAAATACAGGAGTAGGGAGCAAGGAGTAAGGAGAAAATGATCAATGCCGAAAGCGCGCGTCTTTTGAGGCTGGTTACGGAATCCCTGGTCCTTTTTGACTTTCAACTTCCCGCCGGCCGGCCTATAAAAGTCACATGTTGCCAACGTTTCTGACCGATGGCGGCCCGGTGATCTGGCTGATTTTGATCGCTGCGGCCGTGGCGGTGGTGGTGTTTATCGAACGCGTGCTGTACTGCCACCGTTCGCAAATCAATTCCGCGGAATTCCTCAACGGCGTGCGCAACGTGCTCAAGCGCGACAACGTCGTCGAGGCCATTTCCATTTGTGACGCCACGCCCGGGCCGGTCGCGCGCCTGGTCAAAACCGCCATTCTCAACCGCGACCGCGGGCGCGACCGCGTGCGCGAGGCGGTGGAGGAGGCCGGACTCGCCGAGGTGCCACAGCTCGAGGAACGGTTGAATCTGCTGGCGACCATCGCGCAACTGGCGCCGTTGCTGGGCCTGCTCGGCACGGTGATCGGCTTCATCCGCATGTTCATGCAGTTGCAGCAACAGGGGCTTTACGCGCACATCAGCGGCGAACATTCGTTGACGGAGGGCATCTGGCAGGCGCTCATTTGCGCGGCGGCAGGCATCGCCGTGGCCATTCCCGTCCATGCCGGCTACAACTATCTCGTCAGCCGCATCAACAAAATCGTGCTCGACATGGAACGCGCCGCCGGCGAAATCGTCAACATCGTCACCGAAAACGGCGGGCCGAAATCGCCATGAAATTTCCGCGCAATGCCCGGTTGCTGCGCAGCACCTTTGATGTCGCGCCCTTCGCGATCGTTTTTTTCCTGCTGGTCATTTTCCTGGCGCTCGCCGCGTTCTTGCCCACGCCCGGCCTGTCGTTGCACCTGCCGGTGGCCGGCGATTTGCCGGGGACCGACAAGCCGACCGTGGCGGTCGCGATTGACGCCGATGGCCGGCTGTTTTTTGCGAACCAGATCGTCACCGAAAGCGAGTTGAAATCACATTTGCTTGACGCCGCAAAAAAATCCCACGAACCGCTGACGCTGATCGTGCAGGCCGACCAGGCGGTGACGTATGGTCAGCTCGTCCAATTGACCCTGCTCGCGCGCGACGCCGGCATGCGCGATGTTTTGCTGGCGACACTCCCACGGGTCAGCAGCGAGTCCGACCAGCCATGAAAACCGGGTCCGGTGATTTGAGTTTGGCCGGGGAACCCAAACCCCGGGGCAAAAGTCCCTGGCGATGGAGCCGCTGGTTGTTGCTCATCGTGCTCGTCCTGGCACTGCATGTCCTATTGATTTTCGTGTTCGGCGGGCGCAAACCCATCACGCCGCGGGCCACGACCGACGCGCCGAAGCTGGAACTGGCCACCCGTTCAAGTGAATGGCTGTTGTTAAACGACCCGACGCTTTTCGCGTTGCCCAGTCGTGAAGGTTTTGCCGGACCGGCCTGGTTGGAGCCGCCACATGTGCAGTTTCATCAGTTGGAATGGACCGAACCGCCGCGCTGGTTGCAACTCCCGATCGGAGACCTGGGTGCCGTTTTCAACGAGTTTATGCAAACCAACCGTTTCGCCGGGTTCCGGTTTGATGTGACCCCACCGCCCCGGTTTACCGCGCCGGCGGTGCCGCTGGAACCACCGTTTGCCGAAAGTTCAACCTTGCGCGTCGAAGGCGATCTGGCCCGGCGGCCCTTGTTGACCTCCATGGAATTGCCATCCTGGCCGTACTCCGACGTCATCGCGCCGAGCCGGGTGCAGGTGCTGGTGAATGCCGCCGGCGAGGTGGTCTCGGCGGTTTTGCTGCCGTCGGATAATTCCGGTGAGGTTCGCGATGCGGATGCCGACCAGCGGGCGCTCGCACTGGCCCGGGCCGCGCGCTTCGCGTCCGCTTCCGGCTTGACCCTTGGCAATCTGATTTTCAACTGGCGCACGATCGCGCCGCCCGCAACGAACGCCCCGGCCGGCTTATAGCATGTCCATTGACTGGCTTATTCTAATTTACGTGGCGGGGCTGTTGGGAGCGCTGTGCGTCCTGGGGATTTATTCCGAGATGCGCCGGCGCCGCTTCTGGCCAACGCACACCGAGGACCGGATTTTCCGCTGTTCCGACTGCGGTTATGTTTACACCGACGACCCGGATGTGGACCGCTCGCGCTGTTCCCAATGCGGCAAATTGAACGAGCCGATTGAGTTTTAGAAGTTGGTAGGTAGTCAGCGGTCGGTAGTCCGTAGCCTGAAACCGCCGAGCGCAGTAAAACCCTAAATTATGAGTAGAACGAATTTTGAAAATCTTCGGGTTTACCAGTTGGCTGAACAATTGGCAGACGAAGTCTGGAAAATCGTTCTTCGCTGGGACATGTTTGCCCGGGACACGGTCGGCAGGCAAATAGTGCGATCTGCCGATAGTGTTGGCGCGAATATTGCCGAAGGAACGGGCCGCCACAGTTTCCAGGACAACCGGCGTTTTGTGAAGACTGCGCGAGGATCGTTGAACGAAACGCAACATTTCCTGCGGCGTGCTTTCAAGAGAAACCTCCTCACCTCTGCCGACGTAAAACGACTCAAGCCGCTGGTGGATAACCTCGCTCCCCAACTCAATTCCTACTTGAAATCAATCGGCCGCGATCACCAGGGCGAATAGCTACTGACTACCAACTACTGACGACTGACTTCTTGGCTAATTTCCTGTTTTTAATTCCACCACATCATGCGGGGCGGCTTCGCGCATGCCGGCGGGGCTGACCCGGGTGTAGCGTGCCTTTTCATGGAGTTGGGGCAGGTTCGCCGCACCGAGATAACCCATGCCGCTCTGGATGCCGCCGATGAGCTGCGCCAGCACGCGGTCCACCGAGCCGCACGCTTCCTTGAGGGCCTCAACGCCTTCAGGCGCGACCTTCTGCGTCGGGTTCGGCAAATGACCGTACCGCGCGGCGGACCCGGCTTTCATCGCCGCAAAGCTGCCCATGCCGCGGTATTGCTTGTAAAGTTTGCCGCTGATCTCAATGACCTCGCCCGGCGCTTCGTTGCAACCGGCAAAAATTCCGCCGCAAATTACCGCCTGCGACAGCGTCAGCGCCTTCACAATGTCGCCGGATTTGGTGATGCCGCCGTCGGCGAGGATGGTGACCTTCTTTTTGGCCGCCGCCCGCGAACAGACGTAAAGGGCGGTCATTTGCGGGATGCCGACGCCCGCGACGATGCGCGTGGTGCAGATGGAGCCCGGCCCCTGGCCGACCTTGATGGCGTTCGCGCCGCAGCCGGCCAGAAATTCCACCGCCGCCGCGCTGGTGACGTTGCCGGCGATGATGGGCAGTTTCGGGAACGCGTCGCGCAGCACGCGCACGGTGTCGCCGACGCCCTTGCTGTGGCCGTGCGCGGTTGAGACCGCCACCACGTCCACGCCGCGTTCCACGAGCGCGCCGACGTGATTGAGAATGCGTTCGCGGTCCAGTTCGCCAAAGGCGTTGCGCGTGGCCGAGACGGCCGCGCCGCAGAGGAGGTGGAAATGGGCGTCCCGCGCCGGCTTGAACTGCGCGTTGCGCTCCTGCGTGATGCGCTCCACGTCGCTCATCGTGATGAGGCCGCACAAATGGTCCTGGTCATCCACGACCAGCAGTTTGTGGATGCCGATGTGCTCGGTGAAAAATTTGTCGGCGCGCGCGATGGGGTCCTTGCCGAGTTCCTTTTCCTTGACTGTGTGAACCTGCGAACGCGGTGTCAACGCCTCGGAAACCTTCTTTTTGGCGTAGCGCGGCTTGACGACGTGGCCGGACAACAGACCGACCAGCCGGCCTTTTTTGTCCACGACCGGAAAGGTGCTGAAGCCGAATCTTTTTTGCTCGATCAACGCGAGCACGTCGCCGATGAATTGTTCGGGGGCCACCTGGATTGGTTCCTGAATCAGGCCGTGGACGTGGTTCTTGACGCGGCTGACCTCGGAAAGCTGCTGGCGTTCCGGCATGTTGTAATGGATGAGGCCGAGGCCGCCGTTCAGCGCCATGGCAATGGCCATGCGCGATTCGGTCACCGTGTCCATGTCCGACGAAATGACCGGGATGTTCAGGTGCAAGTGGTCCGCGAGTGTGGTGCCGAGCTGCGTGTCACGCGGGAGGATTTCCGAGTAGAGCGTTGCCAGCGTGATATCGTCGAAGGTCAGCGCCAGGCGGCTGTTGGCCGGGAAGAACTGTTCCGCCGGCTGATAGAACTGGCCGTCGGAGTTGTCGGGTTGCCGCGTTGCTGCCATGTCGGAAAATGAAGCCTGACCCTGGCCTTTGGCAAGACAATTTTTTGGTTCAACCGAAATCGGTGGGGCGGGCGTATTCGCGAGCCGGAAATCAGAACTTCGCAATTCTACCAGCTTTTACCGGCAAACCAGACACAACCAATCACCATCGCGGCCCCGGCACAGGTGCCCATCAGGCCCCGATAGATGGTCATGCTGTTGGCCGCGTAACGGCTGGTCAGCCAGCCGATGCCCGAGGAAAATCCCGCCATCGCCAGCACCGTCCCGGCGCCGAAAGCGATCAGATACGTGAAAGCCTGCAATTTGGTCGGCAGGGCCAGCATGGGCAGGATGCCAAGGATATGCGAACTGCCGGCGAACCCGTGCAGCGTGCCGATGGCGAAGGCCGTGTGCGTGTGGCGGTCGTGCGCCTGCGGTGCTTCGTGCCGCGCGGGATGATGATGAACATGGAAGTGGACGTGGCGTTCGCCGTGATGTTCGTGCTCATGCGCGTGAACATTGTGTTTGAGCGCGCGGCGCAGTGCCCAGAGGCCGATGCCGAAGAGGACCACACCGACGATGCGGTCGCCCCATGACGAGAGCAAATCCACAGGCAACCGGGCGCGCAGCCACAATGCCAGCACTCCCACCATCGCCACCCCTGACGAATGGCCAAGCCCCCAACGCACTCCGGGAATCCAGGCGCGCTGCGGCCGGCGCACCGCCAGCGGGGCGATGGCCGTCAGATGGTCCGGCCCCGTCAACACGTGAATGAGGCCGGCAATCAGTCCGGTAATAACGACAATCATAAATCTACGTCCGGCGAAGCTGCCCGAATCCCGATTTCGGCGCAAAACAAACTTCACCCGTCATTGAGTATCCGGCTTGTAAACCGGCCCAGCCACACGTCGATTGACGAAAGCCGGCCATTTTCTGCTCAAGTTGGAAGGGCTCAATCTGAATAACCCGTTTGATGCCTTTTGTGCCAGATCCAAACGTTGGCGGGCGATTGCGCCTCCATCCGTCTTCGGGTAATTTCGATGCGACCGGAAGGCGAATATCTAAGCCTCAAAACCATGACCAACCCATCCAAATCCAAAGGCCTGCCCGGCGGGCAGGTGGCGAGGGCCGCTGAATTCATCGGCTACCAGGACGGCTCGGTCGTCAGCCGGGAACTGGTCAAGAAACCCACCGGCACGGTGACGCTCTTTGCCTTTGACGAGGGCCAGGGGTTGAGTGAACACACTGCGCCGTTCGATGCGTTGGTGCAGGTATTGGAAGGTGAAGCCGAAATCATGCTTTCGGGCCGGTCCCATCACCTGCAGGGCGGTGAGATGATGCTCCTGCCCGCCGGTCAACCGCACGCGCTCAAGGCCATCAAACCATTCAAGATGATGCTCACGATGATCCGGTCGTGAACGTAAAGCTTGTGTGAGTCGGGTTGAGTTTTTCAGACACTCCGGCGGTTCGTCCCTGCCTTCAGCGTCGCGCGCGCTTTTCGGCGGCTATGCAAGGTTCGCGTCAATCGGGATAACCGGCCGGATGTTTTTTGTGCCAGGTCCAGGCGGCGGTGACCATGTCTTCCAGTTTTGCAAATTTCGGTTTCCAGCCCAGTTCGCGGATCGCCTTTTCGGCGGAAGCCACAAGCCGGGGCGGGTCGCCGGGCCGCCGCGGTTTCTCAACCGCCGGAATTTTTTTGCCCGTGACTTGCTCGCACATTTGAATGACTTCGCGCACGGAGTAGCCGTCGCCGTTGCCCAGATTGTAGAAACCGGTTTTGCCCGACTGCAATCCGAGGATGTGCGCCTGCGCCAGATCAAGGACATGGATGTAATCGCGGATGCACGTGCCGTCGGGCGTCGGATAGTCCGTGCCGAAAATCTCGGCCTGCGGCAACTGGCCGAGCACAACCTGCAACACCCTTGGAATCAAATGGGTCTCAATGCGATGATGTTCGCCGAATTTTTCGCTCGCGCCGGCGGCGTTGAAGTAGCGGAAGGCGATGAACTCCAGGCCGTAAATGCTCTGATACCACTGGAGGATTTTCTCAAACATCAGCTTGGATTCGCCGTAGGGATTGATGGGGCGCTGCGGCAGGTCCTCGGTCATCGGGATCCGGTCGGGCGGGCCGTAGGTGGCGCAGGTGGAACTGAACACGAATTTCTTCACGCCGCCTTCGACGGCGGCATCAGCCAGTTTGAGCGCGTTGAAGGCGTTGTTGTGGAAATACTTTTTCGGGTTGGTCATGGATTCACCGACCAGCGCGTTCGCGGCGAAGTGCATGATGGCGTCGGGTTTGGCGGAGGTGACGGCATTGAGGATGTCGCCCTCCTGTTCCGGCCGGCCCGGAATGAATTTCGCGCGCGCGTCCACGGCCGAACGATGGCCTTCGGTGAGATTGTCATAGACCGTGACCCGATGTCCGGCGTTGAGCAGTTCTTCCGTGCAAATGGAACCGATGTAACCGGCGCCGCCGGTGACAAAAATGTTCATGCTGAAACTATGGAAGGAGCACGTCGAAGTTCAAAGTTCAAAATGGAAAGCGTGCGGATGGTTCCGACGCGGGTAATGAGCCATTGGCCGCCGATTTTTTGCAACGTGAATTTCATTTCCTGGACAATCATGTCCTGGTCGCCTCCCACGCGCGCTTCGACGGTGAAGTCGGCCACGGCGGAGCGTTTGTCCGGACCGAGGGTCACGTTCACGTCGAGGAATTTGACGTTAAGGCTGCTGACCATGGAACGGGCGGTGGCGGCGGTTTGGGTGACTTCATCCCGGCCCAGCATGGTGATCTGGAAGCGGCCGGGCACGTCCAGGTCGACCTCAACATTGGTGGAGAAGCAGCCGGCCAGATTTTCCGCGTCAGCCAGCCGCGCCAGCGGGCCCTCATCAGTTGCGAAAGAAGCGAGTCGGGCGACGGTGGCGAGACGCTGGCGGACGATCTTTTCGGGGCTGGGAAACCAAACCGTCCACAGCCAAACGCCCACCGCCACCAATGCGGCCAGCACCACGATACGGAAGACACTTTTCATAAGACGGCCCGGCCGACGATATGGTCGCGTTCAACCTTTCCTTTCACGTGATATTCCGCCGGCATGGAACGGTTGTCGCCCACGACATAATACTCGTCGGGGCCGAGTTTGACTGGAGGCAGGGTCCAAACGCAATCGAGTTCTTTTTCGTAAGGTTCATCGAGCACCTTGCCGTCAATCAGGACCTGGCCGTTGACAAAGGCCACTGTTTCACCGGGCAGACCGATGATACGTTTCATATACATGACGCTCGGCCACAGAATGCTCGGATCGGACAGCCGGATGCCCACGATGTCACCGCGATGCGGGCCGTGCCGCAGATAGGCGAGCCGGTTTACGAAATTCACCGCGCCGTTCCGGCAGGTGGGTAACATGCTGATGCCTTCAATGCGGACGGGCAACAGGATAAACGGGAACACAATGACGCAGGTGACGATCAGGATAACCAGGCGCGTCAGGGTCAGTTTCCAATTGCGGCCGATCACGACAACTCTCACCCAGTGGGGCAATCGCTGTGGTGGCGTAGATGAGGTTTGATCTGGCGCCGACATCGGTAACCGATTTTCGGCGGGATTTGCCAATCGCGCAACTCAGATTTGTTTCATCGTTTTGTCCAGCACGGCGTAGAGTTGATTCATGGTTGTCTCGTTCTCGTCACCCATGTTGGAGATGCGGAAGGTCTTGCCTTTGATTTTCCCGTAGCCGCCGTCAATCAGAAAGCCCTGGTCTTTGACGAGTTTTTGCAACTTCGCCACGTCCACGGCACGGCCGCCAGGTTTGGCGCCGTTGTTGACGCAGGTGAGGGTAACGGATTCAAAGCCCGGTTCGGGAAACAGCGTGAAGCCGTGTTTCGCCGCCCAGGCGCGCGTCATTTCGGCGAGCTTTTTGTGGCGCGCGAAGCGATTTTCCAGTCCTTCGGCGAAAATGTCCTCCAGCTTCGATTGCAACGCATAAACATGGCCGATGCTGGGCGTGCTGGGCGTCATGCTTTGTTCCGCGTTCTTCTGGAATTCGACAAAGTCGAAATAATAGCCCCGGTCCTTCAGCGTGGCTGCCCGGGCGAGCGCCGCCGGCGAGCAGGTGAAGAGCGAGGTGCCGGGTGGCAGGGCAAACGCCTTCTGCGTACCGGCCAGCAACACATCGATGCCGAGCGCGTCGAATTCGATTTTCGTCGCGCTCATCGAGCTCACGGCGTCCACGATGAACATCACGTCGGGATATTTCTTCTTGAGCGCGGCAATTTCGGCCAGCGGGCTCATCACGCCGGTCGAAGTTTCGTTGTGAATGAGGGTGAGGGCGTCGAACTGGCCCGTCGCCAGTTTTTTGTCCACGGCCTCGGCGCGGATGGGCGACCCCCAGTCCACCTGCAGGGCCTCGGCGTCCTTGCCGCAGCGTTTCGACACGTCGAACCATTTGTCCGAAAACGCGCCGCACATGCAGTTGAGGACTTTTTTGGCGACGAGATTGCGGATGGCGCCCTCCATGACGCCCCAGGCGGATGAGGTGGAGATGTAAACGAGCTGCTTCGTGTAAAGCAGTTGCTGGAGCTGCGGTTGGATGGCGGCGTAGAGGTCCTTGAACCCCTGGCCGCGATGGCCGATCATCGGTTTGCGGAACGCCTCGAACGTTTTCTCGCTCACTTCGACCGGCCCCGGGATGTGCAATTTGACGTGCGCCATATACTTTGTGAAATTTTTCACGACCTGAGGTGGAAAGGCAAGAACAGCTTTGTCAATTGCTCCACGAAAATTGGCAAATTCACCGGCGAATCACGGTTTTACATACCCATTGGCACGAAACCAGGCCACGGCGTCGGCGAACGCCTGTTTTGGCGGCGTTTGCGGCAGGCCCAGTTCCCGGATGCCATAGCTTGATTTTCAATAATTATTTACACCAAAGCGCCAAGTTTAACTTGCGCTCAAGTCTTTCAAAATTTCCTTTGCTGTCTCATCGTCAGGAAACAGCTTCAAGAACTCATTCGCCGTGTGTTTGGCCCAGTCGAGCTGATTATTCAAAACGTAGAAGATAATTGTGTTTAATCCCCATTCGCGTGTTCGTTCCTTCTTTTCATCACCTTCAGGCATCTTTTGAATGATGATGTTTGCGTGAGCCAGATTTGTACGTGCTATTGACAGATTATTGCCTTGCTCGCTTTGTTTCAGGGCTATCGCGGCGATTAGCAAGGATGGAACAACATTGTTGGGTTCCTGATTTCCAGCGATTTCAGCTTGTGCCACACCTTCGTTCCATTTTTCTTCTCTCACTAGAGCCTTTGCGAGGAGCAGATGATTCCGCGCAGAATTTTCATATTTCAGGTGTGATTCACAAACAGACACGATTTCTTCAGGTGACGCCATCGAATTGAGCATCGTGCCGAGCAACAAATCCCACGATGCTTCGCGTGTCGGGTCGAGCTTTACTGCCCGTCGGAAATCAGTTGTTGCCACTTGGTTGTTTCCAAACGTCATGTTTAGGAAACCAAGATTTTCAAAAGCTCCCGCTGCCGTTTTTTTATCGGAATTATCTGAGAGGTCCTCAAGGCGCGTCATCGCACCGTGGATGGAATGCCGTATTTTCTCAGGCATCATCTCAACTGTGTAGTTGGTAGGCCAGTTGGCTTGGATCAACGCCCTGATCCATTCAAAGTAAGCGGCAATGCTTATTAGTTCGTAATTTTTAGAGCTCAGCCCAGTTGCCTTTTGTAAATTGGCAATTGTCTCTGGAGAAAAGAAGGCTGAAAGCCATTGGGAAGAACTGATTTCTTCGTCATTGCGATAATGCCGAAAGAAACAGTTTTGCCAGTTGGATACGCACATAAATCCGGCACGTTGGAAGAATACTTCCGGTTCCCCCGGAGCCAGCTTCATGGCTTGGTCAAAACATCGGGAAGCCTCATCGCGCGACACTTCTGCCTGCCTGAGCGCTTCCGGCAAAGGCCGATAAGCCAAAATTTGCTGTGCGGGCGGCAGTGGTGAAGGCGTAACCTGACTGCGTAAATTATCTGGGAACATCAAGGGGAACGACTCGGTAGCTAGAAAATTGCCGAGGCCAACCCAGCAGCGCCATTCATTGGAAGAAACCAATACCGCCTTGCGATAGACGCTTTCGGCTTCCTCGTTGTTATCGAGTTGCCATAGAGATTTGCCCAGTTCCGTCAAAACCAAGCCGTCTTGTGGTCTGGCGGTAATTCTGCTTCGGCAAAGTTGTTCAGCTTTCTGATAGCAAACTCGTGACTCGTTGGTTTCACCGTTGTTGTCCAGAAGATTTCCCAATTGCAAAAATTGTTCGACATTGTCAGGTCGTCGTTTCAATTCTTCACGAAGCTTGGAAATTTCGACACTCGTGTCCGTATTTTTGGTGACCACCCACTCACCACATTGAAAATTAATTCCGAAACTGAAAGAAAGATTCATTTCCGGGAAAACGACCAGTTCATGTAGCTGGTTACTGCCACGTGGCGGCGCAGCGGCTTGCAAGGAAAGTGCTATTGTAAGAATGATCGCGGCAAAAATTCTTTTCATCTGCTTTCTCCCAGATAACAGGCGTGATAATAAGCCAACAAGGACTACTCCAAAAAAACAAAAAATTACCTTTTCACATACCCATTGGCACGAAACCAGGCCACGGCGTCGGCGAACGCCTGTTTTGGCGGCGTTTGCGGCAGGCCCAGTTCCCGGATGGCCTTGGCGGGGTTATACCACATTTTGTCCCGCGCCATGCGCACCCCGGCCAGGGGAGCCTTGGGTGATGTGCCGGTGAGGGAGGCGATTCCCTCGTTAACATGCGCCAGCGTCAGGGCGACCCAGTAGGGGATCTGAATTTTCGGCGACGGGATGCCGGTGATTTCTTCCAGCGCCGTCAGCGTCTCATGCATCGTCCAGTTCCCCTCCGCGTGGCCCAGGATGTAGCGTTCGCCGATCCGTCCCTTTTCCGCTGCGAGAATATGCCCCGCCGCCACGTCGCGGACATGGATCCAGTTCAACCCCGTGTCGAGGTACGCGGGCAGTTCGCGATTCAAAAAATCCACAATAATCCGGCCGGTCGGCGTCGGTTTCGCGTCATGCGGACCGATGGGGGCGGAGGGATTGACGATGATGACCGGGAGGCCCTGGCGCGCCAGCCGGGCCGCCACTTCCTCCGCCTGCCATTTCGAACGCTTGTAAGGGCTGGTCAATTGCACTTCGGGAACGGTCGCCGATTCATCCGATGGAACAGCGGTGCCATTCAGCATTTGGGGCAGGCCGATGCAGCCGACGGTGCTCGTATAGACAATGCGTTTGCAGCCGGCCATGCCGGCGGCTTCAATTACGTTGCGCGTACCGTCAACGTTCGTGGCGTACATGGATTGGTAATCATGCAGCCACAAATGGTAACTCGCTGCGGCATGAAAGCACCAATCGCATCCGGCCATTTCGCGTTTCAGCATGGCTCCGTCGCTCACGTCGCCGGTCACACGTTCGAATTCCAGGCCGGCGAGCGCCCGCCCGTTGTTTTCCGGTCGCAGCAACGCCTTGACGCGATGCCCGTGCGCGAGCAGTTCGCGAATCAGGTTCGAGCCGATGAAGCCGGCAGCCCCGGTGACAAAACATTTCATTATGGCAGAAACGGGGCGATTCTGGGGTCGTGCCCCGGAAGACGCCACAAAATTTTACATCCGGCCACTTGACTTGGAACGGCGACTGCGAAAAACTGGTTGCGTTGTATGCCGGTTAAAAGCAGTGCCAGAAAGAAGTTGAGCCGCGTCGGTCAGCGCGATCTCGATACCAAGATTCAATTCCTGGAGGGACTGGTTCGTCGCGATCCCGATTACGTGGACGCGTTGCAGCTTTTGGGCGACCATTTCACGAAGCGCGGCCGTTATCTGGAGGGGCTGAAAGTGGATGAACGTCTGGCCCGGCTCGAACCGCGCAACCCGCTCGTCTATTACAACCTGGCTTGCAGTTACGCCCTCACCGAACACTTCGACCGCGCCGTCCTCGCCCTGGAGAAGGCGCTCAACCTCGGCTATCGCGATTTCGACTGGCTCGCCAAAGACCCGGATCTCCGCAAACTCCGTCAGCAACCGGTTTATCGTGATATTCAAGCCAAAATCCGGCGGATGAAGGTTGAGGTCCGTTGAATCGTGGCCGGTGGTCGCGTCGAACCGTTCCTGGACGCGGTTGATTTGACAGTCAAACGGCTGAACGCTTTGGCAAACATATGAACGTCACCGTCCGCGGACGTACCCGGCAGTATCGCACCGTTGCTTTCGATCCCACGCGGAACGCCGTCCGGCTCATTGAACAACGCCTGCTCCCGCACGAATTCAAAATCGTAGCCACGAAGAATTTTCGCGAAACCGCCGGGGCCATCCACGACATGGTGGTGCGCGGCGCGGGCGCGATCGGCGCGACCGCAGCCTATGGTCTGGCCCAGGGCGCGCTGGCCTTTCGTGGGCACGATTTGCGGAAATTTCACCGCCATATCGAGGCCGTTTATCGGATACTCAAAGCCGCGCGGCCCACGGCGGTTGACCCCGTCAACGCCATGAACGGTGTGCGCGCCGCGATGCGCGCCGGCGAAACCGTTGAGGAGCAACAAAGGCTCGCGCTGGCCGCTGCCGGGGAATTCGCCGGGGAAGATGTGGCGCATTGTGAAGCCATCGGCCGCCATGGCGCGAAGCTGATTCGCCACGGCGCGAAAATTCTCACCCATTGCAACGCCGGCTGGCTGGCGTTTGTGGACGTGGGCACGGCCACCGCGCCGATGTATGCTGCGCAGGCGCAGGGCAAAAAGTTTCATGTCTTTTGCGATGAAACCCGTCCGCGTTCGCAGGGTGCGACGCTCACCGCGTGGGAACTGGCGCAGCAAAAAATCCCGCACCAGATTATCGCCGATAACGCGGCCGGCCATTTGATGCAGCGTGGCGAGATTGATCTGGTCATCGTCGGCAGCGACCGCACACTCGGGCGCACCGGCGAAGTCGCGAACAAGATCGGCACCTACACCAAGGCCGTTTTGGCGAAGCGACATGGGATTCCGTTTTATGTGGCGATTCCCCTTTCGACCATTGATTGGCAGTTAAAATCCGGTTTCGGTATTCCGATCGAGGAACGTCACGAAAGCGAAGTGCTCGGCGCTTGGGGAGTGATTTCAAATCCGCAATCCGCAATCCGCAATCCGCAATTGGGCAGGCGAACCTATGTTCGCGTGGCGAATCCCACAAGCGGGGCGCGCAACCCGGGTTTCGACGTGACGCCGCCGGAATTGATCACGGGGATCATTACCCCGGTGGGGATTTTCACCCCCCGGGCATTGTGGAGGCAGCGGCAGCGGCTGGGTTACGTCGATTGAACTTGCTCCGGCTACAAATTGAAATTAGCTTGGGATTCTGTGTGGCGGGGTAGCCAAGTGGTAAGGCAGGGCTCTGCAAAAGCCTCATCCGTCGGTTCGATTCCGACCCTCGCCTCCAGCTCTAGCTGCTTGAGCAGCACAGAATTAGGAGGTTCGGAAAGCCAATGGCTAACAGTTTGGCTAACAACTTTTGGATTGTTCCAAAATTGTTTCAGTATTCGGGATGATTGTCCCGCTATTGCCTGACTGCCGGAATCTTCGCCAAGGTAGGATGGACGACGCATGAACATGAAACTGCGTTACCGCCTATTCCTACGCCGCAAAAGCGTTTACTACGCCTTTGACGACACCACCAAAACCTTCACCAGCCTCAAGACCAAGGACAAGGCCGAGGCCGCGCGCCTGCTTGTCGCCATGAACGAAGCCGGCCACCAACCCGCCATGAATTTGAGTCTCGCCCGCGTCTATCTCCGCCACAGCGACCCGCTGGTGTCCACGCGCACCTGGCAGAACGTGCTGGATGAAATCATCGCCATCAAAACCGGCCCGACACAGGCGCGCTGGAAATCCGCCGCCAAGGACAAGGCGTTCGACCTGATCCGCAGCCGCGTCCTGATTGAAACACAGGGCGAACATTTGCTGGCCGTGTTGCGCACCGGCACGGTTTCGACGAATGCGTTTCTGCGGAAGGTTCACAACTTCGCCGTGGACATGAATTGGCTGCCCGCGACGGTCATTCCCCGCCGGCAATGGCCCGCCATCCACTACAAGGAGAAACGCGCCATCACACTTGAGGAACACCAGAAGATCATCGCCGCCGAGGTCAACCCGGAGCGCAAGACGCTGTATCAGTTGTGCTGGCACTTGGGCGCGAGCCAGGGCGACATCGCGAACTTGAAGGGCGAGGACGTGGACTGGACCAACGGCACGGTGAGCTTCACCCGCAAAAAGACCGGCGTGCCGGTGCTGGTCCACTTGGGCGGCGAGGCGCTGAATCTGTTCAAAGATTTGCCCAGCGAAGGTGCATTGTTCCCGTATCTGTCGCGTGTGCGGGCGAACGACCGGGCGACGGAATTTAGATCACGTTGCCGGCAGCTTGGCCTTAACGGCGTCACATTGCACAGCTACCGCTACGCTTGGGCGGAACGAGCCAAGACCGTCGGCTATCCCGAACGGTTCGCACAGGAGGCTTTGGGCCACAACAGCAAGGCGGTACATCGCGCTTACGCCAAACGCGCCTTGATGAAAATTCCGTCGTTGGAAGAATATGAGCAAAAGCCAAGGTGAAAGTCGCCTACCCGAAACGCGTGGAATGATTTCGCTTTGGACTAATGACAACAACCACTGCGGTTTTCATTTTTTGTCCACACTATATTTGTGCCTTCTGGCAATGATTCCAATAGTTCTAATGGTGAATGCGGTATAAGCCAACACCACTACAAGGTTGAAAACCAGAACCTCAGCCGGCGATACCAAGGTGGTGGAATCATGCAGGCCATCATTCGCCAGGCACTGATAAAGGTCAAAAACGGCCAGCGTCAACAATCCGATCACGATTGGAAACATGATCGGAAACACCACAAAGCCGCGTGGTGGCGGGTCATCCCCACGTATTGGCCTAAAACGCGGACGCTTTTGCCATTGTAAAAAACGTGTGTATGGAGCCACCGCAAGACTCGCCGCCGCTATTGAGAGCGAGATGATTAAACACATTTCTGCCACCGGATTTTGCGAACGCACTTTCCATCCCTGGTAAAGAGCGTGGGCACCGCCGAGTTGGAACCAGATCGTGCATATCAAGATCAATCCGAATATCCAAAACTTTAGCGCTCTTAGCATATTTTTTACGTTAACCGGACCGGCTGTGGGATCAGTAACCTTTCTTGGCATGGTCCATTCGGCTGCCATATAGGTGTTATCCTCAATTTGTATCTGTTGCCGACGAAGATGTTGTTCGCGGGTCAATATCAACAAATCAACACAGAAGAGATAAAAAATGAATGCGGCCAGGAATAAATCAAAGTGTATTGGCACCTGAAAAAAATCACATTTCATGGCAACGACATACACCGCCAACCAAAGCAGATAGACAGTCGCCCGCTTCCTGAACATCCGAACCATAAATTGCCGTTCGCGCGGAGACTTGGAGTCGTCGGCGTGTGCCTTGAGAGAAACGTAAGCGCTGCCAACGGTCGCAAACAATCCGCCGATTGACCCTGCTCCGAAAGTCGCGGCACTTTTTATCGTCACTGCTTTTACGAGGGTCAAAGTTGAGATGGAAGCCGTCGCGCCCTTGGCCAGCGCGACGGCAGTAATAGTTTTCACCAACGTCGCCGGCGCGGCTTGAACGGAATTGGCGGAAATCGCTCCGGCAAGAGTTGCCGTCGTCGAATTCACGCCGCGTCGCATCAATAATTTCTGCAATTTTTCCACCGCTCGGTTCACGCGCTTCTTGGCCGCGTCTTCACTTGCACCCAAAGCCGCGCCTACTTCACTCATGCTTTTGCCTTCAAAAAACCGGAGCACAATAGCGTTGTGATCTATTTCTCCAAGTTCAGCCAAAGCCGTGTCCAGCAGCGGGGCGATTTGCGGCCACTCGTCGTTTTCGGGTTCATTCAAAGTGGATTGCATAAATGCCTCCTGTTCTCGGTGTTGCCGCCGCCGTTGAATTTTTATTGCATCAGCGGAAGCATATCGGGCGGTGCGGCAAAGCCAGCCGGACAGCACGGTGTGCCGGGGCAATTTATCCGCCTTGCGCGCCAGAATGATAAAGACGGCCTGCGTGATTTCCTCTGCCAGATGCGAATCACGCACCTGCCGCAACGCGACGGAATAGACGAGATTGACGTGCCGCGATACCAGTGTGGTGAACGCTTCCTCGGAATGGCTTTGGGCATATTCCCGCAGCAACGCTATGTCGTCGGTCATCATCTTACCCATATATGGACGCACTCGTGAAAAGGGGACAATTTTTTATTTCGACGCTGGCAATGCGCCGCGGCCAGATGACATTCATACTTTCACGGCAGCCGGTTTTCGGAAGCGGACGGTCTGGGTTGTATTCTGCACCTCGGAATTTTTCTCTTCAGTTTTGGCTATCCCAACTTCCTCGCCCCTGTCCCTCTGTTTCCGGTTCATTTCCTGAATCTGCTTTTCGACGATGCGAATAGCTTTGTCGAGCCAAGCTTCGTCGCAGCTCATCCGCTCGATCTCAACGGTGGCAAACCATTTGCGGGCGTTCTGCGGCGGCTTGCCCGACGGCTTGAGATGCCAGGCTCGCACCAGGAACGGCGTGTACTAATTCGGCCAGCAAATATGCTCGCCGCTTCCTCCATTCCCACGCACGCAGGCCGAGGCCGTCCGTCTGTTGTTACTTGTCGGTGGCGTTTCAGGTCAGAGACTGCTTTGTGCGGCGTTGATTTGGGCACGCAGTAAATCGTGCAATGTAACCATGCCCAGCAGCTTGCCGCTTTCAGCATCGCAAACCAGCACCGTGCCGGTCGGCGATTCAATAAGCAGGGCTTGCAATTCGCGGATGGTCTGGCGTGGACCACAGCGAACGACGGGAGCCAATTTTGGTGCCCGATTTTCGGCCATCGCCTCTGTCAGTTCAGTTCGCGTGGCAACGCCGGCCAATTTATCCTCCCGCATGATCGGAAAGCACGTGAACGCATAAGCTTTCAAAACTTTCTCCAC
>Ga0070731_10001875_pt1 | contig 20997 bp, 18 predicted proteins | sample Coa_R1_2_FD_66448 | JGI IMG/M metagenome (GOLD analysis project Ga0070731, IMG submission 66448) | Surface soil microbial communities from Centralia Pennsylvania, which are recovering from an underground coalmine fire - Coalmine... | ecosystem: Environmental > Terrestrial > Soil > Unclassified ... | reverse complement strand
CTCTCCTCTATCCTCATCCGCGAGGCGCCCGCCGCGCCCGACACCGTCTGATGGCCTCGAGGACCAAGCAAAAGGAAGAAGCCCGCGCCCGCCGCCTCGCCGAGGAGCGTGCCGCTGCCGAACGCGCGCAGCGCACCCAGCGGATGCGCATGCTCGGCGGCGTCCTGGCTGTGGCCATCGTGATCATCGCGGTCGCCGTGGCCATCAGCGCCTCCGGTGGCGGCAGTGGCAAGCCGGCGCCCAAGCCCGGAAGCTCGGCCTCGAAGGCCACGGTCACCGCGGTCTCGAACCTCCTGGCGGGAATCCCGCAGTCCGGCTCGACCCTCGGCTCACCGAACGCCAAGGTCACGATCACCGAGTACGCGGATCTGGAATGCCCGGTCTGCGATGCCTTTGCCCTGCCCTCGACCGCCAACACCTCGGACGGCACCTCGGGCACCGGCTGGTTCGATCAGCTGGTCAAGCAGTACGTGCGCACCGGCAAGGTCAAGATCGTCTATCGCGCCTTGGAGAGCGCCACCGCGAACGGTCCCAACGCGTCGATGTGGCCGCAGCAGCAGGCCGCCGTCTACGCCGCCGGACTCCAGCAGAAGGCCTGGCAGTACGTGGAGACGTTCTATTACCAGCAGCAATCCGAGACCACGGCGTACGTGACGCCTTCGTTCCTGCGCTCGATCGCCCAGCAGGTGCCGGGACTCAACGTCTCCCGCTGGGCGTCTGATCTCAACAACCCGAGCCTCCAGAGCCAGGTGGCGAGCGACGGGCAGACGGCGCAGGCCCGTGGGTTCAGCTACACGCCGACCTTCGTCATCCAGGGACCGAAGGGACAGGCCACGCCGATTCAGAGCCTCCCGTCCAGCTACAGCCAGCTCACGTCCGAGATCAACGCGGTGAGCTGAGGGCCGGGGCGTGAGCCGCACCCTCCGGCGCTTGATGATCGTCCTGGCGGTGATCGGGATCGGCTTGGCGAGCTACCTGACCGTCATCCATTACGCCGGAATCAACCCGGCCTGCACCGCCGGCCAGTCGTGCGTCAAGGTTCAGACCTCGGTTTGGTCGAAGGTCGCCGGCGTGCCGGTGGCACTGTTGGGGCTGATCGGATACATCGCGATTCTCGGCAGCCTGCTGGCGCCAGATCGAGAGGAGAGCCGGCTCGCCACGCTCGGGCTCACCGTGATCGGCGTTGGCTTCAGCGCCTATCTGACCTACCGGGAGCTGTTTTCGATTCACGCCATCTGTGAGTGGTGCGTCTCCAGTGCGGTGGTCCTGACCCTGCTGCTGATCGGAGCCATCGTTCGCTACCTAACCGCGCCGGCGTCGCTCGTCGCTGGCTCGCCCCCGGCCGGGGTATACGCCGACGATGACGAGCCCTATCGACGCGAGCGTTCGGCCCGCAAGAACGGGGATGGCTCGGCCTCGGAGCACGACAGCGAGGACGTCGCCGCCCGCTGAGCCCGGCATGCCGTCCGCGGCGCCGCGCATGATCCAACCGTGAGCTGGCGAAGCACTCGCGCCGCCGCGCGGCTTGACACCCCTGCCCGCCAGGTCGCCGTGATCGACCTCGGGTCGAACTCGTGGCGCCTCGTCGTCTTCACCTTCGTCCCCGGCAGCTGGTGGAAGCGCACCGACGAGCTCTACGAGGCAGTTCGTATCGGAGCCGGCATGGGCACGACGGGCCGCCTGACCGAAAGCGCCATCAACCGCGGCCTCGAGACGCTCGTTGTCTTCGAGCACTTCTGCGCCTCGGCCGGCCTTACGCCCGACCGCGTGCATGTCGTGGCCACCAGCGCGATCCGCGATGCCGAGAATCGCGACGAGTTCCTTGGCCTGGCCAGGAAGGCCTCCCCGCTGCGCGTCGAGGTCCTTTCCGCCGACGAGGAAGCCCGGCTCGGCTACGTCGTGGCGGTCAACACCTCGACGCTGTGTGACGGCGCCGTGCTCGAGATCGGCGGGGGCAGCATGCAGTTGATCCAGGTTTCCGACCGCCGGGCGCGGGAGCTGTGCTCGGTCCCCCTCGGCGCGGTGCGCCTGACCGAGGAGTTGCTGCCCGACGATCGGCCGGCCCGCAAGAAGGACCTCGAACGCGTCCGGGCTCGGGTCGGCGAGACGCTCGACGGCGTGCCCTGGCTCGCTGACTCCGGCCGGCGACTGGTTGGCATCGGCGGTGCGGTACGGAACCTCGCCGCGGCCGCCTCGAGCGCCGCCGGCCAGAACGACATCGGGGCTCAGGGGTTTGTGCTCACGGCGGAAGCGCTGGCCGCGCTGATCGAGGAGCTGGCGGCGCTCGAGCCCGACAAGCGCGGCGGGGTTTCCGGGATCAAGCCGGGGCGCGGCGACATCATCCTCGCCGCCGCCCTGACCATCGAGGGCGTTCTCCAGGCCGGTGGCTTCACCGGCATCGAGGCCACCGAGGCCGGGCTGCGTGAGGGCGTGTTCTTCGACCGCGAGCTGTTTGCCGGCTCCGAGCCTCTGTTCGAAGACGTCCGGGGGGCCGCCGTCCGCAACCTCGCCATCCAGTACGAGTCAGACCTCGAGCACGTCGACCACGTGGCCGAGCTGTCGCTTCAGATGTTCGACTCGCTGGCCGAGGGCGGCCTGCTCGAGCCGACGGAGGGGGAGCGGGAGCTGCTGTGGGCGGCCGCGATGCTGCATGACGTCGGGATGACGATCTCCTACGACGACCACCACAAGCATTCGCGCTACCTGATCGTGTCGGCGGAGCTTCCCGGCTTCGATCCCCGTGAGCGCGCGCTGATCGCTCAGATCAGCCGCTATCACCGCAAGGGCGCTCCCAAGCTGGGTGAGATGGCGAGCCTCGCCCGCCCCGGCGACGAGGAGCTCGTCGCGCGCTGTTCGGTGATTCTCCGCCTCGCCGAGCACCTGGAGCGCGGGCGTGATCAGTCGGTTCGTGAGGTCCGGCTGCATGGCAACGGCAAGGGCGTCGACCTGCACCTCGAGGCGGCGGGGGACCTGACGCTGCCGCGTTGGAGCGTCGAGCGCTACGGCGACAGCGAGGCCTTCGAGCGCGTGTTCGGCCGCCGTCTGTTGATCGGCTGAACACCGGTCGTCGACCAGTTGGCGCTACTTAGCGCGGGCTGGCCGCGCGGGCTAGAGTTACCCGCGATGCTCTGGTTGCTGCGACACGCGGAAGCAGCCGACGGAGAGCCCGACGACGAGCGTCCGCTGACCGAACGAGGATTGGCCCAGGCTGACGCCGCCGGCCGCGCCCTGGCCTACATGGGCGTGGAGATAGACGCTTGCCTGTCGAGCCCCAAGCGGCGCGCGCTGCAGACGGCGGAACGCGCCTGTGAGCCGCTCGGCGTCGAGGTGAGCGTGGAGCCCGCCCTAGCGGGCGAGCCGTTTGACGTTCGCGAGCTGGTCGCGGGACTGGGCGAGGTCCTCCTCGTCGGGCACGACCCCTCGTTCTCGCTCCTGCTTCACGACCTCACCGGTGCGCAGGCGCGGATGAAAAAGGGGGGCCTGGCCGGGATCGCCAAGGGCGAGCTCGTCGTGCTGCTGCGGCCGAGCGAGCTGGCGGCGATCGCCGCGGCAAGCGCCGCGGTGGCCAGCCGGTGAGCGCGCGCGCCCCACTCGGACCGAGCCGGGAGGATGACGCCGCCGCGGCGGTTCAGGCCCGGGCAGCCGTCGCCCAGGTGCGCAGCGTCGCCGACGGTCGCGTCGAGGCCGTCGATGAGCTGGCCAACCCCTCCCTCTACACCAACCGCGAGCTGTCGTGGCTCGACTTCAACGACCGCGTCCTGCAGCTGGCTGAGGATGAGTCGCTGCCCCTGCTCGAGCGGGTCAAGTTCCTGGCCATCTTTGTGACCAACCTCGACGAGTTCTTCATGATCCGCGTCGCCGGCGTCCACGATCAGGTGGATGCGCGAATCGACGCCCGCGGCCCCGATGGCCTCTCGCCTCAGGATGCCCTGAAGGGGATATCCCAGAAGGTGCGTGAGTTGGATCACCGGCACTCGCGCCAGTTTCACGGCGTGATCTGCCCCGAGCTGGCGCGCAACGGCATTCGCGTCGTCAGCTGCGAGGACTCGGGGGCCCCCGAGGAGGTGATCGCCCGGCACTTCCGGGAGCAGATTTTCCCCGTGCTCACCCCCCTGGCCATCGGCCCCGGCCGTCCCTTCCCGTACATCTCGAACCTCTCGCTCAGCCTCATCGTCCGGCTGCGCGATCCCGAGCTCGACCACGACTCATACGCTCGCGTCAAGGTGCCCAAGGAGGTGCTGCCGCGGTTCGTCGAAATCTCCAGGCACACGTTCATCCCCCTCGAGGAAGTGATCGCCGATCACCTCGACGCACTGTTTCCGGGCATGGAGATCGTCTCCCACGACCTCTTCCGGGTCACGCGAGACGCCGACTTCGAAGTCAACGATGAGGCCGACGACCTGCTGGCCGCGGTCGAGGACGAGCTGCGGCGACGGCGCTTCGGCGAGGTCGTCCGGCTCGAGGTCGGAGCCAGCATGGACCCCGCGCTTCGCTCCCGCCTGATCGAATGGCTTGGGGTCGACGAGATCCAGGTCTACGACGTCGAGGGCCTCCTCGACATGTCCGACCTCTGGCAGATCGTCGACGTCGACGGCAAGGCCGATCTCCGCCTGCCTTCCTGGACGCCGCTCGTCCACCCGGCCTTCGCCCCCCCGGCCGGGGACACCGACGCCAAGACCGACGTCTTCACCCCGATCCAGAACGGGGACGTGCTCGTCCATTACCCCTACCACTCGTTCCACGCGAGCGTCGAGCGGTTCGTCGAGCAGGCGGCCGAGGATCCCGACGTATTGGCGATCAAGGTCACCGTGTACCGCACCTCCGACGACTCCGAGCTTGTCCCGTCGCTGATCCGGGCCGCCGAGAAGGGCAAGCAGGCGGTATGCCTGGTCGAGCTCAAGGCCCGCTTCGACGAGCGGCTGAACATCCAGTGGTCACGCGCGCTCGAGCAGGCGGGCGCGCACGTGGTCCATGGCATCCCCGGCCTGAAGACCCACGCCAAGGCGATCCTCGTCGTCCGGCGTGAGCGCGGCGGCGTCCGCAACTACGTGATGATCGGGACCGGCAACTTCCACGCCAAGAACGCCCGCCTCTACGAGGACTTCGGCCTCTTCACGACCGATCGCGAGCTGGGCCAGGAGGTGGCCAACCTCTTCAACACCCTCACCGGTTGGGGCCACCCGGTAAGTGAGCGCAAGGTTCTGATCGCTCCGGGCACGCTGCGGACCGGGATCATCGAGGAGATCGACGGCACGATCGCGGCCCATGAGGCGGGCCTCGAGGCGCGGATCGTCATGAAGATGAACGCGCTCGTCGATCGTCGCTGCATCCAGGCCCTGTATCGGGCGTCCCGAGCCGGCGTGCCGATCGACCTCGTGGTTCGCGGCATCTGCTGCCTGCTCCCAGGGCTCGAGGGGATCAGCGAGACCATCCGGGTCGTATCGGTCGTCGGGCGCTTCCTCGAGCACTCGCGGATCTACGCCTTCTTCCGCGGCGATGAGCGGACCTACTACATCGGGTCCGCCGACCTGATGCCCCGCAACCTGGACACTCGCGTCGAGCTCGTGGCGCCGGTCGACGATCCCACGCTTCAGGCTGAGCTCGACGACACGCTCGCCCGCTGCCTGGCCGATGACTGCAACGCCTGGGTGCTCGGCCCCGACGGCAGCTGGTCCCGCCGCTCGGGCGGGACCAGATCGGTCCATCGTGAGCTGATGGAGCGCGCCCTGGCCGAGTGGGCCTCGGCGACCAGCTGAGCCTCGACGCGGTCTAACTAACCGCTCTGCTGGGTGTTCGGGCGCGTCCCGAGTGTCAGCTTGATCGTCTGGGTGCCGCCGCCGCGCTTGACGGTCAGCGTGATCGTCTGACCCGGCGCGTAGGTGTCGACGGTCTCGATGAACTGCTGAGTCGAGTTCATCGTCTTGCCGTTGATCGCGGTGACAAGGTCGCCCGACCGCAGCCCGGCGCTCGCGGCGGGTGAGCCGGGCTGGACCTGGGTGATCTCCGCCCCGCCGGTCGATGACCCGTTGAGCAGCACGCCGACGTAGGCGTGCTTCACCGTCTTGCCGCTGATGATCTCATTGGCGATTCGCTGCACCATGTTGGAGGCGATCGCGAACCCGACGCCGGAGCTCGAGCCCTGGCCGGTCGGGGTCGTGTTGTTGGTCTCGATCTGGTCCGCCAGTCCCAGGACGCGGCCGTTGCCGTCAAGCAGCGGGCCGCCGGAGTTACCGGGGTTGATCGCGGCGTCGGTCTGGATCGCGCCGGTGATCGTGAAGTTGTTCGGGGCCGTGATGCTTCGGCCCACGGCGCTGACGATTCCGGACGTGACCGTCTCCGGGAGACTGAACGGGCTGCCGATCGCGATCACCGGATCCCCGACCTGGGCGGTCGAGGAGTCCGCGAACGGAATCGGGTGCAGCTGCGACGCTGGGGCGTTGACGTGGATCACCGCCACGTCCGTCGACGGGTCGGTCCCCACGACCTTGGCGCCCACCTTGTAGCCGTTCTCGAACGTGACCGTGATCGAGTTGGCGTTGGCCACCACGTGCTCGTCGGTGAGGATGTTGCCGTTCTTGTCATAGACCACCCCGGCCCCCTCGCCCTCGGTCCGCTCCGAGCCACCGAAGAAGCCGCCTGAGTTGGTCGTCGCCGTGACCGTGATGTCGACCACGCCCGGTCCGGCCTGTCGATAGATCTGGTTGATCGAGCTCCCCTGCGTCGAGCTCAATGAAGTCGGCAGCGTCGCCCCTCGCGAGGGCTGTACGACGGTGGTCGTGACGGTCTTCGTGGTGGTCGTGCCGAGGGCGACGGCGACGGCGACGGCCGCCCCGGCCAGGGCGGCGACGATTAGCGACAGCAGACGGGGGCGCATTTCGTGTTCAGAACTCCTCAGCGTTGGCTCGGTCTCTGGGCTACCCAGTTCAGCAGCCCTCGATGAGAAACCGTGAAGAGAACCGTGAGGCGCCGGTAAGAACGGCTACGCGCCAGGGGGTGGAGCCCCGAACGGCCCGGGTCCCTGGCCGGGGACAGGCCCCGCTCCGGGAGCAGCTCCGATCGGTCCCGGCCCTGGGGCGCCAACGTGCGGCGGGGTCTGCTCCACAACGTTCCCGATCTGCGAGCTCAGCGCGTTCAGTCGCCGCTTCGCCTCCCCCTTGGTGATCCAGCCCGCTGCGACGAGGCGATCCAACCGCACCCGCTCCGCCGTCACCATCGCCCGCTCGAGCCCGGCCACCGACTTCCCCTCGGCCCGCGCCACGTCCGCGAGCGACTTGCCGCCTTGCATATCCCTCAGCAGCTGACCCGGCATCACGCCGAGGTAGTGCGCGGCCGCGGCGAGCGGCGGTGGCGCAAACCCGCGGAGGCCGAACCGGTGCCTCTCGAACCCGCGGGGCCACAACCCACCGGGCCCGAACGGGAGCCCGCCCTGCTCGATTCGCTGCTTGATCCGGTTCGCCTGGGCCTGGGTGATCCGCCCCGCCTTGACGTCGGCCTGCAGCCGGTCGAGGAACGCGCCCTGGATCGCAGAGCGCAGCTGGGCCGGGCTCACGTGCAGCCGCCTCGCGACGTCGTTCAGGAGGGTCTGCTGCGGGTCGCGCGAGGATTGGCTGGCCGCGTAGGCGCCACCAGCGCCCCCGGCGAGCAGAAGCGCCGCAGCCCCGACGGTGAACTTGTGACTGAACAGTCGTCGCATCCGGCGCAGGGGAATCTGGCAGGGCTTGTTGAGAGAAGGGTAAGAATGTGCGCCCCGCCTCAGAGGCCGGCCCGCGCCCCGCCTCAGAGGCCACCCCGCGCCCCGCCTCAGAGGCCAACCCGGCCTGCCTCACGTCCACCGGCTCCGGAGGATCCGCACGAGCCGCTCGGCCTCACGCTCGGGCGCGGCCTTGAGCCGACCCGACGTGATCCGGACCGTCGGGATTCCCGCCGCCAGCGCGGTGGCGTCGTTGTCCCGGTCACCTTCGTAGCTTTCCGAGTCCGAGTGAAACGCCCGCCCGTCGAGCTCGACGATCACACGCTCCCGCGGGAACCAGATGTCGACCTCGCGGCCCGCGACCCACACGTTTGTCTCAAGCGGCGGCAGCCCGAACCGCTTGGCAAAGCGAAGAAAACGGTCCTCGAGCTCGGACCGGGTCGGAGCCCCGGCGGGAACGTCGACGAGTGCCCCCAGGCGCAGCGCACCCGGTTTGCGGGGGAGCCGCTCGATCAGCCCGACGAGCTCGTGGAGGTGGAGATAACCGGGGCGCCGCAGGTCGGCCACGGCCCGTCGCAAGGCCGTGTCGGTGAGCCGCGGCGCGATGTCGAACACGGTCCGCGCGGCGGTCGTGACCCGAAGGCCAATATGAGTCGTGACGTCCCCGCGTTCGAGCTTCGCTCTGTGGACGCGAACGCCCTCTCGCCGATGGCATCCGACGGCCGTCACCTCGAAAGGCGTGGCCCACCGCTTCCAGATCCCCCACACAACGGCCGCCGTGCCGTGGCTCAGAACGGCGGCCGGCCCGCATGCCAACAGAGCCCCGAACGCCCGGTCCTGCGGCAGCTTGGGGAGGTGGCCAACGGCATAGACGCCGGCGTAGGCCCGGATCAGGCGGCCGGTGCCGAGACGATGGCGAATAGCCCTGTCCGTCAGCCCCAACGACAGCAGCTGGGGACGGGTGACGTATCCCCGTTGGCGTTCGGCCAGCCTGACAAGTTCGCGTTCTATGGCGGCACCCATCGTGAGCGTGATCGATTTCTGCCCCTATAGGGTCAGTTTTCGATCACTCTCACGTAAGAGTCATCAGCGAGGCGCTTTCCACCCCCCCAATTCGACAAAGAAGTCCAGCGCGGCCGGGTTGGCCAGCGACTCCCGGGACGCTGCCTCCTCCGCCGGCACCCCGCACAGGATCCGCTTGACCGGGACCTCGAGCACCTTGCCCGAGAGCGTCCGCGGCACCTCGGCGATCGCCCGCACCTCGTCGGGCACGTGGCGCGGGGAGACGTCCTCCCGGATCCGGCGGCGGATGGAATCCACCAGCGCCTCGTCGAGCTCGAGCGACCCGCCGTCGCGCAGGACGACGAACAACATCAGGCGCCCGTCGGTGCCCGGTCGCGGCACATCGACCGCGAGCGCGTCCACCACCTCATCCAAGGCCAGCACGGCGCGATAGATCTCCGCCGTTCCCATCCGCACCCCGCCCCGGTTGATCGTGGAGTCGGAGCGCCCGTAGATCACCGCCGTCCCGCGGCTCGTGATCTTGATCCAGTCGCCGTGGCGCCACACCCCGGGATACATCTCGAAGTAGCTCTCGCGGTAGCGCGATCCATCCGTGTCGCCCCAGAAGAACAGCGGCATCGAGGGCATCGGCCGGGTGATCACGAGCTCGCCCACCTGGTCCACCAGCGGCTCCCCGGATGCGGACCAGGCCTCGACCGCGCACCCCAGGCAGCGCGCCTGGAGCTCGCCGAGGTAAACCGGCAGCACCGGCACCCCGCCGACGAACGCGGTGCACATATCGGTGCCCCCCGAGGTCGAGAACAGCCAGGTCTCGCTCCCCAACTCGTCGTAGATCCACTCAAACCCCTCGGGCGAAAGCGGCGACCCCGTCGAGCCCACCGCCTGCAACGACGCCAGCGAGCGGCCCTCGCCCCGCGGGGAAACCGACGCCTTCATACACGACGCGATGAACGCCGCGCTCGTCCCCAACGTCGTCATCTTGGTCTCCTCGGCCAGATCCCAGACCCGGTTCATGTCCGGGTAGCCCGGGTTCCCGTCGTAGAGGACGATCGACGCCTCGGTCAACAGGACCCCGACCAGGAAGTTCCACATCATCCAGCCGGTGGTCGAGAACCAGAACAGCCGGTCTCCCACGTGCGCGTCGAGGTGCAGGTAGCCCTTCTTCAGCTGCTCGACGAGAATCCCCCCGTGGCCGTGGACGATCGGCTTCGGCAGCCCCGTCGTCCCCGACGAATAGAGGATCCACAGCGGGTGGTCGAACCCCACCGGCTCAAACGAGAGCGGCGCGCCGGAGCCAAGAAACCCGTCCTCCCACCCTTCCCCAGCCAGATAGCCGAGGCTCACCACCCGCTCCAGCGAAGGGATCGACGCCGCGATCTCCTCCACCGCGCCGCGCCGGTCGTAGTCCCGGCCCCCGTACCGGTAGCCATCGACGGCCAGCAGCACCTTGGGCTCGATCTGCGAGAACCGGTCGACCACCGAACGCACCCCGAACTCCGGCGCCGCCGAGGACCACACCGCGCCGATCGAGGCGCAGGCCAAGAAAGACGCCACCGTCTCAGCGATGTTCGGCATGTAGGCCGCCACCCGGTCACCCGGAGCCACGCCCAATGAACGCAACCCGGCGGCCACGGCAGCCGTCTCGGCCCGCAATCGCTCCCACGTCCACTCCTCCGCAGCCAAACGGACCTCCGAGGCGTGACGAAGCGCGACCTCAAGATCAGCCTTCCCGCGAAAGATGTGCTCGGCGTAGTTGACGGTTGCCCCGGGAAACCACTCCGCCCCTGGCATCTCCGACGACCCCAGCACCGCCGTCGGCTCGGAGTGAAACCGCACATCCAGAAACTCGACGATCGAACCCCAGAACGCCTCCAGCTCGGTGGCCGACCAGCGCCACAGCTCCTGGTAGTCGCCGAACGCCAGCCCCCGGGTCTCCTCGAGCCAGGTCGCATAGCGCGTAACCCACGCCCGCTGTACCCGCTCGGGGGACGGCGTCCAAAGGACCTCAGGCTCGACCGCGGTCATCGGCGCCAGTATCGCGTAGTAGGTTTGAACGAATGGCGACCGCCGACAAACTCGCCGACACCGTCCTGCCGGACCAGGACGGCAACCCGGTTCGCCTCGGTGACCTCTGGCAGAGCCGCCCGGCCGCGCTCGTCTGGCTGCGCCACTACGGCTGAATTTATTGCCAGGCGCACGCGGTCCAGTTGGACCGCGCCCGGGATGAGTTCGAGCGCGCAGGAGCGAACCTCGTCCTCATCGGTCAGCTCACCCCGCGCCACGCCGCCCACTTCCGCCGCCGCCAGCACATCGAGCTGCCCGTGCTCACCGACCAGGAGCGCCGGACCTATAGGGCGGCCGGCGCCAAGGTCGGCAACCTGGCTGACCTCGTCGGCCCGAAGGTCGTGGCCAAGGGCGCCCTGACCACACTGCGCACCCGCAAGCTCCAGGGGCGGACGATCGGGCATCCGGCCCAGCTCGGCGGGGCGATGGTCATCGCCCCGCCCGGCGAGATCGTCTGGTCGCGCATGGCCAAGGACGCGAGCGACAACGCCTCGCCAAAGGAGATCCTCACGGCGCTCCGTGCAGCTGCCTGACCACGCCCTGGGGGTCATCCACCGAGACGACGAGGCGAGCGAACTTCGAAGGCCGCCCGAGCTCGACCCGCACGGCGGGGCGGTTGCGGAGCACGGCCACGAAATCCGGCCGGTCGCCCATCCGGCGCCGGACCCCGTACGCGATCACGCGCGGAAACCCGGTCCCGGGCGCGCGAATCCCCCGGATCGCCCCCCAGGGGTCGGACTCGACGGCCACGTTCTGGATCGCCCCGACTGGAACCCGGACATCGCCGTGGAACGCCGCCGCCCGCTCCCAGGCCGACATCGCCACGACCAGCTCATCGCCCTCCACCATCAGCCTCGGCATCGGTGCGGGATCATCTCATTCATGGCCGGGACAGAGGTCATCGCCCCCTTCGCGGGCACCGTCATCGCCATCGCGCGCCAGCTCGACGAGCCGGTTCACCCCGGCCAGGCGCTGCTCGTCCTCGAGGCGATGAAGATGGAGCACGAGATCGTCGCCGACCAGGCGGGGGTCGTGCGCCGCCTCGCGGTGGACGTGGGCGAGACGGTTCAGGAGGGCCAGCTCCTGGCCGTGCTCGAGCCTGACGGCGCCGCCGCCACACGCCCGCAGGACGCCGAAGGCCCATCCGAAAGCGCTCCCCGCGATGACCTCCAGGCCGTCCTCGACCGCCACCGCCTCACCGTGGACGAGGCCCGGCCCGAGGCCGTGGCCAAGCGCCGCGAGCAGGGCCGCCGCACCGCCCGGGAGAACCTGGCCGACCTGCTTGACCCGGACAGCTTCGTCGAGTACGGACCCCTGATCTTCGCTGCCCAGGAGGGCCGCCGGGACAGGGAGGAGCTGATCCGGCGCACGCCCGCGGACGGCCTTGTCGCGGGGCTCGGCGAGATCGACGGCCATCCCACCGTCGCCATGTCCTACGACTACACGGTCCTCGCCGGCACCCAGGGCATGCGCAATCACCTCAAGAAGGACCGCCTGTTCGAGGTCGCGGAGAAGCGCCGCCTCCCCGTCGTCCTCTTCGCCGAGGGTGGCGGGGGTCGGCCGGGTGACGTCGACTGGCCCCATGTGGCCGGGCTCGACTGCCGTGCCTTCAACCTGTTCGCGAAGCTCAGCGGCCTGGTCCCGCTCGTCGGCATCGCCTCCGGGTACTGCTTCGCCGGCAACGCGGCGCTGCTTGGCTGCTGCGATGTCGTGATCGCGACCGAGGACTCGAGCATCGGCATGGGCGGCCCCGCGATGATCGAGGGCGGCGGCCTCGGCACCTTTGAGCCGCAGGAGGTTGGCCCGATCGACATCCAGTCCGCCAACGGCGTCGTCGACCTTCGGGTTCCGGACGACGCCGCGGCGGTCCACGCCGCCCGGCGCTACCTGTCCTACTTCCATGGCACTACAGGACCCGCCCCGCCCACAGACCAAGACCGCCTCCGCGACCTCATCCCAGTCAACCGCAAGCGGATCTATGACGTCCGCCTCGTCATCGAGGCCCTCCTCGACGACGTCCTCGAGCTGCGGCGCGGCTTCGGCCTGGGGATCGTCACCGCGCTCGCCCGCGTCGAGGGCCATCCGCTCGGCGTGATCGCCAACGACCCGAGCCACCTCGGCGGCGCGATCGACGCCCACGGCGCCGACAAGGCGGCGCGCTTCATGCAGCTCTGCGACGCCTTCGACCTGCCGATCCTGTTTCTTTGCGACACGCCCGGCTTCATGGTGGGTCCGCAGGCCGAGCGGACCGCCACCGTCCGCCACTTCGCGCGGATGTTCGTGACCGGCGCCAACCTGAAGGTCCCGATCGGCACGATCGTGCTCCGCAAGGGCTACGGGCTGGGGGCGCAGGCGATGGCCGGCGGCGGCTTCAAGGCCGGGCTCTTCTGCGTGGGCTGGCCGACCTCCGAATTCGGGGGCATGGGCCTCGAGGGCGCGGTCCGCCTGGGGATGCGCCGCGAGCTCGAGGCGATCGCGGATCCCGCCGAGCGCGAGCGCGTGTTCGAGGCGACCGTGGCCGCGGCCTACGACCGCGGACGCGGCGTCAACATGGCCGCCTACGGCGAGATCGACGACGTGATCGATCCCGCGGACAGCCGGCGCTGGATCCGCACGCTGTTCGCCGTACCCCAGCCGCGCTCAGGCAAACGGCGCCCGAACATCGACGCCTGGTGAGTTGCCCGCGGCCGCTGCGCTCGTGAGCCGCGGCCCGGAGCGAGCAGCCGGACACCTCAGTCGCAGTCCTCGCAGGCTCCCCGCAGGGTGATGTCGTGGTGCTCGACCCGGGCGCCCAGACGCTCGGAGACGCGCCCGATGGCGCGCTCCAGCGCCGGGTCATCGAAGGCGACCAGACGCCCACAGCGGTCGCACAGGAGATGATCGTGGTGCTCGCCGCTGGCCAGCACCCGCTCGAAGCGGGCGAGGCCTCGGCCCACGGTCACTCGCTCGACCAGACCGTGCTCGACCAGCAGCTCGAGCATTTCTACTTCGACTTCATCGCCGGCCTCGACGGCTACTGGGCCTCGACGTTCTGCCAGCACTGGTACCACCGCATCCCCCTGTTCGTCGCGATCGACGGCCTGACGACGCTGGCCCTGGTCACGATCGTCGGCTGAACGGTCCGCCGAGGACCGGGCATAAGACTGCCCCCACGCGGGAAACCTACCGCCGACAAGAGACCGGATTCCTGTGTCTTGCCATACCATCCGCGGTGAGCTTGACACCAATCGATGTGACACCAAACAGCGTTATCGTGTAGCCCTCGATGCCGCCCGAACCCCGCCTTTCCTAGCCCAGCGATGGCCTCACAACCCAAGATCGCCGAACGCGGCGTTGCCGTCGGCCTCCGCGCCCTGAACTGGTTGGCCGCCTCGGACCTGCTCGACCGCTTGGGCTTGCGTGAGCCGACCGAGCGCTTCCTCTCTGGCGCCTCGCGAACCACCGCCCGAACCGCCGCCCGGGCGGGAAGGACGTTCGCCGCGGCGCAGAAGCTCTCCCGCCCCGCGCGCCAGCCCAAGGCTCCGCGCACCGACCTCTTCGACCTCGAGCCGACCGACGAGCAGCAGATGCTGCGCGACTCGGTGCGTGAGTTCGGGCTCGACCGCCTGCGCCCCGCGGCCGAATCAGCGGACGCCGCCTGCGCGGCCGCGCCCGAGCTTCTGGCCCAGGCCAACGAGCTCGGCCTCTCGATGGTGGGCGTCCCGGAGGAGCTCGGTGGCGCGGTCGAACAGCGTTCTGCCGTGACATCGGTGCTGATGAGCGAGGCTCTGGCCCAGGGCGACATGGGGATCGCTGTCGCCTGCCTCGCGCCGGCCGGCGTCTCCACCGCGATCAGCCTGTGGGGCGACGCCGACCAACAATCGACCTACCTGCCCGAGTTCGTCTCCGACAACGTGCCCGCCGCCGCCCTGGCGATGCTCGAACCGCGCGCCCTGTTTGACCCCTTCACGCTGAACACGCGCGCCCGGCCCGCGGGCGGCGGCTACCGCCTCGAAGGTGTGAAGTCGCTGGTGCCTCGCGGCTCCGACGGCGAGCTCTTCATCGTCGCCGCCGAGCTCGAGGGAACCGGACCGGCGCTGTTCATCGTCGAATCGAGGACGCCGGGGATCAGCGTCGAGCCCGAGCCCGCGATGGGAGTCCGCGCCGCCGCCACCGGCCGGCTCATCTTCGAGGATGTGACCCTCCCGACCGGGGCGCTGCTCGGCGCCGGCGACCCTGTCGTGTACTCGGAGTGCGTGGCCCTGGCCCGGCTCGCCTGGTGTGCGGTGGCGGTCGGAACCGGCCAGGCCGTCCTCGACTACGTGACCAAGTACGTCAACGAGCGCCGGGCCTTCGGCGAGCTGATCTCGCAGCGTCAGGCGGTCGCCTTCACGGTCGCCAACATCGCGATCGAGCTTGACGGGATGCGGCTCGCTACCTACCGCGCAGCCAGCCGCGTCGACCAGAACCTCAGCTTCTCCCGTGAGGTCGCGCTGGCCCGGCGCCTGTGCTCCGAGCGCGGGATGGCGATCGGCTCCGACGGGGTCCAGATGCTGGGCGGACACGGCTACGTCAAGGAGCATCCGGTCGAGCGCTGGTACCGCGACCTGCGGGCCGCCGGGCTGATGGAGGGAGGGCTGCTCGTTTGATCAACCTCGAGAGCCCGAGAAAGTTCGAGCAGCTGGTCGATCAGGCCCACATGGTCGCGGTCGAGATCTTCCGCAAGAACTCCCGCAAGTACGACCTGGCCGAGCACGAGTACCCCAAGGAGCTTGACATGCTCGCCGCCGTGATGGAGGGCGCGACCCCGAGCGGGGCGGGCGCCGGCGGCGTCGGTGGCGGCTCGGGCGGCAACGGCGCCCAGCCGAAGGAGACCGGCAACCGCAACGGCAGCAATATGGCGACCCTGCTGGGTCTGATCGAGCTCTGCTGGGGCGACGTCGGCCTGCTGTTGACCATGCCCCGCCAGGGGCTGGGCCAGGCGGCCATCGCCGCCGTCGCCGACGAGGAGCAGATGAAGCGCTTCGGGGGCCGCTGGGCGGCGATGGCGATCACCGAGCCCGAGGCTGGCTCCGACTCCGCTGCCATCCGCACCACGGCCAAGTACGACGAGGAGACCGACGAGTACGTGCTCAACGGCGAGAAGATCTTCGTCACCTCAGGCGACCGGGCCGAGTTGATCGTCGTCTGGGCGACCCTCGACCCGAGTCAGGGCCGAGCGGCGATCAAATCCTTCGTCGTCGAGCGTGACAACCCGGGGCTGCGGCTCGACCGCCTCGAGCACAAGCTCGGAATCCGCGCCTCGGATACGGCCAACTTCGTGCTCGACAACGTCCGCGTGCCCAAGGAGAACCTGCTCGGGTCCCCGGAGATCGCGCCCAAGGGCGGCTTCGCCGGCGTCATGCAGACGTTCGATAACACGCGGCCCCTGGTGGCCGGGATGGCCATCGGCGTGGCGCGCGCCTGTCTCGAGCGCACCCGGGAGCTGCTGGGCGAGGCCGGGATCGAGATCGACTACGACCGTGCGCTCCACTCCCAGCCCGCCGCGGCCGCCGAGTTCATCTCCATGGAGTCCGACTGGGAGGCGGCGCGACTGTTGACGATGCGCGCGGCCTGGATGGCCGACAACCGCAAGCCCAACTCGCTTCAGGCCTCGATGGCCAAGGCCAAGGCGGGTCGCGTGGGAACCGACGTGGCCCTGCGCTGCGTCGCCCTGGCCGGCTCGATCGGCTACGGCGAGGGCGAGCTGCTCGAGAAGTGGGCCCGCGACGTCAAGATCCTCGACATCTTCGAGGGCACCCAGCAGATCCAGCTCCTGATCATCGCCCGCCTCCTGCTCGGCAAGACATCAGCCGAGCTGAGGTAGGGGTGTAGCCGGGCGGCCGACGCCGCTCCCATCTCCCGCCGGCCGACGCCGCTCCCATCTCCCGCCGGCCGACGCCGCTCCCATCGCAATCGCGGGGCTGCGCAGCCGGGGTGGGGAGCCCCGGCCGCGCGCCGCTGCTTCATGTAGCGGTTGCCCCGAGCAGGCCTGGGATGAGATTCGCCACGTCTGGCGATCCCAGACCAATCCTCGCGCCGTTGGCGCGCAAAGCCCAATCGTCGTCGGCCTGCTGGTGGCCTCCCCGGTTTCGAGATTCCCCTCCGTGGAAGTGCGGCGATCCCTCGCGGGCTCGAATATACGGGCCCGGGCGGCGCCTTCAACCCGGTGGCAACCCCATTTTCCAGCAGATTGCGGCTTTGGCGAACGCGGCTCGCGCTCTGGATCGCGGCTTCAGCCGGTGAAGCTCGCGCGTCGCCGGCGCCTTCGCCGATGGTGGACGGCGTGCCGATGCCCACGCGTGGCGGTTCGGCTGGGGCTCGCCGCCGGTGGCGGCGGCTGCGACGTCGGGACCGCGTCGCGGAGCGCGATGATGCCACCCAGCGTCCCCAGGTACTCGGTGCCGCTGGGGCTGATTGCGATCCCGGAGTAGTTGTTGTTGTAACCGAGGCCGTTGCCGGCGAGCACCTTGTAGACGACGTCGCCGGTCCGGTAGTCGAGCGTCGTCCAGTACCAGTCGCCGTTGGCGTCGGTGGTGTAGGTGTAGACGAGCCCGCCCGCCAGCGCCAGCTTCGAGACCACCGTGGGCGCGGACTCGGTTGTGTTCAGCCAGACCTGATGGCACCCGTTGCCGTCCGCGTTCAGATCGACGCGCACGAAGCCCGGCGCCGTCACCTTCCCCTGGACCGAGGTGGGGTCGGTGTAGCCGTAGTTGTTCTCGGCGATCATCGAGCTGCCGGCCGAGATCACCGAGTTCTCGTCGGCGCCGGAACCCTTGGCGAAGATTGGGACCTGGCAGACCTCCCGGGGAAGCGTGACGCTGGTTTGCCGCCCGTGCCGCATCACCGTCGTGGTCGGGTGGGCGGCGGTGCGGTAGACGACGAGATCCATCGGATCTGCGTTGTCGGTGATGTTGACGTAGCCGCCCGGCATCACGGTGGGGGTTGTCCCCGTGCCGTCATCGACCTGCCCCGGCTTGTGCTCGTAGCTGTTGGGATATGAGACCTGCCAGACGATCTGCGGCACGCCGTCGGATCCGGCGCCGAACCGGTAGAGCTTTCGGTTCGTCGCGATGTAGACGCCGCCGTTCTGGTCGGTGGCGAACGAGTTCTCGATCTCGTTCTCGCTGCCGTTACCCAGGTGCACGGCGTGGATCTGGCCGCTGGTCAGGTTGAGCGTGCCGACCACGCCATCGGTTTTGGTCACGAACCAAACCAGCCCGTGCGAGTCGGGCAGGGCCGAGGTGACGTCCTCGTTCGAGTTCAGGACCGAGGTCAGGCTGTAGTCACGTATCAGCGTGAACCCGGGTGCGCCCGGCGTCTCCCCGATCACGAAGATGTGGTGCGTGGTGGTTGCCGCGACCACGCGATCCTGGTTATCGAGGTAGAAGTAACCCCCGCCGGTGAAGTCCTGGAAGATGTTGCTCGGGAGATGCTGGCGAGGCGGGAGGGCGAACGTGGCCAGCGTCTCGAGCGTGTTCGGATCGAACATGTAGAGCGTCGGGCCCGAGGCGCCCACGCAGATCGCCACCACCCGGCCCTGGCGGTCGAAGGTGATCGTTCCGCAGTCGCGGCCGGGGCCCGGTGGTAGACCGACCGCCAGCCAGTTCGAAACCTCCACCGGCTGGCGCCCGAGCGGACCGCCCCACCAGTTGACGTCGGTCTGCCAGCCATCGTCGTGGATCTCGGAGGTCCCATTGGGGGCCATGAACGGGTTCTGGGGAGTCGCCGGGATTCCCAGCACCGCCTTCGGCGTCGCCGGCTGACCGATGTAGCTCGGCGCGGGCGGCTGGTTGAGCGTCGGGATCGGAAGTGGGGGTAGCTGAGCGTGGGCGCTCGAGGCCAGGCCCAGCGGCGTGAGCACGGCCATCACGCCGATGGCCCGACGGATCAGACTCCTGCAGCCTCCGTCCTGAGAACGTCCCATGCTCGCTCGATGTCCTCCTCCCGCGTGCTCATCTGGCCGACGGCCAGCCGGAGCACGTACCGGCCGGCCAGGATCGTGCCGGAGATGAAGATCTCACCAGACGCGTTCACGCGGCGCGCCAGTTCTTGGTTGCGCTCATCCTCGCCGCGGAGGCGAAAGCAGACGACCGAGAAGTGGCGCGGCGCGCACAGCTCCCATCGCGGATCCTCGGCCACCCTGGCCTCGAACCCTGCGGCCAGCGCGACCCCGCGCCGGATGTGCTCACGCAGCCCACTCGCGCCAACGCAGCGCAGCACCGCCCACAGCTTGAGCGCCCGGAACCGCCGTCCGAGCGCCGGTCCGTACTCGCTGAGGCTGAGCGCGTCCTCGGAATCGGGCGTGCGCAGATACTCAGGAACGACGCTGAACGCCGCCCGCAGGTCATCCGGGCGCTGCGACCAGAGCAGCGAGCAGTCGACCGGGGTGAGCATCCACTTGTGGGCGTTCACGACCAGCGAGTCGGCCCGCTCGACGCCGTCAAAGGCCCAGCGAAACTCGGGACAGATCATCGCGCTGCCGGCATAGGCACCGTCCACGTGCAACCACGTCCCCGCCCGCTCACACGCGTCGGCGATCTCCCGCACCGGATCCACGGCCGTGGCCGCCGTCGTGCCGACCGTGGCCACCATCACGGCAGCGTCGGACAGGTCCCCAATCGCGTCGGGCCGCATCCGAAACTCCGCGTCGGCCGGCACCTTGCGCAGCCGCATGCCCAGCATCCGCGCGGCCTTGTCCACGGATGAGTGAGCCTGCTCAGAGCACACAACCTCCTCGCGCCCGGTGGCCACGCGCGCGGCGGTGATCGCGGCCAGCGTCGAGGTCGAAGCCGTGTCCTCGATATGTCCGTGCCACCCCGCGGGCAGGCCGAGGAGCTGGGCCGTCCAGTCGAGCACCAGGCCCTCGAGCTCGGTGGCGGCGGGCGCCGCCCGCCACAGGATGGCCGCCGAGTTCAGCGTCGCCGTGAGCAGCTCGGCCAGGATCGCCGGCTCCGAGGAACTGGTGGCGAAGTATGCGAAGAAGCGCGGGTGCTGCCAGTGCGTCACCCCCGGCAACAGGATCTCGTCGAGATCGCGCAGGACCGCCGCGAATGGCTCCGGCCTTTCGGGCGCCGTGGCGGGGAGGCGGCTCCGGACCTCGCCGGGCTTTACCTGGGCCAGCACGGGCATCTCGTCCACCCGCTCGAGGTAGCGCGCCGCCCATTCGAGCGCGGCCTGACCGTCGCGGCGGAGATCGGTCAAGCCGTGTTCGACATCCGGCGCGCGGCCGACGCGGAATACGCCTCGGGCCTGAAGCGCAGGACGGGGTCGTCGGAGAGCTCGATCCCGTCGGTCACGTTCGCGGGGTCGAAGACGAGCGCGTTCTCGTTGGTCTCCTCGTCCACCTCGACGATCTCGAGCCGGCCCGCGAGCACGCGCTCGCGCTGCGGCGGCCAGCGCTTGGAGGGGTCGTCGACCGGATCGCCCGGGGCCGCGATCTGGACCTCGAGGCTGAACTCGGCGCTCCCGCGCGCGAGTCGCGCCCGGAGCTCCTCCTGCAGGAAGTCCCGGCCGCGGGACCTCGCCTCGCGTACACCGAGGCGGCGATCGCCGTCGCCTGGGACCCATTCGTAGCGGACGTAGCGCGAGCTGCCGTCGGCGGCGATCCAGCGAAACGCGTGGATGCCGTAGAAGCGCAGGCTGACGTAGCTCTCGGGCACGCGCAGGGCCGGGGCGTTGACCCGCAACGCGCGCACCATGTGCGGATGCGTGATCAGGTAGGCGGGAAACCGCCAGAGCATCGACGGCGCCCGCCTCTGGGCGCGCAGGAACTCGACGAATCCGTCCGGGTCACGGAAGGCGAACCAGGGCAGGCTCTGGGTCACGATGTCGGTCTTGCTGCCCTCGGCCAGGGCGAACTTGACCGCCAGCCCGCGGACATCCGGGGCGTTGTCGGGCGAGCGAGGGTGACCTGACCCGTTCGAGAGCCGGACCTCGGCCGCCACCGGCTCGCCCTGCATGTGGGCGGCCCGGGTGAGCCGAGCCGCATCCGCGGTGGCGGTGAACGTCCCGCGGCAGAGCACGCCCTTGGCGTGCAGAGCCCGGCGGCCAGGGTGGCGCCCGAACACGTCGTTGGCGGCATCGACGGCACCCTGAGGTGTGATCGTCACTGCTCCACCACCTCGAAGCGGATGCCCTCACGCTGCAGGCGCTCACGTAGCGTGTCGCCCATGGCCACGGCCGGCGTCACCTGTCCGGCC
>Ga0070731_10001874_pt1 | contig 21000 bp, 15 predicted proteins | sample Coa_R1_2_FD_66448 | JGI IMG/M metagenome (GOLD analysis project Ga0070731, IMG submission 66448) | Surface soil microbial communities from Centralia Pennsylvania, which are recovering from an underground coalmine fire - Coalmine... | ecosystem: Environmental > Terrestrial > Soil > Unclassified ... | reverse complement strand
GTGTGTTCGAGAGGCCGAGCTCCTTCCGAATGTCCGGCGCCGCCGTCGCGACGTTGACGCGATCGATGTACGTGATCAGATACATCAAGCACAGCAGACCGAGGACGATTGTGGTCGCGCGCCTGGAGTTCTTCAAACGCGAGGATTCTACGACCCTTCCGCTCCGTCGTCACGGCGGCAAGTGTTCGCCGGAGCAGGACCGGCCGCGCATCGCGTCGATGGGATCAAGCCGCGCGGCTCGACGGGCCGGCAGCGCGCAGGCCGCCACGGCCGCGAGCGTCGAGAGTTCCAGAGGCGTGAGTCCATTTATTTCGCAGGGCGGTATCCTGTCTTCGCGTGACGACCCCATTTCGCAGACGTGTCCTGGCCGGGATTCAGGATCGACACCGGCTGCGAACGAGTCTGCTCATCGGTCTGAGCTGCCTGTTCGTCTATAACCTCAACGGCAGATCGATCACCGCCGGCGATACGTATCCGGCGCGCTATCTGCCGTTCGCGATCCTCCGAAACCACACGCTCTATCTCGATCCGGTGGCGAACGTCACGGCTCAGGGGAAGAGCGACACGGCGTTTTGGATGGTCCCTCGCCCCGGCGGTCACGTGATCTCGTTATATCCCGTCGTGACGCCGCTGCTCGTGGCGCCGCTCTACCTTCCCGCGGTCGTCTACGTCGAGGCGCTGGGCTGGACCGACGCGCGAGTGGATCTGGTCGGCAGAGCGATGGAAAAACTCGCCGCCTCATTGCTGGCGGCGCTTTCCGTCTCGCTGCTGTACCTGTTGCTCCGGCGCCGGACACGCCCCGCTGTCGCGTTGCTGCTCACGGTCGCGTATGCCTTCGGCACCACGACGTGGGTCACGAGCAGCCAGGCGCTCTGGCAGCACGGCGCCGCACAGCTGCTGATCGTCGGCGCTCTGCTCGCGCTCACCGCGCCGTGCACGGTGCGGCGCGCGATCGCCGCTGGGCTGCTGATCGGATTCGTCGCCGGCAACCGGCCGCCCGATGCGATCCTCGCGGCGGCGCTCGGCGTCTACGGATTGTGGTGGGCGGGCCGGCGTCGCGCGCCGTTGCTCGCGGTCGCGGCCGCTCTGCCCGCGGCGCTGGTCCTGCTCTACAACGTCGTTGTGTCCGGCAGCTTCGCCGGCGGGTACGGATTGCGGGGCAACCCGAGCTTCTTTCAGCACGATCTGTGGACCGGAATCGCCGGAGTGCTCGTGAGCCCGACGAAGGGACTCCTGGTCTTCTCGCCCTTTCTAGTTTTCCTGGTCCTCGCATGGCGGTATGTGCCCACGAATCGCGAGGAGCGGCGTCTCACTATTGCGATGACAACCGGCGTGTTGCTTCAGATCTTGCTTTACGCCAAAGGCGACTGGCGCGGCGGTCTCTCGTGGGGACCGCGGTACATGACGGACCTTCTGCCGTTCCTCATTTGGATGCTCGCGCCCGTGGTCGAGGCCTTGCGCGGAGCCGGACGAGCCGCCTTCGTCGTCGCGGTCGCCCTGGCCGTCGGGATCGAAACGATCGGAGCGTTTTGGTATTACGACTCGGTCGAGGCGCCGCTCTATGCCGCGGACCGGCCAGGACAACGGCAAGACATGCGGGCCGCGTTTTTATGGCGGAACGCGCCGTTCATCGCGTCGTTGAAGCTGGGTCTGGCGCCCGCCGAACTCGCGGCCTCGGTGCGCGGCAGCTTCGAGCGCGTCGAAAGCGGCGGACATGAGACGACGACCGTCACAGCGGGGCAGCCGGCGTTCGTCAGCGGCTGGGCGTTGGCCCGCAAGGCGACGCCGGCGCAAGTGTCGATTTGGATCGACGGCAAAGAACACGCCGAGACCGGCGCCTTCTTCGATCGGTCCGACATCCGGAGTGCGCTCAATGTGTCGAGTCCGGCCGGCTGGCGCATCCCGCTCGACACCGCCAGCCTGTCTGCCGGCCCGCACCGCATCACGGCGTTCGTGCGAGCGCCCGGAACACGAGACGACCGTTATCTCGACGCGCGATCGCTGACGGTGCGGCCGCGGCCGGCGGGCGGCGCCGGCCCAATCGTCAACGTCGAGCCGATCGCCGCCGACCTCAGCGATGCCGCGATGCGGGCCGCGTCACGAATCCGCGAGCACCAGCAAGCACCGGGTTACTGGCTCACGCAGTACACGAGTGGCACGAGCTTTCAGGATCCGCATTCTGAGATGAATACGTTCCTGACGGCTCTCGTGCTCGACGTCTTGAATCCGCTGGCGGCCAACACAGGACTCGACGACACGCTCCAGCGCGCGCGACAGCATCTGACCAGCCAGATCGAGGCCGGTGGATTGGTCCGCTATCACGGTCTGCCGAACGGTCCGGCCATCGGCACGCTCGGATGCGCAATCACGCCGGATACAGATGACACGGCGCTCGTGTGGCGCCTCGCGCCCGCGAACGATCGCAGCCGGCTGACGGCCGCTCTGGCGACACTCGATCGATACCGCACCCGCGAGGGTCTTTATCGCACGTGGCTTTCGCCGCGCGACGCGTACCAGTGTCTCGATCCTGGCAAGGATCCGAATCCAGCCGACATCGCGATTCAGATGCACTTATTGCTATTGCTGGCTGACGTGCGGCCGGCAGCCGCGCACGCGCTTTGTGACGCCCTGCGGCCCGTGGTCGACGACGATCGCGTGTGGGTCTACTATCGACGAGCGCCGCTGGTTCCGATGCTGCGCGAGGCCGATCTTCGCCGCGCCGGCTGCGCGCTGCAGCTGCCCGACTCCCGCATGCGTACGGACGTCGCGGGCCAACAGATCTGGGTGTCCGCCGTTCGGCTGTTGGCGGGCAAAGCGACGTTGCAAGACGTCCCGCCCGATCCGGTGCTCATCCGGGCGATACTCCGCGAGCTGGCCAGAGATGACTTTGCGCTCTTACGAAACAACCCGCCGCTCTTCTACCATAACGATCTCACGGCGTCGGTCTCGCGATATTACTGGTCCGAGGATTTCGGCTACGCGCTGTGGTTGAGACTTTATGACGCATACGAACAGCTCCGCGATACCCGCGGCGCCCGTTAAAGTCTCCGCGCTTCGACATCTCTCGTGCCTGCGGCCGCAAGACATCGTTGTGCTGCAGGGGCCGCCGCTCGCCGGCGCGGTCTTCGCGATGCGTCATGCCGGACTGCCGGATCTCGCGCCGCTCGCCATCCTCCTCGTCGCCAACATTCTTCTCGTCACTCACATCTTCATGCTCAATGACTGGTCCGGCCTCACGGCCGACCTCGCCGATCCACACAAGGCGGGCCGCGTGTTCACCGCCAGAGGCGTCGGGCGCAAGGAAATGGGCGTCCTCACCGCCGCGCTGATGGTCTTGAGTCTTCTGCTCTTCTGGCGGCTCGGTCCGATCCCGCTCGGCCTCGCGCTGGCCATCGCCGTGTTGAGCGCGCTCTATTCGCTGCCGCGATTCAACTGGAAGGGCAGACCGCTGCTCAACTCGACGGCGCATCTCTTCGGTGGCGTCCTGCACTTTCTGCTCGGATACTCTCTATGGCGCGCCATCGACGGTCGGGGAATTGCGATCGCCACGTTCTTCGCATTGATCTTCGTCGCCGGCCATCTCACTCAGGAGATCCGTGACCATCAGGGCGACGCCATGAATGCCATCAGGACCAATGCGGTCATGTTCGGTACGCGCAGCACGTTTGCCGCGAGTCTGATCCTCTTTGGTGTCGCGCACGTCGTTCTGCTCCTGCTGGTCCTTCAGGGCATTCTTCCGCGGACGCTGGCGGTCATCGTCGCGCTGTATCCCGTTCAACTGTACTGGTCGCTTCGCACTCTTCGCGGCGGACTCACGTACGCGTCTGTCAGCCGCCTGCAGATGCGCTATCGCGCGCTGTATGCCTTGATCGGCGTGGCGATGGCGGCCGCACTTCTTACAGGGCTTCGATGACGCCGGCTCCGATCGCCTGTACCATCGTCGCGAACAACTACCTCGCGTACGCGCGGGTCTTCGCACGGTCGGTCCGTGAGCGGATGCCGGATGCTCGAGTCGTCGTCCTGATTGTCGATCGTCCCGACCCTTCGGTGCATTACGCAGACGAACCGTTCGAGGCGATCTTCGTCAACGAGCTGGGCATCGAGGACTTCGATCACGTTGCGTTTCGCTATTCACTTCTCGAACTGAGCACCGCCGTCAAGCCGTCGTTTCTGCTCCACCTGCACCGCCGCTGTGGCGCGGCCGCCGTTTGCTACTTCGATCCCGACATCCTCGTGACCGGGGATCTCACGGATCTTTATGTTCAGTTGACGGATTACGATCTGCTGCTCACGCCGCACGTCACCGGGCCGATTGAGGACGACCGTCAGCCGGGCGAGCGCGATTTTCTACGGTCCGGCATCTACAACCTCGGGTTTCTCGGTGTCGCGTTCAACGCGCGGACGATGGCGTTTCTCGAGTGGTGGCGGCGCCGGCTGCGCCATGACTGCCTCCACGCAGTCGACCGCGGTTTGTTCGTCGACCAGAAGTGGATGGACTTTGCTCCGGCGTTTCTGCCCGGTGTTCGCGTGCTGCGCGAGCCGCAATGGAACATGGCGTATTGGAATCTCGCGCAACGTCATGTCGAATCCGGGCCGAATGGCTGGACGATTGACGGCAAGCCGCTCGGCTTTTTTCACTTCAGCGGCGCGGTGCCGGACGAGCTGAACGTGATTTCAAGATTCCAGAATCGCTTTTCGCTGGCCGACCGGCCCGACGTGGCGCCGCTGTTCCTGCACTACCACAAGCTGCTGCGCGAGGCGGGCCACGAGAATGTTCGTCAGCTCACCTATCACTTCGGAACGTTCGAAAACGGAATCGCCGTGCCACACATCGCGCGGCAGGCGCTGCGGACGGCCGATCGCGACGCGCGGCGTTGGGCCAACCCGTTTGCGACGGACGGCCGCGACAGCTTCTTCGCGTGGTTGACTGAGCCACATCTCCGCGACGGTCTGCCGATGCCGCGGTTTGCGCTTGCGCTGTGGGACGAGCGTCGCGATCTGCAGCATGCATTTGCCGATCCCGAGGGCGTGCATCGTCCGGCGTTTCTGGAATGGATCGTCGGGCATCATGGCGAATGCGCGCTGCCGGCGCCATTCTGGGAACCGTTGGCCGTTGCGCTTGCGCGGCTTCGCGACGATCCAGCGGCCAGCGCCGACGTGATCCGATGGCGCGCGGTGACGACGCTCGCACGGGGCGGATTGGCGGCCGACGCGCTGTCAGCGGAAGAGATCGCCGCCTTGAATGCCGAGATCGATCCCGGACAGGGAGGCGGCATCGCGATCACGCACCTCGCCCTGCTGGTGCAGCGACGACGCGCCGATCTTCGCAGTGCCTTTTCCAAGCCGCTCGATCGAGGCCGTCTCGAGTTCGCATACTGGTTTGTCACCGACGGGCGGCGCGAATACGCGTGGCCGGCATCGCTGCTGCGGCCCGTGCTGCGGTCTTTGCCCGTGCAGACCCGGCTCAGCGCCGCCTGGTGGTGGCTTCGCAATCGCGGGCGCGTCAACTCGTCGCTCGCACGGGGCCTGCGATCCGAGCTCCTCGTCGAGATGCGGCCGGCGGCAGGCGCTCGGTCTCACGCTGACGGGACGGCGCCGCGGGGCGTCAACGTCGTGGGCTGGAAGAAATCGGCGACGGGCGTCGGTGAAATCTGCCGCTCGACACTCGCGGCGCTGGCGGGGGCCGAGGTTCCTCATGCGCGGTGGGCGCTCGGCGAGCACGCCGACGGACCGGCGACGGGCCAGACGGCACACGATGGACAGCCGTACGGCGTCACGTTGTTCCACGTCAATGCGGACGGCGTGGAGCTCGTCACGCGGCAGATGCCGCGCGCATTGGTCAGCACGCGGTACCGCATCGGCTACTGGTTCTGGGAGCTGTCGCACTTTCCGCTGGCGCTGTCCAACGCCTTCGATTCGGTGGACGAGGTGTGGGCGCCGAGCCGTTTCTGCTTCGAGTCGTATTCCGCTCTCGCACGGACGCCGGTCCGGCTCGTGCCGCCGGCGGTCGTGCCGCCTGATGCCGCTTCGCTCGATCGCCGGACGCTGGGCATCGCGGCGGCGCCTTTCTTGTTTTACTTCGCGTTCGACGTCCTGAGCGTGCCGGAGCGGAAAAATCCTGCTGGACTGCTACGCGCCTTTGCCGAGGCCGTGCGGCGCAGCCGGCGTCCCCTGCACTTGTTGTTGAAAGTCACGCACCTCGATCGCGAACCGGCGCTCCGCGACGAGATCGAGCGGCAGTCGCGCGGCTTGCCCGTCACGCTGCTGGCCGAAACGCTGGAGCGGCGCGACGTCGACGCACTGATGGCCACGTGCGACGCGTTCGTGTCGCTGCACCGCTCGGAGGGACTGGGACTGTCGTTGATCGAAGCGATGTACCTGCGCAAGCCGGTGATCGCGACCGGCTACGGCGGCGTCACAGATTTTGTGGACGACGGCACCGCGCGAGTAGTGCGCCACCGGCTGGCGCCGCTCGCGCGGCCGTATGGTCCGTACCCCGAGGGTGCCGTGTGGGCCGATCCCGATTTGGACCATGCGGCACAATTGATGGTCGAGCTGGCCGAGTGCCCGGCCTCCCACGAGGCGCGACTCCATTCGGCGCACGCGAAAGTGTCGGCGCTCTATCATCCGCGCGTGGCCGGCGAGCGGATGCGCCGGGAACTCGATCGGATCTTCGAGCGGCTCGGATTGGCGAGATCGGTGCGGCGGCAGTCGCGCAGCCGGTCCGTCGAGGCGATCCCGTCCGGCTTCTGACGGAAGGAGTCAGCCCCGCCGACGGGCGCCCGGCAGGATGGGGCCGAGGATGTTCCGCGTCCGGGTGACCAACCGCCACGCACGACTTTCATGAATCTCGCGCAGTTCGTGCCGTGCGTCATCGCGGTCGGCTGCGAGCGTGCGCAGCTGGTGCTCGAGCGACGCCCGATCGACGCGGGCCGTGGCGAGCCGATCCCACTCGACAGGCGCGAGCGAGCCCAGCAGGTCAAGCGGATCGCGGTCGCGAGGCGACGCGTCGGCGGCCACCGAAGCTCTTGCAGCGAGATACAGGGCTTTCGCCGGAAAGGGAAGATCCGTGTCGGCAGCGACCTCCGCGGTCGATCCCGGATGGTGGCACATCTCACGCCGCACGAAGCCGGCGACTGCCTCACGACACAGGGGATCGTCAGATCGATCGGGACAGCCGGCGAACGACGCCATCCGCTGCAATTCATGGGGCCAGTCGCGAAGGACGTCGTCATAGAACACGAGCAGGCGCGGTGATCCGGCCGTGTGTGCGAGCGCCGCCTGCATGTAGGTCAGCCACAACCGCACGGCGACGTCGCGAGTCATCTCGTCGCGGCGGGCGAGCGACGCCGCCACGGCGAGCGGACTGCGCACACACATCACGTACCGCATCGGACCGGCGACGTCCTGCCAGAACGGCAGCGTTACGCTGGTGCGTGGATCCTTCCACCCCCACACCGGCCGTGCCGCAAAGTCTTCGTCGATGAGCTGGGCCGCGCGCGCGCGGACATCGTCGAGGCGCCGATCGCGCACCCAGCCGTCGGGAAATGCCGGCGGCGCGCTCCAGTTGCCGCCGAATCGATCCAGGATTTCGTCGTTCAGGTCGACGATCGGCCGATATTCCCAAAAACCCTCGGGGTTGTCGTCGCGCGCGGTGCGGACGCGCTCGTCCGGTCCCAGATAGACGCCGAGCAAATTGAGGAGACGCGAGGCCAGCGACGTGCCGCTGCGATGCGCGCCGAGGGTGCAGATGATGGTCGTGCGGCTCATCGGTGGGGAATGTTAACTCGGCGCCTTCGGCGTTCTTGGTGTGCTCGGGGCGCGCTTGGCATGAAGTAAAGCCGTCGGCGGCCAGTAGTATGGTAGTATGGTATTGATATGGTCAAGATGACCTTTACGCTCGATGACGCGACCGTCGCGAAACTCCGCCGGTCCGCCGAGCGCACGGCCAAGCCTCAGAGCGAGATCGTCCGCGAGGCGATCGCCGACTACGCCGAGCGGATTGGGCGGTTGAGCGAGACCGAGCGCCGGCGCTTGTTGCATGTCTTCGACACGCTCGTGCCGGCCATTCCGTCCCGGCCGGCCAGGGAGATCGCGGCTGAAGTCCGTGCGGTCCGCGCCGCGCGTCACGCGGGTGGCCGCGGTCACCGCTCGACATGATCCACGTCGACACCTCGGTACTGATCGAGGCCCTTGCCGGTGGACCGGCCGCGGGCACGCTTCGGGCTGCCATTGCTGACGGCGAGCGGCTCGCTGTGTCATCGCTGGTCTTGTATGAGTGGCTGCGCGGTCCTCGGCGCCCCTCGGAACTGGCCGCTCAGGCGCAGTTGTTCCCGGCGGAGGAGGCGGTCGCGGTTGACCACAAGATCGCGAAGTCGGCCGCCGAGCTGTACCGGCGAGTCAAGCGGCCTCGGGGCCGCGAAATCGATCTCCTCATCGCGGCATGCGCGCTCGCGGAAGACGCGTCGCTCTGGACGCTGAATCGCGATGACTTCGCCGACATCCCGGGCCTGAACCTGTACGGCCCGGCGTGATAGCGCCGGTCTCGGGCCGCGCCGTGCGGTACCATTTCTCTCATGCCTGCGTTCGCTGACGTCGCCGATCTGCGCGCATTCATCGCGGCGCATCGGCGGGTGTTCGTGCTGACGGGCGCCGGCTGCAGCACCGGATCCGGCATTCCTGACTACCGCGACGACAATGGCGACTGGAAGCGTCGTCCGCCGGTGATGTATGAGGCGTTTTGCACGCAGCCGGCCGTGTACCGCCGCTACTGGGCTCGCGCCTTCGCCGGCTGGCCGCGCTTCAGGAGTGCCGTGCCCGGCGTCGCCCACCGCGCGCTTGCGACGTTTGAGGAGTCCGGTGCCCTGGCGCGGCTCGTCACTCAGAATGTGGATGGTCTTCATCAGCAAGCCGGCAGTCGCCACGTGATAGATCTCCACGGCCGGCTCGATGTCGTCGTCTGTCTCGGCTGCCGGGTGCGGACGGCGCGCGAAGAGTTGCAGGCGGCGATGGCGGAGGCGAATCCGCTGTGGAGCGCGACCGCCGCCGCGGCGCCGGATGGCGACGCCGATATCGACGCGTCCGCGATCGACGCCTTCGAGCCGCCGCGCTGCCACCGCTGCGGCGGTCTGGTCAAGCCGGATGTCGTGTTCTTCGGCGAAAACGTGCCCGCCGATCGCTACGAAGAGGCGCGCGACGCACTCGCCGGCGCCGACGCCCTGCTCGTCGCCGGATCGTCGCTGATGGTCTACTCCGGCTTTCGCTTCGTGCGCCAGGCGCATGACGCGGGTCTGCCGATCGCGATCGTCAATCGCGGGCGGACTCGCGGCGACGACTTGACGGATCTGAAAGTGGAGGGCGACGTCGGCGAGGCGCTGACGGCGGCGATGCGATCTATCTCCCCAACACGATGATCGGATTGATCCGGCTCGCGCGCCACGCCGGCACCAGTGTCGCCAGCGTCGCGACCACCGCGAGCAGAATCGCCACGCCGCCCAGCACGATCGGATTGAGCGGCGCGACCCCGAACAGCTGCGCTTTGAGCAGCTGCCCTGTGCCAATCGCGAACAGCACGCCGGTGATGACCCCGATGCCGACGATCTTCGCGCCGTCCTTGAGGACGATCGCGAAGACGCCGCCGCTGGAGCTCCCGAGCGCCATGCGCACCCCGAGCTCGCGCTCGCGTTGAACGACGCTGTACGCGAGCACGCCGTACACGCCAATCACGGCCAGAAGCAGCGCGACGACGCCGAACGCGAGCGCGATATACATCGGCAGCCGGCGGCCGATGAGCTGGTTGTCGATCCACTCCTGCATCGACCGATCGCGGAACACGGGCGTCTGGGGATCAGCTTTGGCAATGTCTCGACGAATCGTGTTCATGAGTCCCGGCATCGGCGCGCTCGTCTTGATCACGAGTGTGGGACCCCGGCCCGGCTGCTGCTCCCACGGAAAGTACACGATGCCGACGGGCGTCACGTCCGGCCGCGGATCGAGCATCCGCATCTCTTTGATGACGCCGACGATATTGAGGAACTGCGTCTGCGGTGTGATCTTCGTGATGTCGTTCGGATCGGTCGAGTGATAGAGGCGATGTCCGACGGCGTCCTGATCCGGCCAGAACTTGCGCGCCAGCCGATCGTCGATCACGACGGTCAGCGACTGGCCCTGGGTATCGCGCCGGTCGATGAACCGCCCGCTCTTGAGCTGCGCGTGCATCGCTTCGAAGTACCCGGCGACGACGTTGATCGACGACGGCGCGATGAGCGATTCGCCGGGCTTCATCTGATACCCCTCGGCCAGAATCACGCTGTTGTTGAGCGCGCCGCTGAACGGCACGGCCGACGTCGTCCCCGCCGCTTCGACGCCGGGGATCGCACGAATGGCGGCCATCGTGCGCTGTTCGAACGCAATGAGTGACGGCGGATCGGGATAGATATTGGCCGGCATCGACACGGCGGCGGTCATGACATTCGCGGGATCGAAACCGAGGTCGAGGGCCATGACAGCCTTGAAGCTGGCGAGCAGCAGCCCGGCGCCGACGAGCAAGCCGAGCGCCAACGCGACCTGCGCCGTTGCGAGCGCCCTGCGCACGAAGTTCGCGCGCCGGCTTGCCGTGCCGCCGCGGCTTTCTTCCCGCAGCTCGACGTTGAGGTTCATGCGCCGCAGCTTCAACACGGGCGCGACGCCGAGCACGAGGCCGATCGTCAGCGTGAGCCCGACGATGGCGCTGATGCTGACCCAGTCGAGGCCAATCTCGTAGCCGCGCGGAAGCTGAGTGAGGTTCAGTGACGACACGTACGTCAACAACCACCAGCCGGCGACAAGTCCGATCGTGCCGCTGGCGAGAGCGAGAACCATTGTCTCCGTCACGAGTTGTCGCGCCAGCCGGGTCATGTCGCCGCCGATCGCGTGGCGGGTCGCCATCTCGCGCGTCCGGGCCGTCGATCGCACGATGAGCAGGTTCGTGATGTTCACGACGCCGATGAGCAGCACCACGAACACGCCGCCCCACAGGATGTACAACACCGTCTTCACATCCCGGATCACATCGTCGCCGAGCATGACAGAGACGGTATGGAACTGCGCGTTCTTGAGGAGCTCTCTGAAGTTCGGAAACCGCGCGTCGTTCCGGCGATTGAGCGCGTCCACCTGCTGGCGCACCTGCTCGAGCGTCGAGCCCTGGCGCAGCCGGCCGATCATCTGGAAGTTGTTGCTATGCCGGTTGTCGTCGCTTTTTGCCTGCGGCGTGAACGACAGCGGCAGAAACAGATCGAGATCATTGCGCAGAAAGTTGAATCCGGCGGGCATGACGCCGATCACCTCGAACGGCTTTCCGTTCAGCTGAATCTTCTGGCCAACCGCGGACGGGCTGCTGGCGAACTTGCGCTGCCACAATCCATAGCTGAGCAGGACTTTCTGATCGTTGCCGTCGGTGCCCTCGTCGTCCGAAAAGATGCGGCCTGCAGCCGGAGTGACTTGGAGGATCCGGTAGAGCGAGGGCGTGCCGAGCAGCAGGTTGAGCTGCTCGGGGCCGTTCGGATCGCCGAACGTTCGCTGTCCGGTCTGAAACAGGGCCTGCATGTCGAGCGCCGGGACGGATTCGAGCCGGTCGAAATAGTCGGGCACCGCGGCGCCGACGCGCGGCGCGCCCGCGCCCGGATAGCTGTTGTAGAGGTAGACGATGCGCTCTGACCCCGGAAAGGGCAGCGGCCTCAGCACCACCGATCGGACGATGCTGAACATGGCGGTGTTGGCGGCGATGCAGAGCGTCAGCGTGAGGACCGCGGTGATGGTGAAGCTGCGGTCTTTCAAGAGAACGCGGAGCGAGTATCTGAGGTCCTGGAGCATCGTGTCTGTGAGACGAGAGCGGGGGACGAACGGTTCGCCGTGGCCTCTGAGGAACGAGCCGATCGAAACCTATCCTTCCGTGAACTTGATGTCCCGATGCGAGCCGTCGCAGAGCGGCTTGATCGACGAATGTCCGCAACGGCAGAGCTCGACGCGATTGCGCGTTTCGAGCTCGCGGCCGTCCGACAACGTGATCTTGATGCCGCCCGTGACCCAGTACGGCCCGTCTTTCGTGACGGCGATGGCGGCAGGCAAGTCGGGTTCGATCGGGCCGTCGCCGAGGTCGTAGCCGAGCCGGCCAGACGGACATCGTTCGACGCGCTGGATGATGTCGAAGCGCGCGAGGCTGTCGCCGGCACGCTCGAGTTGATTCCAGATCTTCTCTTTGCGATTGCCGCAGAAGCCCGCGCGCGTGCACAAGGCACCGTCGTCGGTCACCGTGATGTGTGTGGCTTCCACCCGCTCGCGGCGCGTCGCGCTCGGCTCGACGGGCGCCTGTTCGGTGCCGTCGAATTGCACCTTGAGGTGCGTGCTGTCGCAGTACGGCTTGTGTTTGGATTGGCCGCATCGACATAGCCGGCAAGTCGCTTTGGCGCCGAGGTCGGCGTCCTTGCGCCAGGACATCGGCTCGTGCCACTCGGAGTAGACGATCGACTTTCTCGTGAGCGGCACGCCGCCGCGGACGACGTAGGGACCGTCTTTCTCGACGGCGATCGAAAACACGGAGACTCCGGCCGCGTGGTCCACCGCCGCGGTGGCCGGCATCCATTCGAATGACGGCCCTGCCGTCGTCGTGCCGTCGCCGCTCGGCATCGCCATCAGTTCCGTCGCGAGGGCGCGCAGATCGCGCATCGCGCTCACCGCGGCCGGCATGCGGGTGGGCTCGCCGTTGAAGACACGATGGAGCGCGCGCAGCATGTCGGAGTACGTGCGATTGAACGCGTCCATCTTCTCGCGCACGGGGCTGCCGGGTGCGTAGTCGGCGCTTCGCGGATTGTCCCGCATCGGGTGGACGGCGTCCCAATCGACCGCGAACGCGGGCCCGGTCGGGCCCGATTTCGGCGTATCGCCCGACTGGTACGACCGGCCGAGCAGGAGTTCCTGATAGCGGAAGAAGTGCGCAACTTCTTTGCTGTCAGGATGAAACATGTCGACGTCGCCGTCCCAGATTTCCTTGGGCGTCAGGCCCTCGCCCTGTTCCTCGATCTCGTCGATCGCCGCCAGGGCAGTGGCCAGGTTGTGCACCGGGATCACGCGTCCGCTGCCCGTGTACTCGAAATGCTGCGGCGTGATCTGGCGATGGGGATTGCCAGAGAAAAGGGCTTTCTCGCCAAGCTCTGCCGACAAGGTCCGCAGGCCTTCTTCGATGGCCAGATAGAACTGGCCCTGCGTGTCGTACCGATCGGCCTCGGCCACCGCCTCGGGCGCCTCGGGATTTTCGATCCGCATGAACGTCTCGATCGTGTCTTTCGACAAGCGCGCGAGCGGAATCGAGAATGTCCCTTTGCTGTGCGGCAGCTGCTGGGGATATTTCGGGATGAATCCCGGCGCATCGAGCGACGGCGTTCCGCCAATCGCGTTCAACACATTGGCCGCGAGCGTCATGTGCAGCATCTCTTCGATGAACACCGACGTGATCGTCTCGACCGCCTGGCGGCTGTGGCCGGGCTTGATCGAATAAAGCGCGCACATGTACGGCGGAATGATGCTGTGCTCGATCTCGATGGCCCACTGCAGTCGCAGGCGGAGATCGTCGACGGTCGTGATGGCGGAAGCGCGGGGTGATTGCGGCAAGCGGCGATTTTACCGCGAGCTTCTACAGCGCTGCTGACGAGGCGTCGACGATTTGTGGCGCCTAACCCGCGTGGAGTGTGTCCAATAGTAAGGAATAATGATATTAGTAAGGAATGCCTAGCGCCACGGTCACCAGCAAGGGGCAAATCACGCTGCCCAAGCAGGTGCGAGACGAGCTTCGCGTCCAGGCGGGCGACGAAGTCGACTTTGTGATCGACCCGAACGGCGAGATTCGCGTCCGCGCGGGCCGCCATGACATCACGGCGCTGCGCGGGCTGCTGCGATCGCCCGGCCGCAAGCCAGTGTCAATCGCGCAGATGGATCAGGCCGTCCGGCGCGCGCACCGATCCAGGCGATGATCGGTCTCGACACCAACGTCCTGGTCCGCTATCTGACGCAGGACGAGCCGCAGCAGTGCACGAAGGTCGACGCGTTGTTCGCCGACATCGCCGCACGCGGCGACCGCTGCTTTGTGTCGCCCATCGTGCTGTGTGAACTCGTGTGGGTCCTTCGCGAGGCCTACGATCGTACGAAGGCCGAGATTGTGACAGTGCTCGACGGCATTATTGCGACCAAGCAGTTCGAGATTGGAGAGAAGGACGTCATCCGCGGCGCCGTCGACGCATTCCGACACGGCCCTGGCGACTTCGCCGACTACGTGATTGGGGAGTCGAGCCGCGCCGCTGACTGCGCTGAGACCGTGACGTTCGACGGATCTCTAAAAGGCGGTGCCGGATTCCGGATGCTCTGAACCACCCCGGCGAGTCCTCAGCGGCTCAGCGCCTCTCGACGCTATTCCGTCCTCAGCGCCGTGACAGGATCGACGCGGCTGGCGCGCCATGACGGCAGCATCGCGCCGAGCGTTGCGGTTGCGAGGATCGTGACGATGGTCATCGCCCAGATGCGCGCGTCGTAGATCGTGAACTCGTACAGATACGCCTTCACAAACCGGACGGCCCAGGCGGCGAGGAGCGCGCCGATGACGAGTCCGACGATGACCGCGCGGAGCTGCTCTCGCAGGAGCAATCCGATGAGACCGTCGGCGGTGGCACCGAGCGCGAGCCTGATGCCCATCTCCCGGGTCCGCATGGCAGACGTCATCGCGAGCAGGCCGAGAATTCCAACGGAAACGATGACAAGCGCGCAGGCGGCAAATCCGCCGAAGAACCACGCGTAGAACGTTCGAGGCTGCAGCGCGCGGCCGTACGCGTCGCGAAGCGACACCGCGCGCGTGACACCGACCGTGGGACCGAAAGAACGAACGTCGCTGACTATGGATCGCAGCAGTCGATCGGGATTCGCGCGCGCCTTGACCAGCAGCACCGCGGGTACCCCGCGAAACGGCAGATAGACCTGACCGTACGACGTGTCGTCCAGGCTGCTGAGGCGCGTGTCCGGCACCACCGCCATGACGTGCAAGATCTGCGATTCGACCCGGAACGTCTGGCCGATCGCGCGTTGACCGGGCCAATGCTTGCGGGCCACGCGCGCGCTCAACACGGCGAGGTCCGCATCGCGCGCGAGATCCGCCGCGCTCGGCAGCCGCCCCTCGAGCGCTCGCACTCCCACGGTGTCGAAGAAATCGCCGCCAATTAGAACCGGCTCCTCGCGGATCGTCGGTGCGCCGTCCGGCCAAGTGAACGTGTAATAAAGATGACCCGGCGACAGAAACTTGAAGCCGACCGTCGCGACGCTCTCGACGTCAGGCGTGGACTGCACGCGATCGACGATGGCGCGCATGCGCGTCTGACGATCGGCTGCCGATCCCGCGCCCATCGTCACATTCACTGCGACTACGCGATCTGGGTCGATGCCTGGATCCTGCTGCCACGCCCACCACAAGCTGCCGGTGACGAGCGCGCCGCCGATGGCCAGGACCATCGTGAGCGCGACTTGCAGCGACACGAGCGACAGCGAAAACCACCGGCGCCGGCCCGTCACCGACGCGCCCCGGCCGACAGCCTCGGCGATGCCATTCGCCGGCAGCGCGCGGGTCAAAGTCGTCACGACGACAAGCAGTTGCATGAGACATGTAATCGCGCTGAAGCCGGCGACTCGCGCGTCGATCGACGGCGTCTTGAGCAGCGCGATGCGGCCGATGACGGACGTGACAGCGACAATCATCGGCCGCGCGCCGAGCAGGCCGAGTCCGGCGCCGATGACAATCAAGGGTGCGGTCTCGCGCACGTTGAGCCCGGCGAGCTGCCACCGATTCGCGCCAAGCGCCTGTCGAAGGGCGAGGTCGGCGCGGCGCTGCCGCGCTCGCGCGAGCGCCAGCGAAGAGATATTGACGACCGCGATCAGCACGAGCACCGCGGCCGCGACAAACGCCGTCGTGAAGCTCGACGTCGTGTTCGCCGTCAGCAATGTCGCGACTTGATACATGGATACGTTCGCGCTGACGGCGTCGTGCTCGGGATCGATGTTGTCATTTCGAAACGCTTGCGTCCGCGCGACGGCGTCGATCCGCTCGCGCACGCGTTCGGCGGGGAGTCCGTCAGGAATGCGCACGAGCGCCGCCGCTGAACTGGCGTTGCGATCGCCGAGCTGCTCGGGCCCGAGGGCGAGCGGCAACACGACATCCGGCGTCTCGATGCTGACCGGAAACGCGAAGTCCGCCGGGAGTACACCAGCGACCCGGAACCCCGGCAGCCGGCGCATCTGATTGTCAGTGGCTCCGAGCAGATCGAGCGGCTTGCCGACGATCGCCGTGTCGCCGCCGAGCACTCGACGCCAGAAGCGGTACGACACCATCACCGGCACGCGACCGGCCGTCGGCACGAAGTGCTCGGGCGCAAAGCCGCCGATGAGCGGCCGAACGCCGAGCACCTCGAAGAACCCTGGTCCGACGACCGTGCCCGTCACGCCAACGGGTTGATCCTCATTCGTCGAGCCCGCTCCGAAGATCGGGCCCAGCATCGCCATCTGCGTGTCGGGAAGCGCCGCGGCCCACGCGGCGACGTCCCGTGACGACGCGGCCATTCTGTTCGGAGCCGAGATGACGAACAGCTGTTGTGCGCGAGGGTAGGGCAACGGCTTGAACAGCACGCCGTCGACAATCGCGAACACCGTTGTCGCCAGCGTCATCGTGAGTGCGATGACGCCGATGACCGTCAGCGAGTACCAGGGCGTTCGACGAAGCGACCGGATGGACTGGCGCCATTCGCGGCCTCCGCCCAATGGCAGCCCGCGCACGAGATCGTGAGCGACGTCTCGAAGCCGTCGCGCTAGAAAAAAGATCACGAGCGCGAGCGAGGAGCGCCAGAACCAGAACGTGCCGCGACGCTGCCGCTCTTCCTTCAGATCGCCTGCGATGCTCTCCGCAAGCGCGTCTCCGGCCAGCCAGCGCAGCATCGAGGTCATTCGGCTTTCGCGCCGAGCCCTTCCCAGAGGTTGAGCAACGCGCGTCGCGATTCGCGCAGCGCCGCCATCGCCGGTTTGGTCACCCGGTAGCAGCGTTTGGCCCGGCCGCCGCGTTCCGCCGTGGGCTCGGTCTGAAACGACGAGAGGAGGCCTTTCTTCTCGAGGCGATCCAGCGTCATGTACACGGCCCCGCGCGCGATGCGCCGCTTCGTGCGCGCCGTCAGCTCGTCATACACGGTGATGCCGTACGCGTCGCCTTCTTTTCCGGCACACAGCACGGCGAGAAGGACCATCTGCTCGAACTCGCCGAGAGACGACACGTCGGAGGGCACGGCGGCAGTATAGCAACAATGTTGTACAAATCAAGACCTGAGGGCGCGCGTCTGAGATCCCGGAAACGCCCAACCAGTGCTACGATGCCCCCAACGGAGCCCCCCATGCGAAAGCTACTCTTCACTGCCCTGGCCATGGTCCTTGTCGGCGTCGCCCTGCCCGCGCAGACGGCGCGCCGGTTCACGCTCGATGATTTCTCGAGGGTCGCGCGCGTCGCAGATCCGCAGTTCGCGCCCGACGGCAAGTCGATCGCCGTCGTCGTGTCGCATCCGAATCTCGACGAAGACCGCTACGACCCGGAGCTGACGGTCGTCGACGTCCCGACGAAGACGTCGCACACGATCGTGAAGGGACTCACCGGGCTGAACTTCGAACGCTGGTCGCCCGACGGGACGAAGTTCGCGTTTCTCGCCAACGCGGGACCGGCCGGCGCGCAGCATCTGCAGGTCTTCGTCGTGTCGGCCAAGAGCAGCGCGGCGCCGAAGCAGATGACGACGAATCCGCGCGGCGTGCAGCAACTCGCGTGGTCGCCCGATTCGAAGACGATCGCCTACGCGGCGCAGGACGACCCCGAGCAGAAGCCGGGCTTTGAAAAATGGAATCGGTCGTTCGAAGTCACGGTCAACACGAACCTGACGATGACCGAGCCGGAGTGGCCGACGCATCTCTGGATCGTGCCCGCAGCCGGCGGCGAACCGAAGCGCATGACGTCCGGCAACTGGTCAATGCCGATGAGTCATCCGCCAGGCACCCCGTCGTCCGCGATCGTCTGGACGCCGGACGGAACTGGCATCGTCATCACGCGCGGTCCGAGTCGCGTTGCGGCTTCGACACCGGCTCCCGCGCCGACGCCAAATGGAGCAACGACTGCGCAGCCCGCGCCAGGTCAGCGCGGTGGTGCAGGGCAGGGCGGCTTCGGCGGAGGGGGACTGCAAGTCGTGAAACTCAGCGACGGATCGATGACGCCGCTCGGCGGTGGAGGCGGATCGCATCCGCAGTTCTCGCCCGACGGAAAGATGATCGTCACGAACAACGGCGCCGTGTTCACGATCGGTGTCGCCCCGATGGCTCAGGCTCCCGGTGCAAACGTCGCCGGAGCTGCGCCGGCAGGCGCGGGAGCACAGGCGGGCGGCGGTCGCGGCGCGAACGGCGCGGGCCGCGGTGGCGGGGGCGGACGCGGCGGCGGCAACGGGCCGGCGAGCAGCCTCGATATCAGCATTCAGCGCGGCCTCTGGATGCCCGACGGCAAATCCATCATCGTCGGCGGCAACGACGCCGAGCGCGTGTCGCTGTGGCAGGCGTCGCTCGGCGGCGGCGATCCGGCGAAGCTCGACACGCACGGCGTGAGCCCGAACTCATCGTTCTTTGTCGACATGGCGATCAACAAGGATGGCGCCATCGCGTTCACTGGGACGACGCCGATGCATCCGGCGGAACTTTGGTACATGGCGTCGACGACCAGCGCGCCCGTGCAACTGACGACGGTGAACGATGCAATTGCCGCGATCCCGCTCGGCAAATCCGAGGTGATCACGTGGAAGAACGACAACTTCAACGAGAACGGCATCGTGACGTATCCGCCCGATTTCAATCCGTCGCAGAAATATCCGCTCGTGCTCTACATCCACGGCGGACCGGCGGCGGCGTCGATGATGACATTCAGCGCGGCGGTCCAGTTGTATGCCGCGCAAGGCTGGATCGTCTTCCAGCCGAACTATCGCGGCAGCGACAACCTCGGCCGCGCGTTTCAGGGCGGAGTGCGCGGTGATGCCGGCGACGGCCCCGGCCGCGACGTCATTGAAGGCATGAAGACCTTGGAAGCCAAGGGCAACGTCGACGAGTCGAAGATGTGCGTCTCGGGCTGGTCGTATGGCGGCTACATGACGACGTGGATGACGAGCCGGTATCCGGATCTGTGGAAGTGCGCGGTGACGGGCGCGTCGGTGACGAATCGAGTCGACCAGTCGAACTTCAGCGACGGCGCGAATCTCGGCAACGTGTACATCAACGACGCGAACATGAAACGCGAGCTGGATCAGTCGCCGATCTCGAAGGTGAATCAGGTGAAGGCGCCGACGCTGATCCTGCACGACACCGGCGATTTCCGGGTCGCGATGACCGAGTCCTTCGAGTGGTTCCACGCGCTGCGCGAGAACGGCGTCACCGCGCAGTTCATCGCGTATCCGGTGTACGGCCACAGTCCAACCGACCCCGTCCATCAGCGCGACGTGCAGCGGCGATGGATTGAGTGGATGAATACTTACATCGGCACGCCGGACACGAAACCGGCGAAGGGCGGCGGCAAGTAGAGACGGGTACGCGGGTACGGCGGGTACGCAAGGTGCGACAGGTACGCAAGGTACGGCGGTACGCGGCGTATGATCCCAGCCTGTGGGGCGACCTATCCGATAATGGAAAGACTTCGGGAGGTACCCATGGCCAGGCATCGTGCATTGTCTGCGGCTGTCTTTCTGGCGTTGTTTGTTGCAAACGGCCTTCATGACCGTGCGGCGGTCGACGCAGCCTCGCTCACCATGGCGGCTGCGTCAGATGCCTGCGCCCTTCTCACGACGGACGAGGCGAGTGCGGCGCTTGAAGTGAAGAGCCTTGCCGGCAGACCGGTGATCGCCGGTAATTCCACGCTTTGTATCTGGACGGATAGCGCCACCGACAGCGTCGATCATCGTCGCATCACGCTCGCGATCGCGAATTCCACGACGTCGTTCAGCATGGCGAAAGCCAGCGGCGTGATTCCGACCGAAACCGCGAGCGGCATCGGCGACGAAGCCTACTACGCGCTGCCCAAGGGCGAGTCGCCGATCCTTCGGGTTCGCAAGAGCAGTTCGGCATTTACGTTGCGAATTCTCAACGGCTTGAAGCTCACCGCGTTGACCGTCGATCAAGTGAAAGCGAAAGAGGCGACGCTCGCCAAGGCCGCAGTCGCGAGGTTCTGAGCGGCGCTTCACAGCGCGGACGATAGACCACTTTCAGTGTTTCTTCACGTCCTCCTCACGACTCGCCTTTTCACTCTCTCGTACAGTCTCCGCAGGGAGGCTGAATGAATTCCCCGTCAATGATTCCGGTCGTGCTCGTGTGCGCTGCTGCGGCTCTGCCTGCACCGGCGTTGGCCCAGACCGGCGATTCAGTGGCGCGTTCACGGCCAGGGCTCGGCTCAGTCGCCCGTCCATCGATGGCGCAGACACCTGGACAGACGCCCGCGAGCGTGCTGACGTACGACGCGGAGCAGGTCACCGCTCGGAACATCTGCCCGACGAAGTGCGGCCTTCACACCGATGGAACGCTCGTCGCCGATTCGTCGCGGCGAATCATCGAGTTCGACCGAAAGGGCGTGACCGTCGCGACCGTGCCGTACGATCGCGTCGCGGCGATTCATTGGGAAGCGTCAAAGTTCCCGCTGCGCTGGTTGCACCACGAGACGTACTACCTGACCGTCGAGTACGCCGGCACTGACGGTCAGCGGACAGCGCTGTGTGTGCGTCTGGCGTCGAATGTCGGCCAGAGCGATTTGCTCGATGCGCTCGGCCGCGAGACCGGCCGCCCGGCGGATACCGAAGTCTCGTCGTTGGTCGGACCACCGCTGTACGCTCGATTGGCGCTGGACAATCTGCAAGGGCCGCCGGCGTTCGGATCGTTGCAGAG
>Ga0070731_10001873_pt1 | contig 21005 bp, 15 predicted proteins | sample Coa_R1_2_FD_66448 | JGI IMG/M metagenome (GOLD analysis project Ga0070731, IMG submission 66448) | Surface soil microbial communities from Centralia Pennsylvania, which are recovering from an underground coalmine fire - Coalmine... | ecosystem: Environmental > Terrestrial > Soil > Unclassified ... | reverse complement strand
ATGCGCCTTGAAAACGTCCCGTGGAACGAAGCGCTGAACATCGTCGTCAAAACGCTGGATTTCGTGACGGTCAACGAAGCCAACAACACCATCCGCATCACCAGCAAAGACAAGCTCGCGCAGGACCTGCAGATTCGCATCTTCCGCCTCGCCTATGTGCTCCCCGAAGGCTCGTCTTATACGGCCACGCTGACCAGCGAGTTTGCGACAAAGACCGGCACCAAAGAAGTCAAGGACGCAGGCCAGTCGCTGATCGACGTGCTGACCCACGTGAAGACGGCCTCCGGCTCGATTTCGTTTGAAAAGCGCGCCAACGCGCTGGTCGTGCGCGACACGCCCACCGCGCTCGACCAAATGCAAAGCATCGTGGACAAGCTGGACCTCCCGCCCAAACAGATTCACGTCGCCGTGAAACTCGTCGAACTCTCCGATTCCGACGCGGAACGCATCGGCGTCAACTGGAATCAGGGCATTCAATTCGCCATGTCGCCGCTGTCGAGCTGGTCGAGCGCATTTCCGTTCGACGTGTCGAACGGCATTTCGAAATCGGTGTTGGGCGACCTGGCCGTCGGGCAGGCCAACCGGCGCGCCGTCGATCCGCTCACGAACACCGTCGTTCCGTCGCTCGATATCTTCAATTTGAAGAACGCAGTGAGCCGCGGCGGCGGATTCTCCGCGCTCAATGCCGCCGGCGGCGGCGGCGGTGCGGCGAATGTCGTCGCCGATCCGAAACTGGCGCTGGGGAGCATGGGCTTCCAGGCCACGACGGCGCTCTTCGAATTGTTCCGCACCAAGACCAGCGGACGCATCATTCAGGCGCCGCAGTTGATTGCGCTCGATAACGAAGAAGCCACGATTCAAGTCGGTGAATTGGTCCGCTACGCCGAATCCTTCATCGCCAACACGGAAGGCGGCGGCAGCGTCTCCGGTTTCCGCGAGGCCAGTGGTTCGCCGATCAAACTGGGCTTTCAGTTGCTCATTATTCCGCACGTAACCGGCCCTGAAAACAACGTCCTGCTGACGGTCATTCCGAAGACCGAGGACTTCAGCCTGGACCGCAGCGGCACGGGCGGCGCGCCCGCGGGCTTTCAGCGTTTTATCGGCCCCAACGGCATTCAACTCGACCTGCCGCAAACCAATCAGAAGATCGTGGTGACGAAAATGATGTTGCGCAACGGCGAGACGGGCGTGATCGGCGGACTGCGCCAGGAAACTGAAAGCCTCGCTGAAATCAAAGTCCCCGTCTTCGGCGATATTCCGATTCTCGGCCGCTTGTTCAAACACCGCAGCCGCAGCGACTCCGGCGACAACCTGATGGTCTTCGTCACGCCCACGATCATCGACCTGCATGCAACCGACGATTTCAAGCGCGATCTGGACAGAATTCGCCAGGATTACGCCAAGCCCTTCAACCAGATCGGCGAAGAAGAAACCACGGACATCCTGCAGCGCTAGTTGTTTCTCGCAAAGCCGCAAAGTTGGCGCAAAGAGCGCAAAGAAAATCTCGTTGTAACACTCGTCGTATTCTTTGCGATCTTTGTGTGCCGTTCCTTTGCGCCTTTTGCGTGAGATGCCATGCCGCGCCGCCTCCAAAGCCTCCGCCTCGCCATCCGAACTCTTCCCAGCACGCAAATCTGGCTGCGCTGCGCATTCATCTACTTGCTCTTTCTCCTCCTCGCCGCACCGCTCGGATTCTCAACCGGCCTGCTCAAAATCGAATGGATGAAAGCCAGCCCCGCAATGCTCGCATTGACCGCGGCGCGGATCGTGGCCATTCCCGCGTTGTTCGAAGAACTCGTCTTTCGCGCGCTGCTGCTGCCGCACCCCAGTGAACACAAATCCGCGCGCCACGTAGTCGTCGTGTGCACGCTGGCTCTGCTCGTCTTCGTCGCCATCCACCCGCTCAATGGCATCTTCGTGCGCACCCAATCGCGCGCGGTCTTCACCGACCCGATTTTCCTGACGATCGCCGCGCTGCTGGGCCTGGCCTGCACCATCGGCTACCAAATATCCGGCTCAATCTGGCCGCCCGTTGCGATGCACTGGGGCACGGTCGTTGTCTGGACGATTTGCCTCGGCGGTAAGCGAATGCTCGGATAAATCCTGTAGCATAAGCGTCCCGCTTGCACGCGCCACAACCCGCGCCAGAAGCGCAAGGAAAGTTTTTCGCGCGCCAGGCAGAACGCTTCTTCGGTGACACACTTGCGAGTCAGCTTGAAGCCGGCGAGCAGGAACCAGCCCCAGCCGAGCGACAAGCCCTGCGTCATGGACGTCGTCTGTAGGGCCACCGCGCACATGAGCCAGAACACATTTTCGGGCGTCAGCACACGAATGCGGACGGGCGTGCAGCCGGTAGCGGCCGCAACGGCTTTGAAATCATCGGGGCGCAGAATGGCGCGAAACGTGGCGAGGCCAAACTCGGTAAAAAGGCGCGCAACTCGTCCGGCCGGGGAACCGCTACTAGACATGCGTGTGTCTCCTAAATGCCGATTGGGAAGCCGGGGCTGCTACCCCGCGCTCATTTATCCATCGGCATTCGGAGACATTTTCGTTTCAAGATGTTAACTTAGGGCCATTGCCCGCGGGGAGAGGGGAACGGGGGCGGAGCGCTTCGCACAAGCAAGCTGACAGACCCGCGATTTTGACTATCGCGTTTTTTCATTACCGCAGAGGGAGCACAGTGCGTATAATCTTAGGCTCTCAAAATTGTATCGCCGGGGACGGGGCTGATTCATGGACGTAATGAAGCGTACTGCTGATTTATTGAAACTCGAACCGAAGCAGGTTGAGACAGTGGCGGCGTTGTTTAAAGAGGGGGCTTCCATTCCGTTCATCGCGCGTTATCGGCGCGACAGGACCGGCGAACTGGACGAAGCGCGGCTCACGCAACTTAAAGATAAACTCGATGAATTCAACGACGACGAAACGCGCCGCGAGACGGCGTTGAAAGCGATTCGAGATACCGGCAAGCTTACGCCGGAGCTCGAAGAGAAAATCAAGAACGCGGCCACGCGCGAGGAACTCGAAGACCTTTATATGGCGTTCCGCTCGCGGCGGCGCACGCGCTCGAATGCCGCGAAGCACAAGGGGCTTGAGCCGCTGGCGGAATTGATTTCGAAGCAAGAAAGCAGCACAACGACGCCGGACGAAATAGTCAAGCCGTTCATCAGCGAAGAGAAGGCCGTGAAGGACGCGCAGGAGGCGTTTTCCGGCGCGCGCGACATCGTCGCGGAGAACATCGCGGAAGACCCGGCGTGCCGCAAGATTGCGCGCGCGCTGCTCAAGCACGAAGGCAAGCTGGTCACCAAGCCACGCGAAGGCATCGATCTTTCGAAAGGCAAGTACGCGTCGTTCGCGAATTTTGCCGATCCGATCGGGAAGGTGCCGGGGCATCGTTTGCTGGCGGCCATGCGCGGGGCGTCGGAGAAGCAGCTTTATTTGTCGCTGGATGCGCCGAAAGACAAAGTGCTGGAGCAGCTTAAGGCGAAGCTGATCACCAACGCCGACGCGCCGCTGAAGGCGGAGTTGTCGCTGGCGATCGAGGAATGTTACGAGCGGCTGCTGGGTCCGTCGCTGGACAACGATCTGCGCTTGGAGCTCAAGCGCGAAGCGGAGACGGAAGCGATTGAAGTCTTCGCGAAAAATCTGCGCGCGATTCTGCTGCACGCGCCGCTGGGCGCGAAGGCCGTGCTGGCGCTGGGACCGGCGGTGAAAGCGCCGTGGAAGATTGCGCTGATCGGCGCGGACGGCAAAGTGATTTCGCACGCGGTGCTGCATCCGAATAAAGACGACGAGGAGAAGAAGAAGGCTGCGGATGAAGTTGTGAAGCTGGTCAAGGAGCACGGCGTCGCGGCGGTGGCGATCGTGAGCGGGCCGGGGTCGAAGGACGCGGATATTCTGGTGCGCGACGCGTTCAAGGCGGCTGAAATCAAAGACGTGCCGCGCGTGCCGGTGCACGAAGGCGCGGCGGCGGCGTACGCGGGCACGGCGCACGCGCGCGAAGAAATTCCCGACGCGGACAACGCGCTGCGCACAACGGTTTCGGCGGGGCGGCGTTTGCAGGACCCGCTGACGGAGATTCTGAAACTGGATTTGAAGACGATTCCGCTGGGGCAGTTTCAGCACGACGTGGATCAGGGCGCGTTGCAGCGCAAGCTGGAGGAGACGGCGCGGTCGGTCGTGGCACAGGTTGGCGCGAATGTGAACGCGGCCAGCGAAGCGGTGCTGCGGCATGTGCCGGGTTTGAACGCGGAGTTGGCTAAAGCGATCGTGGCCGCGCGCAAAGAGAAGGGCGCGTTCAAGACGCGCGATGAACTGAAGAATGTCGCGGGCGTGGACGCGAAAGTCTACGAGCAATGCATCGGGTTCCTGCGCATCCCGGATTCGGAAAATCCGCTCGACAAAACGTCGATTCATCCGGAGCAATACGCGGTGGTCGAAGCGATGGCGGCGTCGGTGAGTTCGACGGTGAAGGAATTGGCCGGCAATGCTGAGGCCGTCGGCAAGATCGACCGCGCGAAATTTGTCAGCGCGACGCTGAGCGACGCGGACGCAAAGGAAATCCTCGCGGAATTATCCGCGCCTGGCCGCGACCCGCGCGGGACGTTTGTTCCGCCGCAATTCAACGACGAAGTGCAGGACATGGCCGATTTGAAGGAAGGGATGGTGCTCAACGGCGTCGTCACGAACCTTGCGCAGTTCGGCGCTTTTGTGGACGTGGGCGTGCATCAAGACGGGCTGGTCCACATTTCGGCGATCACGCACAAATTCATCCGCGATCCATCCGAAGTGCTGACTGTCGGGCAGCAGGTGAAAGTCAAAGTGCTTTCGATCGAGCCGGAGAAGAAGCGGATCAGTCTTTCGATCAAAGCGCTGGAAGAGCAGCCGCGGCGTCCGGCGCGCGGGCCGCGTGGGCCGCGCTCGCAGGAGCCGCGCCCCTCCGGCGAATCGCGACAGCCCGGCGAGCCGCGCCCGTCTGGCGAGCCGCGACCGCAAGGGAGCGGGCCGGAAAGCGCGCCCGCGGCGGGCAGCGCTCAGACGCAAGAGCGCCGTCCGCGGCGCTTCGATCGTCCGCGCGGGCCGCGCGCTGGCGGTCCTCCACGCGGAGCGTCACGTCCTAACGAGCCGCGACCTAACGAGCCGCGACCGCAAGGGAGCGGCCAGCCGGCCGAAGGCGCGGCTGCGGGAGCGGAAACTTCCACGGCGGCGGCGCCGGTCAGCGGCGGGATTTCAAGCGGCGGCGCTCCAGCCGATCGTCCGCGCGACGGTGGCGATCGGCGCGGGCGTTTCGGCGGCGGCGAACGGCGCGGAGGACCGGGTGGCCCACGCGGTGATCGTCCACCAGCGCACAAGCCCGAACCGGGCAAGCCGGATTACTCCAAGTTCTTTGTCAAAGGCAAGCGCAAGGACAAAGAGAAGCGGAGCGAGCGCCCCGATGCACATGCGGCTTCACGCGATGAAGTGCGCGAAGTGATGCGACACCAAAGCACCGGCGGGATATCCATGGCCGATTTGCTCAAGCAGGCTGGCGTCAAGGAAGAGTAGCGGCGGTACAATCGCCGCGCTTTTCCGGACACCATTCGTTTTTTTTTGCTCACATTGTCTTTCCTGATCAGATCCGCGCGCATACGCCCGCGGCTCCCGGTGTATCTTTGAAGTCGAAATTCATCTTCGCTACAACCGGAAGGAACAGAGGTCAATGCCCACCAGAAAGCTCTCGCTCGTTCTTGTTTTCACAATCGGTTTGTTTGCAGGTGTCATCCAATCCGCCGAAAAAGATGGCCCTGCGCTCGGCTCGATAGATTGGCACCCATCGCCGCAGAACCCCGTCGGTTGGCGCGGCGATTGGACCGGCCGCTTCCCTGGCGCCACGCCGCCACTTAATTGGAGCCGCCGCGTCAAAGGCATCACCACGGAACTGCGCTACCAAGCCAATAAACCCGCCGGCGAACCCGGCAAAGATTCCAAGCCGCTGGAGTATTTTACGATCAAGGATTGGCTGGTCGCCGGCCCGTTTTCGCTGCAAGATCCGGTCGCCGATCTGGAAAAAGATTTCTTGAACGGCGAAGCGGCTATACATCCCGCGCAAGGCGACAAGGCCGGCGAGAGCGCGTGGAAATTTCTGCGCGCTGACATGGAATCGCAAAGCCGCCACGACCACAACGAAGGCACCTGCGGCCAGAGCTACGTCGATTTCCTCTATACGTTCGGAACCATCACCGTCACCAAGGACAAGATCGACGTGAGCGGCGATTTCGTCAATAAAGCGGCGTACGCACACACGTATGTCTGGTCGCCCGCCGAAGCGAAAGTGCGTTTGCAGATTCCGTTTACTGGCGAAGCCGGCCGCTTCTGGCTCAACGGCGCGCCGACAAAATTGGAGAAGAACTCCAAAGCCTACGATGTGTCGCTTAATAAGGGCTGGAACCGCCTGCTGGTGAAAGTGACCGTCGCCGACGGGCTGGGCAAAAATTACGACGGCCGCTGGCTCAGCAAATGGCTGGTCGCCGCGTACATCACGCCGATTCCGCCGGTGAGTTACGAAACGAAGAACATCAAATGGATGACCAAGCTGACCGGCCGCAGCATGTCGCAGCCGATCATCGTCGGCGGAAAAATCTTCGTCGGCTCCGGCATCTCCGATTTGATTTGCCTCAACAAAACCGATGGCAAAATCCTGTGGATTCAATCCAGCGCGCCGTGGGATGCAATGAGCGCAGACGAGCAATCCGCGCTGCCGATCAAAGACGTGGTCGCGCCGGCGCTCGAAAAACTGAAGTCGCTCAACGCTCAAGTTATTGCGGCGATCAACGCGGCGGTTTCCGCGCAAGGGCTTTCGTCCGACCAGGAAGCGGAACTCGATAAATTACTCAAAACAAAACTCGACACCGAGCGTTCAATCCATACGGCCTTCGCGAAACTCGACCGCAAAAAATATCCGGCGATGAGCGACAACGAAGTCGCCTCCAGCAACCCGACGCCTGTCAGCGACGGCACGCATGTCTTTTGGGTCTGCGGCGGCGGGATGAAAGGCCCGGGCGCGTACGTGTTTTCGTGCTTCGATTTCGACGGAAAAAGAGTGTGGAGCACGCACGACGCGCTGGGCGCATCCGAGCACGGCAACCACGGTTCGCCTTCACTGGCCGACGGCAAGCTGATTTATACCGCGAATAAATTGCTCATCGCCTACGATCAAAAAACCGGCAAGGAATTGTGGCGCGCGTCATCGAAAGATTGGCAGAACGAGTATTGCGGCACGTCGGCGGTGATTGCAAAAATCGGCGCGGAGCATGTGATCGTCGGCAAACGCTACCTGCATCGCATGAGCGACGGCTCTGAAATCTGTTCGAATCTTTTGGAGCCGGGCCTGACCGAAACCACGCCCATCGTCGAAAAGGACATGCTCTACAATCCGTTCCGCTGGCGCGGGTGGAAAGAACCGATGTCGTTTATTTCAGTCAAACTTCCCGCGAGCACGGCGGCCAGCGTGAAGGCTGAAGCGGTCTGGGCGCCCGAAGGCAAAGACGTCAGCATGGCGCTGCGCGGACCGATTTTCGCGATTGCCTCGCCGCTTTATCTGAATGGAATCGTGTACTCGATCGAAATGAGCGGCGGGCTTGCCGCGGTGGATGTCGAAGGAAAGAAACTGCTCTATCGCCGATGGCTGGACGGCTACAATCGCTACAATCGCTACCTCTATGGAGTAGCCGCCAGCCCGATGCTGGGCGGCAAGCACATCTTCATCACCGACGACGCCGGCTACACGCACATCATCGAACCCGGCCCCGAATTCAAAGAGAGCGGAAAGAATATTTTAGAAAACATCCACTTCTCCGGCCTCGGCGGCAACCCCTGCCACCAGGAATCGTTCTACACCTCGCCGTATTTCGAAGGCAAATGCCTGTATTTGCGCGGGGAAGATTATTTGTATTGCATTGAGGAGAAATAGCACAAAATGTCCCGCTCTGAAATGAATGCGGGGTTCCGAATCGGCACGGGCTGCGTCATTTTCGCGGCGCGCTCTTCCGTGCTTTCAAGCGCCTGACGAACGCCCGGTGCACCGTACGCTTGAGTTTTTCCTAAATAACGCCGAACACTCTGAAACGTTGAGAGTTCTTGAATAATCGTCGATCCGAACAAACGGAAAGAAAGAATAGCGTCGCCAGCAAGACACTCATCCAAAATTCGGGCATGCGCAAAATGTGAAGCTTGAAGAGCAGAGAGCGCACGTTCCAAACACAAATTTTGCCATCCACTCCACCGGTGGCCAATAAGTTCCCGTCCGGCGACATCGCGGCAACGAGGACCTTATTGAGGCCATCTCGCAGCGAGCATTGTAATGTCCCGTTCGAAACCTCCCAAAATTGCAGCACGCCGTCCTGCCCGGTCGTGTAAATCAATTTTCCATCCGGCGTGTAGCGCATCCTGCGAACTTCGCCCGGTTTCAATTCAAACAAAAATCTGCCGGAGTCCGCATTCCATACGCGCACGGTGCCAGCCTCGAGCGTCGCAAGCGTGTCGCCCCGCGGCGACCATGCAATATCGGTGATGGGATCTTGCGCGGGCGGCAGCGCGAACAAATCCGCGCCGGTTTCCACGTTGGTAACAAACGCGAGCCGGAGCGATTGTTTAGTGTGATTATCCGAACGCACATTGAGGTACCGTGTTCCGTCCGGCGAGAGCCTCGGCATTAATATGAAGCCGCGGTATTTAATTTTCCGGCATTCAGTGCCTGGCGAAAAAATGGAGATTTCACCCGAATCGCCGTAAACAAGAAATCGTCCATCTTTATCCCGCGCAAAATCGGCGCTGGATGAATCGCAGAAGTTGGCGTGAATGAATTCAGATTCTGTTGTAAGCAAATTGAGTCTTTCCAATGCGCGTCCAGCGCAATAAACCAGGTCATGCCCGTCGGGCGAAATAGCGATCTTATTGCCGTCCGGATGGTATATTTTCAGTCTATGTTCGAGCGAATATTCCTCGCGATTTGTTACACTCGGTGTCCAGACTGCTAGTTTACAATTCCAATCGGTGGACGCCGCGATAACGCGATTTCCCGCGGCAAATTCCAACTGCCATGGTTCATATTCGAATTCGTCTGACACGATGCCCCGGAAATCGATTGTTGCCGACTTTTCAAACGTTGGCCGGCGCATGCACACAGACATGACACTTCCCGACAGCAGCGTGAAAAGAAGCAGCGTGCGAAGCGAGAAGCGGGGACGCAGCATTGATTGGCTCGCCTTACGGATTTGCGAACGGATCGATCAATTGCAATCCGGCGATATGCTTGTAATCGGCGGTATTCCGCGTGACAAGCGGCAGATTGTGAACCAGGGCCGTAGCGGCGATGATGGCGTCGGCGAGGCCCATTTTTTTCTGCTGACGAAGTTCGACCGCGCGATCAATGATCACATCAGTAATGGGGAGGATTTTTGCTTGGCGAAAAAATATTTCGAAGTCTGCACGATCCGCTGGGATTAACCGATGATAGCCGAGCACTTCGAGGATGGTTATTGCCGAAACCGAGGACACATTTGCAATAACAAAGCTGCGTACATGCGCGAACGCCGGACGCGCGGAATAAATAACGGTGTTGCTGTCCGCGAGCACTCAATCGTTCCTTCCCGCCAAAGGCCGGTCCTTTCGCTGCTCTCGTTGCCAGGCGACAGGATCCGGTATGGAAGCCACTCCACCGCGCGCGGCAATGCGTTCGAGCGCCTCGGCCATAATCTGTCTTCGATGTGACTCATCCGAGTCCGCGAACGCTTGAAGCGTTGCTGTTACCTGGAGCTTGCCGCCAAGCAGATCTTTGGGCACCGGCACGTGAACTGTGCCGTCTGCATCGGGTTCGAGAATTGCGGTCACGGTGCTCATAATGCTCATGCCGTCACTTTAACGCATCCGTTCGCGCTTTCAAGGATTCGTCCAAAAACCGGCGGCCCCGTCCTCCCGGACGGAGCCGCCAATATCGACGCGAACGTTCTGACTTCGGATCTTCGATTACATATCGAAGTACATGTAGAATTCGTGGGGATGCGGGCGCAGGCGGACCTGGTCGGCTTCCTTCTTGCGCTTGTAGTCGATCCACGTTTCGATCACGTCGCCGGTGAATACCTCGCCCTTGAGCAGGAAGTCGTGATCTTCTTCGAGCGCGGTGAGCGATTCTTCGAGGCTGCCGGGCGTGTTCGGGACCTTCGCCAATTCTTCCGGCGGCAGGTCGTAGATGTCCTTGTCCAGCGGCTGGCCGGGATGGATCTTGTTCTGGATGCCGTCCAGCGCCGCCATCATGATCGCCGAGAACGCCAGGTACGGGTTGCAGCTTGGATCCGGACAGCGGAATTCGAAGCGCTTGGCCTTCGGACTCGTGCTGAACGTGGGGATGCGCAGGCACGCCGAGCGGTTGCGCGCCGAATACGCCAGGTTGATCGGCGCTTCGTAGCCGGGCGTCAGGCGCTTGTAGCTGTTGGTCGTCGGGCAGCAGAAGCCGATCAGCGCCGCGGCGTGCTTGAGGATCCCGCCCATGGCGTAGAGCGCGGCGTCGGAGAGGCCGGCGTAACCGGAACCCGCGAAGAGGTTCTTGCCGTCCTTCCAGAAGGACATGTGCGTGTGCATGCCGGAACCGTTGTCGCCGAAGAGCGGCTTGGGCATGAACGTCGCCACCTTGCCGTACTTCTTCGCCACGTTTTTGATGATGTATTTGTACATCGTCAGCTTGTCGGACGTGCGCACGAGTTTATCGAACTTGAAGTCGATTTCGGCCTGGCCGGCGGTCGCGACTTCGTGATGCTGCTTTTCGATTTCAATGCCGCAGGCTTCCATGGTCAGCATCATTTCGTTGCGGATGTCCTGCAACTGGTCGATGGGCGGGACCGGGAAGTAGCCTTCCTTCGGGCGGATGTCGTGGCCCTGGCCGGCGCGGACGGACGTCCAATGCCCTTCTTCCGATTCGATCTCGTAGCCGGCGCCGTTGACCGCGCCGTACATGCGCACGGAATCGAAAATGAAGAACTCGGCCTCCGGCCCGACGTAACAGGTGTCGCCGATGCCGGTGGACTTCAAGTACTTCTCGGCTTTGAGGGCGATGTTTCGGGGGTCGCGGGTGTAATCGGCGCGCGTAATCGGATCCTGAATGTTGCAGATGATGTCCAGCGTCTTGTCCTTGAAGAACGGATCAATGAACGCCGTTTCGGGATCGGGGATCACGAGCATGTCGGACTCATGAATGTGCGCCCAGCCGCGGATGGAGGAGGCGTCGAAGCCCAAGCCATCTTTGAAACAATCCTCGCTCAACTCGCGCAGAGGGGTGGAGAAATGTTGCCAGGTCCCGATGAAATCCATGAACCGGAAATCAACCGTGGTGACGCCCTGGGCCTTGGCAAACTCAAGGACTTCTTTTGCCGTCTTGGCCATAACCAGATGCACTCCTTCTTCTCTTTTTTTGTACTCAAACAGGCGGACCGACCGCCGGGCCGCAAAGTCAGTGCTGAGCGCTGAGTCCTGAGTGCTGAGTAAACAGCGAGGCAAGCGCTTCGCGCTTGCATATCAGTCCCGCCCCAAATCTTCGTTAGCCGCTGCGAGCGAAGCGAGGCCGTTTTACTCGGCACTCAGCACTCGGCACTCAGGACTTGCCGTTAGATCGCTTCCGGTCCACGCTCGCCGGTGCGGATGCGGATGCAATCCTCCAGCGGCAGGACGAATATTTTTCCGTCGCCAATCTGTCCCGAATCGCCGGACCGCCCGCCGCGGATGATCGCCTGGATCGTGGGTTCGACGAAGTCGTCGTTGACCGCGATCTCCAGCTTCACCTTGCGCAGCAAATTCACGGTGTACTCGTGGCCGCGGTAAATTTCGGTGTGGCCTTTTTGCCGGCCAAATCCCTGCACGTCGCAGACGGTCAAACGGACCACCTCGACTTCGTTCAACGCTTCCTTGACGGCTTCCAATCGCGACGGTTGAATAATGGCTTCAATTAATTTCATCGGATCTCCAGCCGGTCAAAGCCGCGAAACCAAAACCGCGCGCGTCGGCATTCGTTTGAACGCAAGACTCGGACGGCTTGGCACTTTCGCGTGCTCGCTCTCCAAAGCAAAAAACAGGCCCAATGAAGGCGCTAACGCGCGAACTCGTTTTGCGCGCAAAACCCCTATGTGTACAGGCGCTGGCAATGTACAAAAGACCGCAGAATAGTCCAATCCGAAATCTGTTATTTTTTGAGCTAATTGGGTTGAAATTGAACAGGTGATTAAAAACAGACAGCGCGGCGCTTTTCCCAAGCGATTTTGCAGTCAATGCGCGATTCAATAGGCCCTATAATGCCTATGGACCAAAGGCAGTGCGCGATACCGCAAGAGGCGAACGGCGGCGCTACTTGGGTTTGATCGCGGTGCCGCTGACGTTGTGCTTGGCGGTGTAGTTCACGTTCACGTTGGCGAAGTAGTGCGTTTCGCCGTCGAAGATGCCGACGGGAATCGTGCGCACGATGCTGGGCACGGTCACGTTTTCAAGATCGGCGCTGGCCAGCAGGGCGGTGCGGAAGTCGCTCTTTGAGGCGATGAAGGTAAACGTCGCCAAATTGCGTGCGGCCGCGATGGCCAGCGTTGCGCCGCCGGATTTGGCGTGCAGGCTGGGCAGAATCGTGAACGTCGAGAGGGCGCCGCCGATGTCGATGGTAATCGTTTTGCCGACGTACGTCGTCACGTCACTGGGCGTTTGAATCGTGCCGACGAACATTACCGCGTCGGATTTTGGCTTGGCGAAATTCAATTTCGCTGTGAGCACCGTGGTTTTCACCGGCAGCGAGACGACGACGGGAATGATTTGCGTAGTGGAATGGAAGGCGTCGGAGACGGTGACCTTCACGTTGTACGTGCCCGGGTTGATGAAGACGTGCGCGCCGAGCGTATCGACGGTGCCGTCGCCGTAATCGTAGGTCGTCACGGCAGTCTGGCCGGGCGAGACGGACGTGCCGAGGGTGAAGACGACCGTGTCGGTGTTGATCGGGCGCGGCGGCGCGAAGGTGGAACTGATGATCGCGGGCTGTTGCGTGACGAGGATGGAGAATTTCTGCGTGAGCGTGCTGATGCCGTCGGTGATGGTGGCGACCACCGTGTACGTTCCCGGCGCGGCATAGGCGTGAACGCCCAGCGTGTCTGCGGTGCCGTCGCCGTAATCGTAAGCGAGACCGCTGCTGAAGCCGGGCGATGGGACGGTCGAGATGTTGAAGGTCACGGCATCGCCAGGCGTGGGGTGCAGGGGCGTGAAGGACGCGGCGGTGATGATCGGGGCTTGGACTTCGAAGGCGCCGAGGTCCACGCCGCTGCCGATCAAGCGATTGTAGCCCACGCCGCGTTGGTCGGTCTGGAGGCCGTCGGGATTGACGCCCGCTTGCAGCGCGGGGCTGCCCGGAAGGAGCGCGTGGGTCAGCGTTGGGCCGGCGTTGTTGGCCAGCGGCGCAAGTTTGGGATCGCCGCCGACGAGGTTGTGATCGTCGGTGCCATTGATGGTTCCCGCTGCCGCATCGCCGGTGACGTTGCCGGCGACGATGGTGCTGACGGCTGACAGCGTTCCCGCGGCGCGCGAAATGCCGCCGCCTGTGGCGCCGCCGGTCGAGCCTTTGGTGACGGTCGAATTCTTGATCGTCGCGACGGTGGTGGCATCGGTGATGTAGACGTTGCCGCCGTCCAGCGGGGCGGAATTGCCGGAGATCGTGCAGTTCTTGAAGGTCGAAGTGGATTTGTAAAGAAAAAGCCCGCCGCCTCGGCCGACGGTGCCACTGTTTCCGGAGATCGTGGTGTTGGTGACGGTCGCGGTGCCTTTGTATAAATGCACTCCGCCTCCGCCGGTGCCCTTTGACGTGTTGCCGGAAATCGTGCATTGGTCGAGCGTCGTTGTAGCCTGGTACAGATCCAGCCCGCCGCCGCGGCTGTTGGCGGCACCGTTGACGATGGAGGTGTTGGTGATCGTATTTGTGGATTGATAGAGGAAGGCGCCGCCGCCGCGGTCGAGGGCGGCATTGCCGGAGAGCGTGGAATTCGAGAGGGTCAGCACGCCTTGGGCCATGCTGATCCCGCCGCCTTTGCCGAAGGAGGTGTTTTGCGAAAGCGTGCAGTTGGTCAAAATCAGGTTTGCGGCGGTCGAGGCGATTGCGCCGCCTTTGCCCGTGCCGGATTGCGTGCATTGCGAGATCGTGCACTTGGAGAGCGAAAGCGAGTTGATCGAAAGAATTCCGCCGCCGTCAAACGCAGCGGCGCTGGACGAGAACGAAATCACGCAATCGGTGAGCGAGAGATTTTCGGCGTTGTAGATCGCTCCGCCGCCGGCGCTGGCGGGGGCTTTGCCATGCGTCAACGTTAAACCGGAGATGACGACGTTCGCGGAAGCAGCGGCATTGCCGTCGTCGACGTTGAAGATGCGCGAATTGTCACTGCCGCTGATGCTCAGCAGGTTGGAGCCGGGGCCGGTGATCGTCAGGTCTTTGTTGATCGGCAGTTCGCTGGAAAGAACGATCGGGCTTTGAAGATTGTTTTGAAACTTGATCGTATCGCCCGGATCGGCGGCGGCGATAGCGTTGCGCAGCGTGCCGATGCCCGAATCGAAATTGGAGGTGACGATGCGCGTGGTTGCCGCGTAACTGCGGCGCGCAAAACCCAGCAGCGCGGAACCGAGGAAAAGTGAAACGCTGGCGTACCGCAGAACGGAGAACCCCGAAACAACGGAGCGGTTCAGCTTGGACGGTGGCGTTGACATTCGCTCGAAACCCCTCGCTTTCAAAAGCACCATTCTATGTGTCAAGGACGGTTGCAAGGTTTGCGTAAATTCCGCGCCGTCGAATTGAATTTCGTCAAATCGGTGGCGCTCGCAACGTGCATGTGAGTTGGACGGCAAGGCGTATTTGTAGTCGTAAACACGCTTTACGCAAGGCGGAAATGAGGAATGTTTTGGAGTGGCAAAATAGGGCTGATAGGACTTATAGGGCCGATAGGACAAATAGGTCAGAGGCGCCACGAGCTATATTATGTCAGAGCAGAGAGGCGTTCGAGCAGGGACGGATGGGAATAATGGTAGGCGCTGAAGAGCGGGTGCGGGGTTGGGTTGGAAAGGTTTTCTTCGCTGAGTTTCAAGAGCGCGCCGCGCATTGGCTCGGCGCCAGTTTGCGCTTTGGCGAAACCGTCGGCTTCGTATTCGAATTTGCGCGACAAGGCGTTGGCCAGCGGCTTGGTCCAAAAAGTCAGCGGGCCGGCGATGAGGGAACAGAGCAAAAATCCTTGCGCGATGCCCAGCGCCGAATAAAAATCCACCGGCCACCCGAAGGCTGCGTACAGCGGCGGCCAATGCAGGATCAGGCTCAGCACGAAGAATCCGCCGAGCGTCATCGCGCAGCTCAGCAGCAGGCCCTTCGGAATGTGTTTGAGTTTGTAGTGGCCGATTTCGTGCGCGAGCACGGCGCTGAGTTCCGGCACGGAAAGTTGCGCGACCAGCGTGTCGAAGAGCACGATTCGGCGCGCAGTGCCGAGACCCGTGAAATAAGCATTCGAATGCGCGGAACGTTTCGAGCCGTCCATGACATAGATGCCGCGCGCCGCGAAGTGACAGCGCTCGGCAAGTTCTTTCAGCGCGCGGCTGAGTTCGCCTTCTTCGAGCGGCGTGAATTTGTTGAACAGCGGCGCGATCAACAGCGGATAGAGGATCATCAGCAGAAATTGAAAGCCGATCATGAACAACGCGGCCCACAGCCACCAGAGCGGCCCGGCGCGCAGCGTCAGCCACAATAGCGTGACAATAAACGGCACGCCGATCAGCACGGAGAGCGCCGCCGCTTTGACGCGGTCCAAAAGCCACGTGCGAAAGGTCGTTTTGTTGAATCCGAATTTCGCTTCGATTTCGAAGGTGTTGTACAAATCCAGCGGCGTGGACGCCACCGCGCCGATGAAACCGAAGAGCATCAGGAATGCGGCGCCGCTGAGGTATTCGTTTTTCACGTGCGTTTGGACGAAGCCGCTCAGCCACGGCAGCAGTCCGGAAAAGAGAAAGACCAGTTTGAGCACGGCGCCTTCGAACGCCGCCACGTGGCCGAAGCGCGCGCGCGCGAGGGTGTAGTCGATGCTCTTGCGGTACGTCTCTTCGCTGACGATGTTCTTCAGCGCGTCCGGGACGCGCGCCGCATGCGCTTTGACATGGAGCACATTCAACAGCGCCAGCGCGCGCTCCAGGATCACTTCCAGCGCAAAGAAGACCAGAAAAACGATGACGACGATGCGCGCGTAATCCATAGAATGCAGAATGTAGGGCGAAGCGAAAGCTGCGTCCAGTCGAATGTCCAATAGCGAAAATGGAATGCGATGCCGCCCGAGGCAACTCCACTACATCCCCCTGATGCTTCAATCGCTCAGCCGCCCGCGCCGCGCCCATATCCGCTTCGCCGCGCGGCGGCGATTGCGTTTTTATTGTTGCTGGCGGGCTTGCTGATTTTCAACCGCAGCTTCGCGCTGATCGGCTTTCCGCCGGTTTATGTCAGCGAGATGGTGCTGGCGCTCGCGCTGTTCGCGACACTTTTCGATTTCAAAACCGTCTTCATCGAACCGCTGAAACATTCGCGCGCGATGCAGTGCGTGGCGCTTTTCATGTTCTACGGGATTGTGCGGATTTGCTTCGACGCGCCCTCGCGCGGATTGGACGCGGCGCGGGATGGGGTGATTTGTTTGTATGCGGTGGCAGCGTTTTTGGGGCCGTGGTTGCTGGCGGCGGTGCCAAAAGTCAGTCGAGTGGGGGGCGTCGAATATTTCGCGGAAGATCGCGCTATTCGGCGATTCCATCACTTTATTTTCGATGTGTCCTACTGGGCAATGTTATGGGCATGGGTCGTTTACAATACAGGCTGGGCGCCGGCATCCATCAAAGTTGACTTTTTGAGCATGTGCTGCGCAGTTGCGTACGCCGTGTCGATTGGAATCGGAATTTACTGGGTCATTCTACTTCAAAAAATGAGGGCCAGCCCGGATATCGGTAAAAAGCTTCCGCGCTTGCGACGCCGTGCACGATGGCAAGGGTTGTTTTGTGCAGCGATTTCGCTGATTTCCGGAATGCTCGTTCTCTGTCTGCCCACGCGCGCGCTGCTGCCCGCGTTACTCATTCCCCCGCTTGTTTCTCTTGCCATTATTTTTGCGAAACCCGGCGCGCGAAAAAAAGTGATCTTTGCGATTCTGCTGATGGCCATCATCGGCGGCGGTACGGCGTATTATTTTTTTTCGCGGTCCCTGGCCGCGCGTGAACGAATCGAGGCGATCGCCGATCCCAACGAAAGCCACTTTCAGACGGCCGAAGGACAACGCGCCGCGCACTCCGTGAAATGGCGCCTGACATTTTGGCGCCGCTGCATCGACGAAACACTGCACCGCGCGCCGCTCTTTGGTTTGGGATTCGGGACGAACCTCACCGAGCTGCTGCGCGGCACGCCCGACTGGCCCATGTTCGAGGACAGCCAGAACGCCGCGAAATACGGCTCGCGCAACCGCCACCCACATTCGGCGCACGTCACGGTTTTCGCGCGCCTGGGCGGATTGGGTCTCGCGCTTTGGATCGCTCTTCTGGCGCTGGTGTTTTTGCGCCAATGGAGCGCTCTGTGGAACTATCGCGGGATTTTATGGCTGAAGGGTCTCAGCACGCCAACCGAGTTGACTCGCTTCTGCGATTTTCCGGCCGAAACCATGTTGCTGAGCGTGTGGTTGATCTATCTTCTGGCGATGTCATTCGGCGTGGTGCTCGAAAATCCATTCGGCGGAATTTGGTTTTGGACGATTACGGGCCTGATTGCGAACCGCGCGCGGTGAATAGGCCAAATAGGCCTGATAGGGCCAATAGGGCCTATGGGGGCAACTAAACAGACGGCTGGAAGAATCGTGCCGAATTCAAAATAGTGCTTTCGCCGCTCGGCGCTACAATGCGCGCATGGCCGTGCTACGCGACGATACATCAATCCGCTTCCCACCGCTGCCCCGTGGTTGGCGCTGCCCTCCCCTCACGCGCGAACAATGTCGCGAGATCGACCGCGTGGCCGAACAAGAATTTGGAATCCCCGGCATCGTGCTGATGGAAAACGCCTCGCGCGGGGCCGCGGAAGAAGCGTACCGCATGTTGTGGGAACGCGCGCGGCGCGAGGGGGCGGCGGATATTTCCGAGTATGGCGTGGAGGTTGTTTGCGGCGGAGGGAACAATGGCGGCGACGGGTACGCGCTGGCGCGGCATCTGTACAACGGCGACGTGAAGGTGAACGTTTTTTCGCTGGTGCCGCCTGCAAAATTGAGCGGCGCCGCCGCGGCGAATCGGCGCATTTTGGAACGCACTCAAGTTGAAATCATCGATCATCTCGACACGCAGCATTTGCACGATAATGAGCAGAGTTGGCGCAGGTCAAGCTTGATCGTCGATGCGATCTTCGGCACTGGTTTCAAAGCTCCGATGAAATCCCACTTCGGCGATGCCATCACTCGCCTGAACCGTGCCGCCGCCGAAAAGAAAATCCCAATCCTCGCCCTCGATCTCCCCTCCGGCCTCGATTGCGACACCGGAATTCCGTGCGACCCAACCGTGCGCGCGGATGTGACCGTGACATTTGTGTCGAAAAAAATCGGATTCAAACAGACGCCGGCGAAAGAATATCTTGGCCGCGTTGTCGTCGCGGGAATCGGTGCACCGCGCGAAGTCATCGAGAAAGTTCTGAAACCTTGAACCTTAGGCCTTGAATCCTTGAACCTTGGGCTCATGAGGCGAAATAAGTGATCCGTGGTGCAGGCGTCTCGCCTGCACGACTCGCAGGCGGGACGCCTGCGCCACGGTCCTCACTCGATTCGCCCCATGAGCCGAACCTTGAACTAGATTCATTCCGTCGCGTCAATAAACACATCCACTTGTTGACCGACGTACAGTGTTTCCTTCGTCTCCAGGACCTTGTAAATAATCTCCAGCACGCGCGTGTCCACCATTTCGTGTTGCGCGTTGGTCAGCGCGCGTTTGGGGATCACGAAGGGATCGACGCGCACGAATTCCAGCGGGATGCGCACGTTGGTCGCGCCTTTCGGCGTGGCCACGGCTTTCATGCCCGGCTTGAAGCGCTGCGCGTCGAATTCGTCGATGTCGGCGCGGATGTGCAGCGGCTCAATGTTGCCCATCACGATCGGGGCGCTGTCGGCGTTGACGCTCATGGCCATGGCGTATTCGTTGACGCGCAGATTCACGCGCAGGATCGTGCCGTCGATCGGCGCGCGGAGCATGTGGCGCTCGATTTCGAGTTTGATGCGCGCAACTTCGGCTTGCGACGCGCCCAGGTCCGCATCAGCCTGATCGACGGCAACTTTGGCTTCGCCCAGCGCCGCTTGCGCTTTGTCCACGTCGGGTTTCCACGCGCCGGCGAGGAAGGTGTCGAGGTCCGATTTCGCGGCAAGGCACGCGGCCTCCGATGTTTTCACGCGCGATTTCGCGGTTTCGACGGCCATCTGCGAGGTCACTTGCTTGGCCTTCTCCAGATTCAGCATGAATCGTTGATGCTCGGTTTGTTCCCTGGTTGTGCCGCCGGTGCGCTCGGTGCTTTCGTATATGGCGAGTTGGTTTTGCGCGTCAGCGATGTTGATCGGCGCCTGCGCGGCGGTGGATTCGGCTTCCGCGACGGATTTTTTCGCGTCGACAATCGCCGACTGCGCCTGCTCGACTTTCGCGCGCAGGCCCGGCTCGTCTTCCTTGCGCCGAAAAGCTTCGACGCGCTTCAAATCTGCATCGACGCTTACCGCGGTGGCCTTGGCGCGGCTGACGGCCGTTTCGGATTTTCTCACCGCGGCTTGTGCGGTGAGAAGCTGCGATTGCAGCGTGCGCGAGTCGATTTCAAAAAGCGGGTCGCCCTTCTTCACTTTCTGATTCTGCTTCACAAAAATGGCCGTGACCATGCCGGGATCGCTGACGCCGATGGCGATGTTCTCGCTGGCGGGTTCAACCAGGCCCGAGCCGGCGATGCCTTTCTCGAACGGGTTGCGCACCGGTTCTTTGAGCAGCGGCGGGAGCGGCTGAGGTGCGACGCTGCGGCGCGCTTCGATGATGCCAAAGGCAGCGCCGGCGACCGCGAGAACGAGAATGAACCATTTCCACATACGCTTTAGTCCTTGTTTGTAGTCCCGCCTTTAGGCGGAAGCGCGTCCCGCAACCGGACGACCATTCCGCCTAAAGGCGGGACTACGAACAATCAATCCGACAGTTCCGCCGACGTGATTGCCTTGATGCGTCCATCCTCCATGCGGGCGATGCGGTCGGCGAAGCGAAAAATGCGGCTGTCGTGCGTGACCACGATCGCGCAGCGGTTGTCCTTGAGCGCGGTCGAACGCAGGGTCTCCATGACTTTGTGCCCCGTTTCGCCGTCGAGCGAGGCGGTCGGTTCGTCGCAGACGAGCAAGCGCGGAGCGGCGACCAGCGAACGCGCGATTGCCACGCGCTGCTGTTCGCCACCGGACATCTGCGATGGGAAGGCATTCAGGCGGTGCCCCATTTTCATGCCTTTGAGCAAGTCGGCGGCTTTGGAGACGGCCTCCTTGCGCGGCGCTTCTTTGATCAGCATGGGCACGGCGGCGTTTTCGGATGCGGTGAGCGTTGGGAGCAGATTGAACTGTTGAAAAATGAATCCGATGTTGTCGCGGCGGAAGGCGGTCTTTTGAGCGGCGTTCATGCGCGTGATGGATTGTCCGAAGAGCTGGATGTCGCCTTTGTCGGCGTCGAGCATGCCGGCGATGAGCGTGAGGAGCGTGGTTTTGCCGCATCCGGACGGGCCGACGACGAAGAGCATTTCGCCTTTTCGTGCTTCGAGCGCGATGTCGTGGAGCACTTCGATGCGCGTCGAACCGCTGCCGAAGCCTTTGCAGAGTCCGTCGATGCGCACGGCGACGTTATCAGGATTTTCGGCCAGGGCGGTTCCTCCAACGGCAGGAGACAGGAGTCAGGAGATAGTAAAACGGAGGCGAAACGCTTCG
>Ga0070731_10001872_pt1 | contig 21008 bp, 19 predicted proteins | sample Coa_R1_2_FD_66448 | JGI IMG/M metagenome (GOLD analysis project Ga0070731, IMG submission 66448) | Surface soil microbial communities from Centralia Pennsylvania, which are recovering from an underground coalmine fire - Coalmine... | ecosystem: Environmental > Terrestrial > Soil > Unclassified ... | reverse complement strand
GCTGCGGATCTCCCCCGTCGGCTTGTTGGGGGAGATCTACTTCCGCGAGGGCCAGCCCGTCTATGCCTGGAGCACCCGGCTGCAGGGGGACGAGGGAATCATCGATCTTCTGCAGACATCCAACGTGCAAATCTCCGTCCTCGACTCGACCTGGGTGCCGCCCGTCCGCAACGTCCAGTCCCCGCTCCAGGGCGTCCTCCTTGAATTCATGCGGCGGAAGGACCTCGGACAACTGGAGCCGCCCTCCAGCGTCCTTTCCCCGGAGGATCTCTCGCCGTCGGGTCCATCGACGAAGCAGCTGCCCGTGCCGATGCGCCTGTCAAAGAAGGCAAGGCTGATGTGGCCGCTGCTCGGCGTGGGCGCCGGAGCCGTCTTGATCGCGCTCCTGGCAACGCTGCTGAAGGCCCCGACGGCGCCGCTTTCCCCTCCGGACCCTCCGAAAGCCCTCCCCCGGATCGCCATCGCGCCGCCGCCTCCTCCGCCTCCGGCACCGCCTGCGGCGGCGGGCCCGAAAGCCGAGGAGCAGAAAACCGTGGCCAAGCCCAAGGAGCTTGCGCGGGAGTTGAGCTTGCCCCTGGCCGATCGGATCCCGCTCGAGGCGGTGCTCATTCCGGCGGGACGGTTCCGGAGGGGGAGCCCCGATAACGAGCGTGGACGCGATGCGGACGAGGGGCCCGTCCGAGAGGTGCTGCTGTCGTCGCCCTTTTATATGGGGCGCTACGAGGTGACCCAAGAACAGTACGAATCCGTCATGGGACAGAATCCCAGCCAGTTCCGCGGTCCGCGTCATCCGGTCGAGAGCGTGTCCTCCTTCGATGCGCAGGAGTTTTGCGAACGCGCGTCCCGTCGCCTGGGCCGAGAGGTCCGCTTGCCGACCGAGGTGGAGTGGGAATATGCCTGTCGCGGGGGAACCATGACCCCGTTCGGCACCGGCGACACTCTGGGATCCGGCGACGCCAACGTCGACGGCCGCGTCGGCTATGGAGGTCCTGGAGACGGCACCTACCGGGGCACGATGATGGACGTCGGATCGTTCCAGCCCAATGCCTTCGGTCTCTACGATATGCATGGGAACGTCGGAGAATGGTGCGCCGACTTTTACGATCCCCGCGCGTACGAGGGGGCCGGCACGGTCGCCGTCCCCTTCTCCCCGTCCCGGCCGGAGCGCGTCTGGCGCGGCGGAGCCTACAACGACCCTCCGCGGCGATGCCGGTCGGCCAACCGCGAGCACTACAATCCCGGCGGCCGGGACAGCTGCCGGGGATTCCGAGTCGTGCTTCCGATTGAGGCGCCGTCCGCGCCCCCGCAGCACCAATGAGAAGGAGAACGCCATGACCCTTCGAACCCTCGTCCTGTCCGCGATGCTCGTCGTCGCCGGATGCGCTGCGCCCCCGCCGGCGCCTCCCAAGGCCGCCGATCCCGGGCCGGAGCTGCGGCCCGAAATGCGGATCGTGTCGCTCCCGGTCAGCGAAGATCTCGAAGAACTCGCTGCCTTTTCGCGCATGGGACTCCCGATCGACGTCTATGCGTGCATCACCGCGGGCGAAGACCCGATGGTGACCCGCGTCGTCTCGCGGGCGACCTTGATTGCGACGACCCGGGGCACGGACGCGCGCACGTCATCGGTCATGCTTGCGGTTCCGAGAGAAGACGTGGAGATGCTGGTGCTGACCCGAGATCTGGTCCGTCTCAAGCAGGCCTCGTTCTCCCTGGCCGCCGGCCCCCGAATCGCGCCTCTCACGACGGCCAAGGACAAGGAGAAGGCGTTCCAGCTGCGACAGCTGCTGTCCCGCCTGGGCTACGAGGCCCCCGAACGAAAGCCGCCGCCCTCCCCTCCGGCGCCCGAACCCGTCGCCCCGGTTGCTGCGAAACCGGCCGCGCCCCCGGTCCTCCCGAAACCCGAACCCGCCCCCGCCGTGGTAAACACCCCCCCGCTCCCCGACACGCTTCCTCCCGGGCGGATCGTGATCGACGGGTCCAGCACCGTCTTCATCATGGCGAAGCTGATCCGGGACGAATTCATGAGGAAATACCCCGGCGTCACGATCGACTTGATGGGCGTGAATCCCGGCGAGTCGCCGTCGGGCACAGGCGGCGGGTTCAAGAAGTTCTGCTACGGCGAGACCGATCTCAATGACGCCTCCAGGCTGATGAAGGACGAAGAGATCCGGAAGTGCGCGGGCAATAACGTCGCGTTCCTGGAACTGCCGATCGCTTTCGACGGCATTTCCCTGGTGGTCAATCGCGACAATACCTGGGCGAAGAGCCTCACGGTGCCGGAGCTGAAGGCGATCTGGTCGCAAAACAGCAAGATCGTGACGTGGCGGGATGTGAGGTCCGAGTTCCCGAACCTGCCCTTGAAGCCCTTCAGTCCCGGAAGCGATTCGGGCACATACGACTTCTTCAACGAAGAGATCCTGGGCAAGGGGGCACTGCCGCGGGCGGACGCCGTCGCCAGCGAGGACGATGAGGTCTTGGTGCGTGGCATCCTGGCATCTCCCGGGGCGCTCGGCTACTTCGGACTGGCGTACTACATCGAACATAAGGATCAGCTGCGGCTGATCGGCGTCGATTCGGGGAGGGGTGCGGTGACGCCCACCCACGACACGGTGCTCGATGGGACGTACGCCCCGCTGTCCCGTCCTCTATTTCTCTATGTCGGCGCCAAGAGTATCAAGAGGCCGGAAGTCCGGGCGTATGTGTCCTTCTTCCTACGGGAGAGCGCGCGGGTGGCGCAGGCCGTAGGGTATATCCCCCTGCCCGAGGACCTGAGGCGCCTGTCCCTCGATCGCTTCTTGAAAAATACGGAAGGCTCGATGCGCGCCTCGGGCCAGCAGCCGGGCACCCTGAGGGCGATGATGGCGCCGCAATAGCCCTCGAGGTACCGGATTCCGGCGATCCCCCGTCGGGCTGGAAGGGGCCGAGCGGTGGAGGCGTTGGCGCCCTCGAGGAGAGGCTCCCAAAGGGCGCGGCGCCCGCACGGGGACTCGGCGGAGCGCCGCGTCACCGTCCTCGCGACCGAGCGTGTCTTGTCCATCGAGTCCGGTGCACCCCAGGGGGTCCCATCTGCCGGGATGACCGGGGTCGCCTTCTCGTCGGTCCTTCCCCATTAGAGCGTCGCGGGGGGTGAGAAGGATCGGGTCCGGAGCGTTCTTCCCAGGAACGAGGCTCCCCCAAGCCCCTACCCGCTACGACTGGAGGCGTCGCTGAGGGTCGCGTCCGTGATTTCGACGTCTGCTACTACCGGTAGATGGTCCGAGGCCAAGACGGTCAGGGGCGTCTTCGGAACGGAGACCCGGTGGATCCGGAATCGGGGACAGACAAAGATGTGATCGTAGCGGAAGAGTGGGAGAACGCTGGGCCACGTTCGGCCGACGCGCGACGGCATTAACGACCGGGCGTCCGTCAGCGAGTCCATGAAGAGCCGATAGACACGGGAGGCGGTCGTCGCGTTGAAATCGCCGCAGAGGACCCTGGGTTGACCCTGGTAGAGGGGATGGGCAATCCAGTCCTTGCTGCACAGGGCTCCCGCTTGGAGAAAACGCTCACGGTGGAGCAGACCCAGGTGGGTGTTGATGAGCTGGACTTCCTCCTTTCCCACTCGAATCGCGACCCACAACGCGCCGCGGGTCTGGAGGGGAATTTGCGGGAGGGTGGGAAGGATCGCGCTGTGGATCTTTCGCATCGGGAGCCGGCTGAAAATCGCGTTGCCAAACCGGGCCTCCCCACGCTGGCGTGCCGCGTGGTAGTGGAAATCCACTTTCAGAATGGCGGCGATGACCTGGGCCTGATCGACCCGGCCGGTGCGCGGGTGGCCCGTCTCGAGCTCCTGAAGCGCAACGATGTCGGGATTCTGAAGGGCGATGATTTCCGCAATCCGTTGGGGAGCATGGCGGCCGTCCAGTCCCACGCAGCGGTGGACATTGTACGTCATCAGCCGGATCGTCTTCGGCCCGGTGCCGGCCTGCGGGCGCTGGCGAACGTCATTCGACCCATCGGCGATCCAGCCGAGCATGCTTCTTCTCCGATCGGACTTGTGATGGATCTACGGCGGGGATGACGGTGGGGTTACAGCCAATCGATGGGACTCTTCCTGGGCCGGCGCCGTACCGTCCCGACGAAGGGCGCCTCGGTCTCCATCGATCCCGGCTCGGATTGCCCAGGCTCCCCAGCAGCCTTCGCTCCGCCCCTGCCGGCCCGATGTGGTATACTCCGTCGTCATGCAAAAAAGAACCTTCCCGCTGGATCAAGCCGCCCGACTGACCGGAATCCCTGAAGAGGAACTTCGGACGGCGTTGAAGGACGGGCTTCTCGAGGCCTCAAAGCTCGACAATACGGGTCTTTATCACCTCGAGGAGGCGGAGCTGGAGCGCTATCTTCGTGTGAGCCGAAAAGTGGAATGGTCCGATCGGGCTGCTCTCCGGCGGATCCTGATCCTCGACGACGACTGGAGATATGCGGAATCGCTGCGCCTGCACGTGGAGCGGGATGGGCGACTGGAAGCCCGGGTTGCGTCCTGGGGAAAAGATGCGGTAGCCCTGCTTCACGGCTATAAACCCCATCTCGCTCTGTTGGGCTGGATAGCTCCCGACGACCGCCGCACGCTGGTGCTGGACGTGCTAGGCATGAGGACGATCCGGAAACAGACCCGCCTTCTGGCGTACGGCGGCAATACGACCCGGGCGACGGTTCGCGAGGAAGGCGACGTGGACCTCGAAGCGCTGGGAATCCGGAGGGTCCTCTCCAAGGCTCGCGGCCAGGCCGAGCTCGTCCAGGCGTGCTACCCGGAGCTCCTTCTGGATCCCGCTCCCCCGGGCCCCCGATCATCCTCTTCTTCCTGCTGAACCCCATGAGTCACGAGGCCTCGGTCCCCCTCGCGCGAGGGTCGGTTCAGGAGGAGGACGTCGCCGAGTCCGCCTTCCTATCGCGGAGCGTCCGTCCGCGGCTTTCCCGAGGGGTCGGAACGCGACGGCTTGATCCTCCCCGGGTCCTTTCGGGTCCTCGAGGCTGCGCATGAATGACTCCCTCCTCCTTCGGCTCCTCCTGGACCAGCTCGCCGATGCGGTGTTTTTCAAGGACACGAACGGGCAGTTCGTCCGCATCAATAAGGTGCTCGCATCCTGGTACGGTCTTCAGGATCCCGCTCAGGCCGTCGGCCAATCCGAAGAAGCCTACTTCCCGAAGGAATATGCCCGGGCGGTCCGGGAAGCCGAACAGGCCATGCTGAGGAGCAGGCTTCCCATCCTCGATCAGGAGGAAAAGGTCGTGGGACGGGACGGCAAAACTCGCTGGATCCTGACGACCAAGATCCCGATCGTGGACGAGCAGGGGTCGGTATCGGGAATCCTGGGAATTTCGAGGGACATCAAGGGAATGAAGCACGCCGAAGAGAAAGTCCGCGATTCGGCGGCCCTGTACCAGTCCTTGATCGAATCCCTTCCGCAATGCATTTTCCGAAAGGATATCGAGGGGCGATACGAGTACGTGAACCAGCGGCTGTGCGACCTCGTCGGCCTGACCCCGAAGGATTACCTGGGAAAGACCGACTTCGATACCAATCCCAAAGCGCTTGCCGCCAAATACCGCCGCGACGACAAATGGGTCATGACGCACGAAAAACAGTTCGAAGAAGTCGAAGAGTTCAAGACAAAGGAGAAGATCATCCAGATCCGGGTGGTCAAAACTCCGGTCTACGACTCCAGAGGCCGCGTGGTCGGCGTCCAGGGGGTCTTTTCCCAAGTGCCCAAAGCCGTGCCCAAGAAGCCTCGGCGGGACTAGACTCCGCATCTCGACGTCCCGACAACTTGAAGGTGAGGGCGGGCGGGTCGCAAGCCTGGAAGGGCGAAGACCCGGCCGCCCGCTGGGAGGAGTTCCGACCTCGACCGGTTCAAGGTACCGTCCCCTCTCCCTCCGCCGGGCCCGGGTGCCGGCCCCCGCGGCCGATGCCGCGGGGGCCGATGGACTCTGCTTAGGACGTCCGACGCGTGTAGACGATCTCGCCCATCTTCTGATATTGACCTTCATGATCCGGCCGGTAGAAGGTCAGCGTTCGATGGTTCGCGTCTTGGACTTCCATCACGGTCCGGAACTTCGACATCTTCCCGAGATCCGGGCAGTAGCCTTCGCTGGTAAACGTGAAGGTCTTGCCCTGGGAATCGGCTTCACCCTCGGCCCACATGGCGGAGGGGTTCACGTCGTCGATCCACGCCATGAGGTACTTCTTCTTGAAGGGATCGTAGCCCAGGGTCCCGTGACCGGTGAAGGGTTTCCCTGCCATTTCTCCCTTGTAGTCGAGGACGAGCCAATAGCCGCCATAGCCCGACTTGATGGATTCCATCCCTCGGGACTCCTCCATCTTTCCATCCTGGGAGTGTTTCGAAACCGCATCCCAGTCGCCCTCGAACTGCTGTTTCAGCAGGTGATGCTCCCGCCCCGGTTTGGGGTAATCCTTGTGATCCTGGGCGAAGGCCAGGGTTGCCAGACTCAACATCATCACGCCACAACACGTCTTCATCTGGGCACCTCCATCACACTGAAGTCACACCACTCATCACCGTTGGGATCCCTCCTGCGTTCCGGAGTCAATTCCGATGAAGGAAGTCCTTGACGCCCTTTTCGACCTTGTCCTTATCGGGAATCTGCTTCTGGAGTTCGTCGATCGCTTGCGAGGGCAAGGTCTCAACTGCTTTCAGACGAGCGTCCAAATCGCCGAGGAGCTCCTTGGGCACGATCCCTTCACCTGCTTTCAAAGCGGACTTCCCCAGGCTTTGGAGGAGGACGGTCAGGAGCTGGCCCAAAGTCACTCCTCCCTGCGCGGTGCCCACGTTCTCCAGCTCGACGGAGGGCAAGGTGACGGTCGCGGCTCGCGCCGGAATTAAGTCGGAGCGGAAGCGGGCTCCGGCATCCTGGATCCGCAGTTTGTGGATGATGTACTTCTTGGGGGGAGCGTTCGCCGGAGAGGTCGGGCTCTCCGCCCCCTTGGGCGTCCCTTCGGACAAATTGTCCATCAACACCGACCAGTTGCTCTTTGTACCCGAGAACTCCAGGATGAGTTCGGGGTTGACGACGGTGAGCTCCTCGATGTCCAGCACGTCCTGGAACAACGAGGGGGGCCGGACCCGGGCATCGATCCGCTCGAAGGCGACCGAACGGGGTTCGGCATAGCCGGGGGGATTGGCGACCTCGAATCCGGTCAGCGTGGCGGCACCGGAAAAGTGGATCTTGGCGTTCTTCAGATGAACGGGCACTTTGAGGGCTGCCCCAGCCCCTCTCTCGATTCCCGCTTGGACGAGGGGGTCGATATACAGCACCACGGCGAACACGAGGAGGAGGGGCACGAGGATGACGATTCCGACCATGAGCCGAAGCAGCTTCCTCATAAAGTCCTCTTCAGAAGGCCATTTAGGTCGCTTCATGAGGGTGAACCCGATGCCCCCGAGGCGTTACGCTCCCGGGGGAGGAGGCCGTCCGGAGCCGCCGTGGGACGTTCTCCTGGCTCCTCTCTGGACACCGGGTCCCCAAGGCCGGCCTCCCAGCGGCTTCACATCAAAAGGTCGGACGTCCTTTCGGCCGAGCAAGTCGCTCTTTGCTTAAGGGCAAGCGTCCTTCCCCGGTCCTTCGCGCGACTCCTGGGGGGCCTCATTTCGCACCGTCGCTCATCCATTGGTCCAGGAGCTGGCGGGCTTGCATCCAAAGGGGAAACCCTTCATGGAACTCCCGTTCGGGAAGGGTCGGCAATTGACTCCGGTACAGCTTGAGGCGGATCCCCTGCTCGCGCTCAGGACCCCATCCGTCGGACGGCGGGTACTTGAGATAGAGTTCCAGCCCCGCGATGAGGTCCTTGGCCAAAACGGTCGGTGATTTGGGAGCGTGCGCTTTCTTCGATGGGGCCGGAGCCTCCGCCGTGGGAACAGGGGGTGGGCTCGGCTCCTCCGCGGCTGCTTGCTCCTCCTTCTTCCTGGCCCTCTCGATCGCCTCGGCGGATGTTCTGCGCGCTTCCAACTCCTTCGGGTCGAAGGGCTTGAGTTTCTGAAGCCCCAGGACTTCGCTTTTCGAGACGGTAACCGTGCCGTTGAGCCCCGGGTATTCCAGACTGAGATCAAGCGTCAGGAATCGAGCCTTCGTAAAATCGGTCGGCGCCGCACCATGCTCCCGATCGGCAGCCGGCTCCAGCAGGCGCCCCTGAAGGTGGCTTCCTCCACGAAGGGTCACATCGATACGATCCCCCGGAGAAAGATCCTGATAGGAGACGTCCTGGATGGGCGGATCGCCGAATGCCGCGATCGTTCCGAGAAGGGCGGCTTTGGACCACCAGGACGCTCACGAAACTACCTCCCGTCTACGGCCTCGACACTCTGGGACTGAGGCCTCCGGATCCGGCTACACCCAAGATCCGATCCCCTCTCCCGGTGTTATGAGGCGGCGAGGCGCAGGGGAGGTCGGACTTGGACGGACGTTGATGCTCGGCGGACGGTCCGGGCTTCCTGCGGTCCTCTCGCTCGGCCGTCGGCGGCGCGAGGTGCGACGGCCGAGCCCATCGGTCCCAAGGGTCGCCCTCAGGGCGACGTGGCCACGGGATTACCAAACAGGATGTCCGGCGCAACTCCGGCCCCTGGAACGAAGGTGGCGACAAACGAGAGCGTCACGGACGCGCTCGCAAATCCGCCGACCGGGCCCACCGAGGTCCCTTCGGTTGACCACGTCGCGTTATGGCCGGGGTCGACCCGAAAGGTGACCGTGTGGAACGCGCCGGTGACGACGAAGATCGGCGGAAACGTCGTCTTGCCGATCGAAAAGGTGATCGTCCCCGTCGAGGAGTCATAGACCGCTTGGGCGACGACGGCGGAGGACGAAGCGTCCACGATCTGAAAGGAGGCAGTATCCCCGAGTAGGGATTGGGTCGAGACTTCCATGTCCGCCGAAATCGTTGCGGGCTGGGCGGAGACGATGACCCCGGAATCGGTCATCATCGAGCCTGGACGACTGGTATCGGTGACCCGGAGCTCGGCGTTGGGGTTGAAGAACGGCGTGGCGGTGCTGTTCGTCGTCAACGGGTCTCCCCAGGGGCTGGCGGGCACCGCTTCGGGGCCTTTCCCCAGGAAAAGGGAGAGGAAATTGTCGATCCGGTTGATGTCGAAGACGGCGAGCCGGAGCATGTGGGTCCATGCGGTCAGGATGATGGGGTCCGCCGGGTCGTTCCGGGGGACCACGACGACCTGGCCGAAGATGCCCGGGTGGGCGTTGGCGAGGGCCTGCAGGGCGGTCAGCTCGCTCTGGGGCACTGCCGGCGTGTAGTAGATGATCACGCCCCCGTGCTCCATGGAATGCACCAGGAATCCAGGGAGGATGGGCGTGGTGAAGAATCCTCCTCCCTGCGGCACCGGGTAGTGGTTCCCCGACGTCGGCGGGTCCGTATGATAGACGATGACGGTCCCGATCGGAACGTGGGTGTGGCCCTCATCGGGAAACGTCTGGATGCCGGGGTCATTGAACGTGACCCCCGTGGGGCTGTTCATTCCGCTCGTGCTGGAGGCGGACGATCCGCCACAAGCCGGAAGGGCGAAGGCCAGGGCGGCTAGCGCCAGTGCTTTCATCAAGATCCCGCGGCTCATCCGTACCTCCACACGTCGATCGCCTGGTTCAGGCACATTCCGGCCGGCGTGCCCCGCGATGGCCGAACGCCCCCAGGGGGTCCCATCTCCGCTCCTTTCCACGCGGTGGAGCGGACTCCCCCATCGCGGTGCAGAGCCCAGGCCCGGACAAACGTTATCCCGCGTCGACGCAACCGGGATCCGCACAGCGGCCGCATCCATTGGTCGCCGGCGTCGTAGATGGCGGTAATGACCCCTCGGGCCAGCCTCCCTGCCGTGGTGCTATTCGTTCTGGCCTGCCCTGGGCTTATGGTCGCGCAGGACGACTCGTTCATCGAAGGATACGCGGCCGCGATTCTGGACCGGGAGTTTGCTCTCCACGAGGTCCACCTCGAGGTGAAGGACGGCATCGTGATGCTCCAGGCGTGGGATCTCCAGGGTCGTGATAAGGACAAGGTCGTGGCCGCGCTGTCTCGCATCAAGGGAGTCCGGGACGTGCGCGTCACGGAGGCCCCCTCGGCCCCGGACCGGATCCGGGTCACGGGCGAGGGATGGCAGGTCTTCCCCCAAGAACGGATTGTCCCGCCGTTGCTCGCCGATCCTCGGACGCCGCAGTTCTCGCTCGCCTACCAGCGCTACACCCGGAGCGATTTCCCCAAGCTTCGCGATGTGGGAGCGATCAGTCTCGGCGAGGAATTCAATGTGCTTCAATACGGATCCAGCGGCGTGGGGCGATTCAACCTCGGGATCGAACCCGCGATCTTCGCCATTTTCAATCTGGATGCCTTGTCCCATGATCTGGTCAATGCCGATTACCGGATCGGCCTTCCTCTGGAATATCGCCGCGGGCCGCTCGAGGTCAAGCTGACGACGTTTCACCAGAGTTCCCATCTGGGAGACGAGTTTCTGCTGGATACGCCCACGCAGCGCATCAATCTCAGCTACGAGGGCGTCGACCTGAAGTCGGCCGTGGAGCTGGGCGACTTCCGCTTCTATGCGGGAGGCTCCCATCTCGTCGACCGGGATCCCTCGAATCTCAAGCCCTGGGCCGCCCAGCAGGGCGCGGAGTGGATCTCCACCGCGACGTTCATCAGCGATGCGCTCGCCCCCCTGGTGGCGGTCGACGTGCAGGAGCGTGAGGAGACGAGGTGGCGGGCATCGGTCTCCGTCCGCGCGGGGGTCGAACTCGTAAATCCGGAAGAGACACGCCGCCGGATCCAATTCCTGCTGGAGTTCTACCGGGGATACGACTTGAACGGACAATTTTACCGCGAGCGCGCGAACTGGCTCGGATTCGGCCTCCACGTCTCTTTCTGAGCGCAGCGTCCAAGATGCGCTCCGGAGCGCGGGGCGGCCTATCCACCAAGGCCGGAACGACGTATAATGGGTATAGACGTGAGTAGTACTTCCCCGGTCGCTGCCTCTGCTCGTCACCCCCTCTACTGGGAGAACATCGGCTTCCTTGTTCTGACCCATCTGGCCGGGGTGTTCGGGGTTCTCTACCTCGGCCTCATTCATTTCAGCGCCTGGTCGCTGGGTCTGGGCCTCTTGTGGCTGGGGCTCTGCATGCTCTCGACGACGGGAGGGTACCACCGCCTCTTTTCCCATCGGTCCTACCAGGGGGCGTGGCCCTTGCGGGTCTTCTATCTGCTCTTCGGCGCCGCGTCGTTCCAGAGTTCGGCGCTCCGGTGGGCCTCGGATCACCGGGCCCACCATGCGCACACCGATGAAGCGGACGATCCCTATAACATCACGCGGGGGTTCTGGTGGGCCCATGTGGGCTGGCTCCTCTATCGGAGCGGGCCGTCGGACTATCGCAATGCCCGGGACCTGCAGTCCGATCCGCTCATCCGGCTTCAGGACCGGCTCTACCTTCCCGTGGCCATCGCGGTCGGGATGCTCCTCCCGTTCGCCCTCGGCGCTCTCTGGGGAGACTCCTGGGGCGCCCTCTTCCTGGCGGGATTCAGTCGGCTGCTCGTCCAGTATCACGCGACATTCTCGATCAATTCCGTGGCTCATAGCGTGGGGCGACGTCCCTACTCCACCCACACCTCAGCCCGAGACAGTTTCATTGCCGCCTTGGCGACCCTCGGAGAGGGCTACCACAATTTTCATCACCGCTTCCCGTCCGATTATCGGAATGGCATCCGCGCGCATCAGTTCGATCCGACGAAGTGGTGCGTCTGGCTCTTCTCCCGCGTCCGCCTGGCCAGGAATCTGAAGCGCGTGGCGCCGGAACTCATCGCCACCGCTCGTCGGAGCGTCTGCTCGGACTCCTGAGCCTCCTCTCGCTCTCCCCCGGCGGAGCGACGGACGACACCCCCAGGGAGCGGTCCCACGTTCTACCCGTCCTTCGCCGCGGGAGCCGCTTCCGCCCGAGGTGGCGGTCTCGCCTCCGGCCGCTCGACTCGTTGCTCCGGAGGAGGTCCCGAGCCGTCAGGGGGATCCCAGCCACTCCCGGGCCTTGGCGATGTCGACGTGGTCGAAATAGCGGATCGTCGCACTCGTGAACGGTTTGCAGACGATGCTCATCGCCTTCTCCCACGCCCGCTCCCCGACCATGGCGAGGCGCTCGAGGTGCGAGAAGTGCCGGACGTCGAACTTGAGATCCTCCCAAAGAGCGCCGGCCTTCCAGCCATGGAAGTCGACCATTTCGAGAAGGACCCGGACCTTGCCGTGCTCTTGGAGGAGGCGATCGAACTCGGGAACGAAGCGGCGGTAGTCGTCGCGGGCCAGTTTGCCGGTAACCCGAACGCTGAGAATGTTTTTCATTGGCTGCTCGGTCAGCACAATCGACATAGCCTCCTCCTTCTTCGATCATCCCCCGACACGGGATCCCATCCTTCGGGTGCCTTCAGCGCGCGACCGGAACCAGTTCCCGTGACGGTGGTCCCAAGGCGAACCGAATCCGGGATCCTCCGTGATCCGGAGCGGCCTTGGCCTCTTCGAGCTCGTTCAGGAAGCAGCCGGGCCAGCCGAAAGGGCGTCCCCCGAGAGAGGAGAAGGTGCTCGTCCGACTGGACGAGGAGGGGGACGCCCCGATCGCCGGCTCCAGCTCGGAAAGGGGTCGGGGAGGTCCTTAGGGACGCTCGTCGCCCCGCACCGGGAAGGCCGGTCCCGGGCCAGGGTGAAGGTCCACGATCCTCCAGGACGTCAGGAGCATCACTCATCGGGACTCCGTGTGGGCGAGCCCCGAGAGAAGGCTTTGTTATTCGAAAGGCCAGGACCGGGATGCGGGGTCCTGCCGCCCCGGGGGAAGCAGGTCACCGCCAGCATCCCGATGTATTGAGAGCTTGGGCGGCGGAAAGGAGGGAAGGACGGATCGTGTCGCGAACGAGCCGTCCTTCCCTCTAGCGGTATTACAACACGATGATCAAGACCACGATCAGGACCACGATCAGGACGAGCACGAACACATCGTAAGGCGCGACGAAGACGACTTGCTTGCCTCCCACGAAGCGTTCGAGATCCTGAGCCCCTTGTTCCCGGATCAAGTAGGGTTGATCGACGCCGTGACCCGGCCCGCCGTCCTTCCGGAGCTCGATCCTCTCGGAGGCGGCGGCTGAGGAATCGCGGGACTCCTGCGACGGGACTTGGGCCGCCGCGCGCTCTCCCGAGGAGGAGCTGGCGGGGCCCATCGATAACGCCACGAGCAGGAACGACAGGATGGTGCTCATCTGTACCTCCATCTGTAGAATCTTTCCACGCGAGGTTACGGAGGAGCTCCCGGGTGTGGCGGAGGATGCTCTCCGCGGAAACACACGAGCGTCAGATAGCCGGCCGGATCCCACTCCTTCCGGAACCCGCTCAGAGAATTCTGCTGCCATCCGGCGGCCGGATCATGCGTCACCACGAGGCCCCGTTCGGGATGGACGGCGACGACAACCTCGTAGTGGGTCAGCGCTCCGGAGGCGTGACGTTTGACGAGTCCCACGATGACGGGATGACCCTTCGCCAGCTCCCTCCGGAGATCGTCCCACTCGCCGTGGATCAGATAGGATTCCAGGCCTTCCTTCCGGGCGAAGTCCCGAAGATCCCCCGCCCGCGTGCCCTTCCCCGGGAGCGCGGGACAGAAACGATCGAGGTCCGATTCGGAGATGGGAATCTTCCAGTAGGAGAGGACCATCTGGAGCGCCGCCGTCCCGCAGTCCGCCGCTTCCCGTTGACGCACCACGGGAACCTCCGGGACGGCAATCCAGCCCGGACTGCGGTGGAGCTCGTCGGGATCGAAGGAGGTCGCTTCTCCCAGATAACTGCATCCCGCCAGGGCGAGAAAGAGCCCTGCCCCGAGAACCTTCCGGAAAGGTCCGCCCCGCTCCAGGATCCTGTTGGTCACGAGCACCTCCCTGATCCGTCGGACGAACTATGTACGACCCTGCCGGGCATCGGTCGCTATCGGGGGCGCCGGGGGGGGGGCGAGGAGCGGGGGTCGCGCGACGATTCGGGAGCGGCCCCGTCTGGAGGATAGAAGATGAAGGAAGACAGGGGGCCAAGGGGCTCTGGCGTCGAGCCGGCCCCGTTCGGAGCCTGGAGGATCCTTGCCGGGAGGGGCGATCGAGGAGCCACCCGGAGAGATCCCGGAGGGTGTGCCCTCCGAGCTCACCAGGTGGGATCGCCCTCGCGAGACTCGAACGGTTAGCGCCGCTTCCCTCGACCGAAGCGGTACCCTAGGGATTTCGACTTGCCGGTGCGTGAGGCCGCACTCCGGGTCCCCCAGCGCTTCTTCGTCTTCGGGTGTTCCACGGAGACTCGGACCCGGTCCAGGCCCGCGGACGCCGCCCGGAGGGCCTGACCTGCAGCCGCCCGCCCCACCTCTTCCGCGCGCCGCAGCGCTCCCCGGCCTTTGGCTTTGGCGTTCTGAGAGGCTTTTTCGATCGACGCTCCCAGACGCCGCGCGAAGCGAGCGACCTGTTTTTCGGCGTCCGCCTTGGCCCAGCCATACGTGTCCTGGAGCTTCTCGATCAGATGATCCCGAATCCCGCGGATCAGGACGAGATCCCGGTCCGACAAGCGACTCCACGTCGCCTTGGCCTTCCCTTTCACCAGGGACCACTTCCCGCGAATCTGATTCCAGGTCATAGCGTGGTTCCTCCCATGGTTCCGTGCTATCGAAGAAGAGCCGCAAAGTCCGCCATCGCCGCCTCTTCATCCTGGGGCGTCGCATCGGATCGGTCGCCGACTTTTCGGAGAACGCTGTCCCGGAGCTGTTGACGGAGCCGGAAGACGGCCGTTTTCGCCGCCGTTTCGCTGAGGCCCGTCGCCTTCCTGATTTCCGCATAGGTCGCGCCGTTCATGGCCATCCGGAAGGCCTGGAGATGCAGCGGACGACCCTGGAGCTCCTGGATGCACGATTCCAGGGTGCTCATGGCCCAGGCCTTATTCAGCGTCGCTTCCGGCGTCTCTCCAGAGGCGATGTCGATCGAGTACTGCCGTTCGGTGTCCTGGAAATCCAGCGACAGCGGGGCCAGGCCGCCGCCCCTCTTCAGGCGCCCCGCGGCTTTACGCCAATCCTTGATGTAGTTCGTGAGCGCCGTCAGGAGGAAGGTCCGGAATTTGCCCCGGCCGGGGTCCGCCTTAGCGATGGTTCCCCGCTCCAGGGCCTCCGCGAGAAAGCCCTGGATGAGATCCTTCGACGTCTCGTTGTCGAAGCCCTTCTGGCGCACGAAACAATACAGCGGCTTCCAGTAGGCCCGGATCAGCTGATCCATGCCCTGGGTCTTGGCGGCGGATTTCACGAGCTCCCAGGACGTCTTCTGAAAGCGCACCCGGTCGCCCAGGATTTCCGTGTCGTTCCGATGTTCCGCGCGCCGGGGAGCCGGCGTCGGGGTCGCCTCGGCGGCGGCGAGCTCGGCTGAAGGAGGGGGCGCTGCCAGGAGTCGGTGCAGCGTGTCCACGAGCTCCGTCGGGTCGGCCGGCTTCCGCACCACGTCCCGGGCGCCCGCTTGGAGCGTCCGGCGGAGAAAGGCCGGATCATTTTGCGAATCCAGGACATAGAGCCGCATCCCCGGCCTTCTCGACTGCAGCTCCGTGAGAGGGCCCAGGTCCGGCTCGCCCGCCAGCGCCCGGTCGATCACCACCGCCTCGTAGAAGGTCTCCGACACGAGCCCGAGCGCCTCGCCGGCATCCGTTGCGAGGTCGGACCAGAGGGCGGGCGACCGTCGGCGGAGCCCCTCGGAGACGACGGACAGCCGCTCGCGGTCGGCATCGACGAGCAGCACGCGCGGTCCTTGCCGGCCGTCCGGGAGCGGCTCCGGCACGTCCTGGCTCTTCCGAAGGATCATCCAGTACATCCCGATCGACTTCATCATGTCCAGGATGCCTTCGGAGTCGACGGGCTTGCAAAGGTAGGAGTTCACCTTCAACCGATCGGCCAACTCGCGATCCTTGGGATTGATCGATGCCGTGAGGATGACGACAGGGAGATTCTGGAGGGAGGGTTGCGAGCGGATCCACTGGAGGACGCCCAGTCCCCCCAGTCGGGGAAGCTTGAGGTCCAGCAGGACCAGCGAGGGCAAGGGATTGGCGGTTCGGTCGCTAAAGGACCCCTTCCCCGCGAGATACGCGATCGCGGACTCGCCGTCGGAGATGATTCGAAGGGGATTTACCAGGTTCGCCTTCTCCAGCGCCAGCTTCGTCAGCAGGACCTGGTCCTCTTCGTCCTCCACCATTAAAATCAAGAAGTCGGAGACGTGCATGGGCAGTCCTCGTGGAACGGGTGCGTGCAGGGATCGGGGCAGGCTCTCTCCCTTTTTATGCCCTGCACCCAACAAGAGCCTTGAGGTGCACTTTTGTTATGCCGGATTGGTGGCGTTGGGGAAGCCGCTCCTTCCTCTGCACGGTGCGCGGATACGAGAGCGTGCTGGGACCTCTCCAGGCGCTGAGCGCGCGATTCCATCGGACGCTGGATCACCGCGCCGTGGACCCGGGGCGCCCGGCCTATCGCAACGCCCTCTTCCACCGGCTCGTCGCCCAGACGAGCTGCTCCCGCTACTTAGGCGAGGGACGCTTCACCGAGTACGCCCGGGAGTTGTGCCGCCGCGGACAGGCGATCCTCGACCACGATTTCCCTTGAGGGAGTCGGCCCCGTCGTCCCGGCGACCCTCCCCCAGGACGCTGGTCGCCCCGCGTCCCTCCGTAACGAATCGTCCGGAAGCGGTTCGGACCACTGAGGATGAGCGCATCCCGGATGGATCTCTCGAAGAAGAGTTGCAGTCCCCACCGGAGGGGGGATCCTCCCCTGTCCGAAGGGCGGATTCGGGATCTGGCCCGGGAAGTCTCGGGATGGGCCCTCGATCCCCAGGAGCCCCGGCTTCAGCGGGAATTCCGCTTCCGGGACTTCGCCGGGGCCCTCGAATTCGTCGAGCGAGTGGCCCAGATCGCCCAACAGGAGGACCACCATCCGGACATCCACATCTATTACAACCGTGTGGTGCTGGTCCTCTGGACGCACGCCACCGGCGGCTTGTCCGAGAACGATTTCATCCTCGCCGCCAAGATCAATACCCTGAAGCCCCGCCGCGTGGCCTGAGGGGCAGGACCGATCCCCCCCCGGGAGGGATCTCCCGGGAGAAGGCTCCTGGGGAAAGGATCCGACGAGTCGGGACCCCTTCCGTGCCGTCCCCCCCTTGGAGCCGCCGTCGGGGCCGGTGGGGCTTTCCCTCGCCGAGGCACCCCCCGCGCCCGATCCCATAACGGTCCCGTGCGGGAAGGCTCATGTCCATGGCTTCACTCGGACGAAGCCGGATGCTCACGATGGACGCGACGAAGATGGGCCGCCGTATTCCGGGGAGTCGGTCTTGAGAATCGCGCAGGTGGCCCCGCTCTATGAGAGCGTCCCGCCGCGGCTGTATGGAGGCACGGAGCGCATCGTTTCCTACCTGACCGAGGAACTCGTTCGGAGGGGACACGACGTGACGTTGTATGCAAGCGGCGAGTCCGAAACCCAGGCGGAGCTCCGCTCCTGCTCTCCGCGCTCGCTCCGGCTCGACCGGGGCTGCATCGATCGGTTGGCCCCCCATGTGCTCATGCTGGAACGCGTCGCCTGGGAGGCCTCCGAGTTCGACGTCATCCACTACCACATCGACTACCTGCATTTCCCCACCACGCGGCGATCGCCTCAGCGGCACCTGACCACGCTGCACGGGAGACTGGATATTCCGGATCTCGTCCCCCTCTACCGGGAGTATCAGGACATGCCGCTCATCTCGATTTCCAATTCCCAGCGGGAACCGCTCCGCTTCGCCAACTGGCTGAGCACGGTCTACCACGGACTCCCCGCGAGCCAGTACGCCTTCCAGGAGAAGCCGGGATCGTATCTGGCGTTTCTGGGCCGCATCTCCCCGGAGAAAGGCTGCGACCGGGCGATCGAGATCGCCCGGCGGGTGGGCATTCCGCTCAAGATCGCCGCGAAAGTCGAAGGCGACGCGGACTCGAGGTATTTCGAGGGGGTCATCCGGCCGCTCCTGAACGACCCGGGCGTCGAGTTCATCGGGGAGATCCGCGAACGGGAGAAGAGCTCCTTTCTGGGCGGTGCCCTCGCACTCCTCTTCCCCATCGACTGGCCCGAACCCTTCGGCCTCGTCATGATCGAGTCGCTCGCCTGCGGGACTCCGGTCCTCGCGTTCCGCCGCGGATCCGTGCCGGAACTCCTCGAACCCGGCGTGAACGCCCGGATCGGCCGGACGGTCGAGGATCTCGTCCGCGCCGTGGAAACGGTCGGCGACCTCGATCGGCGGGCGTGCCGGGAGAGCTTCCTGCGGCGCTTCACCGACGCGCGCATGAGCGGGGACTACGAGGCGGTCTACCGGCGGATCCTGGAAGAGGTCGGATCATGGACGACCTGAGCTCGGATCCCGGCCAGCACTACATCGTCGCGGCAAGCGCGCGGCTGAACGACCGCGTCCGCGTCCTTAAGCACGGGGATTCCTTCGCGGTCTTCGACTCCAAGGGGGACATCCTTCCGATCGGTCACGGCGAACAGGGCATCTACCACGAAGGCACCCGCTACCTGAGCCGGCTGGAATTCCGCCTTCAGGACCGTCAGCCTTTCCTGCTCAGCTCCACCGTCAAGGAGCAGGTCGCGGTGCTCTCGGTGAACCTGACCAATCCGGACATCTCCACGGGTGACCACGTCACGCTCCGGCGCAACTCGCTCCACGTGACCCGGTCATCCCTCCTGTGGGAGATGGACTGTCACGAGGATCTCCGGATCCGCAATTACGAACGCGACCCCGTGGATCTGCGCATCTCGATCGCCTTCGACGCCGACTTCGCCGACATCTTCGAGGTCCGCGGATTCCAGCGCCGCCGGCGCGGCCGGCTGCTGGACCCGGTCGTCGACCGAGACGGGATCGTCATCGCCTACGACGGCCTCGACGGCATCCAGCGCCGCCTCCGGGTGCGGTACTCCCCGGAGGAATGCACGGTCGAGCCGCGGCGGATCCGCTTCGAGAAGACGCTGCCCCCCCGGGGGGAAGAGTCGATCCACGTGACCTTCTCCTTCGAACAGGACGCGCTCCGCCGGCCCCGGCCCACCTTCCGCCAGGCCCTGGGCCGGAGTCGCGACGAGATCGAAGGGGCCCGCGCCTCCGAGACGAAAATCCATTCCACCAACGCCAACTTCAACCAATGGATTTCGCGGTCCACGATGGACCTGCACATGATGTTCACGAAGACGCCCGCGGGAATCTACCCGTATGCGGGAGTCCCCTGGTTCAGCTGCGTGTTCGGCCGCGACGGCATCCTGACGGCGCTCCAGTACCTCTGGATCAATCCGGAACCAGCCCGCGGCGTCCTCCGCTATCTCGCCCAGACCCAGGCGACCGAGGTCGTGCCGGACCAGGACGCGGAACCCGGCAAGATCCTCCACGAAGCCCGGAAGGGAGAGCTGGCGGCGCTGGGCGAGATTCCCTTCGGGAAGTATTACGGCAGCGTCGATGCGACCCCCCTCTTCGTGATCCTGGCGGGCGCCTATTTCGAACGGACGGGCGATCGGGCGACCGTGGATGCCCTGTGGCCCCACGTCCGGCGCGCCCTCGAGTGGATCGACCGCTATGGGGATCCCGATGGCGACGGCTTCGTCGAGTATTCCAGAACGTCGACCCGGGGCCTGGCCAATCAGGGATGGAAGGATTCGCACGACGCGATCTTCCATGCGGACGGCTCGCTTGCCGAGGGGCCGATCGCCCTCTGCGAGGTACAGGCCTATGTCTACGGCGCCCGCCTCCAGGGGGCGACGCTGGCGGACGAGGTCGGCGAACGGGACCTCGCCCTGGAGCTGCGCCGGAAGGCCGAGCTGCTCCGGACGCGCTTCGTGGAATCCTTTTGGGACGAGGAGCTAGGGATCTTCGGCCTGGCGCTGGACGGACGCAAGAGGCTATGCCGGGTCCGGACCTCGAATGCGGGTCATGCGCTCTTCACCGGCATCGCCGATCCCGGTCGCGCGGCCCGCGTGGCGGGTCTGCTCCTGGAAGAAGCCTTCTTCACCGGCTGGGGCGTCCGAACGGTCGCGAGCACCGAAGCGCGCTACAATCCGCTCTCCTACCACAACGGCTCGGTCTGGCCGCATGACAACGCGATCCTGGCCTTGGGCATGTCGCGCTACGACCTTCCCAAGGCGGTCCTCCTCAAACTCTTCACCGGCCTTTTTGGGGCGAGCATCTCTACGGATTTCCACCGCCTGCCGGAACTCTATTGCGGACTGCGGAGACTCCCGGGCGAGGGTCCGACCCTCTATCCGGTGGCCTGCTCGCCCCAGTCGTGGGCGAGCGGGGCGGCGTTCATGATGATCCAGGCCTCCCTTGGGCTCTCGCTCGAAGCGGCCCGCCGGCGGATCTCCTTCCATCGCCCGGCCCTCCCCGAATGGCTGAGCGCCCTCAATCTGCGAGGCCTCCAGGTCGGCAACGGACGGGTGGATATCGACATCGCCCGGCACGAACGGGACGTCGCGGTCACCGTGGTGGGCCGGAAGGGGGACGTGGAGGTCCTCGTCACGAAGTAGTCCATCGGTCGTTCCGAGGGTGGGCATCCCCAGACGGGCTGCTCGGCCGGGGGAGGCGCTCCGTGGAGCGACATCGGAGATCCATCGGAGGAGGAGTCGATGACCATCCTGCATGCGTTGACCGCCCGGGCCCTGGTCCGGGTCCTGCTTATCGCCGGTCTTACGGCGGCGCCGTGGGAACCGGATCCTCCGGCGGAACCGTCCCAGTCCGGGACCGTCCACACGGTCGACCTGATTCCCAGCCACTCGTTTCATCCCCAGGTCGTCCAGATCCGGCCCGGGGACTCGGTGGTCTGGCGGAATCGCGATCAGACGGCGCACACGGTCGTCGGAGATCCCTTGCGGGCTTTACACCGGATCGATATCGAGCCCCCTTCCCCGCCCAAACCCTTCCATTCCGACGAGATCGAGCCGGGAGG
>Ga0070731_10001871_pt1 | contig 21017 bp, 16 predicted proteins | sample Coa_R1_2_FD_66448 | JGI IMG/M metagenome (GOLD analysis project Ga0070731, IMG submission 66448) | Surface soil microbial communities from Centralia Pennsylvania, which are recovering from an underground coalmine fire - Coalmine... | ecosystem: Environmental > Terrestrial > Soil > Unclassified ... | reverse complement strand
ACGCCGTTACGACCTCATTCCGAACCTCGTGTCCGTGGTCAAGGGCTACGCCGCGCACGAACGCGAAACGCTGGAGCGGGTGACCGAGCTGCGCAATCGCTGCGCTGCCAATAATGGCACGGTGGCCGACCAGTCCCGCGACGAGGTCCAGCTCGTGGACTCGCTGAAACAACTGCTGGCGGTGGTGGAAAATTATCCACAACTCAAGGCCGACCAGAATTTTCTCAAGCTGCAGACGGAACTCGTCAACACCGAGGACCGGATCCAGGCCGCGCGCCGGTTTTACAACGGCAACGTGCGCGACTATCGCAACAAATGTGAAACCTTCCCGAGCAATCTGGTGGCGAAGGCGTTCGGTTTCAAATCGGAGGGCGACTTTTTCAGCGTGCCGCCGTCGGTCCGGGACGTGCCAAACGTGGATTTTGCGACGTCCTAGCGGGAACTCCTCGATTATTTCAACACCGTTTTCAACGCGCTGAGGCAACGCTCATTTTCCGGCGGCGTGCCGATGGAGATGCGAATCCACTCCGGCAACTGGTAGCCGGCCATCGGTCGCACAATTACGCCCTGCTTCTGGAGCTCTGCGAACACGCGCTGACCGTCGTTGACGCGGACCAGAATGAAATTGGCATGCGACGGAACGTATTCGAGGTTCAGTTTGCGGAACGCCTGTTCGAAGGTTTTCAGCCCGGCAAAATTGTTCGCGCGGGTTTTGCGGACGTGTTCGACGTCGTCCAACGCGGCGAGCGCGGCGGTTTGCGCCAGCAAGTTGATATTGAACGGCTGCCGGATTTTTTCCAGCGCGGCAACGAATTCGGGATTGCCAATGCCATAACCGATGCGCAAGCCGGCCAGCCCGTAAATTTTTGAGAACGTCCGCATCAAAATCAGATTCGGCCTGGTTCCCCGACGCACGAGCGGGACCAGATCCAGCGGGTCATCCAGGAAATCCAGGTAAGCTTCATCCATCACCAGCAACACGTCGTCCGGCACGTCGTTGACAAATTGGATGATCTCCTCGCGCGGCGCGAGCGTGCCAGTGGGATTGTTGGGGTTGGCCACAAACACGATGCGCGTGTGCGGTGTGAGGGCGCGGAGCATCGCCGATAAATCATGACCGTAATTCTTTGCCGGCACCGTAATGAGGTTCGCGCCGAACAATTTCGTGACGATGGGATACACCGCGAAGCAATACCGTGAAACCACCACGTCGGTGCCCGGCGTGAGTAGTGCGTGCCCCGCCAATTCGATAATTTCATTCGAGCCGTTGCCAAGGATGAGATTTGCCGGTTCGACGCCGAGTTTGGCGGCCAGCTTTTGTTTGAGGTAAAACGCGTTGCCGTCGGGGTAAAGGTTCACGCCGGCGGCGGCCTCTCGCATCGCGGCCAGCGCGAGCGGCGACGGCCCGAACGGATTTTCGTTCGACGCGAGTTTGATGATGTCCGCGGCGGGCAGGCCCAGTTCGCGCGCGACTTCCTCAATCGGCCGGCCCGGCTGGTACGTGGGAAGTGTTTTAAGGAATGGAGAAAGTGGCAGGCTCATCAAATTTTTAATTCTTAATTCTTAATTTTGAGTTGACTGAAGTCGCCTGGGACGTTTTGACGATTGCGGTCAAAACGCGAATCAACTCCAAATTCTCGTTTTCTAATGGCGTGATTCTTGTGTTCGCCACGATGTTTGAATCGCGGAGCAGACGAAGCCAATAGTGGGTTTCCCGCGCTTCTTTTGAGGCGATGGACATCTTGGCGATAAAATCCGCCCGACTGATTCCAGCCAGGGCTTCTTCGACATTTGAACCAATGGCCGTGCCGGAACGCAAAATCTGTCCTGCAATCTCAAACTCTTTTTGCGCTTTCAACCATCTTGCCAGCGTGATGGTTCGCAGGGCAAAAGCATAACTTTTGTCTTTGACGATGCTGGATTTCATGCCGGACGGATGCTGCAACTAGAAACTAAAAATTCAAAACTTAAAATTATCATAGAGAATCTATGATCTTTTTCACGTTCACGTTTTGGGCAATCAGGTTGCGAATGACCGAAATCTTTTCCGCGTCGTTCGGCCGCGTTTTGACGGTGAGATTGTGGACCTTGGACGCGACCTGATAACTTTCCGCCTTGGCCAGTAACACGGGGATGGGCAGGGTTTGCAGGGCTTTCAGAATGGCTTCGTTGGGCCGCAGGCCGCCGGTCAGGACGATCCCGGCCATTTTGTCGTCGCTTTGCGGCATCGTGGCCGCGCCGGCGGCCAGCAGGATGTCTTCGCGGTCGCCGGGCGTGATCAGCAGCACCCCGCGTTTGAAAAACTGCATGGCGTTGTGCGCGCCCATGGCGCCGACGATGACGTCGTCCACGAGGGTGTTCAGCGTGGCCGGCTGGTTCAACAATTCGGCGTGCAGTTCCTCACGGATCAGGTCCACGGACGGATTGCCCAGGATTTGTTCATAGGGCAGAACGCCGAGCAGCTCCAGCCCCTTGCGTTTCAAACCGCGCCGGGCAAAATCCGCGATGTAGTCCACCTTTTCCGGCAACACCTTGTTGAGCATGACGCCCATGATCTCGACGCCTTCCTTTTCAAACAACGCCTGGTTGAGCGCGACCTCGTCAATCGGTTTGCCGATGCCGCCCTGGGTGACGATGATGACCTTGCAACCGAGGATTTTCGCCACCTGCGCGTTGGACAAATCAAACACGGAACCGACGCCGGCGTGTCCGGAACCTTCGCACAGTACAAAATCCTTTTCCCAGGCGACCCGGTCAAATGCCTTCTGGATCCTTTTGACGAGCGCCTCGTTGTTCGAGCCCTGGAGATATTTGCGCGTGAAATCCGGTTCCACGGCAATCGGGCTCATGTCCACGAGCGGGCAGTTCATCGGGTACACCGCGTCCATCAACACGGTGTCCTCATCGATTTTCTGCTCCTCGATTTCAACGAACCGCTGGCCGACCGGCTTGATGTAGCCGATGCGCGGAAAATGTTCCTGCAAGGCGGCAATCAGACCGAGCGACACGGTGGTTTTGCCGTCGTTCTGGCGGGTGGCGGCGATGAAAACGCGGGGAGTTTCAGTGTTCACTTCAATCGTAATCTTAATCGCAATCTTACTCTTAATCTACCTTGTGATCACGGTGAGGATTAAGGGCAAGATTAAAAATGGAGTCATTCGCCGGGCAGATGCGCATCCGCGCCCGGATAAAGTTTTTGGTAATCAATGGCCTGAACGCCGACGATGGCGGCGACACCGAGGATGTCGTGCGCGCTGGAACCGCGCGAAACGTCCGCGGCGGGCCGGTTCAGGCCCAGCAAAATCTGGCCGTAGGCATTGGCGTGGCCGACCAGCCGGACCAGTTTGCTGGCGATGTTGCCCGAATTGAGGTCGGGGAAAATCAACACATTCGCCCGCCCGGCCACCTTGCTTTCGTGCAGTTTGCGGTCGGCAATCTCCCGCACGAGCGCGGCATCCACCTGCAATTCACCGTCGAAATCGGCCTCCAGAAACATTTGTTCGGCCTTGCGCCGGGCCATCGCCGTCGCGGCCTGGACCTTGCCGACGGACGGATGCGCCGCGCTGCCTTTGGTGGAAAAGGACAGCAACGCCACGCGTGAACGCACCCCCAGCATGTGGCGGGCAAGCTGCGCGGTGGAAACGGCGATGTCGGCCAGTTGATCCACGGTCGGATCCGGAATAACGCCGCAATCAGCCATGAACAGCACTCCCTGCTCGCCGATGCGCGTGTCCTCGACTTCCATCACCATGCAACTCGATGCCGTGGTGATGTTCGGCGCAGGTTTGATGATTTGAAACAGCGGCCGCAGCAGGCTGCTGGTGATGTGCGAAGCGCCGGAAATCACACCGTCGGCCTGATGCATCGCCAGCATCATGGTGCCGAAATAATTCGGTTGCAACATGGCCTCACGCGCTTCCAGCGCCTGGACGCCCTTTTCCCGGCGCAACCGGAAAAAGCGGTTGGCAAAATTGTCCAGTTCCTCGCTGATCGGAGGATTGATGACCCGGATGCCCTCGAGCGGAATATTCAGCCCGTCCGCGACGGCTTTTATTTTGGCTGCGTCACCGAGCACAATGGGGGCGCCCAGCCGCAGGGCATAAAACTGCCGGGCCGCCTGCAGGATGCGCGGTTCCTCGCCCTCCGGAAAGACCACCCGTTTGGGATGCCGCTGCAATTTTTCAATGACGTTGCCGATGAAACGCATGGCCACAGGTTAGCGGCGAAACCCGAAACTGCAAAATGAATTTGCCGTTGGAGTGACGGGCGATCGGACCCCGGTCACCGGACACGGGTCGCTCGTCATGCGCCCAGCCCTGCATTGACTTGAGCGCCAGGGATGGTTACCATTCACAGTTCAATGTTTGAGCCGATTGAGAAACTTCTGATACTACAGGATCGCGACCGGAACATCCGCCGCGTCGAACAGGAGTTGGGCCACATTGGGCCGGAACGCGAAACCCTCCGCACCAAGGCGGCCACGACGCAGACGCAGCTGGATGTCGCCAAAAATCGCGTCAAACAAATCGAATCTGACCGTAAGCGGCTGGAACTCGATGTGGAGGGGCAAAAATCACAGATTGAGAAATACGCCAATCAACAGCTCCAGACGCGCAAGAACGAGGAATATCGCGCACTCGCCCACGAAATCGAGCTTTGCAAGGAAGCCATCGTCAAGATCGAAGATGAGGAAATCGTTTTGATGGAACAGGGTGAAGTGGCGCAACGGGAGGTCACCCGCGCGACTCTGGAAGCCAACGAGGCCAGGAAGCAGGTGGAAAGCCAGGTCACGCAACTGGACCAGCGCGAGGCCAATTTGAAGCAGGAACTCGCCGAACTGCAAACCGGACGCGCCGAACTGGCGGCGGCGGTGGAGGAAACGGCGCGGACCCGCTACGAACGGCTTTACAAGAGCAAGGGCGATAACGTGGTCGTGGGCGTGCAGCACGGCGTTTGCGGCGGCTGCCACATGAAATTGCCCGCGCAGATTCTCGTCACCTGCCGCTCGCAGTCGGAAATTGTCGGTTGCATCAACTGCGGCCGGATTTTGTATTACACGCGTGATATGGAATTGGCCGCGGCGGAGTAAGCCACACCGTGTGGTGGGCCTTTCGCTCATTTGCCCGCGGTTTCTTGTCACTTGTCACCCGTCACCTGTCACTTTATAGTATGAGTGGTTTTGGAAGGGTGGAGAATCGCTTCCGTCCTGTTTTGCAGGACGGGGGAGGAAAGTCCGAACACCAAAGGGCGCGATGCCGTGTAACCCAGGTCTGTTCGATTGGGATATACGCGGGCGGAAAGTCGAGAGAGTTTCCGACGGACAGTGCCACAGAAAACAGACAGCCCCGACATTTCGGTGCCGGGGTGATGGTGAAAAGGTGCGGTAAGAGCGCACCGCGCGAAGCGCAAGCGACGCGGCACGGAAAACCCCATCGGGTGCAAGGCCAAATAGGGAATCCCGGAGCGGCCCGCTCCAGGTTTCGCGAAAGCGAAACGGATTCCGGGTATCGGCTGCTGAGACAAATGGTTCTCTCCGCTCGCAAGAGTGCAGACAGAATTCGGCTTACAGCCCTTCCAAAACCATTTTCAAAATTGACGATTTTCGATTTGCGAAACCACCGCCGGTTCAAGTCGTCGCGCAAATTGTATATCGTAAATCGAAAATAGAGGGGCACCTTGCCTGACCCTCCGTTTGAAATCAACGACCTGAATCCCTTCGCCAATTCAAACCGGAATTTTTGTTGTTCTGGCGTACGGACGGGGAAACGATTTCCTTGAGGGTGGCCGCCGCGCTTTCGTTTCCATCCCGATCCACCGCGCTGACCGCGATGACATCGGGCCGGGGATCGGAAAATGTCCACGTCGTTTGATTCGCGGGCAGAATTTCCGTTGTCCAGACCTCGTGGCTCCGGAATTGCAAGACCCAGAGCCACGCCGGTTCGCCGGCGGCGGCCCATGCGAATTGCACGCCGGCCCGGCTTTCACCGAAGGTGAGTTTCGGCCGGTCCGGGGGAAGGAAATCCAGCCACGGTGACGCCGGGACGAGCGCCGGTTGCAGGTATTGGGCGCGGACCACCCCGGCCAGCGTTTGGTTTTCCTGGAGGGTACGGAGATGATAAAAAATTTGCCCGTCCACACCGGGCTGCCGGCGGGCGATCTGGATTTGTCGGGCAATTTCGTCCGGCTTCCACTTGATGCCGACGTTGGCGGCCATCAAGCTTGGCCAGAGATGGCGATGTTTGGTGTTTTGCCCTGACCACCATTGCAGGAGCGCGGGGAAACTTTGTTCCCGCTGGTCCACCGGCCAGTACAGTTGCGGTGAAAAATAATCGAGCCAGCCGCTGGCAAGCCACAGGCGTGAATCGGCATAAAGTTTTGCGTAGGTATCGAGCCCCTGGACCGGTTTGGGGAAGCCCGGGCGCCAGATGCCAAACGGGCTGATGCCGAATTTCACCCACGGTTTCAGCGCCTTGATGGATTGGTTGATGTTCTGGACGAACTGGTTCACGTTCGCCCGCCGCCATTCGTCCCGGCTCATTCCGCTGGAAATCCCATACTTCCGCCAACTGGCGTCGTCGGGAAAATCCACGGTGCGACCCTCCGCATCCTTGTCCGGGTAGGGATAAAAATAATCATCGAACGTGATGCCGTCCACGTCGTAGCGCCGCACCACGTCCAGGACCACATTCAAAACGTGTTCGCGCGCGGCGGGTTCGCCGGGGTCAAGCCAGAGCAGATTGCCGTAACGACGGACCAGTTCGGGATGGGTACGGGAGAGGTGTTCCAGTGCCGCCGGGGACCGGGCCTGGGCCGGCGGCAGCGACACGCGAAACGGATTGAACCATGCGTGCAGTTCCAAGCCGCGTTGGTGCGCCTCGGCGATGGCGAAGGCGAGGGGATCGTAAAACGGCTGCGGTGACCTGCCCATCGTGCCGGTGAGAAACTCCGACCATGGCTCAAGGGGTGAGGCATAGACGGCATCGGCCATGGGGCGGGCCTGGAAAATCACGGCGTTTAATTTTAATTGGACGGCGCGGTCCAGCAGCGCAATCAATTCCGCCTTTTGTGCGGCGACACTGAGGCCGGGTTGGGACGGCCAATCGACATTTGCGACCGTGGCCAGCCAGGCCCCGCGGAATTCGCGCGGCGGCGCCGGCGGGGTGATGATCACCGGCACATAAGTCATGTCCGCCGCGAAAAGCATTGCTGACGTCAACCAGATGAACGCGGACGTGATTTTAATTCGAGCTGTCATGGCATGGCGCGTTCAGATTTAGACGCGGTCGCCGGTCCTTTGGCAAAACAAATTTGCCACGGAGTTGGAGACGCCCGAGCTTTGAAACCAATTGAACTTGTCCGTGGCTGAATGAGTCGGTGGCTGATTTCGTCGGGGATTTGATAAAACGCAGCCGCTTTTTTATTCCGCTACACGTCAATCACTTACGCGACTGATTTCGTCGGGGATTTGACACGGGGAGGCAAAGGTGATTTTCTTCTGCCGTTGCAGCCGAAGTTCGGCTTCCTTCCTGGAGTCGGACGCGGGAGACCCAAACGCCTCAAAGAAATTGAGGCCGGGGCGAACGAAGCCGGGTAACCGGTTTCAAGGCCACTTTCAAGGCCAAGCCCGACAGCTAATCTCGCAGGCATTTGGAAGGGCGAGCCTCTGAACCGCGAAGTCCGCGGTTGTCAAGTTCACCCAAACGTGAAAAATCAACGCGGTCGGCGCTGTGTACATCGTACGGGCGCCACGTGGACAAAGGACAAACGTATGTTGGACGCAATCTTTATTGGATTAATCTTTGGAATGTTCATGGCCTTTTTGCTGTATGCCATCGGCTGTGAAAAGCTCTGACAAATTTTTATGGAAAACCTCATTCTCGGGATCATTTCCGTCGCGCTGTGCGTGTATCTCATCGTGGCCATGCTGCGGCCGGAAAAATTCTAATCCGCTGCCATGAACGCCCATCAATGGCTGGAACTCGCGGTTTACATCGCCGCGCTTGTCCTCGTCACCCGGCCGCTCGGCCTGTATCTCAACCACGTGCTCAATCCGGCCGGCCGCACCTGGCTCGACCCGGTTTTGCGGCCGTTGGAAAAACTCACCTACCGTGTGCTCGGCGTGGACGCGACGAAAGAGCATGACTGGAAGCAATACGCCTTTGCGATGCTGATTTTCAGCCTTGTGAGTTGTCTGTTTACTTATGCGATTCTGCGATTGCAAAATTTCCTGCCACTGAATCCGCAGCATTTCGGCGCATTGTCGTCGCACCTCGCGTTCAATACCGCTGTCAGTTTTACCACCAACACCAACTGGCAGAGTTACGGCGGCGAGAATACGATGTCCTATCTGTCGCAGATGGTCGCGCTGGCCATTCACAACTTTTTCTCCGCGGCCGTCGGCATCGCCATTGCGGCGGCGCTGGTGCGCGGCATCGCGCGGCACACAGCGCAGACCATCGGCAACTTCTGGGTGGACCTGACGCGCATCATGTATTACCTGCTGCTGCCGATCTGCCTCGTCCTGGCGTTGTTTTTCGTGTCCCAGGGCATGATTCAAAATTTCAAGCCTTACACCACCGCCAAACTCATCGAGCCGCAGACGGTTTCCGTCCAGAAGACCGATGCCAGCGGCAAACCGGTGGTGGATGCCAAGGGTGGTCCGGTCATGGAAAACCAGACGCTCGATACACAAACCATTGTGCAGGGGCCGATGGCTTCGCAGATCGCCATCAAGATGCTCGGCACAAACGGTGGCGGTTACACCAATGCCAACGCTGCGCACCCCTTTGAGAATCCCACGCCGCTCTCGAACTTTCTGCAAATGCTGGCGCTGCTTTGCATCGGCAGCGCGCTGACGTATCACCTCGGCCGCGAAACCAAAAATCAAAAGCACGGCTGGGCGGTCTGGTCGGCCATGTTCGCGATGTTTCTCGCCGGCGTTCTGGTGTGCTGGTGGGCCGAGGCCAAAGGCAATCCGATTCATCAGCAGCTCGGTGTCGCCGTCGCCGATGGCAATATGGAGGGCAAGGAAGTCCGCTTTGGCATTCTGGATTCTGCACTGTTCGCCACGGTGACGACCGACGCCTCGTGCGGCGCGGTCAATTCCATGCACGATTCCTTCACGCCACTCGGCGGGCTGGTGCCGCTCTTCAACATCCAGACCGGTGAGGTGATTTTTGGCGGCGTCGGCGCGGGGCTTTACGGCATGTTGATCTTCGTCGTCCTCACCGTGTTCATCGCCGGATTGATGGTCGGGCGCACGCCGGAGTATCTCGGCAAAAAAATCGAGGCCTACGATGTGAAGATGGTGCTGCTGGCGTTCGTGATCCTGGCGTTCATCATTCTGGGTTTCACGGCCTGGGCGTCCGTGAGCAACTGGGGCACATCCAGCCTGGCCAATCAAGGCCCGCACGGCCTGAGTGAAATGCTTTACGCATACACTTCCGGCGCGGGCAACAACGGCAGCGCGTTTGCCGGCCTCAATGCGAACACCCCATGGTATGATACGACCCTCGGTGTCGACATGCTGCTCGGCCGGTTCGGCATGATCGTGCCGTTGCTCGCGCTGGCCGGTTCGCTCGCGCGTAAAAAAATCGTTCCGGCCGGCGCCGGAACATTTCCCGTGACCGGCTTGACGTTCGTCGTGTTGCTCGTCGGCACGGTGATTCTCGTCGGCGCCCTGACCTTTTTGCCCGCACTCACGCTCGGTCCGATCGTTGAGCATTTCCTGATGCTGAAAGGCAACCTGTTTTAACCCGATTTTTTATGTCAACGAATTCCGTTTCCATATTTGAGCCGAGGATTCTCGTGCCCGCCATCGGCGACGCTTTCCTGAAGCTGAATCCGCGGCTGATGGTGAAAAATCCCGTCATGTTCGTCACGCTGGTCGGCGCGGTCATCAGCACCGTGGACGCCTTCCGCTCGCCCGGCCAGACGTTGTTCGTCGCGCAAATCGCCCTGTGGCTCTGGTTCACCGTGCTGTTCGCGAACTTTGCCGAGGCCGTCGCCGAGGGCCGGGGCAAGGCACAGGCGAAGGCACTCCGCCAGACCCGCACGCGCACGAACGCCAACAAGTTGAACGCCAGGGGCTCAATCGAATCCGTGGACGCGGATTCACTGCGCAAAGGCGACGTGGTTCTGGTCCGCACGAATGAAATCATTCCCGCCGACGGTGAGATTATTTCCGGCGCGGCCACGGTGGATGAATCCGCGATCACCGGCGAATCGGCACCCGTCATCCGCGAGGCCGGCGGCGATCGCAGCGCCGTTACCGGCGGAACGCGCGTGCTCTCGGACGAGATCAAAATTCGCATCACCGCCAATCCCGGCGAGGGTTTTTTGGATCGCATGATCCAGCTCGTCGAAGGGGCGAGCCGCCAGAAGACGCCGAATGAAATTGCGCTCACGATTTTACTTGCCGCGCTTACGGTCGTGTTCCTGCTGGCGGTCATCACGTTAAAACCATTTGGCATTTATTCCGGGGTTAATTTCTCCGATGTCGTGCTCATCTCGTTGCTGGTCTGTCTGATTCCGACGACCATCGGTGGTTTGTTGAGCGCCATCGGCATTGCGGGCATGGATCGTTTGCTTCAGCGCAATGTGCTGGCGATGAGCGGACGCGCGGTCGAGGCCGCGGGCGACGTGGACGTGCTGTTGCTCGACAAAACCGGCACCATCACGCTGGGTAACCGGCAGGCCGTTGCCTTTTTGCCCGCCTCCGGTGTGACGGAACCGGAGGTTGCCGATGCCGCGCAGCTCGCCTCCCTGGCGGATGAAACGCCCGAAGGCCGCAGCGTGGTGGTGCTGGCGAAAAATTTCGGCATTCGGGCACGGGCGATTCACGAACTGCCCGGGGCGCGGTTCGTCCCATTTACGGCCCAAACCCGCATGAGCGGCGTGGATTTTGAAGGCCGGCAAATCCGCAAGGGCGCGGCGGAGGCAGTAAGGAAATTTCTCGGTGGAAGCCTGCCGCTGGAAGTCGAACATGCCGTCGAAAACGTTTCCCGTTCCGGCGGCACGCCGCTCGTCGTGGCCACCCACGAACGCGCGCTCGGCGTGATTCATTTGAAGGACATCGTGAAAGGCGGCCTCGCCGATCGCTTCAAACGTTTTCGCGCGATGGGCATTCGCACCGTGATGATCACGGGTGACAACCAGCTCACGGCCGCGGCCATTGCACAGGAAGCGGGCGTGGACGATTTTCTGGCCGAGGCGAAACCGGAGGACAAACTGGCGCTGATTCGCCAGGAACAACAGGGTGGGCGGATGATTGCCATGATTGGCGACGGCACGAACGATGCGCCCGCGCTTGCGCAGGCCGACGTGGGCGTGGCCATGAACACCGGCACGCAGGCCGCCAAGGAAGCCGGCAACATGGTGGATCTGGACTCGAATCCGACGAAACTGCTGGAAATCATCGAAATCGGAAAACAACTGCTCATTACCCGTGGTGCGTTGACGACATTTAGCATCGCCAACGATGTGGCAAAATACTTCGCCATCATCCCGGCGATGCTGATGGTGACCTTTCCGGTCATCGCTCCGCTCAACGTCATGCACCTGCACAGCCCGGACAGCGCGATTTTAAGCGCGGTCATTTTCAACGCGCTCATCATCATCGCGTTGATCCCGCTGGCCTTGCGCGGCGTGAAGTTTCGTCCGCTCGGCGCGGTGGAAATTTTACGGCGCAATCTCCTGATTTATGGCGTCGGCGGCGTCATCCTGCCGTTTGTCGGCATCAAACTCATTGACCTGGTCGTCGCCGGTTTGCACCTCGCCTGATCAACCCAAGAAAATCCATGAAAAACATTTTTACTGAGTTTGGCCGCTCATTGGTGGCGACACTGTTCTTCGCCGTCATCCTGTGCGGCCTGTATCCACTCGTGGTATATGGTGCGGCACAACTGCTGTTCCCGCACCAGGCCAACGGCAGTCTGCTGGTGGACCAGTCCGGCGCGGTGCGCGGTTCGGCGTTGCTGGCGCAAAGTTTCACGGGCGCAAAGTATTTCCATCCGCGTCCCTCGGCGGCGGGCGCAAACGGCTATGACGCGACGAGTTCCAGCGGCAGCAATCTCGGCCCAACTTCCTCCAATCTCGTCGCCAACCTCATCCAAAACATCGCCACCTACCGTTCCGACAATGGTCTTGCGACGAACACGCCGGTGCCGGCCGACGCCGTGACCGCTTCGGGCAGCGGCCTCGACCCGCACATCAGCGTGGCGAACGCCGCGTTGCAGATTCCGCGGGTGGCTCGGGCGCGCGGGATTTCCGAAGACCGAGTTCTCGAACTCGTGGAACAAAACACCACCGGCCGCGACCTGGGCATTTTTGGAGAGCCACGCGTGAACGTGATGACGTTGAACTTCGCGCTCGACCAGTTGCCGCAAAAATAGTTTCTTTCCGTTGTGGAACCGCCCGCGATTGAACGGCTGAAGCCGGAGGATTTTCTCCGGCTGATCGAGAAAAGCCGGCTGGGGAAATTGAAGATTTATCTCGGTCACGCCGCGGGTGTCGGCAAAACCTATGCCATGCTCGAGGAGGCGCATCGCCTTAAAAAGGCGGGCGTGGACGTGGTCATCGGCTGGGTGGAAACGCACGGCCGCACGGAAACCGAGGCACTGCTGGAGGGCCTGGAAATCATTCCCCGCAAACAGGTGCCGCATGGCAATGCCACGGTGGAAATCCTCGACGTGGACGCCATTTTCAAGCGGTATCCGACCGTTTGTATCATTGACGAATTGCCGTTCACAAACGTTGAAGGTTCAACCCACCCCAAGCGATATCTCGAAGTGCATGATTTGCTGCTGGCGGGCATCAATGTCATCACGGCCATGAACATCCAGCACCTCGAAAGCCTGCACGACACGGTTCTGCGCGCGACGGGCGTGGACGTACGCGAGCGCGTGCCGGACCGTTTTGTGCTGGAGGCCGACCAGATCGTGAACATCGATCTGACCGCCGAGGAGTTGCGCGAACGGCTGCGGCTGGGAAAGATTTATCCGGCGGATCGTGCCGCTGCCGCGCTGGAAAATTTTTTCACCGAGGACAACTTGAACGAATTACGCGAGCTGGCCCTGCGCGAAACCGCCGCCGCACTGGACCAGCGGTCACGCCTGGGCGCCCGGCCGCAACCGGAAGTCACCGAAAAGCTCGCGGTGTTCATCAGTACCAACCCCGTCACGACGGCAAAACTTCTGCGTACCGCGTCACGCATTGCAGGGCGGTTGAATCGCGAGTGGATCGCCGTTTATGTGCGCCGCAAAAAAGAGGACCCGGTGAACATTCCATCGGATTTGCAACGACAGTTCATGCAGAATGTCCAGTTGGCGACGGAACTCGGCGGCCAGGTCACGATTTTGGAAGGCGAAAATGTTTGTGAAGCGCTGTTGAAATTCTGCCGTGAAAATGACGTTCACCTCGTGGTGTTGGGGACGACGGAACGGCGCTGGTGGCAATTTACCCGTCCGAATGTGCTAAACTTTTTCCTGCACCACGCGCCAGGCATCGACCTGCACATCGTCGATCCAAACAACTAACGCGCATCAAAAATCGTGCCCCTCGCCTGGACGCAATAAATGAAGGGTTTTACCCGCGGCCCGGAACTTTTCAACGGCGATCGCGTGATCGATCTTGATTGGCGGAAAGGTGTCGTAATGCACGCCGAGGATTTCCCGGCAGCGCACGAATTCGGCGGCTTTGACGGCATCGTCCGGTCCCATCGTAAAGTTGTCGCCGATACACAGCGCGGCAAATTTCAGCAGTGTGGCTTCACCAATCAGCTTCATGTCCAGTGTCAGCGCGGTATCGCCGGAGAAATAAAAATTTCCGTCCGTGCTCTCGACCACGAAGCCGCCGGCATTGCCGCCGTTGGCGCCGTCAGGCAACGTGCTGGAGTGGACGGCATTGACAAGTTTGGCGCGGCCGAAATCGAATTTGTAGCCCCCGCCGTGGTTCAGCGGGTGCACGCGCGGAGCCCCTTGCTTCTCCAGCCACATGGCGACTTCAAAATTGGCGATGACCAGTGCCTGGGTGCGCTTGGCGATTTCCACCGCGTCACCCACGTGGTCATCGTGCCCGTGTGAAACGAGAATGAAATCCGCCGGCACCGACTTCGCGTCGATGTTCCTGGCCAGGGGATTGTCGGAGATGAACGGATCGAACAGGAGGACTTTGCCACTCACAACGACCGAGAAACAGGCATGGCCGTAATAAGTGACCTTCACACCACCCCCCTTACGCCGCCGTGCTCATCTCCGGTTCCGACGAGTCAAGGAAGCCCTGCAAGTGGCGCACACGCGTCGGGTGACGCAGTTTGCGCAGCGCCTTGGCCTCAATCTGACGGATGCGTTCACGCGTGACGTTGTACATCTTGCCGATTTCCTCGAGGGTGCGTTCGTACCCGTCAAGCAGGCCAAAACGCATTTCGAGAATCTTGCGTTCACGTTCGGTGAGCGTCGTCAACACGTCGCTCAGCTTTTCGCGGAGCAGGCTGTAGCTGGTGACCTCGGACGGATTCTCCGCGGTCTTGTCCTCGATGAAATCACCGACGCTGACGTCGCCGTCGTCGCCGACGGGCGCGTGGAGCGACACCGGCTGTTGCGCCATCTTGAGCAACGCGTGGATGCGTGCCACCGGCATGTGCATTTCGTCGGCCAGTTCCTCCGGCGTGGGTTCGCGGCCCAGTTCCTGGGTAAGCTGTTTTTGCGCGCGCCAGAGCTTGTTCATGATTTCGATCATGTGCACCGGGATACGGATGGTGCGGGCCTGGTCGGCGATGCTGCGCGTGATGGCCTGGCGGATCCACCAGATGGCGTACGTGGAAAATTTATAGCCGCGGCGGTACTCGAACTTTTCGACGCCTTTCATCAGGCCGATGTTGCCTTCCTGGATCAAATCCAGGAACGACTGGCCCCGGTTGGTGTATTTTTTGGCGACGGAAACGACGAGGCGCAAATTGGCCTCGGCCATGTGCGTTTTGGCCTTGAGCCCGGCATCGGCCGCCTTTTTCAAGTCCCCGAACGCCTTGGCAAATTCTTCGCGCGGCATGCGCACGAACTGTTCGAGCGTCTGGATTTTGGCGCGTTCGGCGTCCATCGCGGTCCGGCGTTCGGCGGTGGTCCGCAAACCCTCCAGATCCCGGAGATGCCGGAGGCTCGCCTGGAATTTTTCGTGGACGTTGCCCGCCACCACAATCATTTCCTCAACCACCTTCTGTTTGTAGAAAAACTTCTGGAAGGTCTCCTGCAATTTGGCGCCGAGTTTCTTCAGTTCCCGCTGCAGTCTCTCCTTGCGCCCTTTTTGCAGGGCCTTCTGCCAGGCAAAATATTTCGCATCCACCTTCTGGTCGAGCGTGCGAACCTTTTTAATCAGCCGGCGCAGGTCGCGCAAATGGCCTTCGCGATTGGCGATCTTCTTGTCCACAATCACGCGATCAAAGCGTTCCTTCGGCGGTTCGGACAAAAGTTTTTCCGCGATGGCGATATGTTCCTTGGCGGCGAAACCGAGGCTGTAAACAATGCGCTTCATTTCGAGCTCGGCCTCTTCGATGCGCTTGCAAATCTCAACCTCCTGTTCGCGCGTCAGCAGCGGCACTTTGCCCATCTGATTCATGTACATCCGGACCGGATCATCGAGAATTTCCAGACGTGAATCCTCGTCCTGCTCTTCCGGCTGTGCGGGTTCGGGCTGCTTGGCGCGTTCGGCTTCCGCCTGGTCCATCACAATTTCGACATCCAGACTCCGAAGTTTGCTGAGCAACGCGTCGAGGTCTTCGGGGCTGAGATTGTCCGGCAATACATCGTTGATATCATCGTAGGTGATGTAGCCGTGCTCCTGTGCCAGGTGCAGCAAGGTCTTGACCGTCTCGGTCAGGTCCACCGTGGACTGGGCCGGGGCCGGAGTGGTCGCCCCGCCGTTTTGCAGTCGTTTCTCCGCCTCGGCAATGGAACTGGCCGTATGCGTTCGTTTCCCATTGGTTTCCGGGGATTTGGAAATATCGCGTCGCGAACTGCTGGCAATGACAAAACGACGGCGTTCCGGAGTGGATTTCGCCCCGGCACCATGTCTTCCATCCCGGCGGCGGTTACGTCCCGCGCCGTTCGGCGGCGTTGTTTTTCGATTCAGCATAAGTAATCAGACCTGCATTAACCTGTTTTGGTTCAGTTAAATTTACAGAGTTTGCACCCCACGAGTTCGCGTCGTCTTTACACAACTCTCTCTCGCCCATAGAACTTCGGGAGACCTCGAACACCAGAAGACCGACGCGCCGCCACCTTAACCCCTTTTCAGGGAAATTCAAGCAGAATCGTATGCGTCGGAGAGAGAAACCCGGAATGGCCAGGTTTTAGGCCGATTCTAAGGGCCATTCCAATATTAAATGGTTGGAAATAAATATCTTATGACGATTATGGCCTGGAGGATATCGCCGCAATATCCAAGGCAATTTGTTCTCGTAACTCGGCTGCAGACGCAAATTTTTTCTCTTCCCGCAGTTTATCTCCAATTTCAACCTCTAATTCCCGGTTATAAAGGTTACCGTTAAAATTCATCAAATGTGCCTCTACATGAAGTACTTGTGATCCAGGCGAGACTGTTGGCCGCAAACCGATGTTTAGAGCGGTGCGATAGGCTTTTCCGTCAACATTTGTCTGGCCGGCGTAGACACCGTTGGGGGGAAGCGCCAGGCCGGCTACCTCCAGATTTGCCGTGGGAAAACCTAATTGCTGCCCCAAACGCTGACCTTGAATCACCCGGCCTGAGATCGCATAAGGTCGCCCCATCATCTGGCTGACGGCGTCCAAGTCCCCCGCGCGAATGAATTCGCGAATGCGCGTGCTGCTCACGATTTGGCCGTCCAGGGAGACGGCGGCAAGTCCGTGAACGGTAAAACCGATTTCACCACCCAGCTTTTTGAGCAACGGAACATTGCCGCTGCGCTGGTGGCCGAAAACAAAATCCGCGCCGACGCAAAGGCTTTGAATGGGGCCCATCTCCCGCGTCAGGCCCCGGATAAATTCCTCGCCGGTCTGCCGGCTGAACGGTTCGTCAAAATGAATCAACAACAGCGTGTCCACCCCGCACGATCCGACCGCCCGCAGTTTTTGCGGCAGCGAATAAATCAGCGGCGGCACGCGGTCCGGCGCGACGATGGTATTCGGATGCCGGTCGAAGGTGAGCACCAGCGCGAGGGCATCGTGTTGGCGCGCGTCCGTGATGGTTTGCCGGATGATTTGCTGGTGTCCCAGATGCACACCATCGAAAACACCGATGGCCAGGCAGATCTTGCGTCCACCGGACTTCAATTCATTTGCGGCGCGGATGATTTTCATGACTGCGCGAGTTTCAGGAACGGAAGCACTCTTTTTTCCAATTCCACCATCGTCAACTTCAAAACTCCGGCCAACGGCAGGGCGTCGGCCACGTCAAACTTCCCGGACGTGATGCGGCGGAGCGTCGCCAGGTGCGCACCGCAGCCGATTATTTTGCCAAGTTCATAGGCGAGGCTGCGGACGTAAGTGCCTTTGGTGCAGGCAATACGAAATCGGCCCAGCGGTTCGTGATAATCGATGAAACGGTAGTTGTAAATATGAACCAGCCGCGGTTCCCGTTCGATTTCAATGCCTTTGCGTGCCAGCTTGTAAAGCGGCACACCTTGTTTTTTGATCGCGGAAACCATGGGCGGTGTTTGCATCAGGTCGCCGATGAACGTGGCGGCCGCTTCGTTTAATTGATCCAGGGTCAACGGCGGAACGGGCCTGGTTTCCTTGATTTCACCATCGGCGTCGTAACTGTCCGTCGTCTCCCCGAATTTGACCGCACCCTCATAGACCTTGTCGTCGCCCATCAATTTTTCCGAGAGCTTGGTGCCGCGGCCCAGGACGATCACCAGCAGGCCGGTGGCGTTCGGATCCAGGGTGCCGCAGTGGCCGACCTTTTTGATGCCGAACTGGCACCGGATCGCGTCCACCACGTCGTGCGACGTGGGGCCGGCGGGCTTGTCAATGAGGATGGCGCCATCGAGCGGAGAAAACTCTTGCATGAGCAATCACCTGGCGGAATTGAGCGCGCGCTTGATGGCGGCGATGACGCGGCGTTGGACGGAAAGCGGTTTCCCGGGAATGCGGGCGCCGGCGGCCGCCGGATGGCCACCCCCGCCGAATTGCCCGGCAATGTCGCTCACATTCACCTTGTCACTTTTGGAGCGCAGGCTGATGCGCGTCAGCTCCGGTTCGATTTCCTCAAAGACGCAGGCGACCACCACCGGCTCGATGTCGCGGATGTGGTCAATGAGCCCTTCGGTGTCGTTGCTTTCGGCGCCGGTGCGGGTGAAATCGGCTTTTTTGAGCCAGAACCAGGCAATATGGTCGTTGTGCGTCAGCCGGAACCGGCTGTAAACGTGTTTGAGCAGCCGGGCGCGCGACAACGGATACGATCGATAAACCTCATCGCAAATTTTAGCAAGGTTCGCGCCGCGCGTGACCAGTTCCGCGCCGACGTGGAACGTGCCGGGCCGGGTGGTGGGGTATTGAAACGAGCCGGTATCGGTGGAAATGGCGGTGAAGAGGCAATCCGCAATGGGCCGGGTAATGGGCCAGCGCGCCACTTTGACCAGGCGATAAATCAATTCACCACAGGAAGGCTCGCGCGCAGAAACCCAGTTGATATCGCCATAGCGCGGATTGCTTTCGTGATGGTCAATATTGATGAGGAGCTTCCGGTGGCTGATGCACGGGACCACTTTGCCCAGCCGTTCAAAACTCGCGCAATCCGTGGCGATGACGCAGTCGAACTTCAAGCCGTGTTTGGGCTTTTGAAACAATCCGTCGCCGTTGAGAAATTTATATTTTTGCGGGACGGCATCTTCGTTCCAGCAGGCCACTTTTTTACCTTCGTTTTGCAGCGCCAGCGCGAGTCCGAGTTGCGAGCCGACACAATCGCCGTCGGGCCGGATATGCCCGGCAATACAGAAGGTTTTGTTTTGGCGGATTGTGTCCAGAATGCGGTCAATGATTTGGGGATAACTTTTCACGATTTAATCGGTCTCGTCCTTCGTGGTGGTCTTTTCCAGTTCTTCAATGATTTGCAGCACGCGGTTGCCGCGCACAATGGAATCGTCAAAGGCAAATTTCAGTTTCGGCGTGTATTTCAGAACGATGTCGCGGGCCACCAATCCCTGGATGCGGACCCGATGCTCGTTGAGTGTCTGAAAACCATGCTTCTGCTGCTCGGGATTGCCCAGGATGCTGATGAACACGGTGGCAGACTTGAGATCGCCGGCCACGTCCACGTCGTTGACCGAAATCAGGCCACATTCGCTCACGTGAAATTCGCGGCGGATGGCTTCGCCGATTTCGCGCTTCAACAGTTCGCGCACGCGCTGGAGTCGGAGGGAAGGCATGGGCGTTGAGGCTAACGTCGGTCGGACCGCATCCCGAATCGGGGTTGGGCGTCCCGCCGTTTCCCGGAACCCGGAGCCAGGACCTGGGAACCTGGTTTCATAGTTTCGCCGCCATTTTTTCGATGGAATAACTCTCAATCACGTCGCCCACCTGGAAATCGCTGTAGCCTTCGATGCGGATGCCGCACTCCATCCCCGCGCGGACCTCGCTGACTTCGTCTTGAAAACGGCGAAGCGACTGCGTGACGCCTTCGTAAATCACGTCCTTGCGCCGGCGCAGCCGGACCTTGCCCTTGACGATGCGGCCACTGGCAACCATGCAGCCGGCCACGGGCGCGCCTTTGGACAATTCAAAGATCTGCCGCACTTCCGCCGAACCGATGATGTTTTCCTTGACGACCGGTTCCAGCAGCCCGGCCATGGCTTCTTTGACCTCGTCAATCAACTCGTAAATAATCGCGTACAATTTGATCTGCACGCTCTCGTGCTTGGCTTTTTCAGCCGCGGTGCTGTCCACGCGCGTGTGAAAGCCCAGGATCACGGCGTTCGATGCGGAGGCCAGGGCCACATCGTTTTCGGTGATCGTGCCGACGTCGCTGTGAATGATTTCAAGCGAAACTTTCTCCGCCTCGATTTTTTTGAGCGCCTCCACAATCGCCTCGACCGAGCCTTGCGTGTCGGCCTTGACGACCACTTTGAGCGCCTTGCTTTGTTCCGCGGCGAGCGTGGCGAAGAGGTTTTCGAGCGTGACTTTTTTGTCCTCCTGGCCCTCGGCCCGGGCTTCCAGAAAACGCTGCTCGGCCAGTTCACGCGCCGCTTTTTCGTCTTCGACCACGCTGAATTCCAGTCCCGCGTCCGGCACGCCGTTCAAGCCCAACACCCTCACCGCGACCGAGGGACCGGCTTCCTTGAGACGATTGCCTTCCTCGCTGATCAACGCGCGCACGCGGCCGTAAAACTCGCCGCACAAAATGATGTCACCGACGCGCAACGTGCCTTTGCGCACCAGCACCGTCGCTGTCGGGCCGCCCGGTTCGACGCCGGATTCAATCACGTTCCCCTTGGCGCGGCGATTGGGATTGGCCTTCAGTTCGAGCAATTCAGCCTGCAGCAAAATCATTTCCAGCAGCTTGTCGATGCCTTGTTTGGTCAGCCCGGAGACATCCGCGAAAATGGTGTCACCGCCCCAGTCGTCGGGCACCAGCCCCTTGTCCTGCAACTGCTGGCGGACTTTTAGCGGGTTCGCGTTCGGATGGTCAATCTTGTTGACCGCGACCAGAATGGGAACTTTCGCCGCCCTGGCGTGGTTGAGGGCTTCAATCGTTTGCGGCATGACCCCGTCATTGGCGGCGACCACGAGCACGACGAGATCCGTGACGTTGGCGCCGCGGGCGCGCATGGAACTGAACGCTGCGTGGCCGGGTGTGTCCAGGAACGTGATTTGGGCCAGTTCATCTTTGCGCTCCGGATGCGGCACGGAAATCGTGTAAGCGCCGATATGCTGCGTGATGCCGCCGGCCTCGCCCGCCGCGACGTTGGCCTTGCGGATGACATCGAGCAGGGTGGTCTTGCCATGGTCCACGTGCCCCATGATGGTCACGACCGGCGCGCGCGGTTTGAG
>Ga0070731_10001870_pt1 | contig 21044 bp, 7 predicted proteins | sample Coa_R1_2_FD_66448 | JGI IMG/M metagenome (GOLD analysis project Ga0070731, IMG submission 66448) | Surface soil microbial communities from Centralia Pennsylvania, which are recovering from an underground coalmine fire - Coalmine... | ecosystem: Environmental > Terrestrial > Soil > Unclassified ... | reverse complement strand
CATAAGCCTCCGTATCGGTGTTCATCACGTTGACGATGGCCGCGCCGCCCACGCCCGCCGTGCCGCCCGCGGCCCCGCCGATGGCGAACGTCGTCAGGTCTTCCGCAGCGTTTGCGGTGAGCGTCGTCGCGCCCGCCGCGTTCACGGTCGCCCCGCCGCCGATATAGGCCTGCGTCACGAACTGGTGGCCGGAGTCGGTGCCAATCGTATTGACGGCCCCCGCCACGCCGACCCCCGCGCTGCCGCCGACGGCGATGCCGCTGGCGATGTTGAGTCCCGTGACGGTGTTGGTGGCGCCGAGCGTCAGCGCGCCGGTCGAATTGAGCAGGGTCAGGGGCGTGGGCAGGGACGAATCCGCCACGAACGCCGCGGCGGTGTTGTTCAGCGTGATCACGTTGGCCACGCCGCCGACGCCCACCGAGCCCGAGCCCGCGGCGGCGAAGCTGATGACCTGGATATCCTGCTTGTTGGTGGCGCTCAGCCCGATGCTGGCCGACTGCGTGATCTTCGTGTCGGCGTCGATGTGGCTGCGGGTCACGTTGGTGCTGGCCACGTCCGCGCTGGAGATGCCCACGCCGGCGTCGCCGCCCAGGGACACCCCGCCGGCGAGCGACCGTGCAACGGTATCGTTGTTGCTGGTGAGCGTGACGCTGCCAGTCGCGTTGACGGTGGCGCCGCCGCCGATGGAAGCGTCGGTCTTGTCGGTGAATACGCTGACCGCGAACGAGCCTGCCACCGACCCGGTGCCGCCGGCGGAGCCTGCGATCGCCTCGGTGTAGTAATTGCCGCCGCCGAGCAGCGTGTTGCCATGCGCCAGCTGGTCCGGGATGTTCTTGACGTCGTCGATGCTCGACACGCTGATCGAGGGGAGCGACAACGGCGCCGGCAGGACCTTGTTGTTCTGCGCCGTGATCGACAGGCTGGTGGCGGTGACGTTGCTGTCGCCGCCGAGTTCCGCGGTGTAGCTGTTGTCCGAGATCACCGTCGCCACCGAGGCGCCGACGCCGGCGGTGCCGCCCAGCGCGCCCGACCAGGCCTTGGCCGCGAGCATGCTGGTGTTCTCGGCGTCGATGATGATGTTGCCCGCCTGGTCGATTTGCGTGTTGGCGCCCATGGTGGCGCTGGTCGTCGTGTTGGAGTCGACGACCGCGAAGGCCCCGGCGACGCCGACCTTGTTGCCGCCCGCGCCGGCGATCCCCTCGGCGCTCAGCTTGCTGGAGAAGTTCGGATCGGTGTTTTCCTTCGAGGTGGCCTGCACCGTGACATCGCCCGCCTGCACCACGTGGGTATGGTCGGCGAGCGAGGCGGTGGTGTCGTTGTTGGCGATGACGATGCCGACACCGATACCGACGCCGACTTTTGCCTGCGGGTTGACCGCGTCGCCTTCGCCGCGGGCGCTGAAATTGGTGAGGTTGGTGGCGGTCACCTGGAGGGCGCTGGACGAGCCGGCCTGGATGGTGCGCCCGCCGGTGACCTGCGCCGTCGCGTCGTCGTCGATCACGATCACGCTGACCGCCGCCGCGACGGCCACCTTGCCGCCGCCCTGGGTACCCTGGTTGGTGCTGGAATTCTGCTTGCTGAGGGCCTGCGTGCTGGCGGCGTTGCTCTCCTGCGTCTGGTTATTGGAATCGCTATAGGTGCTGTCGGACTGCGAGCCGCCGGCCGTCGCCGTGGCGCCCGCGTCGTACGACCGGGTCGCACTGGCGGCCAGGGTGAACGTGCCGCCGGCGGAGAGATTACGGTCGATGGTCGCCGTGGTGCTGCTGGTGCTGGTGATCACGCCGACCGAAGCGCCGATCGCGACGCTGCCCGACTTGGCCACGCCCGTGGTGGTGGCGATGTGGGCGCCGCTGCTGGTCGAAGTAAGGCTGACATTGCCCGAAGCACTGATGTCGCTGCCGGACTCGATCGAGGCGTCGGTGGTCTGGCCAAGCGTCGTCACCGCGACCGCGGCGTCGAAGGCGAGCTTGCCGCCGCTCGCGCCGGCCGTGGCCTCGGCGTCGGAGTCGCCCTTGGTGGTGGCCGACAGCGTGATGCTGCCGGCGTTCGAGACCCCGGCGTTCACGCCGATCTGCGCCTGCGAGGCCGAGGTGATGAGGTTGAGCGCGACCGAGGCGCCCACGCCGACGCTGCCGCCGCTCGCGCCCCCGGTCGTCGTTGGGGTCGCCTTCGCGGTGTAGCTGGAGAAATCCTGGGACGTCAGGCTGACGTCGCCGACCCCGTGCGCCGTTCCGCCCGCGTCCACGGTCGCGCCGCTCTTGATGAGCGCCTCGCCCGAGGTATTCGCGATGTTGAGCGCGAGGGATGCCGCGACGCCGACCTTGCTCCCGCCGGCGCCGGATTGCGCTTCCGCGTCCAGCGTATTGGTCGTGTCCCCGGCGACGTTGGTCATGTTCGCCTCCAGCGTCACGCCTTGGGCGCTCACCACCGCGTTCTGTCCGATCGAGGCTTCGTTGTGCGAATCAACCTTGTTGACCGAAACCGCCGCCCCAATACCGACTTTCTGGGTATTACCCGCCACGGTGCCGTCGGAGGTGGCGATGCCGTCGGTATTGCCGGTAGCGCTCAGCTTGAGCGCACCGGAGGTGGTCACGGTCCGATTGTCGGCGATGGTGGCCGTGGCGTTAGCGCTGACGATGTTCACCGCGACGGCCGCCGCCACCGCGACCTGGCCTTCGTCGGACTTCGCCGAGGGCTTGTTGCTCGCCGCGCTGGAAGTCGAACTCTGCTGGTCGGCGTCGCCGACGCCGTTGTTCGTCTGCGTCGTCTTGCCGTAGGTCAGCTGGTTGTCGACCTTGCTGTCGACGGTGGAATCCTCGCTGGGCTTGCCCGTGGCCGGGTCGGTGGTCCCGGCGTCGTCGGTCGACTTGCCCCCGACCGAACTCGCGGTGGCGTTGTTGGTGGAAGCGGAACTGGCATGGGCCGAAATGGTGACGTCGCCGGTCGCATTCAGGATATTGCGGTCCGTGGTCGCGCTCGCCACGTCGTTCAGCAGCACGATGCCGACCGCGGCGCCGATCGCCGCCTTATCGCCCTGCGTGCTGCCCTTGGCGCTGGTGGTGGTAGTGCTGGTGTGGTCCGCCGTGATGGTGACGGCGCCCGGACTGACCAGGTCGTTGCCGGTGCCGAGGTAGGCACTGGTGGTGTTGTTTACCAGCGCGAGCGCCAGCACTGGCGTGATAGCGACGCCGCCCGCGGCGCCTGCCTCGGCCTCGGAGTCGACCGCGTAGACGCCGCTGGCGGTGAGGCTGACACCGCCTGGATTGGTCAGCTGCGCCGTGTCCTGGACGTTGGCTTCGGCGCGATTGGCGACGATGTTCACCGTCACCGAGGCGCCGATCCCCACCTTGCCGCCGCTCGCCCCGCCGCCGGCCGGCAGGGCCTTGCCCGTCGTGCTGCTGTTATCCACGGCGTTCAGGCTGATGTCGCCGCCGAGCGCGTTCACGCTCGCGCCGGTCTTCACGAGCGCTTCGCTGGAAGTGTCAATGATGTTGAGCGCGAGCGAGCCGGCGAGCCCGACCTTGCTGCCGCCCGCGCCCGAGGTGGCTTCCGCGTCCAGCGTGTTGGTGACGTCGCTGCCGCCGCTGCCGGTCGGCGTCACGAGCGCTTCCAGCGTCACGCCCTTGGCGGTGACCGTCGCGTTCTGGCCGATCGACGCTTCATTGACCGACTTCACGAGGTTGACCGACACGCCCGCGCCGATGCCCACCGTCGTCGTGCTGCCCACCGCGCTGCCGTCGGATAGCGCCTGGCCATCGGTATTGTTCGACGACGAGAGTCTCAGCAAACCCGCCGCGTTGATGTTCCCGCCATCGGGCACCGTCGCCGTGGCGCTGGAGATTTGCAGGTTCACGGCCACCGCGGCGGCCACCGATATCTTGCCTTCGCTCGAGGAGGCCGAGGCCTTGTTGTTGTCCGCCGAATCCGCCGTCGAAGCCTGCTGCTTGGAATCGCCGACGTTGTTGCTGGTCTGCTCGGTCTTGCCAAAGTCGGACTGCTTCTGCACTTTGTCGTCGACCGAGGCGTCCTCTTTCTCCTTGCCGGTGGCCGGATCGGTCGTCCCCGCGCTGTCGTCCGTGTTGCCGCCGACCGCGCTCGCGGTCGCCGAGGCGCTGCTCGCCGAGGCCCCGTGCGCGAGGAAACTCACCGCTCCGGTGGTGCCCGGCGCGGTGCCCGTAGCGACGATCGCGCGCGCCGTGGTCGCTGTCACCTCATCGTCCACCAATGCCACCGCCACCGCCGCGCCGATCGCCGCCTTCGCTCCCTGGCTGCTGCCCTTGGCGATGGTGCTGGTGGTGGACGTCTGGTCCGCCTGCACCAGCAGGTCGCCGGCGAGCGTCAGCGCCGTCAGGCTCGTCCCGATGCTCGCCGTGGTGCTGTTATCGGACAGCGAGATCGCCACGGATGGCGTGATCGACACCCCGCCGGCCGAGCCCGCCTCGGTCTGCGTCAGCATGTCGAACACGCCATTCGCCTTCAGCGTCACGCTGCCCGGATTGGTCAGGGCCGCGTCGTCCTGGATCTCGGCGGTCGAACGGTTGGCCACCACGTTCACGGCGACCGAGGCGCCGATCCCCACCTTGCCGCCCGTCGCCCCGCCGCCGTCGGCAGGCAAGGCCTTGCCCGTCGTGCTGGTACGGTCGTCGGCGCTCAGGACGACGTCCCCGCCGTTTGCATTGACACTGGCCCCACTCTTGATGAGCGCCTGGCTGGAGGTGTCGGCGATGTTGAGCGCCAGCGAGCCCGCCAGCCCAACCTTGGTGCCGCCCGCGCCCGACTTCGCCTCCGCGTCGAGCGTGTTGGTGGTGTCGCCGCCCGCGCTGGTCATTAACGCCTCGATCGTCACGCCGTGCGCGCTCACCGTCGCGTTGGTCCCGATCGAAGCCTCGTTGGCCGATTTGACCAGGTTCACCGAAACGCCGGCGCCGATTCCGACCGTAGTGGTGCTGCCCACCGCGCTGCCGTCGGTCAGCGCCGTGCCGTCCGTGTTGTTCGACGACGAGAGCTTGAGCAGTCCGGCCGCGGTGATGCTGCCGCTGTCCGGCACCGTCGCCGTAGCGCTGGAAGTCTGCAGGTTGACGGCCACCGCCGCCGCCACCGAAATCTTGCCTTCGCTCGAGGAAGCCGAGGGTTTGCTGGAATCCGAGTCCGCCGTCGAGGCCTGCTGCTTGGAATCGCCGACGTTGTTGCTGGCTTGCGTGGTCTTGCCGAAGTCGGCCTGCTTGCTCACCTTATCGTCGACAGAAGCGTCTTCCTTCGAGGTGCCCGCACTGTCGTCAGTATTGCCGCCCACCGCGCTCGCCGTCGCCGAAGTGCTGCTCGCCGAAGCGCCGTGGGCAAGAAAGCTCACGTTGCCCGCACCGCTGGCGACTATCGCGCGCGAAGTCGTTGCCGTGACCTCGTCATCGACCAGCGCCACCGCCACCGCGGCGCCGATCGCCGCCTTCGCCCCCTGGCTGCTGCCCTTGGCGATCGTGCTCGTAGTCGAGGTTTGATCGGCCTCCACCTGCAGATCGCCCGTCAGCGTCAGCGCCGTCGTGCTCGCGCCGATTTGCGCCGTCGTGCTGTTGTTGGCGAGCGAGATCGCCACCGAGGGCGTGATCGACACGCCACCCGCCGAGCCGGCCTCGGCCTGCGTGAGCATGTCGAACTGGCCGCTTGCCTGGAGGGTCGTGTTGCCCGGGTTGGTCAGCTGCGCCGTGTCCTGGACCTCCGCCGTCGAGCGGTTGGCCACCACGTTCACGGCCACCGACGCACCGATCCCGACCGAACCGCCCGAGGCGCCGCTGCCCGACGGCAGGGCCTTGCCCGTCGTGCTGGTGGCGTCGGCGGCGGTCAGGCTGACGTCGCCGCCGCCCGCGTCCACATTCGCGCCGCTCTTCACGAGCGCATCGCTGGAGGTGTCGGCAATATTGAGCGCGAGCGAGCCTGCGAGGCCCACCTTGCTGCCGCCGGCCCCGGAGGTCGCTTCCGCGTCGAGCGTGTTGGTCGTGTCGCCGCTCACGCTCGTCATCAGTGCTTCGAGCGTCAGACCCTTGGAAGTGACCGTCGCGTTCTGTCCGATGGACGCTTCGTTGACCGACTTCACGAGGTTGACCGAGACGCCGGCGCCGATACCCACCGTCGTCGTGCTGCCCACTGCGCTGCCATCGGACAGCGCGGAGCCGTCCGTGTTGTTCGAGCTCGAGAGCTTAAGCAACCCCTTCGCCGTGATGTTGCCGTTATCGGGCACCGTCGCCGTGGCGCTGGAGGTCTGCAGGTTCACCGCCACCGCCGCCGCCACCGAAATCTTGCCTTCGCTCGAGGAGGCCGAGGGCTTGCCCGCAACCGCGCTGCCGTCCTTGCTCTGCTCGCTGGCGTCGCCGACGCCGTTCTTGCTCTTGACGCTGGTGCCGGCATCGAGCTGCTTGCCGACCTTGCTGTCGACGTCGCCGTCGTCGGAACTCGCCTGGTCGTCGCTCTTGCCTCCCAACACGCTCGCCGTGGCCGAGGTCGCGCTCGCCGAGGATCCGTGCGCGAGGAAGCTGACGTTGCCCTTGCCCGGCGCCGTCGCTGCCGAGGTATCGATCCAGCGCGCGGTCGTCGCGCTTACCTCGTCGTCGACCAGCGCCACCGCCACCGCCGCCCCGATCGCCGCGCTTGATCCCTGCGTGCTGCCCTTGGCGGTCGCGCTCGCGCTCGCGGTCTGGTCGGCCTGCACCAGCAGGTCGCCGGTCAGCACGAGCGTCGAACCGCTGCCGATGCTCGCCGTCGTGGTGTTGTTGATTACGTTGATTGCCGCCACCGGCGTGATTGCCGTGCCGCCCGAGGAACCGGCCTCGGCCGACGTCGTCACGGTGTCGGCGCCGGTCGCCTGCAGCGTCAGATCGCCGGCGCCCGTCAATCCCGCGTTGTCCGTCAGTTGCGCGGTGGAGCGGTTCGACACCACGTTGATCGCCACCGAAGCGCCGATGCCCACCTTGGATCCCGAAGCGCCACCTGCGGCGGGCGCCGAGGCGGCACTGCTGGAGGTAAGGTTCTCAGAAGTCAGCGAGACATCCCCCGTACCGCCCGGCAAGATGGTGACCCCGGTGTTGGTCAACGCCGTGCTGGCAGGGTTGATCAACGCCGCGCTGGAGAGGTCGAGCGCGTTGACCGCGATCGAGCCCGCGACCCCGACGTTGCTCGCGCCCGCGCCGGAAACCGCGCTGGTGCTGAACTGGTTGATCGCGCCGCCCGGATTCATGCCCGCGGTGACCGCGAGGCTTTGCGCGTTCAGGTTCTGGCCGACGAAAGCCTGGTTGGTCGACTTGGCGACGTTGACCGCCACCGCCACGCCGACGCCGGTGCTGCCCGAAGTGGCGCTGCCGTCCGCGCTCACGGCGGCGCTGTTGGTGGCGCGGCTGGTAAGGGTCACCGTGCCGTTCACCGTCGCAAGCTGGGACGAACCGAGCGAGGTCTGCGTGGTGTTCTGCAGATCGCTAACCGCGACCGCGCCCGCGACTTTCACCCCACCACCCGAGCCGCTGTCCGCGGTGCTGGTGTCGTCCTGGTACTTGGTCAGCGTCTGGCTGCTCTCGCTGGTGCCGGAGGTATCTTGCTGCGCGCCCTGCGCGGCCGACTTGGCCGTGGCGGTGACCGTATTCGCGGTCAACGCGCTGAGGTTGAGGCTGCCCGCGCCGACGGTCGTATTGCCGTCGATCATGGCGGAAGTCGTCCCCGTAATGGTGCTGACCGCGACCGAGGCGCCCGCGGCGCTGCCGCCGACCGCGGCAGCGTTTGCGATCTGCGTGGTGGTTACCGTGTTAGTCGCAGACAGGTCCAACAACCCTGCGATGTTGACCGTAGTCGTCGCGACCGGGTCCCCGATGTGCACCGTCGCATTGCTGACAACGGCGGATACCGCCACCATTCCGTCGCCTGCCATGTTGGCGAAGGCCGAGCTGGGCGTCGCGTTGGCGGTCACAGTCGACGAAGCGGTGAGATGCGCGTCGCCGGCGGTCGTCGTCAGGCTCGAACTTCCCTTGACGTCGACCGATGCGTTGGAATTCACACGCAGGATCGCGAGCGGGATGCCCGCGGAGGTCGCTGAGACATTGACCGAGGCGACCGAGTCGAGGGTCAGCGTACCGCCGGAAGCCGCGAGCTGGCTCGAATCGACGACGATGCTCGCCGTGGCGTCGGAGGAATTGATGCCGGACAGGATCAATGCATCGGTCACCGACGATAGTGTCGAAGTGAGCGCCGACGATGCCTGCAGCAAGACGCTCCTGCCCCTGACCGTGGCCGAAGACAGGTTGATTTGCGCAGTACCGCCGCTCGCCTGGGTCGCAGTCAGCGTCACGGCGCCGCCGGTGAAACCGCTGTCGGCCTGCGCCAGCAGCATGCTCCCCGATTTCAGCACGATGCTAGGCGCCGTGAGCGAGATATCGCCGGAGTTGCCGACTGAAGCCGCGTTCAGGAAATCGGTCGCACTACCGATCTGTCGGCTTGACAGCACGACACCGTTCTCGATCGTGATACTAGTGCCCCCGATCAAGGCGACACTACTGCCGTCGTTCTGGGTCATGTTGGTAGTGATATCCAGGTTGGCCACTGGATCCACCACGACCGAACCTGCGCGCCCGTTGGCCGCGCCTGCGGCGAACGTCCCGCCCGCCAGCGTCACCGCGTTGACCGCGCTAAATTCGATCGATCCGCCGTCGCCCGAAGTACCGGCGCTTGCGTCGATCGCCGCGCCGCCGGCGAATGTGGCGTTGTTGCCGCCGTAGACGGAAATCGAGCCGCCCGCGGAGTTCGCGCCGTTGCCCTGCGCCGAGATCAGCGCGCCGGACTGCACGTTGACGTCGTGACCCGCGGTGATCGAAATGCCGCCGCCGGAGACCCCGACGCCGCCCGGCGCGGCGATGGTGCCGCTCACCGTGACGTCGTTGTCGGCGATGATGACGATCCTGCCTTCCTTCATGACGACGTTGGTGCCCGAGGTGATGCCGTTGGCGTTGACCACGTCGGTGAAATCGGGGGCCGAGCCGACGAAGTGCGCGCCGCTGAAGATCGCGCCGCCGACGCTGATCGAGCCGGCACTCAGGGCGACGCCGTCGGCCGCGTTGACACGGCCGTCGATGGAGATGACGCCCGACGCGTTGCGCGGCGCCGTGCCGTTGAGCAGCTGCGTGACGGCCGCCGCGTTGGGCGTACCCGGCGAAAGGAAGAAGCTGTCTACGAAGGCTGGCGTCGGGGTCGAAACGGTCAGCGAACCGACGTTGACCACGCCGCTCGCGCCGACCACGAAGCCGTTGGGATTGGCGAACCAGACGTTGCCGCCGATGCGGCCGTCCTTGATCGCGTTCAGCACGCCGTAGATGTCGGTGCGCTGGTCGCGAACGATGTTGATCAGGTTCGCGGCGCCGTTGGGGACGTACAGATTGGTGGTGGTGCCCGCCCCTACGTTGAACGTCTGGAATGAATTGAAGGCGTTGGAATTGCTGACGGTCGCCGTGGTGACTTTTGTGACCGTGCCGACGGTGGTGACCGTGGTTGCGGTGCGCCCGTCGGGCTTGATCGCCTGCGCCAAGGCCAGGGTGGGGGCACAGAGGACCTCCAGCCCGAGAAAGAATGCGAGGACACCCGTGCGGCGCCAGACCGCGCCGACGCGTTCCCGCGGACTCGCGCCAAAGGCGAGCCTGGACCGCGTTGTTCTAGCTACGGAAGCCTGCACCTCCTGCTGCCCCCTCACTGCTGCCTTCCCAACGAACTAGATACTGCGTGCGCAGCACCTTAAGAGATGCCGCTTATTTATATTTAGCTCTACATTTTATCCCGGCACAGCGCGTGAATATGCGACTTAATCGCCATTCCGCAAAAGAATCCTAGCCAGCGGGTATTACCCGTTGATTTCGGCGAGGCTTCGGCCCTTGCCGTACCCCGGGTCCCCGGGACGCGTGCCGCCTTTGCTCACCTTCACCGCGCAATACTTGAACTCCGGGATCTTGCCGAAAGGATCGAGCTTGGGGTTGGTCAGCATGTTCGCCGCCGCTTCGTAGAAAGCGAACGGGATGAACACCGTGCCGCGAGGGGTCCCTTCATCTTCTCTTGAATACAAAGAGATTTTCCCGCGACGCGATTCGACCGTGACGATGTCGCCCGGCCTTGCGCCCAGCGCCGCGAGATCGAGCGGATGGATCGAGCAGACCGGCTCGGGTTCGATCGCATCTAGCACGCCTGCCCTGCGGGTCATGGCACCGGTGTGCCAGTGCTCCAACTGCCGGCCGGTAATCAGCACCACGGGGTATTCATCGTCGGGCCGCTCATCCGCGGGGATAATGTCGGCAGGGACGAACTTCGCCCGGCCGGTCGCGGTGGGGAAGATATCCGTGAATACGACCGATGTACCAGGATCTCCTTCGTTTTCGCAGGGATAGACGACGACGGAATCGCGCTCCAGCCGGTCCCAGGTGATGCCGGCAATCGAGTTCATGCCTTTGCGCATCTCGTCGAACACCTGCTTCGGGTGCGTGTAGTCCCAGTCCAGGCCGATGCGGCGCGCGATCTCGTTGATGATCCAGAGGTCGGGCCTGGCGTCTCCGGGCGGCTCGATCGCCTTGCGGCCCAGCTGCACCATGCGGTCGGTGTTGGTCACGGTGCCGTCTTTTTCCGGCCAGGCGGTGGCAGGCAGCACGACATCGGCGAGATAGCAGGTCTCGGTGAGGAAGATGTCCTGCACCACCAGATGCTCAAACTTGGCCATCGCGGCGCGCGCGTGCTCGGCGTCGGGATCGGACATCGCCGGGTTCTCGCCCATGATGTACATGCCCTTGACCTGGCCCGCGTCGGCAGCACGGATCACCTCGACCACGGTGAGCCCCGGCTTCTTCTCCAGCGTCGTGCCCCATAGCGCCTCGAAGCGCTTGTTGGCCTCGGGATTGTCGACCCGCTGGTAGTCCGGGTACATCATCGGAATCAGGCCGGAATCGCTGGCTCCCTGGACGTTGTTCTGGCCGCGCAGCGGATGCAGGCCGGTGCCCGGACGGCCGATCTGGCCGGTCATCAGGCAAAGCGCGATCAGGCAGCGCGCGTTGTCGGTGCCGTGCACGTGCTGCGAGATGCCCATGCCCCAGAGGATCATCGAACCCTTGGAAGTGGCGAACAGGCGCGCGACCTCCCGCAGCGTCTTGGCCGGAATGCCGCAGATGGGGGCCATTTTCTCGGGTGAATAATTCTTCGCGTTTTCCTTCAGCGCTTCATAGCCGCTCGTCCTGTCGGCGATGAACTTCTTGTCGACCAGATCCTCGTCGAGGATGGTGTGGATCAGCGCGTTCAGCATCGCCACGTCGGTGTCGGCGTTGAACTGCAGGACATAGGCGGCGTGGCGCGCCAGTTCGGTGCGGCGCGGATCGGCGATGATCAGCTTGGTGCCGTTCTTTGCCGCGTTCTTCATCCAGGTGGCGGCTACTGGATGGTTGACGGTGGGATTGGCGCCGATCACCAGCACCACCTCGGCGTTCATGACGTCGCTGACCTGGTTGGAAACCGCGCCGGAGCCGACGCCCTCGAGGAGCGCCGCCACCGAGGATGCGTGGCAGAGGCGCGTGCAATGATCGACGTTGTTGGTGCCGAAGCCGGTGCGCACCAGCTTCTGGAACAGGTAGGCCTCTTCGTTGGACCCCTTGGCGGAACCGAAGCCGGCGAGCGAGAAGCGATCCTGGTCCCGCAGTTTCTTCAGGCCTGTGGCGGCGAAATCAAGCGCCTCTTCCCAGCTTGCTTCGCGGAAAGCCTCGGACCAGTCGCCCGGATCGACCGTGAAGTGCGCGGTTTTCGGCTTCCCCGGCTTTCGGATCAGCGGTTTGGTGAGCCGCTGCGGATGCTTCACGTAATCGAAGCCGTAGCGGCCCTTGACGCATAGGCGGTTGTGGTTCGACGGGCCGTCGCGGCCGGTGACGAACTTGATGGTGTTGGTGGACTTCTGCACGTGGTAGGTGAGCTGGCAGCCGACGCCGCAGAACGGGCAGACGGAATCCACCTTCTTGTCGATCTGCTCCAGGCCCGCTTCGCGCGCCGGCATCAGCGCGCCCGTCGGGCAGGCCTGCACGCACTCGCCGCAGGCGACGCAGGTGGAAGCGCCCATCGGATCGTCGAAATCGAAGGCGATTTTCGAATGCTCGCCGCGGAAGGCGTAGCCGATGACGTCGTTCACCTGCTCTTCGCGGCAGGCGCGCACGCAGCGCGTGCACTGGATGCAGGCGTCCAGGTTCACCGCGATGCCGGGATGGGATATGTCGGGCTTCGGCTGTTTGCGCGCTTCGAAGCGCGGCAGGCCGACGCCGAGCTTTTTCGCCCAGACGTCGACCTTGTTGTTCAGCGTGTACTTCTTTTCCGGCATGTCGGACAGCAGCAACTCCAGCACCATCTTCTGCGAGGCGAGGGCCCGCGGGCTGTCGGTGGTGACTTCCATGCCTTGCGCCGGGTAGCGGCAGCAGGAAGGCGCGAGCACGCGCTCGCCCTTGATCTCGACCACGCATGCGCGGCAGTTGCCGTCGGGCCTGAGCGTGCGCGAATAGCACAGGTGCGGGATGGAAATGCCGTTCTGGCGCGCCGTCTCGATGATGAGCTCGTCGGGACGGCCGACGACGGTCTTGCCGTTCAACTTGAATTCGATCGGCAGCGTCGCAAGCTGCTTAGTGCTGATGCGGTCCATGGCGCTTTTCCGTGCCTTTTCCTGTTAACCCACTTCCTGAGGAAAGTACTTCATCACCGTGAGCGCCGGGTTCGGCGCCGCCTGTCCCAGGCCGCAGATCGAGGCATCCATCATGGCCTGTGAGAGTTCCTTAAGCAACGGTTGGTTCCATTTCCGGGCATCCATCAGCGTCAGCGCCTTGGCCGTGCCCACCCGGCAGGGCGTGCACTGGCCGCAGGATTCCTCCTTGAAGAACGCCATCAGGTTCTTCGCCGCGTCGGCGGCCCTGTCCTTGTCGGAAAGAATGATCACAGCTGCGGAACCGATGAAGGAGCCGTACGGCTGCAGCGTGTCGAAGTCAAGCGGGACATCGCCCATGCTGGCGGGCAGTATCCCGCCCGATGCGCCGCCGGGCAGGTAAGCGTAGAACGCGTGTCCCTCGAGCATGCCGCCGCAGAATTCGTCGATCAGCTGCCGCACCGTGATCCCGGCGGGCGCAAGGTGCATGCCGGGCTTCTTCACGCGGCCAGACACCGAAAAGGAGCGCAGGCCCTTCCTGCCGTTGCGCCCCTGGGCGGCGAACCACGCGCCGCCCTTCTCCACGATCTCGCGCACCCAGTACACCGTTTCCATGTTGTGCTCGAGCGTCGGGTAGTCGAACAGGCCCACCTGCGCGACGTAAGGCGGCCTCAAGCGCGGCATGCCGCGCTTGCCCTCGATCGACTCGATCATTGCGGACTCCTCGCCGCAGATGTAGGCGCCGGCGCCTCTACGGAGATGAATAGGCGGAAGAGCGCAAGGTGGTTTCGCTTTCAGCTTTTGAATTTCATTTTCCAGAATTTTTCTGCACCCGGCATATTCATCGCGCAGATAAATGTATATCTCTCCCACACCCGCACACCACGCTGCAACCAGCATGCCTTCGAGAAAACGGTGCGGATCGCGCTCGAGATACCAGCGGTCCTTGAACGTGCCCGGCTCACCCTCGTCGATGTTGACCGCCATCACGCGGGGCGCCGGCTCCGCGGCAACCAGTTTCCACTTGCGGCCGGTGGGAAATCCGGCGCCGCCCAGGCCGCGTAGCGCCGAATCCTCCATGATCCTGGTGATTTCCTCGCGCGTACGCTTGCCAGCGAGACAATCTGCGATCAGACGGTAGCCGCCCTCCTGCTTGTATTTCCCGAAATCGATGTAGCGGGTTTCGGGACAGCGGGTTTGTTTCCCGGCAACTGCTTTTTCGACGGAAGAAACGGAAGCGTTCAATACCGGGTACTGACCGACGATCGCCACCGGCGCCGACTCGCAGCGCCCGACGCAAGGCGCGTGCAGCACGCGAACGTCCTCGCCAAGGACGCTAGGCAGCTTCTTTAACAGGTCCTCTGCACCGGCCAGCGCGCACGAGAGCGAATCGCAGACCCGCACCGTCAGCGCAGCAGGCGGCCACTCGCCTTCCTTGACCACGTCGAAGTGGTGGTAAAAAGTCGCGACTTCGTAGACCTCGGCCTGCGAAATGCCCATCTCGCGCGCGAGCGCGGCGAGGTGCCGCGCCGACAGCCGGCCGTAGCGGTCCTGGATGCGATGCAGGTTTTCGATCAGCAGGTCGCGCCGGCGCGGCTCCGCGCCGTAAGCGCGGCCGCCTTCTTCCAGCAGCGCCCTGACCTCCTCGAGCGCTTTCGGCTCGACGCCACGGCCCTTCAGCCCGAATCCGCGCTTGCCGCCCTTTTTCACCCAGCCATTATCGGCTCACCACTGCGCAAAAATGCTTGACTACGGTCAACCCCGGCCCCCGCCAGCGCGCACGCCTATTTGAACAGGATCAAGGCTTTTCCGAATGTGATCCACGCACCCCAAGCCAGCGGCACGCCCACAAACAGCCAGGCCAGAAGAACGACCATCGGGCTGGTCGGCGTGTCATCCACCTGCGCGCCTTTGACCTCGGTGGCCTTGGCCGCCTCGTGCGCGAGCTTGCGCTCGGCCTCCAGTTCGGCGTCGGTCATGAAGTGCTTGTCGGCCACCGGCTTCACCAGCCAGTTGCAGACGAAGCCGACCGCCAGCAGGGCGCAAAGGATGTAAGCCGTGGTGTCGTACACCTGCGCCCGCGGCACGCCTTGCGCGAGTTGATACTCGCGCATGTAGTTCACGATCACCGGGCCGAAGATCCCGGCGGCAGACCACGCCGTCAGCAGTCGCCCGTGGATTGCGCCCACCATCTGCGTGCCAAACATGTCCGCCAGATACGCCGGCACCGTGGCGAAACCACCGCCGTACATGGACAGGATGATGCAGAACGCGCCCACGAACAGCGCGATGTTGTGGTTGTGGCCCGACCAGGGCGCCGACGCGTACATCAGGATCCCGAGAGCGAAGAAGATGAAATAGGTCATCTTCCGGCCAAAGTAGTCGGAACTGGAGGCCCAGACAACCCGCCCGAGGATGTTGAACAGGCTGATCAGGCCGGCGAATCCTGCGGCGATCGCGGCGATCTGGCCCTTCTGCAGGGCCGACAGGTCGTTGAACTTGACGTCCACACCGAGCAGCTGGCCGGCGAACACTTCCTGCAGCATCGGCGAGGCCATGCCGATGATGCCGATGCCAGCAGTCACGTTGAGGCACAGCACCCACCAGATCAGCCAGAACTGCGGCGTTTTGTGCGCCTCGTCCAAGTGCACGTGGCGCGCAGTGATCATGGTGTTCTGGTTAGCGGGCGGCATCCAGCCTGCCGGCTTCCAGCCGGTCGGCGGAATGCGGTAGCCGAATGCACCGCAGGTCATGAAGACGAAATAGATCGCCGCCATCGCCAGGTAGGTTTCCCACACGCCCACCGAGGTAGGTGTGGCGAAGTACTTCATCAGATTGTCCGCGAGCGGCGCACCAATCATCGCGCCGCCGCCGAAGCCCGCAATGGCGAATCCAGTGGCCATGCCGCGGCGGTCAGGAAACCATTTGATCAGCGTCGAAACCGGCGAGATATAGCCGAGACCGAGGCCGATGCCGCCCAGCATGCCGGGCCCGATCCACATCAGCCAGAGTTGATGGGTATAGACCGCGATGGCACCGAGAACCAGACCTCCGCACCAGCACAAAGCGGCGACAAAGCCGGCTTTGCGCGGGCCGGCGTGCTCGAGCCAGCCGCCCCAGATCGCGGCCGCGCCGCCGAGGAACACGAAGAACAGCGTGAACATCCAGCCCAGTTCGCTGATTTTCCAATCGCAGGTCGTCACGAACAATCCCGCGATGAACGACATGTCGGCCGGGCAGGCAATCGCCGATTTGGCGTTGAGCGCGCGCGACAGCGGCAGCCAGAACACGCTGAAACCGTAGGCCATGCCGATGCACAGGTGGATCGCCAGCGCCGCCGGCGGCACCAGCCAGCGATTGAATCCGGGCCCCGCGACGATCCGCTCCTTGGCGAGCAGACCGACTTGCCCGTTCATGCCCCCTGCCAATACCCCCGTCGCTTCGCTCATTCACGCCTCCTCAGGTCGCGGAAAAACTACTTTCTATATCGCCGCTTGCTTAACAGCTTGCGGCACAGCTTTATTCATTCATATTACCGGAAGCAGCCCAGCGTCGCCCCAAGGCACTGTTGTGCAGCGCAGCGAGTTCTGTGTCCGGCAATTTCCTTGACTGCGGTCAATCGCCGCCGGTTTTCGGATGCGCAAAGCCGCGCCGGGATTCCTCGATGAAAATTTTCAACTCTGCAACGGCAGCGCCGTCAATCGCAGCCATGCGCTCGAGGGCCTCGCGCAAACTGACCCCAGGGGAATCGAGCAGGCGGTAGGCCTGCTTCAATGCGGTGATTTCCGAAATCGGAAAACCGCTACGCTTCAGCCCGACGCGGTTGAGGCCGCGGGCCCGCGCCGGACTGCCCTCGGTAATGCAGAACGGCAGAGCGTCCTGGGAAATCCTGGCAAGGCCGCCGATCATGGCGTTGCGGCCGATGCGGCAGAACTGGTGCACGCCCACCCCTCCCGAGATGAAGGCGCGATCGCCCACCACGACCTCCCCCGCCAGGTTGGAGCTGTTGACGATGACCACGTCATTGCCGACCTGACAGTCGTGGGCGACATGGCAGTACGCCATGAGAAAACAGCGCGAGCCCACACGCGTGGCGCTCCCGGGCCGGGAACCGCGGTGGATGGTGACGCCTTCCCGGATCGAATTGTCGTCGCCGATCTCGGTCGTGCTGTCGCAATCCCTGAACTTGAAGTCCTGCGGATCACCGCCGATCACGGCGTGCTCGGCGACGCTGTTGCGCGCTCCCATCCGCGTGCGGCGCTTGATCACCGCGTGGCTGGCGATCCGGCAACCATCGCCGACAACAGCATCGTCCTCGATGACCACGTAGGGGCCCACGAGGACGCCATCGCCAAGCCTGGCGCCGGCGGCGACTAGGGCGGTGGGATGGATGGTCACGGGAGCATAGATATCCGGTGCGCCATCGCGGAATGCTGCCTCAAGCCGGCGCCCGCTTGTCATTCACCCACGCATCGAGCAGCGTGTAGGTCACCGCCAGCACCACCGGTCCGACGAAAATGCCCACCAGGCCGAAGGACAGCATGCCGCCAATGACCCCGGCGAAGATCAGCAGCAGCGGCAGGTCGGCGCCCCGCTTGATGAGCAAGGGGCGCAGGAAATTGTCGATCGTACCGACGAAGATGGTGCACACGAGCAGGAAAGTGGCCCAGCCGGTGCTGTCATTCCAGTAGAGCCAGCCGACGGCGGGCGCGAGCACGAGAACGGGTCCGAGCTGCGCGATGCACAGCACGAACATGATCGCCGTCAGCACGGCAGCGAGCGGCACGCCGGCGATCGCCAGCGCGATGCCTCCGAGGACGGACTGGGCGATCGCCGTCACCACCACTCCGAGCGCGACGCTGCGGATCGCCTGCCCCGTCAGTTCCACGGCCTGCGCGCCGCGCTCGTTCGCCAGCCGCCTGCCGAAACCCGCCAGCCACTCGGCCCAGGCTTCGCCATTCGCGTACAGGATGGCCGACAGAATCACGGTCAGCAGGAACTGGATGAACACCAGCCCGAAACTGCTCACTTTGGAGAGGAACCATTGCGCGCCTGCGCCCACGTAGGGTTCGGCCTGCGCGACAAGATCGTGCACGCCCTTGGCAGCGACGGTGTCCCACGTGGTAACGGCCCAATCGCCGACCAGCGGCAGCGCGCCCAGCCAATCCGGCGGCGGCGGCAGGTGGTAGCCCTGCAGCTTCTTCGCCAGAGCGACGATGTCGTCGGCATGTTCGGCGATGGTGGCGATCGCAAGCGTGAGCGGCACGACGAACACCAGCAGCAGGCCGAGCACCATGACGGTGACAGCGAGCCACCGCCTGCCTCGCAGCCAGCGCTGCACGCGCAGCATCAGCGGCCAGGTCGCGACGACGATCATGGTGGCCCAGATCAACGCGCCGAGAAACGGACTCAGGATCCAGAAGGAAACCAGGACGAGGCCGCCAAGAAACAGCACGGCCAGGGTCGTGCGCGTGAGGTCGATGTGCGGCTCGCTCATGGAAATCGATGATACCGCTTGCGCGCTTAAAATATCGCAGTGGCCGGGGCCGGATGAATCGATGAGATTCCTGCTCGCAGCGGCCGCGGCCATCGAAGCCGCCCTCCTATAGCCCTTACGCCGGGCCAGCCACGCGCAGTGGCAGCGACTTCATGCCGCGGAATACCATGGAGTTGAGCCACTCGATGCGGTCCCCGGCCTGCGCGAGCTCGATGTCCTTCCAGTGCCGCACCACTGCGGGCAGCGCCACCTGCCCCTCCATGCGCGCCAGCGGGAAGCCCAGGCAGATGTGCATGCCAAAGCCGAAGGTAAGATGCGCCGGGCCGCCCCGCGCGAGCTGCAGCCGGTCCGGCTGCTCATAGGTCTCCGGATCGCGGTTGGCCGCGTTCAGCATCAGGAACACCCGGTCGCCGGGCTCCAGGGACTTTCCGCGCAATTCCTGCCGCACTTTCACCACGCGCACCTGCGCGCCGCTCGGCCCGTCGTAGCGCAGCAGCTCCTCGATCGCGCGCGGGGCGAGTTCGGCGTCCTCGCGCAGCGCCTGCATCTCCTGCGGGAAGCGCAGCAGCGCGAGCAGGCCGTTGGCGATGTGATTGGTCGTGGTCTCGTGGCCCGCGAACAACAGCAGGATGCAGGTAGCGATGAGTTCGTCGTCGCTAAGCCTGTCGCCGTTGTCCTCGAGATTGACCAGTTGGGAGAGCAGGTCCTGCTCTGCTTTCCGTTTTCTTTCCTGAACGAGCTCCAGAAAGAATCCCGCCATTTCCCTGGTCGCCTTCTCGGCGATGTCGTACTTGTCCTGCGACATGCGCGAGCTGCCGATGAAAAAAGCCATGTCGTCCGACATGCGCTTTACCTTCGCGAGTTCCTCCTTCGGCACACCCAGCATCGCCATGATCACCAGCGCCGGCAGCGGCCCCGCGAAGTCGGCGACGAAATCGACGTCGCGCCGCGCGCCGATGCGTTCGAGCAGCCACGCGGTCAGTTCTTCCGCGGCCGGCCGCATCGCGTTCATCGATTGGAGATGGAACACCTTGCCCGTCAGGCGGCGCAGCCGGGTGTGCTCCGGCGGGTCGCGGAACACCATCCAGTGCGTGAGGTAGCGCATGATCTGACCGATGCGCGCCGCCTCCTCCCCCGGGAGCGTGGCGAAGAACGGCCGCAGCCGGTCCGAGGACACCTCGCGGTCGAGCAGCACCTGGCGCACGTCGTCGTAGCGCGTCAGCACCCAGGCCTTGAGGCGCGGACTCCAGTGCACCGGGTCCGCCTCCCGCAGGCGGCGGTAGATCGGAAAGGGATCGGCGAGGAACGCCGGCGCGTCGGGACGAAAATCGATTGCCTCGGTGCCGGACATTCTGCAATTATCCGGGAAACCTTCCTAAGGCATCCGATGTTTCGCCTGCTCACACTTGCCTGCGCATTACTTGTGGCATCCTGCGCCACCATGCCTGACATCACGCCTGCCGTAAGGGCCGATCTCGCGCCGGGCGGCAAAATCCGCGCGGGCATCAACTACGGAAATTTCATCCTTGCGACGAAAGACAAGGCCACGGGCCAGTCGCGCGGCGTCGCCGTGGACCTGGCGAACGACCTCGGACGCCGGCTCGGCGTGCCCGTCGAGATCGTCGCCTACGACAGCGTGGCTGCGATGGGCGATGCGGCCCCCAGCGGCGCCTGGGACATCGCATTCCTCGGGTCCGACCCGGCGCGCGAAAAGCTGATGGGCTTCACGACGGCCTATGTCGAGCTCGATGCCACCTATCTGGTGCCTGGCGCATCACCGCTCAGGAATGCTGCCGAAGTCGATCGCGCGGGCCTGCGCGTCGCGGCGCCGGCGCGCGCCAACTACGAGCTGTACCTGCAGCGCAACCTGAAGCAGGCGCAGCTCCTGTCGGTGCCAGGCAACGATACCGCGTTCGCCCTGCTCGCCAGCGGCAAGGCCGACGCGCTCGCCGGATTGACGCAGGCGCTCATCCGGCACGGCGCGGAACTGCCCGGGTCGCGCCTCGTCGAGGGACGCTTCATGGCGGTGCAGCAGAGCATCGCCGTGCCGAAGGGCCGCGACGCCGGCCTTGCCTACCTGCAAAGCGTCGTGGACGACGCCAAGAAGTCAGGCCTGGTCGCGCGCGCGATCGAGAAAACCGGCGCGCGCGGCGTTTCGGTCGCGCCAATCACGAATTAGGAACCGCATGAAACACAAACCTCTCGGCCGCACCGGCGTTCAGGTCTCGGAACTGTGCTTCGGCACCATGTCTTTCGGTGGCGACGCCGATGAAGTCACCTCCGCGGCCATGTACAAGGCCTGCCGCGACGCCGGCATCAACTTCTACGACTGCGCCGACCAGTACAACAAGGGCCGCTCCGAGGAGATCCTCGGCGCGCTGATCCGCGGCCACCGCGACGACCTGGTCATCACCACCAAGTGTTTCAACCCGATGGGCGAGGACGTGAATGCGCGCGGCACCTCGCGGCGGCACGTCATCCGCGCGGTCGAGGCGAGCCTCAAGCGCCTGCAGACCGACCGCGTCGACGTGCTGTTCCTGCACCAGTTCGACAAGCTCACGCCGATCGAGGAATCCATGCGCGCGCTGGAAGACATGGTGCGCGCCGGCAAGGTCCTATATCCCGCGGTCAGCAACTGGTCCGCCTGGCAGACGCAGCGCGCCGTGGACACCCAGAAGAAGCACAACTGGGCGCGGCTGCAGGTGCTGCAGCCGATGTACAACCTGGTCAAGCGCCAGGCCGAGGTCGAGATCCTGCCGATGGCCGCCGCGAACGAGATCGGCGTCATCCCCTATAGCCCCGGCGCGGCGGGCCTGTTGTCGGGCAAGTATTCCGGTGCCGCGAGCGGGCGGCTCAAGACCAACAAGATGTACGAGC
>Ga0070731_10001868_pt1 | contig 21045 bp, 12 predicted proteins | sample Coa_R1_2_FD_66448 | JGI IMG/M metagenome (GOLD analysis project Ga0070731, IMG submission 66448) | Surface soil microbial communities from Centralia Pennsylvania, which are recovering from an underground coalmine fire - Coalmine... | ecosystem: Environmental > Terrestrial > Soil > Unclassified ... | reverse complement strand
GAGGGATCTCGGACGTCCAGGGTGGCGTCCGCGACAAACTTGCTCAAGTAATTGTGTTGAGCATCGCTGTGGCAATAGTAGACGTAGATCGCCCGATTCGTGGCGTAGTTCGGATCGGCGGCGACCCCCAGCAGGCCCCTTTCTCCGTCGGTGATCACGGAGAGGGACATGAAGGGCGTGGGGAGGAGCACACCGTTCTTGATCACCCGAAGATTGGCCGTCTGAACTCCGCCGGACCCGCCTTTCTCCGTCACAAAGATCCGGCCGCCGGGGGCAAATTCAAACGCGGTGGGAGCGGCCAGGCCGTTGACCACCCTCGTGTCGAAGAACCCTGTCGGAACCGCCGCCAGCAGCGGCATCCGGTGGAGAGGCGCGGCGGTCGCGGAACCGGCCAGGGCCAGTCCGACGAGACACATCGTCCGGAAGCGCATAGACTCTCCTTTGTCTTAGGTCTATGGCTCGCCCGACTGCCCTTGAACCGCTCTTGGCGCGAAGTTATTTGTCCGACGCCCGCAAGGTGACCGGCGGGGTGGCCGGATCGAGATACTTGGAGTTCAGATAGCTTTCGACGTACACGCGCTCCGCCTCCGCGAGGCCTCGGTTGTAGAGGAGCATCTCGAAGAGGTCGCCCTTGTAGCCCGGATCGGATCCGCCGGCGTTGCTCCGGGCGATCCCGTTCGGCTTTCGGGTGACGCTCTTGGGAATCGTGGTATCCCCCGTCGCCAGGGCGGTCCCATTCTTGTAGAGCGTCACGTGGGCCATCGGATCCATCCGAGCGGAAAGGATCTGGACTTCGCCGGTCACCACCGCCCCGGGAGCCTCGATCTTCCCTTTCGTCAGACTGTTGGCGTAGACCCAGAAGCCCAGCTTGTCGGGGCTGTCCTTGCGTCCAAAGACGATGTTCTCGCAGGCGGGGCCGACGTCCAGATCGATGAACCGCGACCAGGCCCCCCCGGCGGCGGGACGCGCCACCACGAAGACCGTCAGGCCCGCCCGGAAGTCGCTGAACCCGTCGGGAAGCTGAAGGAAGTTCTCGGTGCCGTCGAAGCGGAGGGCGGGACGGCCCGCCTGGGCATTCGACACCCACAGCGGCTGGGCGGCCGGCTTGTCCTGCACGGCGGAGTTCCCCGACGACGACTGGTCGACCCACGCGGCCACGGTCGCTCCATTCAGTTTCGTCCCCGCGTCGGCCTTCAGCCACAGCTGAAGACCCGCCGTAGGCGGCTTCCAGAGGGTGATTCCCGCCTTCGCAATCAATTCGCCCGGACCCCCGGCCACCGCAAAATGGCCGGCGGTCACGATCACCGACGAGACGGCCTGCGGCAGCCGGGTGAACTTCACCCGGCCCTCCCGCACGTCGAGCCGCGTCGTTCCCGTCGACGCCGTCAGGACGAACTGCGTCCCGATGACCGTGGAATCGGCCTGCGCGGTCGTGATCACCATCGGACGCCCCGCCGGCTGTTTCGCGGCCTCGACGAAGATCATGCCCGACTCGAGAAAGGCCGACTTCCCGCCCGCGCCGTCGGCCATCCTGGAGATCACCGTGTCCCCTGCCAGATCGATCTTCGAGCCGTCGGGATAGCGAAGCGACAGGAATCCGTCCCGACCCGTCGAGAGGGACTGGCCTGCCGCGACCCCCTTCATCGGTTCGGCGGCCCGGTCGCCCAGACGGGCGTCCCCGGACACCTGGTCGACCGTCGCGACGAACGTGGCCGATTCTCGCGGCTTCTCCGCTTCCGCCTTGGGATTCGGAGAGGGCGTAGGCGCCGGCGCCGACACCGGCTTGGGGACCTCGGTCTGGGCGAGCTCCGGAGGTTCCGGCCTCCGCGGTGCCGGGGTCGGCAAGGCGATCGGATCCGAGACCACCCGCGGGACCGGGCGAGGAGCCGCCGCGGGGAGCTCCACCCGGGGAGCGTCGGGGACCGGGATCCCGGGTTTCCTGGGGATCGTTTCCGGCCGGCTCGCCATGGGCGGCGGGCTCGGGGTCTTGGTCGACATCGCGAAGATCAGCGTCAGGATCCCGATGACGGCGGCGGCCGCGAAGGCCGCGATGCGGCCCAGCGTGCGGGATTCATCCGGCTCCGGCTCCTGGAGGATCGCGATTCGGCGCGAGCCCACGTTCGGAAGACTCCTCGACGTCGGGGTCTTCTCGGACGAGGCGGACACGCGCAATTCCTCGGTGACGGCCGCCTCGTAGGAGGCGGCCTCGACGAAGCGGGCCCGGCCCTCCGGCGTCCCCAGGAGCGCCAGGAACTCCGGCCGCTCGGACTCCGACAGGGCGCCGTCGCAATAGCGCTCGAACAGGACGTCGAACCGATCGGGGCTCATCCCGGAACCCCGGCGCCGGGCTCGCCGCGGCGGTCGACGCAGTCGCTCAGCCACTTCCGGAGGCGCGACAGGCCGACCTGGACCGCCGCCTCGGTGCGGCCCAGCTTGAGGCCGACCTCCCGGAGGGAAAGGCCGACGCTATATCGGAGCCGAAGCAGATCCTTCGACGGAGCGGCCAAACGATCCATGCAACGCTTGAGGAGGCTGCGGCGGGCGTCCATCAGGTCCCGTCCCTCGTTCTCGAGGAACGCGACGTCGACCAGCTCGACGATCTGCAGATCGGAGAACGGCCGCAGGCGCTGGGATTTCTCCCTCTCGCGAAGCACGAGATTGCGGGCGATGCCCCGGCACCAGGCCCGGAGGTCGCTCCCCTGGACGAACTCGTCGGCTTTCTGCAGGACGACGACGGACACCTCCTGGAAGATATCTTCGCTCAGGTCGCCATCTCCCACCAGGGAGCGGATATACGCGATCAGCCGGAGCCGGTCGCGTTGGAACTCCCGGATGAGGCGGTCCCGTTCAGAGGTCATGGGCGTCTACTAGGATTCCCCCGGCGGGGCGAAACCATACAGGAAAAGCGCATCGATAAATCACCCAAATTCGGTTGCGGTCCCCGTCCCGAGGGTTAGACTCCTGGGAATCCACAACCATTAAGGAGACGTCCATGAAAGCTCCCCTCTTGGCCCTTCTCGCCCTCCTGGCCGCCCCGGCTCAGGACACCCACGCCCCGGATGCCGATGGCTTCATCCGCAACTGGCTGGTCCTGGCCCCCATCGCCGTCGAAGAGGGCTCGGCCTCCACGGAGCTCGACAAGGATTTCATCAAGGACGAGGCCAACATCAAGCCCAAGGCCGGCGACAAAGTCAAAGTCGACGGGAAGGACTTCACGTGGACGGCGCACAAGACCGCGGACTTCTTCATCGATTTCCGCGAGTCCTTCGGGAAGGATCGAGGAGAGGATGCCGCGGCCTACGCCGTCGCCTACGTCTGGGCCGAGGAGGACCTGAAGGTCAAGCTCGCCGTCGGATCGAACGACGAGTGCAAGGCCTACGTCAACGGCAAGCAGGTCCTCAAGTTCGCCGAGACGCGGACGCTCGAGAAAGACAGCGACACGGGGGCGACCACCCTGAACAAAGGGCAGAACGTGCTCGTCTTCAAGGTCCTGAACGAGAAGAACAACTGGCAGGGGTGCGCCCGCTTCATGAAAGACGGGGCCGCCGTCAAGAACATCAAGATTTCGCTGACACCGCAGTAATCGGCGATACAATCAGCGGTCCATGATCGGACTCGCGCTGGCCCTGACGCTCCTGGCGCAGGATCTGCCGACGCCGCCCGAGGGGCTGCAGGTCCGCGAGGTGGTGAAACTGGGTCCGGCCGAGGACTCGCAGCCCACCCGCGTCCAGGTCCACCCGAAGAGCGGGTTGTTCTATGTGCTCTACCTGAACGGCGACCTGTGGCAGGTGGACGCGGCGGCGGGCACGAAGAAGCGCGTCCTGGAGGCGAAGAGGTATTTCCGAAAGGGCGCGGCGGCCTTCGTCCAGGCCTTGGGACTGCACATCGACGCCGCGGGCCTGACGTACATCGTGGTCAACGAACGCCACGACCAGGAGACCCCCCAGCGCGCGCACGTCTGCGTCTACCGGGTCGCCGACACCGATGGGGACCTGGTCCCCGACCGAGCCGACCCCTGGATCGAATTCGACCATCCCTGGGGGATTGGCCCCTTCAATCACGGAGCCTGCAAGATCGCAACGGGCCCCGACGGCTGGATCTACCTGAGCGTCGGCTCCCGCACCGATCATGGCGAAGCCGGCAAGGACTCCGAAAAGCTGCGCCTGGACACCCACGGCGAGACCGATCTGACGGCGTGCATGCTGCGGATCGATCCCAAGGCGGAGCACCCGAAGACGGAGGTCTTCTGCAAGGGACTCCGGAATTCCTTCGGCTTTGACTGGGACGACCAGGGCCGCCTGATCGCCTCGGAGAACGGCCCTGACGCCGACCATCCCGAGGAGCTCAATTGGCTGCGCCAGGGAAAGCACTACGGCTTCCCCTACCGCTTCGGCAACCAGGCGCTCCCCATGTATCCCGACGCCGCCGTCGCCCCGGAAGGCCTCACGTTCGAGCGCCCCATCGCGAATCTCGGTCCGGCCGGCCGTCCCACGGAGGAGAAGGAATACACGTTCCATCCCCACAGTTCGCCCTCGGGGGTGCTCTGGTACCGGTCGGGCACCCTTCCCGCCAGGTACGACCACTCGTTCTTCATCGAGCGCTTCGGAAACTACCTGGGGAAGGAGCCGGTGGGCTTCGATCTGCTCCACGTGAAGCTGGTGGAGAAAGACGGCGAATGGGCCGCGGTCATGACCACCATCCTCGAAAAGCTGCGGCGGCCGATCGACCTCTGCCAGTCGAAGGGGAAGATCTACATCCTCGAATACATCTCCTACGACGCCCAGAGACCGAGCCGGCTCCTCGAGCTCTCCGGCCGGTAGCCTACTTCCGCTTCACCCCGTCCAGGACCTTGGCCTTCACTTCCGCGATCTTGCGCACCGAGAGGACCCCTCGGAGCAGATAGCCGGAATTCTTGAGATTGTCTTCCGTGGGCTCGCTCGACGGCGACGCGCCGCCGTGGTCGCCCGTAGGATGCACCCCGTCGTCGCTGATCAGCGTGCCCAGCCAGTCGGTGGGACGCCGCTTGAGGATTTCGCCGTAGTAATCGATGATCGGAAGCTTCTTCTCTTTCACGAGCTCGGCCAGGACCGCGTTGAAGGACTTCACCAGATCGTCCTTGCCCTTGATGGGCGGGAGCGTGGAGAGGATCGGAATCGTGCCGTTCGCGACCAAGAGATCGACGACCTTCGTCATGTCCGCCTTGTACTGCGCGGGCGTGCGCCCGCCGTTGGCATCGTTCGTGCCGAGCATGACGATCGCAATCTGGGGATTGTACTTCTTCACAACCTCGGCCATCGGAGGGATGCCGCCCTTTCCGCCCTCCAGGAATTCATAGCTTCGGATGCCGCTGACGGCGGTATCGGAGCGGTTCCCCGGCCGGTCGACCCGCGCGAGGTACCAGCCGTCACTGTCGTTGTTGTCGTTGCAGTGCATCCATTTGAGGGCGGCATCTTCCTGCGGCGTCCGGCCCTTCCCGCCACGCGCCCAGCCCCCGTACTGGTTGGCATACGTGATCGAATCGCCGAGATGGATCACCACGCCGTCCTTGCCGGTGAACTTCGACGCGACCTTCTTCATCGTCTCGGCATAGTCGGACGGCGCGGCTTGCAGGAGGAGCAGGGTTGCGATCAGAGTGGTCATGCCCTATTCGTCATCTCCCGTGCTGGAAATATAACCGCTCCGGGGCTAGCATGCGGGCATGAAGGCCATCCTCCTGGCGACCTTGGCGCTGGGCCTGATCCTCGGCGACGAACCGGGGGCGACGCCGGTGCCGAAAGCCGTCGGCTGGATGAAGCGCCATGAGGCCTTCGTGGAAGAGGCCAAGAAAGGCGGATTTGAGGTGCTCTTCCAAGGGGATTCGATCACCGACGGCTGGCGGAACGGAGCGGCCAAGAAGATCTGGGACGCCACCTTCGCGCCGCTGAAAGCGGCCAACTTTGGCATGTCGGGGGACCGGACCCAGCACGTCCTCTGGAGGCTGCAGAACGGCGAATTCGACGGCGTCACGCTGCCGAAGGTCGTCGTCCTCCTGATCGGGACGAACAACATCGGCCAGAAGGACTCTCCCGAGCCCGCCGCGAGCGCCGTTGCGGGCGTGGGCGCGATCCTCCGGCTGATTCACCAGAAATCGGAGAGGACGAAGGTCCTGCTCCTGGGGGTCTTCCCCCGCGGCGAGAAGCCCGATCATGCCCTCCGAGCCTTGGTCAAGGAGACTAACGCCGGGATCGCCCAATTCGACGACGGCGGGACGTCGGTGAGGTTCCTCGATATCGGCGGGAACTTCCTCCAGCCAGACGGCACGCTCACCAAGGACATCATGCCCGATTTCCTGCACCTGTCCGAGAAGGGGTATCAGATCTGGGCGGACGCGATCCAGGAGCCGCTGGCGGCTCTCCTGAAATAGCCGGCTATTTCTTTGCGTCGAAGTTCTGCTTGAGCCATTCCTTCTGCTCGGCGCTCGGCGCGCTCCAGTCGATCTTGACGGAGGCGGGCAGCGCCTGCTTCAGCTTCGCGAGATCCTCGTCCGGGATCTCGTCCTGATGCAGCTCCAGGAGTTTCAGGGCCGGAAGCTCCTTCACCCGCGCCAGGCTTTTTCCCCAGCTGAGCCGTGTTTCCATCACCGAGAGCGTCTCGAGGGATTTGATGGCACAGGCGCTCGAGACCGAGGCATCGGTGATCTTCGGCGTGAACTGGGGACCCAGGTGCAGGATCTTAAGCGTCGTCATCTTCTCCAGCTTCGCCACGCCCGCATCGGTCGCGTTGGTGTGCCAGATCCGGAGCTCGCGCAGGTGCGGAAGCTTGGCGCAGGCCGCCAGGCCGTCGTCGGTGAACGTCGAGCCCCCGCAGCTGAAGGACTCGAGCTTGGGCAGATCCTTGAGATGCAGCACGCCCGCCCCCGTGAACTTGTCCTTCTGGAGCACGTGAAAGAAGGTCAGCTTGCGCAGGCTCTTCATGGCCGCGAAGGCTTTCATCCCGTCGTCGCTGATCTTGGCGCCGTCGATCTCGACTTCCTCCAGCGACTGAAGGGCTCCCAGCGGAGCGAGGGTCTCATCCGTCAGCGGGCACTTGTTGTACATCGTGAGCGTTTTGAGGGAGCGCAGGCCGGCGATGGCGCGGAAGTGATCGGGGGTGAGGGCGCTGGAGTCCTTGAAGAAGACGTTGGTCACCGTCTTCCCCCCGGGAGGTTTCACCTCTCCCCCCGCCTGGGTAAGCAGCGTCGCGGCGGCCGAGTCGTCCGCCAGGCAGAACATCAGGACGGCCAGGGTGTTCCACATATCGGGACGTATCTTAAACCGTTGCCGTCCCGATCGATCAAATAAATTGTGTACAAATTTCGCCTGGGAAGAGTCTAATAAGAACACTTGGGAGGTCGAAGAAGGGCATGAAATACCTTACCCGCGCTCTAGTCCCAGGGGCCGCCATCCTTCTGCTCCTCGTCTTGGCCGGCCGGCACTTCAGCGCCCCCAAGGCGGCCCCTCAGGGATCCCCGGCAGCCCAGCAACTGGGACCCACCGCCTCGAGGCAAGGTACTAATGAGTTAGAACGTATCCGACCCCATCAGTTGTCCGAATCCGGAACACCCCTGCGGGCGCCGGAAGGATCCGCCATGGCCTTGCTGGAAGCGGCTCGGCGATCGGCCCCCGGCGCTCCCTTGACGGATGCGGTGAAGCTCGCGGTGAAGCAGGCCGTGCTCGCGGAGGCCGCGGCGAAGAAGCAAGCGCCGAATGCCAACGCCGATGCCGACCAGCCGTTCACCCTGACGAACGAGGTCCTGCTTTTCCTCAACCCGGGGGCCGACCCGGTCGCCGTCGGCCGCGATCTTCAGATTGAGCCCTTGCGGTCGGCCACGGCGCAGCCCGATATCTGGATCTTCCGCGCTGGATCGGTCGACGCAGCCCTGAAAGCCCGCGCGGCGGCCGCCCGCGACCCCCGTGTAGCGACCGCCCTCATCAACCGGAAGGTGCACCCTTCCCGCTATTTCATCCCGAACGATCCCTACTATCCCCCGAACACCCCTGTTGCCGGCTGGCCTGGGCAGTGGCATCTCAAACGCGCGAACTTGGAACCCATCTGGGCCGAGGAAGTGACGGGAGCCGGGGTGCTGCTGGCGATCCAGGACGACGAACTGGAGTTTACCCATCCGGATCTCGCGGGCAACTTCAGCGCCGCCAACAGCTTGAATTTCGGAGTGAGCCCGGGAGATAGCAATTACGGCCCCAATACCGCCTTCGACCACACCAACAATGAGGACCGGCACGGCACCTGCGTGGGCGGCGTCGCCGCGGCGGTCGGGGGCAATGGCATCGGAGGAACCGGGGCCGCACCGCATTCGGGCCTCGCCATCAACCGGATCGACTTCAACGGCAATCAGGGCGAAGCCGAGTTCGTCGCCGGCGTGCTGTACCACTCCGATGGAAACAACAACTCCATCAAGGTGAAGAATCACAGCTACGGGTTTCAGAATTCCTACATCGACGACTCGGGCGAAAATAGCGCGGTGTCCACGTCGATGACGGCGGGCGGGACCATCCACGTCTACGCCGCCGCGAATAGCCGAGGAAGTGGTGTCGCCGAAGACTCCAACTTCCTCATGCCTCAGAACAATCCCGACCTGATCTGTGTCGCCGCTCTCGGCAGCGACGATAAATTCGCGTTCTACAGCAACTATGGCGCCTGCGTCTTCGTGACGGCCCCCTCCAGTTCCGGTGCGGGGACCAACGGAATCACCACGACGGACCGCTCGGGGACCGTCGGGTACAATCCCGTCGTTGAATATGCTGACCCCGCCAACGGGATCCCCACCGAAGTGGATGACACGTACCCCGATCAGGCCTACACCAGCACGTTCGGAGGAACCTCGTCGGCCGCCCCGCTCGTGTCGGGCATCCTGGCTCTGGGGAAGCAGGCCAACCCCGCCATGACCCTCCGCATGGCGCAGCATGCCCTGGTTCGCTCGTCGAACCTGGCGGCGAACATCGTCGATCCCACCGACAGCACCGTCACGGGCGGCGGCGACGGGGTCACGGCCGGATCCGCCTGGAAAACCAATAACGCGGGCTTCAAGTTCAACCAGAACTACGGCTTCGGCATCGTCGACGCCACCCACTTCGTGAAAGAAGTCGTCAAGTATTCCGGCGTCAACGAGATTGCGCCGGAGGTCCACAGCGCGAATTTCAACGTGGGCATCCCGGACAACTCCCCCGCCGGCCCGATCCAGACCTTCACCGTGACGGGCACCACTCCCCTGGAATCCATCCAAGTCGGACTCAATCTGACGCATACATACCGGGGAGACCTGGAAGCCTTTGTCACGTCTCCCAAGGGGACGGTCTGCAGACTCATGGCACCAGCGCCCGCTGATGCTGGCCCTCTCCCAGATCCCGGCTGGCTGGGCATCGCCTACTGGACCTTTTCGAGTCTGGCCTTCTGGGGCGAAAATCCTGCGGGAACCTGGAAAATCCAAGTCATCGACACGGCACCCGTGGATACCGGAAGCTGGCTCGGTTACGTCTTTACGGCGCACATGGGGACTCCGGTGATCAACACCACCCCTCCGACGGTCCTCTCCATCAACACCGCCATGCCCACCCCGACGAATGCCAACCCGCTGACGTTCACCGTCACCTTCAGCGAGTACGTTACCGGGGTCGATGTGACCGATTTCACCCTGACGACGACCGGCTCGATCGCGGGCGCTTCGATCACCAGCGTGACGGGCGGCTGCAATACCTATACGGTCACGGTCAACCCCGGAACGGGCGCCGGGACGATCACGCTCAATCTCATCGACAACGACTCCATCGTCGACGGCGCCGGCAACAAACTCGGCGGAACCGGCGTCGGAAACGGTAACTTCACCACGGGCCAGGCCTACTCGTTCGACTCGACTCCGGCCACCATCTCCGTCACCAGCACGACGCCCAACGGCGACTATACCCAGGGTCAGCAGGTCAATGTCACCCTTAATTTCTCGAAGGCTCTGACGCTCACCGGCGGCAACCTTCATATCACCCTGGACACCGGCAGCGTCCTGACCCTCACGCCTTTCACGAACCAGACGAGCGTCGGAGCGACGTATACCGTTGTCGCCGGCCAGATCTCCAGCGCCCTCACCGTCGTCAGTCCCCTGGCCCTGACGGCCGGAACCCTGCGCGACGTCTTCGGGAACGACGCCCTCCTGACCATCGCCCCGGCATCGGATCTTCCCGCCACCAAAACCATCGTCATCGACGCTTCCGCTCCCACCGGAGGCGTCGTCCTAGACGGCCTTTCGGGACCGGACATCAGCACCCAAACATCGCTGACCACCATCAGCGCGCATTGGAGCGGATTTGCGGATCTTGGCACCGGCATCGCCGGATACCGCTGGTGCATCGGCACGGGCCCGGGAAGATCGGACCTTCTCCCCTTCACGGATGTGGGCCTCGCCACCGTGGCCTCCACGAGCTTCGCCAACGAGAATGTGATCCTCGAGGTGGGCGTCACCTATTACGTCACCGTGGAGGCCCGGGACGGCGCCGGCAACAAAGGATTGGCCGCGTCCAACGGTGTCCAAGTCGTCGCCGGCGGCAGCGCGATCATCCCCCTGCCCCCCGCACGACTGGACGCCCTGGCCCTGCCCACCTCCGTCCAGCTGATCTGGATCCCGAGCCCGACGGTCGGTGTCACGGGCTATCGCCTTTGGTGGAAGCCGTCGGCCTCCCCCTGGACCTCGGCCACGCTGGTCGACAATCTGGTCGGCACGACGACGACCGTCTCCGGCCTCACGCTCGGAACGCCCTATGATTTCCAGCTGCGCGCCCTCATGCCGGGCGGCAACGAATCGAGCAGCGTCTTCGCCTCGGCCACCCCGATCCATGCAATCACGGTGAACGGGGCCGGCAACTACGGGACCATCCAGGCCGCCATCACCGCCGCAACGTCGGGTCAGACGGTGACGGTCCAGGCGGGCAGCTATTCCGAGAACCTCACGCTCTCCGGCGGCGTCACCCTGACCGGCGTTTCCCCGGTATACACGATCCTCAGCGCCCCCAGCGGCGACGTGATCACCTCGGCCGTCACCTCGACCGCCTCGACGGTGTCGCAGCTGACGGTGACGGGCGGCGCGGTCGGCATCAATGCGGGGACCTCCCCGCTGACGATCCGAAACGTCGTCATCCATCACACCGGCAGCTCCGGCGTGCATTCCGGCGCCTCGGCGTCGCTCCTCCAGGTCATCAACTGCACGATCGCCCACTGCGGCGCCCTCGGTATCGACGCCGGCGGCACGACGACCGTCCGGAACGTCATCGCGGAGGGCAATGCCGGGATCGGCATCAGCGCGCCCGCGGCCGCCTCCGTCACCTACAGCGATTCGTACGGCAACAGCGCCTCGTTCGCGGGGGGATTCAGCCAGGGCACCGACTACACGATGCCCGTCCTCTTCACCAACGAAGCCGCCAACGATTACACCGAAATGACGGGATCCCCCAGCATCGACGCGGGCGATCCGAACGACGCCTTCGACCTGGAGCCGGCCTATAACGGCGGCCGCATCAACCTGGGCGCGTACGGGGACACGCCCTTCGCCGCGACGTCCCCGACTCCTTCAATCGGAGGCGGCGGCGGGGGCGGCGGCGGCGGTTGCGGCCTCAGCGGCCTGGAATCGGTGCTGCTGCTGGCGTTGGTACGGCGGGTGAAGAGAAAAGCCCGCGTCTAGGCGGGGGCCTATTTTTTCTCGGCCTTCTTCTTCAACTCTTTGCGGAGCTCGTCCCAGCCGGCCTTCGCGCGCTCCAGCTCCCGGCGGAAGTCTGCCGCCTCCGAGTCCGTCACCTCGCTCTTCCCGCAGGACGCCTTGAAGCGGTTCAACCGGTTGAGCTTCGCCAGATCGGCGGTCTTCTGTAGATCCTTCTCTCCGACCGCATACGTGGCGACCCGGCCTTCCTTGAACCCGAACCCTTCCACGCCGAGAACGGTTCCCGGCAGCGTGACGTCCTGGCGGAACTCGAAGCCGGCGAACATGACCTTGATCATGTCCTCGCGGGCCTTCGCGAGCTCCGGATCGTCCCCGCCGCGGTCCGGCGAGTCGTCCGCCAGGAGATTCCCCCTCAGCTCCAGCGCATACCCTTCCCCGTCCCGGTGGAAGACGAAGTCCTGCTTCGGCTTCGCCTTCGCGCCTTCCCCGTCGTCCATGAATTTCAGCGCGTTGATGTCGTCAAAGTAGCCGGTCATCCGGATCTGGACGACGCCTTCCTTTTCCGTCAGGGTCGGCCGCGTCATCGCCACCAACCCACGCACCTTGTCCTGGATCTCGTCGGGATCCCCCGCCATCAGCTCGGCCTCCGTGAACTTGCCGGCCTCCCCCTTGGTCGCGACCGAGAAGGTGAGCGAGATCCGACCCGAGCCGTCCGGCATGACGAGCAACTCCTCGCGGACCTTCATGCAGCCGGTCAGCGCCGGGACGAGAAGCAGCGTGGCCAGGAACCTGCGCATCACCGTCGATCCCTCCTCAAAGATAGGGGGAGAAGAGCCGGGACAAGCCGTCCCTCAGCTTAAGGGCCAGCGTTCGCCCGTCCATCTCTTTCAGCGTCACGGGATGGGAGGCGCGGATCTTGGCGTCGATGTGGGCTCCGACCGTCGCCGCCAGGTCTCGGCAGTAGGCTTCGACGTTGAACTCGAAATTCAGCCTCATGCTTCGCGTGTCCATGTTGGCGGATCCGAAGAAGACCCAGGCGTCGTCCACCAGCAGCAGCTTGGAATGGTCGAAGGGGGCCGGGCTCGTCCAGACGCGGCAGCCGTTCACCAGCACCTGCCAGAGCATGGCCTGGGTCGCCCATTGGACGACCCGACTGTCGCTCACGGAGGGGATCACGATGTCGACCTCGATCCCGCGCAGCGCCGCGACATTGAGCGAGGTGATGAGCGGCTGCTCGGGGATGAAATAGGGGGACACGATCTTGATGGAGGATCTCGCGGTGGAGATCGCGGCGCCGACGACCAGCCGCAAGAGATCGATCTGCTCGCCCGGATCGAACGCCACGCCGCGGGCGTTGACCGGACCGGCCGCCTCGACGGGAGGGAACCATTCCACTCCGCTCAGGATCTCGTCCGTGGCGAAGGCCCAGTCGTCCGCGAAGGCCTCCACCAGGTGACGGACGACGGGCCCCTCGAGACGGAAGTGGGTGTCCTGCTCGTGGTGCGGCCCCGGAATGCCGATCATGTGCGATTGGCGGATGTTCATGCCCCCGGTGAACCCGATCGTCCCGTCGCAGGCAAGGATCTTCCGGTGATTGCGGAGGTTCATGAACCGGTTCCGGAACGGCAAGAACCTCGGCCGCAGGAAGATCGAGACGGGCACCCCGGCCTTCCGGAGCGCGTGGGCCACCGCCCCGTGGCTGCCGACATAGTCGACCAGGACCCGCACGGCGCAACCGCGTCGCTGCGCGTCGACCAGCGCGTCGATGAAGAGCTGGCCCGTCGGATCGGCCTCGAAGATGTAGGCCAGGAGCGCTACCGAGCGCGTCGCCCCCCGGATCGCCTTCAGCATCTCGGGGTAGGCCTGCTCCCCGTTCACGAGCATCCCGATCTTGTTTCCCCCGAGCAGCGGGCGCCCCGTCAACTTCTCCCCCACCCGGGCGACGGACTCCAGGTGGGCGTACTCGGGGGTGAGGTCGCGGCAGAGCTGGTCGGGACCGCAGACCGTCGAGTGCGGCATGCGCTCGATCGGCTTGCGGCGCTGGCGCAACTTTCCGGCACGGCGCTGGATGCGGTTCACCCCGAAGGTGATGTACAGCATCGCGCCGCCGAAGGGTACCAGCCAGATCAGTCCCGTCCAGGACACCGCCGCCCTCGGATCCCGCTTGTGCACGATGGCGTGCATCGACGCCAGGAGCGAGAGGACCAGCGCGGCTCCGACGATCACCAGCGGCAGGAATTGCCAGAGCCGGGTGGCCAGGAGGGGCATTACAGGCGCAGCCTCCGCGCGGCCGAACGGAGCAGCGATTCCCGCCCCAGCCCCGACACGAGCTGCACCCCGACCGGCAGGTTGTCGATCGTGCCCACCGGAGCGGAGAGCACCGGCACGCCGGCCAGATTGAAGGGCGAGGTGAAGCGCGTCAGGACCCGGGAGAGCGCGGGGCCCTCCCGGTCGCCGATCACCGTCGCCGCGACCGGCGTGGCCGGAATCGCGAGCACCGTCCGGTCCCCGAGGATCCGGAACAGGCGCGCCATCCACTCCCGCTGGACCTCGCGGGCCTTGGCATAGTCGGTCGCGCGGTAGTCGAGCGCGCTCCGGAGGCGGGGACCGACGGAGGGCCCGAACCAGTCGAAGTGCTCCCGAAGCCGGGCTTCGTGCACGGCGGCCGCTTCGCTCAGGAGGATGATCCCGTTCGCCTCCCAGACTTCCTTGACGTCGCCCAGATCGACGGATTCGACGCTCCCCAGCTTCCCCACCATCTCCGCCAGGCGGGGGTCACATTCCTCGAGGAAATAGCCCCGCGGAACGAGGATCCGATCCGGTTCCAGCGGGGCGTCATCGACGGGACCCAGTCCCGCCAGCAGGAGATACAGATCCTCCACCGAATTGGCCATCGGACCGAGGTGGTCGAGCGACTTCGAGAGGGGAACGACCCCGGCGGTGCTGACGCGTCCAAAGGTCGGTTTGAGGCCGTACACGCCGCAGAGCGCCGCCGGGATTCGGATGGAGCCCCCGGTATCGCTCCCCAGGGCCCCCAGGCAGAGTTCCGCCGCCAAGGCCGCCGCCGAGCCCCCGGACGAGCCTCCCGGGATCCGGGTGACATCATGGGGGTTTCGAGAGGGGCCGAAATGGGCGTTGTTCGAGCTGACCCCCAGGGCCCATTCGTGGAGGGACGTCTTCCCCAGGAAGACCGCCCCCGCTGCCCGGAGGCGCTCCACGACGACGGCGTCCTCCGCAGCGGCCGGGGGATGGAAGCCCGGATGGGCGCCCGCGGTGGTGCGGTAGCCCTTCACGTCAATCAGGTCCTTGATCGCCACGGGAATCCCGTGGAGGGGGCCCCGGTCGAGGCCCGACCTCAGTTCCTTGGCGGCCTGGGCGGCCATGGCCCGAGCCTCGTCCCAGAAGACCTCGTAGTAGGCGTTCAGCCGGGGATTCTCGCGCTGGATCCGGTCGAGCAGCATCTCCGTCAGCGTTTCCGGGGACAGCTCGCCTGTCCGGAACCGTCGCCCGGCTTCCGCGATCGTCAGCATGGACGGGAGCATACCAAAATCGCCGGAACTTGGTGCGGATCCGCTCAAATTCCGGTCTCCAACAGCCGATAACATCTTTACAATCATCGCTACAGATGGAGAGAGGGACCACATGGCACTCATTCCGGACCGGACGTTAGAGTCCGTCACCGCCTCGGACATTCCCGGAGCGGAGACCGCCCCCGTGTCGACCGTTCGGGAGATCCGTCGCAGCCCCACCTCGCTCGTCGCCCGGATGAAGGATGCCCGGGTCACCGTGAGCGCGGACTTCGAAGAAGGCGAATGCACGGCCTGCCCCACCCTGCCCTGTCCTCACTTCTCCGCCGCCCTCCTCGCCTGGGTCCGCAAACGGGTCCCCGTCCGCGAACCCAAGCGCCTGGGGCTGGTCGACCGCCTTCTGAGTTCGCCGGGCTGGAAGAACGCCGACCACTTCGCGGAAAGCTATTTCAAGGGCGCGACGGGAGAGGTCGATGTCCGCGCCGACGGATCCCTGGCGATCCGCCTGAGCGCGGGCCGGAGGACGGCGACGTTCGAGCTGCCCCCCGACGACGCTCCCTCGTTCCTGTGGAATCTGCCCAAAGGAATCACGAAGAGCGACAAGCTCAAAAGCATCCGGGTCTCGCGCACGCCGATCTCGCCTGAGCTGCGGGCCGAATACGACGACAAACGTCGCATCGTCCTGCGTCCGGTCTGGGGCAACGGGGTCACGCCCGACACCGAGGCGCGCTGGCATTTCGACGGCTCGTCCTACACCGCGCTCGACACGGTCCCCCGCGACCTGAAATCGTACTTCAAAGGCGAGCGCATCATCGACGAGGACGACATCCCCCAGTTCATCGAGAGTGAATTCCGCGCGCTGATGCGCCAGCCGTCGTTCAAGCCGAGCAAGGACGTCGAGGACACCAAGATCGCGCCCAAACCGACCCTGTCCGCCCTGCGGGTCAAGGACGAGACGGGCGACTGGCTGGAACTCGATCCCGTCTACATGGCGGGCGACGTCCGCCTCGCCATGAGCGAAATCCTGGCGGTCCAAGGCCGGAAGAAGTTCATCCGCAAAGGCAACACGTACATTCCCGCCGAGCCGGTGAAACCCTACGCGGGGCCGACCCGGATGCGCCGCATCGAGTTCATCCTGAACAAACCCGACATCGCCATCGAGGGCGACCTCCCCGACTTCGATCCGCACCAGTCGGATCCTCCCCCCAAGGGCTTCAGCGCCAGCCTCCGGAGCTATCAGCAGACCGGCTACGACTGGATGCGCTACCTTCGCCGCGCGGGCCTGCACGGCGTTCTCGCCGACGACATGGGCCTTGGAAAGACGCACCAGACGATGGCGTTCCTCCTGTCGACCTACGAGGACGGCGCGAAGAAACCCTCGCTCATCGTCGCACCCACGAGCGTCCTGGACTCCTGGATGCAGAAGATCAAGGACTTCGCCCCCGCGCTGCGGCCCTACCGCTACTACGGCCCCGAGCGCCGGCCCGAGATCCTGAGGCTTCCCGGCCAGAGGGCCATCGTGACGACCTACACCGTGCTCGCTCGGGACATCGACCTCCTCTCGTCCATGGAGTGGGAGACCGTCGTCCTCGATGAAGCCCAATACATCAAGACCTCGTCGACCCAGTACGCCCAGGCCGCCAAGCGGCTGTCGGCGCGAACCCGCCTCGCGCTGACCGGCACCCCCATCGAGAACCGCCTCGACGAGCTCTGGTCGATCTTCCAATTCGTCCTGCCCGGCCTAATGGGAAGCCAGCAGAGCTTCCGCGAGCGCTTCGAGATCCCGATCATCCGCAACAACGATTCCGTCGCGAAGGCCAAACTGAAGGCGCTGATCGCCCCGTTCAAGCTGCGACGCGTGAAGAGCGAAGTGCTGCAGGACCTTCCTCCCAAGGTCGAGGATGTCCGGATGTGCGAGCTCTCCGCGCACCAGGCGGCGCTCTACCGAGCGCTCGTCGAGCGCGACGGCGAGCGCCTGGCGGACGATCTGCGCGACTCCGGGAAGAAGATCGATTACATCTCGGTCTTTGCCGCGCTGAGCAAGCTCAAGCGCATCTGCGACCACCCCGCGCTGGTCGTCAACGGACCGCGCACCATGGATCTCCATTCCGGTAAATTCGAGGTCTTCAAGGAACTGCTCCAGGAAGCCCTGGACAGCGGGCAGAAGGTCGTCGTGTTCACCCAGTACCTCGAGATGATGACGATCATCGAGGACTACCTGAAGCACCTTCGCGTCGACTTCTCGGAAATCCGCGGCGACTCTCGCGAGCGGGCGGAGGCGATCCGGCGTTTCAACGAGAACGACCAGTGCAAGGTCTTCGTCTGCAGCCTGATGGCGGGCGGGGTCGGCATCGACCTCACCAGCGCCAGCGTGGTCATCCACTACGACCGTTGGTGGAACGCGGCCCGCGAGGACCAGGCCACGGACCGGGTTCACCGCTGGGGCCAGCGACGCGGCGTCCAGGTCTTCAAGCTGCTCACCCGAGGAACCCTCGAGGAGAAGATCGACAAGATGATTGCCGCGAAGGGCGATCTGATGAACTCGATCGTGGACGTGGATGCGGGTTCCTTCAAGCGTTTCGACCGCGATGAACTGATCGACCTGCTGACGGGGGCCCGCGCGGCGGCTCTGGCGTCCACCACGACATGAACCGCTTCGGACGTCTTCTGAAACGGGACCGGCTTCGAGCCTTCGCGGCGCTCTGGGTCCGCCGTGCGCGGCGAACGGGGGACACCCCCCGAGCGGCCGCGTAGGCGTGGTCGCGCAGCCCGGTGCGGCGGTGCTGGACGGGACGAATCCTGCTTCGCCCGTCGGCAGTCCCGCTCCTCCGCGGAAGGAACCCCTCGACGTTCGAGCCGGTTCTCGAGCCGTGGCCGTTCAGGGCTGGACTACGAATTGCAGCTTGCCCCAGAGCTGCGGCGTCAGCATGGCTTCGCCCGGCACGTCGGAGATCAGGCCGGTCGCCTTGTTCTGCCAGTAGACCCGCTGCATCGTCTGGAAGCCGTTTCCGCGCAGCAATCCCACGTCCCCCCGGATCGACTTCCCCGCTTCCGGCTTGAGGCCCAGGACCGCCAGGGGAATCGACATCTCGAAGAGCCCATGCTCCCCCTTCTGGCGCAGATCCTTCTCGCCCCCGGCCGCCAGCTCGATCTGGTCGCTGACGTCGTCCACCCGGTCGAAGGTGACCGTTCGCCAGGGCGAGCTGAACGGCACCGGGCTGGGGCTGCCGGGGACGACCGCCCGGTAGAGCGCCGCCATCGGCTTGCCTTTCGCCATCGTCACGACCAGCCGGAGGTCGCCCCCGACCGGCTTGTCGCGCTTCGGATTCGCCGCCGGATCCGTGCCCAGCATCAGGTCCAGGGCTCCGCCCGTCTTGAACAGCATCGGCAGCGCTTCCCCCGTGTTCCGGAGCAGGGTCGGGTCGCCGGTCTTGAACGCCGCGTAGAGTCGATCCCCCGCGATCGCGAGCGCGGCCCGCGTCTTCACCTCCTCGTGGCCCCAGTCGCCGACCTGATTCGTCCTCGAATCAATGGTCACCCACGCCGCGTCGGACCAATCGTCGAGCTTGCCGTCGACGACCGGCGCCGTCCTCCGCAGCGGAATGGACAAGGTCCCCGTTCCCTCCCGATCCGCCCGCAGCTGGTCGCGTTTCACGAAGTATTGGCTCGCCTCGGCCAGCGATTCCTTCGTCACCTGCACCGTGGACGCCGGGAGCCGCCGGATCGTCTCCAGGCCCTCGACCTTCACGATCGAACACGTCGTCTCCACCCCGACCGTGATGTAGATCGCGCCGTCCGCAGTCTGCGTGATGGACGGCCAGAAATCCTCCGCGTTCAGCGACGCGTCCTTGACCGACATCCCTCGCGTCGCTGCCGGCATGGCCCACGACGACACGCGGCCGTCCTTCCACAGCGTCGCGACGAAGAGGCCGTCCGCCGTCATCAGGTAGACGTTGCCCATGTTGCCGTTGACCGCCCACAGATCTCCGGCGTCCGAGCCCTTCGGGGACACGAAGCCGCCGAGCAGCCGCGTCGTACCCAGGAGCTCTCCGGGATGATCCGGCATCGGAGCATTGTGCGACGCGTGGAGCCCCGGCCACAGGCTGGGGTAGCTCCACATCGGGACGCCGTTCTTCACCCCCGCCATCGAGTCGGCCGCCAGGGGCTTGGGGGCGACGGTCAGGATCGTCCAGCCGCTCGCCGAGGCCAAGGCCTGCTCGCCGCCCGACGAAAGGCTGTTCTGGGCGCCTTCGACGTAGGTCTCGGCCTGGCCGATGTCGTAGAGCGGCGCGCCCGCGGGGGTGAAGCCCTTCGGAGCGACCTTCTGCCCCAGCGACGTCAGGATGCTGAGGTCGGGTTGAACGACGCATCCGCCCGTGCGGCCCTTGACGATCTTCAGCTCGTCGACCTGGACCTGGTGGTCGCCGTTCAGGTCCACCCACGAGACCATCATCGGGTTCTTCCAGGGATCGCCTTTCGGGTCGGCCTTTTCGGGCCACGCCGCCTGATAGCGGTCGTCCTTCAGAAGCTCCCAGGCGCTCGCCTGGCCGACGGCCGCGACCGGGACCGCGATGCCGTCGCGCAGTTCCCAGACAAAGACCAATGGACTGCCGTTCGTGGGATTGCTGTTGAAGGAGTTGGACAGGTACTGCCGGCCGTTGGCGTAGATCGCCTGTTCGGGCGCGCCGTCCGAGGCGTGCCCCTTGGGCGCCGCCCAGGCATTGGACCCGGGACGATAGAAGACGTTCACCAGCGTGCTCGTCCCCTTGTCCCAGTCGATCTTGAACTCCATTCCGTTGAAGTAGAAGCGCGATTTGTCCTTCGGATCGAGCGCGCCGCCCCCGCCGTACTGGGGGGGGCCGTACATCGCCTTGACGAGCCTGCCCTCCGGCGTCCACACGCTGATGCGCTTGGGCTGGTGATCGTGCTCCGCTACCCAGACGTGGCCGTCGCTGGAAATCGTCACGCCGCTCGGGCTGGTCAGGCGGTTGGGGTCGTACGGGCCGACGGAGGGCGTCCAGGCGGTTCCGATCGCGCCCACCTTCTTGCCGTCGGCGCCGAAGATTTTCACCTGGTGCGACGCGCCCAGGTCCGAGACGAAGAGCCTCCCCTGCGGATCGAGCGTCAGCTGCTGCGGATCTTCCAGGTTCGTGACGATCTCCTCCGGCTTGCCCAGGTCCGCCCCCTTCAGCGTGAAGCGGAGGATGGTCTTCCCCGAGATCGCCAGGAGCCGGCCTGCCGCGTCGAACGCCAGTCCGCGCGGATCGGCGAGCCCCGGAGTCCCCAGGATCTTCTCGGCCGCGACGTCGACCACGGCGATCTGCTGGAGAGCGGGCAAGCTCACGACCAGAATGCCATCGTGAACCGCCAGTCCGCTGACCTCCGCATCCTTGCGGTTCTCCAGCTTGAACGGCAGGACCGGCTTCGCCCCTCCTCCGGAGATCTTCATCAGGCGGATCTCCCCCTTCTTGCGGTCCTTGTCTTGCTCCCACCCCGCGGCGGTATACGCGCTGATGCCGGTCAGGGCTTTGGCGCCCGCGTCGCGGGCCAGGTGCGACGCGCCGGTCCAGTTCCCCCCCAGCCAATGGATGGCGCCGGTCTTCCTCCCCTCCAGGTCGACGAAGACCAGTCCGTCCCCGCCCTCGGCAACATAGCTGGCGATCAGCACCTGCGGCTTCTCGCCCGGCACGAACAGCACGGAGCTGGGCGGCGAATGGTCGGCCAGCCACCCGCCCGAGCGGTCCGCCGTCGGCCACGGCGGGGTCCCCGAGTGGTAGACGGTCATCTCATAGCGGAGGTCGATCTCCTTCCGGACCAGTCCGCGGACCCCATAGGTCCCGGGCT